>Ga0334722_10004939_pt1 | contig 13673 bp, 10 predicted proteins | sample C3_bottom_MG_FD_207210 | JGI IMG/M metagenome (GOLD analysis project Ga0334722, IMG submission 207210) | Sediment microbial communities from Yellowstone Lake, YNP, Wyoming, USA - C3_bottom | ecosystem: Environmental > Aquatic > Freshwater > Lake > Sediment | place: USA: Wyoming | collected...
ATAGGGAGGGCTATCGAGGGCTGCATGGTAAGAACGGATACAACAGAGGGGGGCAGCATTCATGCCGCCGGCCACCACCCCTCTCTAGTTTATGCGACAATGCTGCTGACCAGCGAGGACAAAGACGTGCCTGTTGTACTTGTTGAGTTCATTGTCTGACCATACTGGCTGGCAGCCTGTTTAGCGATAAAGGCGTCATTCAGTTCCTGCATACTGGCCGTGCCGCTGCTATCCTTGTCGATCGTGCTGAAGACATCAGCAGAAAGCTTCAGTTCATCGGCCGACAACAGCTTATCGCCATTTTGATCAAGCGAACTGATCAGGCTCGATGTCTGCTGATCAAGGACTTTGGTCAGGGCCGCCTTGTTCAACTCGACAACATCGACCTTCCCGTCAGTGTTTTTATCAATGCTGTTGAAGACGTCCTGTCCGCCGCCAAACTCATCAACGGTCAACCCCTTATCCTTGTTCGTGTCCAGCCGCTGCATCATGTTGTTGGTCATCTGGCTGATGATCGAGAACGGTGTCATGTTGCTTGTACCTGAGATACTGTCCATTGTTCCACCTCCCTTCCCATGAGTCTCAATAGTTATTTGATACTACTATAGCACTTGGCATGCCAATATTCCACGCCTAAATAGATGCAACAAATCATGTAGTTACAAAAACCATCCACTGGGCATCCCTATCATCTGGGAAAACTTTTCCCCTTGATCGGCAGGTTTTACCGGATCCGTTCGTTGTATTGTTGCTGCTGATGTACAGGACAGAAGAAAGGTACGGGAAGAGGGAGCTGACAACAGAACATGAATAGTATGAGACATGTGCCGGGCTATTTATACCTGCCACATCATCGCTTCAAAATCGTCAGTGGGAACCTTGAACTGGATATAACCGCGGTAAGGCCACTTCTCGACCTCGGATCCCGCCCGTTCAACGGTGATGAATATCTGGACCTCGTCATTCGGCTGGACTCCAAGAAGGTCAAAGGGTATTGCAATTTCAAGGATGTCATTCGCAGCAACGCTGTTAATGACCGCGAACTGGTTGCGGGTGCCGTTCTCGCCCCGGAACAATGCAGCGCTTACACGGCGTTCCTGCGGGACGACGCGGATCTCTGCATCGATCCCCTTGGGATTCAGGAAGTTAATGAAGAACGCGAGGTCGGCAACCTTCTCGTCCTTGAGGCTGCCGCTCGGGTCAAGGCGCACGAACATGTTCTTCAGATCGAAACCATAGTAAATGTGTGTGATGATCGATGCGCCCCGGTGCATGGCTCCGCCGCCCTGGCTCACGTCGTAGAACCCGGCCGGCAGCCATTCGAAATAGTTCGTCACCAGTCCATCGATGGTCGGAGCAATGAAGGCCGTGAGTTCAACGGTGGGCAGGGCCTGCCGGTCCTCGCGCAGGATGGATATCTGGAGCTCATCGGGGATATCAAGACCGATGATGCGGTACACATTCATCAGGTGTGTCCGGAAAAGAAGGTCGAACTCCTCGTCATTCTCCGAATAATGGTCGTCGCCGTACCACCAGCACCAGTCGCTCCCTTCAGCGATGTAGATCTCCTCCCAGGCCCTGGCGATCTTGTCCTGATCCCCGTCCTGTGCCGCAAAATCCACCAACGCCTCGCGCGTTTGCGAAAGAAGGTCCCAGGCCCGGTTGTCTTCCTCGTGCCCGATCCAGACCCGGTAGTTCGCGTTGATCCACGAGCCTGCATGGAGCCGTTCTATCGTCGACTGGGCCGGATGTTCCTGCAGGTATTCGCTGACCGTCACGCAGCGAAGCCCCTGTTCACCGCTCAGCCGCTCATACAGATAGAGAAAGAAGTCCCTGCCATCGTTCTGGTAGTACTCCCAGGCGTTCTCGCCGTCCAGAATGATAGAGACCAGATGCGGCCCGTCTGAAAGTCCCCGCCGTACCCGGTGAAGCCGGTCGATAAGGTCGTGCACCGCATTCTTGTAATCCCACTTTGAATAGACAAAACCCACGAGATCGGAAAGCGTATGGTCCCTGAACACGACGGAAAGGCGGTTGTCGCCCTTACCGGCAATATACGGTCGGTAAAGTATCTCGGGATTCTTCATGATCCCGGCAAAATCACGATCAATGTGGATGCCAAGCGAACGGGCAAGCACACCTTCATCGGTGCCGATCCATCGTATACCCGCGTCGGTGATGAGCGGGACAATCTCCTCGGCCACCGACCCCTCGGATGGCCACATGCCTGTGGGCCGCGATCCGAAGAGCTTCTCATGATACACCATCGCTCGCTCGATCTGGACCTTCGCGTCCTCGGGGTGGCAAAAACGGTTCACCGGAAGATGGATATCCGGGACAGCCTCCTTGGCGAGATCGGTGTCATAGAGGAGCGGCATGATCGGGTGATAGAAGGGCGTGGTCGTGAGCTCGATCCTGCCGATCCCGGCAAGCCGTTTGTACTCCGGGATGATGAGCGCCATGACCTCGCGCTGCTTCTGAATAAGCAGTATCTTTTCGTTCTCGGTGAAACCGGAGCCCTTCTGGACCAGTCCCTTGAGAAAGGGGTCATTGTTCTTGAACAGCGGATCGAACCAGGTGAGGTTGAACCAGATCTGGAGATCAAGATAGTCCTGCACGGTATAATAACGAGTGGCGTTCAGGAGATCGTTCGGAGAGACGCTGTATCCCCTGCGGTCGAGCAGCTGCCAATAGGCGGGGTAGGGCTTGATCATCGTATCCCAGTTCGCCATAAAGGAATTCTTGAGGAGGAACAGTTTGTCGTTCTGATCAAGCTCGGAGGCAGGCTTGAGCGTCAGGGCAAGGAACTTGTCCGTGGCGCCGTTCTCAACATAATCCTGGATCTGCTTCAGGAGGGAAGGTACGAGGTTGAACGTCTGGTGGATATCGGGAAAATCGGACAGAAGCGCGGGCATGTCATAGTAATCCTTGATCCCGTGCATGCGTACCCACGGCAGGATGTAGGTACCCGTAATGTCATCCTTGTAGTAAGGCTGATGCATGTGCCAGACAAAGGCTATGTAGAGAGGATGGTCGGACATAGGGGGTAATGAAGGACCGATACTCCAGACACCGGCTCCCGGACACGATTAACGCTGGAACGTCAGCGCATACGTTCGTAAAACCCGCGGCACGTCATGGGAAACACGCTCATTCCCGGATCGGGGAAAACCGGTCGGTCAGCATTGAGATCAAGCTCCACGGTCACGGTTCCCCATAATAGTACACTATCTCTCCCGGGCGCGCAAGTCCCAGTTTATCCCTCGCGATCCGCTCCATATAAGCGGCATCGTTCTTAAGGGCATAGACATCTTTCCTGAGCTTGATATTGTCATCCTTGAGCCTGGCGATCTCTTCCGTCAAGGCAGTGAATTGCGACTTCATCCTGTAGTACTTCACCACGCCCATGTCTCCCAGGAGGCGCGTGGCAAGAAAATAAATGACAATACTGACCACAATAGCGACCATAACATATTTTTTACCGCGAACAACATGGGGGCTCCTCGCGGTCTTTATATAGTTCCGTTTACGCATGACCCGGTCATCTCCAACCGCAGCACCAGTCCTGAACCGACACACGAGAAGGAGAACGCATTCTCATGGAAAAACAAAACCACGAAGACAGGCTTCGTGGTAGAGATCATCACTTTAGTATGGATATGTATCCATCTTAACATATCTCGTTATTTCTTTTTGGTGGTGGTCTTTTTCGCTTTCTTTGCCGGGGCCTTCTTCGTCGCCATGGATGTATCACCCCCCTTCGATGAAGAATACTGCTACGTTGAATAAGAGAAGGTATGAAAACGCTTTTTTACATAATCCATTAGGGAAAGACTGATCGTGCTTAACAAAAAATACGCCGGGGGCTTTCATGCCCCCGGCGGTCCCACTCCGGGGACTTCAATATAAAAACTACTTTTTCTTGGTTGCTTTCTTCTTCGCTACTTTCTTCTTTGCTGCTTTTTTCTTGGCTGCCATTAGTTGTCCACCCCCTTTCGGCATACCGCCTTTTAAATCAATGCGGCCTTATCTTGAAACAAGCTGAGGAACGTCATTCAGCAGTGACATCTGTGAATATTTTTCGCGGATCCTTCCATTCACGAGGGCTATGAACTCCTCGGCATCCCTGATGGCCTGATCTGCCTCGTATCGCGATATGATCCTGCCGACATCTTCCACAAAACTCTGGTACTTTCTTCTCATCCGGTCAAATTTATTGATAAGGCTTTTATACTGATCGCCCAGGATGACACCTGCTGCTGTCACGACAGTCTTCTGAGCATCCCTGCCCCGGACCCCTTTGGGCCTGAGCCCTTCGGACAGAATAAGCGCTCTTGCCGAACGGGCCATGGCCTGGTACGCTGCCGCAAAAGCCCATTCCTCATCCTTATCCTTCAGAAGTTCGCTCGTTGCCAGGTCGCGTTCTGCCCTGGTCACCAGTGCAATGACCTCGGCGATCTCGGCCGTGCGCTCTTCGACAATACCCATTTCCTTGAGCTCGTTATAGTTCATCTTCCTTACCTACCAGGAAAATCTTTTTTCCTTTTAATAACTCCCTGATAAAGGGATCCTTCGACTCCTTGCGTTTCCGGTATTCCTGCTCATCAAAAACAAGGTAGTCTATATCGCGCTTCAGCTTTTCCTCAAGGCCCATGACCATATCGTTCAGTTCTGTGATATTAGCCTGGCCGATCACCATGAGGTTGATACTGCTGTCCTCTTTTTCAGCCCCCTTGGCAAAGGAACCGTAGATGAACGAGGTTTTGACCCCCTTCAACCTGGAGAGCGATGCCTTCATGGCACCCTGCACTCCCGTGGTCTTGAAGATCAGTCCTTTCATCTCTGAGAAGATCGGGGAGGTCTTGTTCACAAAGTAGTACTTCTGAACCCCCCGCTTCTCTACTGCCAGGAGCCCCATCTTGACCAGATTGTCCAGCTCCCGCTTGATCCCCGCCGCATCCTTGCCGATGTGGCGCGCTATCTCTCTCAGATAGAACCGGTCATCAGGATTATTAAAGAACAGGCCTAAAAGCTCCGCTCTTGTGGAAGAGAAGAGTTTTGTCAGCACGGTTTTTCTCCTCGTGGACAAAATATACTACAAGAGTGTACTATTTGTCAACAAGAAAGTTAAAGAAATTATCTTTCATAGTGTTAGACGATTTGTCAACACTTGTTGTTTAATTATCACTATCAATACTAATTAAATTGGTAAATTCGACAATTTAACCATTATTATAGGTTCAGCACAGAGCGCGCCATGTCTACAAAAAAAACAACACCCCTATTCGATTTTTAATACTGCATCACAATCACCGTGTCGCATCTTGACGTTTCCCCTGCAAACAAGCGGTTTTTTCCCGGTCACCTGCCGCCCTTTTCCGGCAACGATCGGCACGATGATACAGGACCCATTTAACCCGCTCTTTTCGATGACCCCCTCGTATCCGTGATCGATGCCAGAAATAAGTCCACAGGCGAAGCGGAACGGGGATGACCGCAGGGATAGCCCGTTCTTTTTGTTTCTCTCCGCGCACAACTTGTGGTATACTGCGCAAAATAATTTGTTGACAAAATATCCGCAACCGCGATCGGAGATGTATGCAATTTAGTGAGCTTGACGTACCCTACGAAGTAAAACAAGGAATCGAGAACGCGGGCTTTACCCTGTGTACGCCCGTACAGGAAGCGGTGATCCCCCGGGCGCTGCGCGGAGAAGACGTGGCAGCGCAGGCGCAGACCGGCACGGGCAAGACCGCGGCCTTTCTTATATCTCTCTTTGCACGGATGGTCAGAAACCCCGCTGTGGACCTCGGAAACTCTCCGCAGGCATTGATCATCGCTCCCACGCGCGAACTTGCCGACCAGATCTATCATGAAGCCGAACGGCTCGGGAAATTCACCGGGTTCCGCCTCCTCGCCGTGTTCGGGGGTATCGATTACCAGAAACAGATGGACACCCTGCAGAACGGCGTTGACGTGCTCATCGGGACCCCGGGAAGACTCATCGATTACCTAAAACAGAACGTATACAGCCTCAAGAAGACACGTTACCTGATCATCGACGAGGCGGATCGCATGTTCGACATGGGTTTTATCGATGATCTGCGGTTCATGCTCAAGAAGCTGCCGCCCTATTCAAAACGGCAGTCCATGCTCTTTTCGGCCACCCTGTCGTACCGCGTCATGGAACTGGCGTACGAGCATATGAACCTGCCGGAGAAGATCTCTATCACCCCCGAGACCCTGACGGTCGAGAAGGTAGCGCAGGTGCTCTACCACGTCGGCAAACACGAGAAGATCCCCCTGCTGCTCGGCCTTCTGAAACGGGAAGCGCCGGAGCGTGCGCTGATCTTCGTGAACACCCGTCGCGCCGCAGAGATGGTCGTTGAACGGTTGAACCGGAACAACTGGAAGACACAGGCGATCACCGGGGAGATCGAACAGAAAAAACGGCTCCGGATCCTCGCTGACTTCAAGGCCGGAAATCTGGCAATCCTCGTTGCCACCGATGTTGCAAGCCGCGGCATCGACGTCAAGGGAGTTACCCATGTGTTCAACTTCGACCTCCCCCAGGATGCAGAGGACTATGTGCACCGCATCGGCCGGACCGGCAGGGCAGGTGAGTTCGGCAAGGCGATCAGCATGGCCGATGAAGAATATGTGTATTCTCTCGAAGACATAGAAAAATATATCGGCCAGAAGATACCGGTCGAATGGGCAGAGGAAAGCCTGTATCTCCGTGAGATCCGGCGTACCCAGGAAGAAAAGCAGCAGCACGATCAGGAGCGGCTCGCCCGCGCTAAAGCTCACCCCGGATCACGCCGTCCAGGCGGTCCCGGCAACAAACGTCCTTCGCGAAAAACGGGGGCCCGGCCCTCCTAAGAGCAACCTGTGCTATACTTTGAACGAGAGATAATGCAGGACGAAATAGGTCCGTGATTCTGCATTGTCACGGCCATGCGGTCATCCGCCGGCAGGAGTCGAGGAGGTTGCATGATGAAGACCGTCGCATCCTACGTCGATCGTCCCTGGACCAGGTCCTATGAAGACAGCGTGTCTGCCTCGCTTTCCTATCCTGACAGCACCCTGGGAAGCATCCTTGCCCAGACGGCCAAAAAGCTGCCCAACCACACCGCACTCCTGTTCTATGGCAAGAGCATCTCCTATGCAGAGCTCGACAACCTCGCCACCCGGTTCGCCCAGGGACTCAGCAATCTCGGCATAAAAAAAGGCGACCGCGTCGCTCTCATGCTCCCGAACATCCCCCAGATGGTCATTGCATACTACGGCACGCTCCGGATCGGCGCGATCGCCGTCCCGACCAATCCCCTCTACCATGAACACGAACTTGAGATCCAGCTCAAGGACAGCGGGGCTGAAACACTCGTGGCCGTGGACATGTTCTATCCCGTCATTTCCCCGGTCCTTCCCCGGACGGGAGTGAAGCGCCTCATCCTCTGCGGGATCAAGGACTATCTGCCTTTCCCCTTGAACCTGATCTACCCCATCAAGGCGATGATAGACAAGCAGTGGGTGAGCGTCAAGAGGATCCCCCCGATCCATGATTTTATATCCTTGATCCATAAGGCCGCTTCGACCCCGGTGAACACAGACGTGTCAACCGATGACACGGCGCTCCTGCAGTATACAGGCGGTACGACCGGCGTGCCCAAAGGCGCCATTCTTACTCACCGGAACCTCGTCGTGAACGCAGTCCAAAGCCGGGCATGGCTCACGCTCCGGAACGAGGGCGAGGACCGCATTCTGGCCGTCATCCCCTTCTTTCATGTCTACGGCATGACGACGGCCATGAACCTGGGGGTGCTCATCGGCGCGGAACTGATCCTGCTCCCCAAGTTTCACACCAAAGAGGTCCTGCGGGCGATCACCAGGCACCGTCCCACGATCTTCCCCGGCATCCAGGCGATGTACCTGGCGATCGGCAACTATCCGAAGATAAGCACCTACGACCTTACCTCGATCAAGGCGGCGATCAGCGGGGCAGGCCCCCTCATGCACGAGGTACAGGAGCGTTTCGAACATCTGACCAAAGCGCGGATCGTCGAAGGATACGGGTTGTCCGAAGCTTCGCCGGTGACCCATGCCAACCCCATCTTCGGCAGGAGAAAACCCGGGACGATCGGTCTGCCCTGGCCCGATGTGGAAGCACAGATCGTAGACCTTACAACCGGTACGAACGTCCTGCCTGTTGGTGAGGCCGGTGAACTGGTTATCAAAGGCCCCCAGGTAATGAAAGGCTACTGGAATAAACCGGAAGAGACCGCGCAGGCCCTGCGGAACGGCTGGCTCCACACCGGCGATATCGCGAAAATGGATGAGGATGGTTATTTCACGATCGTGGACCGCATCAAGGACATGATCAAGACCGTTGGCGAGAACGTATATCCGCGCGAGGTCGAGGAAGTGCTGTTCGCCCATCCCAAGGTGAAGGAAGCAGTCGTTGTCGGCATCCCTCAGGAATTCCTGGGCGAGGAGATCAAGGCCTACATCGTGCTCAAGGAAGGCCAGACCGCTACAGCCGAAGAGATCATACACTTCTGTAAAGAACAGCTCTCCAAGTTCAAGGTGCCGAAAGAGGTCGAGTTCCGCAGAGAACTCCCGAAGACCCTTGTGGGCAAGGTGCTCCGCAGGGTACTGCGGGACGAGGAATTAAAGAAAGGAGAGAAGCCAGGAGCCGGGAGCCAGTAGCCAGAAGAGAGCAGCCAGGTAAAAATGCCGTTCGATGGCACTCAGTAATTCTGACTCCTGACTTCTGACTCCTGTCTTCGGAGGTACTTAATCATGAAGGAAGTTGTCATCATAGATGGATTTCGAACACCCTATGCGAAAGCGGGCACCGCGCTCAAGGACATGGCTGCTGACGAGCTCGGCGCAGCAGTGGTCAGGGAACTCGTGGCGCGCACGGGCATCAACAAGGAGCTCATCGACGAAGTGATCGTGGGCAATGCGGGCATGCCTGCCGAGGCAGCCAACATCGGCCGGGTGATCGCTCTCCGTGCCGGCATCCCCGAACGCATCCCCGCCTACAGCGTTCAGCGGAACTGCGCATCAGGCATGCAGGCCGCGGCCAACGCCTATGCCCAGATAGTCGCCTCGATGAGCGAGATAGCCGTCGTGGCAGGCGTTGAATCCATGTCCAACTTCGGGTTCTATACTACGAAAAAGCTCCGGGACGTCTTTACGACCGTCGCGCGATCAAAGAACATCAAGACCAAGGCCGCCGCGATACTCTCCCTCAGGCCAAAGGACTTTCTGCCCGTCCCCGGCCTGAACCTCGGGCTTACCGACCCCGTCTCCGGTCTGAACATGGGACAGACCGCCGAGGTGCTTGTCCGTGATTTCGGCATTACACGGCAGGAGCAGGACGCGTTCGCGCTCCTGAGCCATCAGCGCTGGGCAGCGGCCAATGATGCGGGAAAGTTCAAGAATGAGATCATCCCGGTGTACGTTCCGCCGAAATTCGAGGCGCTGGAAGAGGACCGGGGGCCGCGCAGGGACCAGACGAGGGAAGCGCTCGAAAGGCTCAAGCCCTTTTTCGACAAGAAATACGGTACCGTCACTGCCGGCAATTCGTCGCCCATCACCGACGGCGCTGCGGCGGCGCTCATCATGAGCGCGGACAAGGCCAGGCAGCTGGGCTATAAACCGCTCGGGACGATACGGGCCGTTGCCTTTGCAGGACTCGACCCCAGCCGCATGGGACTCGGGCCGGTCTTCGCAACGCACAAGGTCCTCAGGACTGCCGGCATGAAGATGACCGACATCGAGCTCATCGAATTCAATGAGGCCTTTGCCGCACAGGTCTATGCCTGCGAAAAGGCCGCTGTTTCGAAAGCGTTCTTCAATACCCATCTCCGGGGCGAAGAACCCATCGGCGAGTTCAGGAGGGACCTGATGAACGTGAACGGAGGCGCCATCGCCATAGGCCATCCCGTCGGCTCCTCAGGCCTCAGGATCGTGATCACGCTGCTCAAGGAAATGGAGCGGAGGGGCCTTGCAACGGGCCTGGCCACCCTGTGCATCGGCGGGGGTCAGGGAGGCGCCATGATCGTGGAGAGAAAGTAACTATTCAAGATTCAAAATTCAATATTCAATCCAACCACCCTTGAATTTTGAATATTCTATTTACCCTGAGGTGTATATGGCAGCGTTCAGCTATGAGATAGACAAGGACGGCATCGCGGTCCTTACCTTCGATCTCCCGGGCGAGAAGATCAACAAGCTCACCACTGCCGTGATGGACGAGTTCGACAGGGTGCTCACCGAACTTTCGGCGAACAGGGCCATTCACGCACTGGTCATCCGGAGCGGCAAGGAAGACAGCTTCATCGTTGGCGCTGACATTGCCGAGATACGGGACATCACTGTCCCGGCACGGGGCGAAGAACTCGCCCGCACGGGACAGGCAACATTCGCCAAGCTCGAGGCACTGCCCTTCCCCACGGTTGCGGCGATCCACGGTCCCTGCATGGGTGGCGGGCTCGAACTCGCCCTTGCCTGCACCTATCGCGTGATCAGCAATGACGCAAAGACTGCGCTCGCGCTGCCGGAAGTGAAGCTCGGCATCATCCCCGGCTTCGGCGGAACGCAGCGGCTGCCGGGTCTCGTTGGGCTGACGAACAGCCTTGACATGATCCTGTCCGGGAAATCGGTCTATGCCCGTAAAGCCGGGAAGATCGGACTCGCCGATGAAGTGACGTACAAGGAGATGGTAGTAAGGGTCGCACGCGACACGGTGAAGAAGGGCATCGGCAAACCACATCAGGTACAAAGACGGTCAACAAAGCCGCTTCTTGTCAAACTGGTCGACGGGAACCCGCTCACCAGGTTCTTCGCATACGGGATCGCGAAAAAGAAGGTCCTCAGGGAAACGCGCGGCAACTATCCAGCACCGCTCGCGGCATTGGACGCGATCCGATACGGACTGATCCATGGCAAACAGGCGGGCTACGGCAATGAAGCGAGGCTCCTCGGCCTGCTCGCACCCACGGAAGTATCGAAGAACCTCATCTCCGTCTTCTACCTGAACGAAACGCTCAAAAAAGGTTCTTCCCCCTCACGCAGACAGACCGCACAGGCAGGCGTGCTCGGGGCCGGCGTCATGGGCGGCGGCATTGCCCAGCTCTTTGCAGAGAAGGGCATCCCGGTGAGGATGAAGGACGTCAACACCAAAGCAGTGGGAGCGGGCTTCAAGGCTGCAGCGGATATATTCAGGAAACGGCGGAATAAGGGCGTCATCACGCCTCTCCAGGCGCGCGACGGGCTCGACCGGATCACCGGCGCCACGGATTATCAGGGCTTCCAGCGTGTCGATATTGCCGTCGAAGCGGTCGTCGAGAACATGGACATCAAGAAGGCGGTGCTCCGGGATTTTGATCAGGTCGCCCACGAAAATGCAGTGTTCGCATCGAATACGTCGTCCCTCTCGATCACCGGCATGGCATCGGCTTCGAAGCATCCCGAGCGGGTCGTTGGCATGCATTTCTTTAATCCCGTGGAAAAGATGCCGCTCGTTGAGATCGTGCGCGGCGCGAAGACCTCTGAAGAGACCGTCTCCGCTGTTGCCGCACTCTCGCGAAAGCTCGGCAAGCTCCCGGTTGTCGTGAACGACGGCCCCGGATTTCTCGTGAACCGCATTCTCATGCCCTATCTGAACGAAGCAGCTGTCCTGCTCGAGCAGGGCGTTGCTGTCCAGGAGATCGACAGCGCGCTGCTTCAGTTCGGCATGCCCATGGGCGCCTTCATCCTCCTCGACGAGATCGGCATTGATGTAGCGCATAAGGTCGCGAACATACTCTACCAGGGACTGGGCGAGCGTGCAAAACCCTCTCCCCTGCTGGAAGCAGTATATAAGGAAGGATACTACGGCAGAAAGAACGGCAAGGGATTCTATCTCTATAGCGGACGCGACCGCGGCAATCCCGATGATGCACTCGCCCGCACACTATCGTTCAAGGGCACGAACAAGGGAACGACAGCTCCGGACGAGATCACCGACCGGATGATCCTTCTCATGATAAAGGAAGCCGCGCTCTGCCTCCATGAGAAGATCATCGACAGGCCGGACCTGCTCGATGCTGCGCTCATTTTCGGCATCGGGTTCCCGCCCTTCCGCGGCGGCCTGCTGCGCTATGCTGATAAGCGCGGCATAGCACCTATTGTGGAAAAACTCGGGGCCTACGCGAAGGCATTCGGCGAGCGCTTCGCGCCTCCGGCCTTGTTGCAGGAAATGGCAGCCGGAAAACGATTCTATCCCAAGCCGGAACAAACGTAACAATACTATCGATGCCACTGATAACGGCCGATTCACGTGCATGAACAGATCATGATAGTTCATGTTTTTTCAGTTCACATCAGTTCAATGAAATTTATGTTAGAATAATTTCTATCCAGCTTGCGTACGATCTCTTGCATCCCTGACTAAGGACCGAGCCTGGTATAGCTCCCTTTCCCTGATAAAGGAGATCTCTCTTGTTCCCCCAAGACCCCCGCCCATGCGCCCCTGCTCTCCTCCTCTGTTGCCTCATATCCAGCGTTCTTACGCTGTCCGGATGCAGCTACGGTAATTATTTCATTCAAAAGACGCACTGGCGCCAGAACCTCAGGTACATTCCGAGCGTGTCGGCGATGAACATCGTTGCTCCCGAGGACTCCATGGTCGTGAGCGGTAAGATGATCTCGCTCCAGAAACGACAGGAGCCCTTGCTGCTCGTGGCTGTCAGCCATACCTATCGGCAGAATGAGAAGGTCGCAGTTGTGCAGGTATCCCAAAATGCCGGCTACATGGTCTTTCTTCCCCGGGGAGACTACGAGCTTTTTGTCTTTGCGGACCTGGACAAGAACAGGGACTTCGAGAGGGATGAACTGATCGGCCGGACACAGGCCCTGATAAGCCCCGACCGCTCAAAGGACGGGGCGATCGTGGCGGGTCCGCTGATCACGCTGGATTTCGACCATCCAGGCATTGCCGACTTCCGCTTGAGCGAAACCGTCAGGCCCATGACGTATGTATATACCTCGCTTGATGACGGGTTCTTTGACGCAAAATACGGTGCTATGGGCGTCTATAATCCTGCTGAGTTGATCACCCATACTCAGGGATTCATCTTCGGGCTGGAGAATTTCGATGACGAAAAGACGACGGTCCTTTTCGTCCATGGCGTTTCAGGAACGCCGCGTGACTGGAAGTACTTCGTGGAAGGGCTGGACCGCAGCCGCTTTCAACCGCTCTTTTTCTATTATCCTTCGGGCCTGCAGCTGGACAAGCTCGGCACCGTGCTGGCACAGGCCATCACGTCCCTTACGCTGAACTCGAAGAACGGCACGCACAAGGTCGTGCTGGTTGCCCACAGCATGGGAGGCCTTATTGCGCTGTCAGCGATCAACAAGCTCTCGGCTAACGGGCTTCCTCCCTCCCTGAAAGCATTCTGTTCCTTTTCCACACCCTATGCTGGTGATGATTCGGCAAAAAAGTGGATAGACCAGGCCCCGGTCGTCGTGCCGTCGTGGCGTGATATTGCGGCGCCGAGCGAGTTTTTACAGGACCTCGCAGGCAAATCCTTCCCGAAAACCCTGCCCTTCTATCTCTATTTCTCCTATCGCGACACGTCAAAGTTCAAATTGGGCGAGAGCAGCGACGGATCGATCACCCT
>Ga0334722_10004940_pt1 | contig 13671 bp, 7 predicted proteins | sample C3_bottom_MG_FD_207210 | JGI IMG/M metagenome (GOLD analysis project Ga0334722, IMG submission 207210) | Sediment microbial communities from Yellowstone Lake, YNP, Wyoming, USA - C3_bottom | ecosystem: Environmental > Aquatic > Freshwater > Lake > Sediment | place: USA: Wyoming | collected...
GGCGGCGGTGAGCTGCTGCATGGTGCTGGTCGCCTGACTGATGAATTGGTTCATGTCGGTCATGCAGCTATTGGCATGGGTAGCGTTGCTGGCATTATGATTCATAACCTGGATCATCTCATGCAGTGCGGTGGAGACCTTGGCAAGCGATGACGCCTGATTGCTGGCGCTGTCCGAAAGATTGTTACTGGCCTCCGCCATCTCGTCGGCAACCCGAAAGACCTCCGCACCGCTGACATTGAGCAGATCAATGGAGTATTTCATGGGTTTGGCGATACTGTGGGCGATCAGATTGCTGAGAATGACAAAAAGGATCAGGGTGATGATGCCAATCCGGATGAACCAGGCTTCAAGGCCATCCTTGGTCTCCTTGCCGTATTGTTGGGCCTTGATCAGCTTCGATTCGGGCAGACTGACGCAGATGGTGCCTATCTTCTGATTTTCCGATGAGACAATGGCCGAACAGGTAGAGAGGTGATTCTGGCCGGCAAGCGGGATTGTCTGGCTCACCGCCGAGTCCGTTTCGTATATTTTTTTGAGCGCTTCAGGACTCAGCTGGATATTGCCAAGGCCGCCATTCTTCCCAACATCGTAGCCGGCATGAGCCAACGGCATTGCATCAAGATAGACCGCCGCGGCAGACTCCGTTGACTCGAAGAGCTGCTTCAGGAAGTGGTCGTGTCCGTTCAGCAGGGTGCCGGTCAGGCAGGCGGCCACGGGGGCGCCTGCACCATCGTGGATAACGCCTGCGGCAACGATGACGATCCCGCCTTTGCCTTCGGCATCACGTGCGGCGAGGCCGGTTTGAGTCAAAAACTGCGAATCGATACGCAGGACCGCAACCATCTTCTCCGGGGCAGTGTTTTTGCCCAAGGCGCCCTTGGCCATGCTGCCAAGAGGCCCGCTGTTCAGGGCAGCGCCTATTTTTTTCTTGTCCGTTATGCGAGGGAAGGAGGCGAGAAGCTCGCCTTTGTTATCAACCATTATGGCGAAATCGATCCCAAGCGAACCCTGCTGCGACTGAAGAAAATCGTCGAGCGAATCGAACATCTGGCTCTCGATGATTGTCTTCATGATGGGATTTGTGGAGAGGTCGTCGGCAACCTTGACGTTCTCGGTCTTGATGTTATCGACTGAAGAGGCCAAGATGCGCTGATGCCCGGCAAGCGTCATATAGGTGTGCTTCACGATATCCTCGGCCAAGGACTTTGATTGTTTGGCGATACTCTGGCCAAGGGTAAATTCAACCACACTGCCGGCGGCGAGCATGATCAACAGGGCGGCAATGCCGAAAAAGAAGATGATTTTGCTGCGTATCGTCTTAAGTCTGATCATAATGGTATCCCTGCTTTTGCTGAATGAACAATAAAGTCTAGTATCTTGTAACATTTCAATTACCGTAGGTTGGGTTAGCGAAACGTAACCCAACCTACTTCTCTAAACACCCTTCGACTGTTCGACAAGCTCACAGCTCAGGGTGAACGGGATGCCGCTTGATTTTATTCGTGATTTCCGTTCGTGGAGAGCTTGTCGAACCACAGTGGTATTTTGCAAGAGCCTCTAATTGATAACGTTAATCGTCCGGCTGACCGTTGATTTAAGGCCATTCGTATCGGTCGCCGTGAGCGTTATCGTCTTGGTGCCCGTCGTGCTGTAACTATGATTTTTAACGGCGCTTGAAGGCGCATAGGTAACCGATGTCCCGTCTCCCCAGGTTATTTTTATCGTTGAGAGGTTGTTGTTGGCGTCGGTGGAGGTATTTGTAATATAGACTTTATCCGGGGTAGCAGGGGGTCTGATTCTCTTGATCTGTAGCCCTGCCAGCGGCGACCTGTCGGCCGTAACGGTCAGCGTCATCGTGGCCTTCGGCGGTGCGTTCTTATGGATGGTGCGCGCGAAGTTAGTCAGGTAGAGCGCGGTCAAGTACGGGGCTCCATTGTGAACCGCACGCGGCCCGGCGCTGCCGCCGTGGCACGGGTTGCAGGCAGTGGCGACTGTCGCCGCAACACCGGGAGTATGGCAGGCGGCGCATGGAGGGGTTGGGAAGGCGGAGGTGCGGGGATGGTTGATCAAAGTCGCCGGTTGTTGGATGTGGCAGTCTGAACAGGCAAATTTGGGTCCGGCGGTGTGCATTATTTCCGCAAAGGGGGCAAGCTGCGCCGAGGTGAACTTGTGGGTCGCGGCGCCGCCATCCCCGTGGCACTGGCCGCAGGCGCGGGTGAGATCAACCCAGACTGCGTCAGCGTGCTCCTCGCCACCATCGTCATCGGTATTGGCAACCTTTTTGGTGTTGCCGAGAAACTCCGCTGACGTCGGGAAGGTACTGTAGGCTGGATCCGTATTGATTCTCCACAGATGTTGCGGGTAGCCAGCATCGGTTGCCTTCGGCATATGACACTTCTCGCATGAATAGGAGCTGTTGGCTGCTTGCCCCTCAAACTCCAGGGGGGTGTTGACGCCGGAGGGGTGTCTGATCACTGAAATTGGAGGTGCACCGTACTGCGTGGGGTTGTCCCAGTGGCAGGTGGTGCACTCCCTTTTGATTGCCTTTTCTTCCGTGTCAGCAGAAAAGAGGCTGTTATGGACATCGTGGCAGGTGGTGCATGAGCCCTGCGACTCTGCCTGCCAGTATCCACGTTCGGTTGTGTCGGGTGTAACGACCGAACCAAAGCCGTTGGCCAAGTTGCAGTCGGCCAGGCTCTCGATCTCCCCTTGCGCGAGCGGCGAGCCCTTGATTACGGTTTCGAGCACATCGCCTCCGCCAGCAGTAGTAGAGCTCCGGCAGACATAGCCTTTGAACTCGCTGTCGTAGTTTGCCGTAGTATTGATCACGAGGTCATATTTGCCGAGTGAGTTCGGGTAGATCGCCCCGGTGTATCTGGCGTGCGGACTGTTCAGGAACTCGCCGCCGATGACATGGCTGTTGAATTCAGGGACATACGCCGGGGAGGTGGCGGTATTTTTGACAGGAAGTATTGTAGCGCTGGTGAGGTCATTGTCCAAGCCGGTGCCGTTAGAGGTCTTGGCAATGCTCTGGTGGCAGCCGTAGCAGAGGTTGTTTACTGTTTCATTTGTCGTATTCTTCGGGGTTGAGTTGTGCGTGTCTGTGCCAGTAAGTTGGTCGAAAGTGGCGCCATTGGCATTGGAGCCGGTCGGCGCGAAGACTGAATTGTGGCAGCGTGAACAAAGGATGCTGTCTCTGTCCCACGTGCCTGCCTTCGTAAAGGTAATCCCCGGAAATGAAGCTAAAGGCTCGGGTGGGACATAGCTTGCGCCCTGGACGCCACTCGTCGGCACCCAGGTTCCGCCACCACCGGTACAGGCAGCTGTTGTGGTATACTGCGACTTGGTGCATACGCCCGCATTAACTTCGTTTCTACTCCAGCCTGTGGTGTGGCAGGGGGCGCAACTGTAGTCGCTGGTGCCGTTATACTTTGCCGAACCAGCCATATTCACGATAACATCGAGACCATCCGGCGCCGGCGCCATCCAGTCACCGAAAAGGTACAAGAGAGGCTTGTCGACGCCACTGATCTTGGCCGTTGCCGCTTCAAAGTTAATGTCGCCGGTGGCGGCGGCGGTGTACGTTTGCAGCATCCCATTACCATCGGGGCCTTTCCAGATATTGCCTGCCGTAACTTTTCTGAGCATATTCTTGTGGCCGGTATGCAGGTAGGAATTTTTCCATCTTGCGGCAAGACCGTTGTTCTGAGAGCGGTCGTTATGGCACTCGAGACAACCGGCGCGTACATCGGTGACGTTCGCTATGGTTTGGGCGATATGGCCGGGAGCGGAACCGTCATCAAGGACTATTGGGCCTGACTTCGTGACGCCAGTCTTCCAGGTGCCGCCATCTGCCAAGCACTGCCCCAGGGTAAGGCTACTTAAATCAACAGGAGCAAGAGCCGCGGCATAGTTGCCGAGGTCGGAGGCTTTGTAGGCAATAGCGGCAAAGGCAAGCCCTTTAATGCCATAGTCAAAGGAGCATTTGTTAGAGGCCCACTTATAGCCGTACGTTGACGTCGGACAAGCGCTTGAGGTGCCATAGAGGTTGGTCACATCTATTTTGGTGTAGCAAAAGCCCGGCGCCCCGTCGTGGGCCGGGCCGGTGTAGACCCAGGAAGAGGTGCAGGCGCTGGCCCATGTCCCGGATAGCTTTCCGGCTTTTTTTGCTGCCTGGTCACACATCGTTGAGGTCCGGTCCAGACCATCCAGCGAAATGGCCGTGCCATCATTTGCGACACAGGTACTGGCCCAGTAGTGGGAGTAAACGTCGCCGTTATCCCTGCCGGCAGTCTTTGTGCAGTTTGCCGAGCTGTTATAGTTGCTGGTAGTGGCACTGGTAAAGATGTGGGCAAGGCAGTCAGGCCGCGATGTCTCGGTGCCAATGCTCATCCCGCCAGCTGCATCTATCCCGTACACGCATTGTCCATAGTCAGTGATGTCCCATTCGCCGGTCGTGCCATTCGGTGTGGAACCGTCACCGGCGTAAATTGCCAAGGCGTTATTGATCGCCAAGCTTAACGGCATGAGCTGTACCATGAAAACGACGATGCATCGCAACACATACTTGTACTTCATTTTTACTGTCCTCCTGAATTATTGTTGCAAGAGCGGTTACTTCCACTGTGGACGGCTTGCTGAATCGGGATGTCTTTTAAATATCAAGACATACTCCATTGCCAGTTGTCAATAAAATAGATCAATAATTTTAAGAATTATTAATCTGCAAAACTTGAGGAGAAACAATACGATAGGGAGCGGAGCAGTCCGCATGGGCAGTTGTACGCACTGCTTTATCGGCTAGCGTGCGCTCGGCCCATCGCTGACGAGACCGAAACGTTCGCTGCGGCAACCTCCTTTCCCGCCTGTAACCAGTCCCTGAACACTCTGCAACGTATTTGAAAATATCCCAGGAGAGCCATCATGGGGCCTTCCCTTCCGGTTTTCTGAGGCTGGCAAAATAATCCAGCAAGGCGGTCTTCTCCGCCTCGGTCAGGACCACGCCATCGTTGGCGATCATGTTGGCGATTGTCTGCTCCCATTGTTCCTTTGACTTCCGGTAATGGCTAATTTTCTCGATGACATGGCAGTTCAGGCAATGTTTGTCCAGAATCTTGGCGCCATCCCCTCCGGGCTGCGCCGCCGCAGGCGTGGTCTCTGCCAAGGCTTGGTGCGGTTGGAAAACAAGCAGGTGCGGCGTATCCCCCAACGTCCCCCCCAGCATATCGCACAGGCAGAGGGCGAGGGTTGCAAACAAGGCCTTTTTTATCGCGCCAGGGAGATGGAAACGCGATGCTGTATGGGTGTTGATTTTCATGATTTCTTGCTCCTTAGGGAGATGGAATTTATTAATGTACCGTTTACCTTTGTCGTCATACCAGCATGCTTTTAGCTGGTATCCAGCGCAGAACCTGGATTCCGGCTAAAAGCACCCCCGTCAAGCGAGGACTGAACAGAGTGCCGGAATGACGAGACTTCGATATATAATTAAACGGTATTTTAGTATTTTCTAAGTCCCTTATTATTCAGGCCAAGTGTAGGTCAGCGGGTCTATACCGGCTTTTTTCATGAGGCCAAGGGTGAAATCGAGCGAGGATGAGTCAAAGGGAACAATGAGCTCCGCCTTGAAGAGTTGGGGAGAGGAGATGGCCGCAGCCATCAGCATGGACTTGATCTCGGGGGAGACATACTTTGAGGCGAGCATCACGTTGTCAGGATTTTTGGCCGCGGAAATTTCAGGCAGCCGGTAGGAATCGAGCTTCGGGTAGTTACCCTTGTTCTCATCCCACCAGGAGTCTTTGACAAAGGCGGCCTTGGCCGTGCCAAGAGTGACGGCATCCGCCGCCGCCTGGAGATCGTTCATCCCTCCCATTTTAGCCTTGCCGCCGGTCGCGGCCTTGGCGCATACCTCGCTCGCGGTAGCCCCAGGGGTGTAGGCCACGCTTTCTGGGCTATCCTTCAGGATCGACTGGGGAGACTCTCCTTTGGTGAAAATCATCTCACAGCCATAATTTTGTTTGCCATCCATGGCCTGAAAAAGCGGCACGGCAAGTCGACGAGCAAAGAGCACCGCTTGGACCATGGAGCCGACATAGGCCAACTCCGGTTCTTTTTCGGTTAAGGCTCGCATGATTTCGGGATAGCTGGTGGCGATGCGAGCAATGATTTGTAGGCCGCACTTCGCCGAAAGAGCAGCGGCTAATTTATCGGCGTCCTCTGGGTGCGCCTTCCATGTCGGCGGCAGCCACAGGTGGATATCGGGTTCCGCCGACCGTGCGGCAGGCGGGAGGCCCAAACAGACCAAGGTCAGCAGCAATAAGGCAATCATTTTTTTCATGGTTCTCTCCAAAGTTGAGGGCATGTTAATTTTTTTCGTGGCTCTAAACAATTCTCAGCCATGGCCAATGGCTTCCCAAAAGTCGTCACCCCGGCGAAAGCGGGGGTCCAGTGGTGCAGGCGAGGAAACTGGATTCCGGCTTTCGCCGGAATGACGAGAATTGAAAGCTGAGAATTGTTTAGAGCCACGATTTTTTTGTAATACTCCAGATCGATAGTCTGTAGACTTTTAGTCTATTAGCAACTGAAAAATACCAGATGATGCACGCTTTGCCCTTGTCTCGGATTATTTTGTTGCTAACAGACTACAGTCTAAAAGTCTAAACAACCTAAGCAGGTCTTTCCTTAGGATGCCTAAAAAGAGAAAGGAGAGTCAAGTTTTTTTTGGGAGGGGTGGTTTATTGATAGGGAAGGAGATTGGAGGCTTGGAGTGAGGTGACGTGCCACCGCACTCCAACGGGGGAGATCAAGCGTTGCGACAGAACTAACCTGTTGAGGCCCTTGCAAAAATAGCACATTGTGGTTCGACAAGCTCACCACGAACGGAAATCGAATAAAATCAAGCGGCATCCCGTTCACCCTGAGCTGTGAGCTTGTCGAACAGTCGAAGGGTGTTTAGAGGAGTTTTGCAAGAAACCCCGTTATCAATAAATTACTGTAACACACCATGCGTGGCAACGGCATAAGGGGCCGTATAGGCAATGTCGAATATGTAATGGTTATTTATAACGGCCCCTAAACCGTTGCCCCGGAGAGGATGTGGAGAGAGGGGAAGTCGTGGGGCAGGCGTTGGGGGCTGACGATGCAGTTGCGGCCTATGACTGCGCCGTCCGGCACTTGCGCCGCCTTGCCCAGCAGGGTGATGCCGGTGTAGAGGTGGGAAGGGTGGAGCTCGTTGACTTTGCTTTTGTCGCCGCTGCCGACCACGGCGTGTCGACCGACCTGCACCTGTTTATCCATAATCACCAGATCGACCAGCGCCCCCTCGCCGACCTGGCAGTCATCGGTCAAGACGGAATCGCGGACTACCGCCCCTTCCGCCACCATGACCCCTGGCGAGAGGACGGAGTTGATCACCTCGCCTTGTATTATGCAACCGGCCGAGATCATCGAGTTTTCCACTTTGGCCTTGGCCCCGAAGCGGGCCGGACAGCGATCGGCCATGCGGCCGCCGGCCTCGACGTTGGGACGTATCCCCCAGGCCTCGGGCGAAATGCCGGAGTCTGCCTGCAGGATATCCATGTTGGCCTGCCAATAGGCCTGCACCGTGCCCACGTCCCGCCAGTAGCCGTTGAAGCGGTAGGCGTAGACATTGTCGCGGCTAATAGCCTTGGGGATGAGATGCATGCCGAAGTCGACCTCTTCGCGGTTTTCGGCGAGCAAGGCCAGGAGGTATTTGGTGTCGAAGACATAAATCCCCATGGAGGCCAGGTCTGTGCGGGCGACTTTAGGTTTCTCCTCCCACTCGACAATGCGGCCGTCCTCATCGGTGATGCCGGCCCCGAACTGGTGGATATCCTCTTTCGGCACCACCATCATGCCGATGGTGATGTCGGCCTTTTTTTGGCGGTGGGTCTGGATCATCTGGTCGAAATCCATGTGGTAGATATGGTCGCCGGAGAGGATCAGGATCTCCTGGGAGGGGTGGGCCTTGATAAAGTCGATATTTTGGCGCACCGCGTCCGCCGTGCCCTTGTACCAGTCCGAGTCGTGGGAACCGGTGCGGGGCGGCAGGATCTTGACCCCGCGGCTCCGTCCCGCCAAGTCCCAGGCGGCGCCGTTGCCGAGATGGTTCATCAGCGACAGGGGTTTGTACTGGGTGAGGACGCCGACCTGGGTCAGTCCGGAATTCATGACATTGCTGAGCGAGAAATCGATGATGCGGTAGAGGCCGCCAAAGGGCACCGCCGGTTTGGCGCGGCTCTGCACCAGGATGTTTAAACGGCTGCCGACGCCGCCGGCAAGCAGTAGGACCAGGGTCTTGTTGATAGGGTTCATCGGATTATCTCCCCATTCTTGATGGCGCGGCCAAATTTTTCGGGCCGCAGGTGCGGGTAGATGGTGCAGTCGCTGCCGATTATCGTGCCGGCCGGGATATGGTTGTCCCAACCGAGTACTGTCACCTCATGCTCTGACGCCGCGCCTTCCTCGCCAATCATGGCGTCCTGCCCGAAACTGCTGTTGACGTCACTCACCACCTTGTTCAAATGCGCCCCGGACTCGATTTTGTTGTTGAAAAAGAGCACCGAATCGCGAACCACCGCCCCCGGTTTGACGTGGACACCGGGGAAGATGACGGAACGCTCGACCGTGCCTTCAATCACGCAACCGTTGTAGATCAGGCTGTCGTGGACCGTGGCCCGCGACCCTACCTTCAGCGGCTGGTAGTCGCGGATATCGCGATGCTCAAGATTGGTGCGGATGCCCCAGGCTTCAAGGTCAATCTTGGGCTTCGGTCCCAGCAGATCCATCGAGGTCTGCCAATACTCCTCGATCGTCCTGGTGTAGCCCCAATAGCCATTGAATTTATAACCATAGACCCGGCGCTGATCCGCCAGCATCCGGGGGATGATGTCTTTGCCGAACTCAAAGGTGGTATCTGCCTGGGCGTTGTCGGTCAAGGTCTTGAGCAGGGCCTCCGGCTTGAAGCAGAAGATGGTCATCGAGGCCCAGTTGAATTTGGGCTGCTGGGGTTTCTCTTTGTATTGCAGGACTCGGCCCCCTAGCGCGCCGTCTTCGTCATCGATATTGGCCACCCCAAAGCGTTGGGCGTTTTCCTTGGGCACGGAGAGGCAGGCCATGGTCAGGTCGGCGTTTTTTTCCTTATGGTAGTCGATCAACGCTTGATAATTCATGTTGTAGATGTGGTCGCCCGAGAGGATGAGGACGACCTCCGGCTTGTGGTAGCGGATGAAATCGATATTCTGATAGACCGAATCGGCCGAGCCCCGATACCAACTGGAGCTGGCGTGACCGGTGGAGGGCGGCAGGATGGAGATGCCCCGGTAACGGCCGATCATGTCCCAGGCGGCGCCGCTGCCGATATGATTGATGAGGGAGAAACTGCGAAACTGCGAGAGGATGGCGATCTGCTCCAGGCCGGAGTTCATCAGGTTGCTCAAGGGGAAATCGATGACCCTGGCGAAGCCGCCAAAGGGCACCGCCGATTTTGGCCGGTAATAGGTCAGGACGTTCAGTTCATCGACCCGGCCGCCGGCCAGGACCATGGCCAAAGTTTTTGGTTTCAGTTTCATAAGTGTTACTCCTGAAGTCGTAACGACTTAGGTTGTTTAGACTGTTAGTCTGTAGTCTGTTAGCAAAAAATGCTCGAAATCAAGAGGGACAAAGCTGGTCTCATCCCTTAACTTTCCATCGCTAACAGTCTAAACAGCTACAGACTATCCACCTGCGTAGTTACGATTGTCTGTTAGGGCTGCGCAAAGAACGAATCAAGGATCCCAACACCTTCTCAGTCTCTAAAAGTATTGAGTCGTAGCCGGTAAAACTGTTTTCATCAAAGTATCCTAAACGTTTCGATAAACCGATCTGATAGTGCAGCTCCCTTAGAGAGGCAAACGCGATTTCAAGAAAACGGAGAAACTCGGTTTGACTTTCACGTGCACAGCCTTCAACTATGTTCGATGGAACCGATACCGCCGATCTCCTCATTTGCGAAGTCAATCCGTACAGTTCGTCTTTGGGGAAATTCCTTGTTTCGCGATAGGTGAGAATTGCAACTTCATCGGCCAACTCAAATGCTCTGAGTTTTGTGTGATCTCGCATGATTTGATTGTCCCTATCTACCTAAACAGCTACAGTCTATCCACCTGAAGCCCCTTATTGTCCTTCAAGGTGCCGTTTAGTGATTCGCATCAAGGTCTTGGTGTCGAACTCTTGATCCTGCTTGGCCAGGTTCTTCAAAGGCACTTCTGCGCGGGCCGCCTGCCGGTGGCCGCCAGCCGACCCTGCTTGGCCATAGATCTTCTGGGCGAGGGAGCCCGCATTCTTTTTATAGCCGTCGCAACGGAAGATGACCACCAGTTTTTCGCAATGGATCCCCGAGACAAAGACCCAGGAGACCTGGTTGACCTGGTTGAAAAAGTCGGCGATGATCACCAGGATGTCGGGGTTGCGAACCCGTCCGACATGGGCGTAAAGCCGATTGTTACTGATCTTCATCACCGTCAGGGCGGTACGGAAATAATTGAGTTCCGACGGCCTGAGCTCGGAGAGCTCGATTTTGCGAACCAGATTCTGATTGGCCAGACCAAAGAGATAACTAAAGGATATGACATCGGCCAGACTGGCTTTCACCTCAAAGTTATTGGTGTCGACCTTGATGGCGTAAAACAGGGCGGTTGCCAGCGCCACTGACGGTTTCATCTCGGCTGCCCGCAGATATTCGATAAGGATCGAAGACGCCGCCCCATACTCCGGACGGATATCGACATAGGGGGCTTGCCAACCGGTGGTCAGGGGGTGATGGTCGATTACGGCATCAAAGTGGATATTTTCAAAGGTGGGGAGGTGCAGAGGCTGGGAATCGACCAGCACCTTTTTGGAGAACTCCTTGTTTTTCAGGGTGTGCAGGCGCTCGGCCGGGATCTTGAGTCGCTCGACCATGGCCACATTGCTGAGCCGCCTGATCTCGTTGGGATACGTGATCGTCACGCTTTTGACCCGATAGCGCAGGAGCCGTTTGATCGCCAGGGCGCAGGCCAGGGCGTCAGGATCGGCGTTAATCACCACCAGGACGTCATCGTCCTTGGCGAAGAGAGCCCAAAACTCCTCCAGGCGTTCCTTGGCCGTCTTTTTAGGGATCTTGCCTGCCGCTTTGCGGCTGCTGGTCTTGGTCTTTTTGACACTCATAGCAAATAGCCACTGAAGGCAAGTCAAGGGCGCAGCGTATCAACCATCCTGATGAGTATAAAATCGGGGGGGGGTGGCCAAAAAAGATCCTTTTACCATATCCCGGTCGCCCAACGCAATGGAATAACAATGGTTCGGCGGAGTTCATCCCTCTTTACGGGGGGCTCACCAACCGGCGAGTTCTGAGCCCCCCGCAAGGAGGGATGAACTCAATGCCGTTGACTTAAGGGGCAATACTGTTCACGTAACCGTTCGTGGTGAGCCTGTCGAACCACCAGCCACGCATTGCCGAGCCCTTCGACAAGCTCAGGGCGAACGGATGAGTGCCTTAAGTCAACGGCATTGGGGAGGGGGTAGGTGAAGGTGCAACCTTGTGGGGGTACTTCATGCAAGTTCTTAACCGGGGACTCCTCGTTACGTAGCGGAGCTACATAACGAGGAGTAAATCAGCTTACCGCTTGATATTGATCAGTTCGTTCAACATATCGTCAACCGTGGTGATGATCTTGGAGTTAGCTTGGAAACCCCTCTGCACGGTGATCAATTTGACGAACTCGGTGCCCAGATCGACATTGGACTGCTCCAGGGCGTTGGGGGCGATGGAGCCTAAACCGTTGGTGCCGGCGGCGCCGGTTACCGGGGCGCCTGACTCGGTGGTCTCCTTGAAGATATTGCCCCCCTGCTTGCTGAGACCGCCCAGGTTACTGAAATTGGCCAAAGCGATCTGAGCTTTTTGCAAGACCTGGCCATTAGAGTAATGACCGGTGATAACACCATCTACGTCTGTTGACACCGACTGCAGGAAGCCGGAGGCAAAGCCATCCTGATCCTGAAAAATCGTCGTGGAGCTGTTGGCATACTGAGTGGTTGCCAAGGCCTCCGGGGTCTGAGCCGTTGTCACCACGTCACCCTGCTGGCTGCCGTCTTCTGAGGTGAGGTCGGACGGAATTACATCAAAGGGGGGAGTGGTGCCAGGCACAAGATCCGGCCCAAAGATAAGGGCTCCTGCAACCGCATTTGCAGTAGGAGGGGCGCCAGGAGTATAACCAGTATAGGTGACACCATCAACAGCCAACGGGCTTTTCCCCGAACCGACTGTATCTGCTACCCAGTCGGTCAATACCAATCTGCCAGCGGGATCAATGCTGGCATTGCATTCAAAATCCTTGCCAAATTTGTCGAGCATGTCCTGGACAGTCGCAATAGTTCCGTCAGTATTGGTAAAGTTAGCTTGGAACGCAGGATCTGGAGCAATCGCCAACCCCGTAATCGGGACCGTATACGTGCTTGTTTTAACCGTGCCATCCGGTTTAGTGCCAGAAATCGTGAAGGTATCGCCCGCAGCAACCTGAGTAGCTGGTGGACCGTCGTCAGCATACACACTACTCCAGGCGGTTGCGGCGGTAATCGGTGTCGTGCCGGTAGCATTACTCCAGGCCCTGCCCGTAGACAGCACCATTTGTTTCGGGGTCGTTACATTGATTTGTCCGGTAGAAACTCCAAGGACTGGCGTCCCCCCGCCAAAAGGTACCGAAGTTGAACCGGAAGCATTAAAATTGGTCGTGAATGAAGTCACAAACATACTTGAATCGCCAGCGGTATTATCTGTCAATCGCAAACGTCCATGAGAGTCAATAGTGGCATCACAAGAAAATGTCTGTTTTAACTTGTCTAAAAGATCCTGAACGTTATTTGCTAAATTGATAGGATAGACTAAGGGACCAACCGGAACAGAACTATTATTATAACCGGAAAAGGTAAGTATATCAGTACCGGCTACCGGATTGCCAGCGTCGTCAGTCACATTGGACCAGGTGGTTGCCGAGGTGATATACCCCCCCGTATCAGCCGCTTTGGCCCCTGCATCACTGACCAAGACCTGTTTTTGGGGTGTGGTCAACCCCTCATAACGACTCCCCATGTTGATCTCGACCGAGTCGTTGACCGTGTTTCCTGTAAAGTTAATCGGTAACTTGAAATAGGAGCTCCCTGCCTCCAAGTATAAACGATTTTCGGTGTTGCTCGGATTGACCTTGCCGTCAGGCGGGACTTTAAACGCATCAATCCCTTTGATATTACCGGATGTGTCAAACAAAACGGTGCCGTACATCAGGGCGCCAGCCCCCGGATTGTTTTGATAATTATAACGAGTGTCCGGGGTATAGATAAGTTGCTCTTGGGGGGTAAGCACCCGCAAATCTTCCGTTGGATCACAAGTAACGAGAAATTCCCACTGGTTAGCTTCGGTTGTCCGGTCATAATAGATACTGAGATCATGACTGGCCCCTTTGGAGTCATAAATCTTAACGGCTGTGGTATAGTCATATTTGGTGGAATCGATAGGATCGGATGGTGTCACCGATGCCGCATTGGTCCCATTCCAATTGTCAAAAAGCCGATCTTCAGTGGTTTCGTTAGCTTTTCTGGAGTCGAGGTTGGCGATGACATTGACTTGGTTCGTGG
>Ga0334722_10004941_pt1 | contig 13670 bp, 6 predicted proteins | sample C3_bottom_MG_FD_207210 | JGI IMG/M metagenome (GOLD analysis project Ga0334722, IMG submission 207210) | Sediment microbial communities from Yellowstone Lake, YNP, Wyoming, USA - C3_bottom | ecosystem: Environmental > Aquatic > Freshwater > Lake > Sediment | place: USA: Wyoming | collected...
ACCTGGAAGTTGGTCTACTCCGCCCCAATCACTAACGACAAAACCTTTGAAATTCAATTCACCCTTTAGGACATCAGTTATCCAATGATAGCTTCCATGCATCTTTTGTCCGTTAATACTGCTGAAAGATATCATCACACTTCCAACACCTGCCTTAACAGCGTAATCGTAACCGGGCAAGTGGGTCCTTCTAATATCAGCTTCACTTACAACTACATCCCCTTGATCTTTACCATCTTTAGTACCGCCGTCACCTAAAAAATGTTTTGCACATGCTAATATAGAAGTGTTCGAACTTCCCAACGTAGCAGTTTGAAAACCTTGAACAGCCGATTGTCCCATCTGTTTTACTAAATCTGCCGTCTCTCCAAATCCTTCATACATTCTTCCCCATCTTTCGTTCTGAGGAACTGCTATACAAGGTGCAAAAGTCCAGTCAATACCGGTTGCAGAGACTTCTTCAGCTGTTGCACGTTCCACTTCATATACAAGATTAAAATTTCTAGTTGCACCAAGTCCTATGTTATGAGGAAATATTGTTGCGCCATAAATATTATTATTTCCATGAACGGCATCAATTCCATAAATGATAGGAATTTTCAATCGCGTTTTAAGTGCATAATTTTGGAACGAATCATACATATCCGCCCAAGACGAAGGAGTATTGTTAATGGGACCTGAGCCACCTCCACTTAAAAGTGAACCGATAAAGTAATTTGTGATATCTTGAGGATTATTAATAACGGCGCTTCGATCAACTTGAATCATCTGACCTATTTTTTCATCAAGTGTCATCTTTGTCAAAAGATCTTCGACCAGATTATCATTTGCTTCTGAATCAACAATATCATTTTTGTTCGAACATGAATTTATAAGAGTAAGAAACATTATAACCGAACTTATAAAGAATATTTTTTTCATTTTAGAATATTCCAAACAGTAACAAAGAGTATAGACGCTTCAGAATAAATTATATTTACAAAAACTGATTTGTACCGTTCTTAAAAATATTTTAGGAATTAATTTTATTTAATTCATTCCATATTAATGCGCTCGCTCCTAAAACTGCGGCGTGCGCACCGGGCAATGCCGATGGAATTAGCTTTACTTTATTTTTGAAAATGTTGAGCATGAATTCTTCCATATATTGTTTTGTCGGAAGAAATATCAAGTTGCCTGCATTTGCAAGTCCTCCAAAAAGAATTATGGCTTCCGGACTTAAATGTGCAACAGCATCCGCTAGTTTTAATCCCAGCACTTTGCCTGTGTAATCAAATGCTTTTAATGCAAGTTGATCTCCGTGAGTTGCAGCATCGGCAATATCTTTTGCACTCAACTGGCTGAAACTGATTTCCCGTAGTCTGCTTGGAATATTTGTATTTCCGATTAATTCAAAAACAGTCCTTCGTATTCCGCTGGCTGAGGCATAAGTTTCAAGACAACCTCTTCTTCCGCATCCGCACTCGCGTCCGTTCATATCAACAATTGTGTGACCGATCTCTCCGGCAAATCCATCCGCACCATAAACAAGCTCTCCGTTCACAACTATACCGCTTCCAAGTCCGGTACCGAGTGTTATTACAATAAAATCTTTCATTCCTTTTGCCGCGCCGAATATCCTTTCACCGATCGCTGCGGCGTTCGCATCATTTGTAATTGCCGCAGGAAGAGAGGAATATTTTTTTACCAGATCAATAACATTTACCATCCCCCAGTTTAGATTTGGAGGAAGTTCTACCGTTCCTTTATAATAATTTGCATTGGGAGCGCCAATACCTATTCCTAATAATTCATACTCATTAGAAAATTTTTTGAAATCATTATTGATGTTTAAGAACAACCTTTCGAATAATTGATCTGCATTTTGTTCAGAATGAGTAGGGATAGATGATTCATAAATGCAGTTGCCTTCCTTATCTACAAAACCAAAAACTGTGTTTGTACCGCCGACATCAATTCCTATGGTAACTTTTGTCTTCATTGTTATGCCTTTGCTGTAATGTATGATGGCTTATGTCCTTTTAATCCATAATAAGCAATGTAGATGTAACAAAGAACCGGGATAAAGAATGCGTGATGAATTCCGATATTATCTGCAAAGAACCCTTGAACTACCGGAAGAATTGCGCCGCCCACGATTGCGGTGCAAAGAATTCCGGATGCTTGACCGGTATGTTTTCCGAGACCGTCAATTGCAAGAGTAAAAATTGTAGGAAACATAATTGAATTAAATAATCCGACTGCAAGAATAGCCCACATTGCAACATGGCCCAAAGTTAGCATGGAAATTATTACAAGTGTTGCCGCAAAGAATGCATTAAATGCAAGAACCTTACCCGGGTTAAGTTTTCTTTGAACTGCTGATCCGATAAATCTTCCAATCATTGCACCGCCCCAATAGAAAGATACAAATTTACCTGCGTCTGATTCTTTTAATCCGGCAATAAACGGCTGACCAATATAATTAACAAGAAAGCTCCCAATCGAAACTTCACCACCCACATAAACAAAAATTGCAATCGCACCTAAAACAAGATGTTTATAACCCCATGCACTTTTATGCATATCGTGGTAATTAACACCTTCATCACCGCTTGCTTTAATATCCGAAGCTTCTATCTTAGGTAATTTAATAATTGCAAAAATTGCTGCAATTACAAATAACGCAGCGGCTAATCCTAAATATGGGACTTGAACTGCACTTGCTTCGGCTAATTTATACACTGCAATTTGATCGGAACTCATTGATTTAAAATCCTCAGCCGTCTTCACAGCAATTGAGAGAATGATAAGAGATCCAAAGTAGGGTGCTATTGTAGTCCCGAGTGAATTAAATGCCTGTGTAAGATTTAACCTGCTTGATGCCGTTTGTGGCTTTCCTAGAATTGCAACATACGGATTTGCTGCTACCTGTAAAATTGTAATGCCGGATGCTAAGACAAACAATGCTCCAAGGAACATAACATATGATTGCATGCTCGCTGCAGGATAAAATAATAGACTGCCTATTCCTGCGGTTATTAACCCTATCACAATTCCATTTTTATAACCGATTTTTTCTACTAGGATTCCCGCCGGTATTGATATAATTGCATAGGCAGTAAAAAAACTAAACTGTATCAACATTACTTGTGTATAATTTAATGTGAAGACTGACTTCAAATGAGGAATCAATATGTCGTTTAGGCAAGTGATAAATCCCCACATAAAAAATAACGATGTAAGAACTGTAAGTGCAAAATTATAGTTTTGTCCGCTTTCTGTTGTTCTATTGTTGGTTGTTGTCGGTGCAATAGAAGCCATCTTTTACTCCTCATTAGTTAAATTTTTCTATTAATATCTATACTGATTACTAGTCTAAAGAATAATTATTTCCTTTTATTTTCGAAAAAGCTTTAATAACATTTTATACTTTTTAATTGACTAAAAGTTTATAACGAAGGGTGAGTTTTATTCTCACCCCTCGTTATCAAATAATGGGACTCATTAGTTCAGGAGGAACCATGAACACTGGGACAATTTAGAGTAAACTATCAAAATGTAATACCAACAGAAAACTTTTGAGTATTTGAAAGTCTTCCGAATTTACCGTAAGCGTAATCCACTTTGATAGCAACATTCCCAAGCATCAATTGTTTTATCCCGACCCCAAAGGTTAAAGATTCTTCCGAGTCTTTTAAAAAGAGTGATTTGTATCCACCTCTTATCGAGATTATATCATCGAATGAATATTCTCCGCCAATATTAATGCTTTCATAATTGTCACTTGGATGTGCTGCATCCACTGCAATTAATAATTTATGCTGTGGGGTATTAATCGGAGTATAAGCTAAACCAACACGGAAATTTAGAGGTAACTCCCATTCATCTGTTGAGAGATTAGCCGGTATTTGACCATTGTTCCCCGTACTTGATGGATCGGGATCGAAAAGTACAAGGGATGAATTTCCGTCAAGTTTCATTTTTGTTCCAAAATTTGAAATTGACATTGCAAGAATCATCCCGTCAAATGGAGTTACATATTGAACTCCCATGTCTATTGCAAATGCTGTTGCCGACATTCTCCAGATTTTCTGTTGAATAAATTTTGGATTAAATCCGATTGCAAAATTATCTGTCAGTTTAACAGCGTACGCTAGACTGAAAGAAACATCAGAGACAGAAAAAGTTTCACCAGTCCCTTCCGGGTCTTGAATTGTTGTAACATTCATTTCCGGAATATCTGATGAAATAAAACTAAAGCCGATAGTTCCCAAATTACCAAGACTGTAACTAGCAGCCAAGAAATTGTAACCAACATCAGCAATCCAATTTGTATGTTCAAAAACAACACCAGCACCATTTAATTTTGCTAACCCTGAAGGGTTCCAGTAAATAGCAGTTGGATCATCTGAGACTGCAACATAAGCGCTTCCCATTCCAACCGCCCTTGCCCCCTGACCGATTGAAAGAAATGGCGCCGCAGATGTTCCTTTTTTGGAAACATCGGAGACAAAACTTTGTGCAGTTACACTTGCTGCTGCAATTAAAACGAAAGTGAATAATATCAAGATTTTATTTTTCATTTTTTTCTCCACCGCTATTTAATAACTGCAAATTTTCCGACGTACGAACCAATTCCCGGCGCATCAACATGATAGACATACAAACCGTAGGAAATATCCATTCCATCTTCTGTGACTAAATTCCATGAGAGGGATCCATCATATTGACTACCATCTTTCTGTAAAGTTTTAACAAGTGCCCCGGTAACAGTATATATACGAACAGTACATTGGGCTGGCAAATGAATAAAATCGATTCTTCTTTCACCGCGCCCTGTTTGGTTTAGATTCCTTTTTTCCCAACTGTTTGCACTGATATAAGGATTGGGAACTACTTTAATTCTATTGAGTTCGCTATTCGCTATAGAATTATCCTGAGATGCTGCTTTAGTTGAAAAAATAAAATTATCACCAGACATAAATGGTTTTGCAATTGAAATCACAAATTTGTCCCCAGCTACAGGTTCAACCGTTGAATAATTAGTTACTTTACCGTAACTAATTCTCCATGTTAATTTGAAAGCAGTTCCAACGTACTCTAGAATAACTATATCATCACCAAGATCAAACTTGCTATTTTTATTGTTATCAAAAATTTCTGCTTGAACATAATTTCCGCGTGAACTATTTAATACTTTGAACGGAACGCTGATTTTTGTAAACGGTGTAATTTCAGTTGGAGCCGCAAGCCATTCGATTACATAATCGGAAGGCCATCGGACATCCCTTGCCGGCTGTGTTTGGTCTGGCGTTACAATCATTACTGCGTTACTATGACCGACTAGCCAGCCGGTCTTATCTTGCCTTACTGCAATTGTAGTATCGTTAATGGCTGAAACCGCTAATCCATCAAATGGCGGGCTGAATTTTCCGGCTCCAATGTTTGAGGAATCTATAGCTGTTTTCAAAGAATCAGTTTTTCCATTCATTGTTCTTACAATTGAATAGGAAATTGTTTTATAAGTTGGAGTTGTACCGGTAGATTTAAATACTATCTTATATTGTGCACCTTCTTTTATTTCAGTTGGATTTAGAATTTGAATGGTTAATTTACCGCTTCCGATTCCTTCATTTACTTTGGACACATCACCAATAATTTGTGGAGAGACATAGCCTGCTACCGGTGCGTTTGGAGTTACAACAGCACAGTTGTAATCAACAAATTTAATATTACCAACCAAATCTTGAGAAATGATCTTTGTGTTTTCTGTAGGAATTAATCCTTTAGTTCCGAATGCAGGATCGCCTTTACTATATGCAACAAGTGCATAGTAATAAACATGTCCGTTAACTACAGTTGTGTCAACATAAGAATGCTGTAATCCAGTATCATCACCCCTCCAGAAATGTGCGCCATTGATTCCAATTGGATCAGGACCTTTTATTCCGTCAATAATGTCCCACTGAGCAATTGGTTTCCAATATTTAGATTCACCTTTTGAATCAGTAATAACTTTGATGTCGTTAAATTCAGGTTCTTCACTTCTGTAAAGTAAATACCCTTCAAAAGCTTTCTTATAACCTTGTCTTGGATCTCCATTTTCAAATCCTAAAAAGCGATCTCTGAAAGTTTCTGAATAACTATCCCAGTAAAGGAAAACTCTTTTATCACCCGCAACCGCTGTTAATGTAGGTTTGTATGGTGGTTTTGTAAAATTATAATTTGCGTTATAAATATCCTGTACTGTCTGCTTGTTAAAAATCATATCATTGAAATCAACTCCATATACAAGCGACATTGAAAATCTTTCCCGTTTATTTGCCTTTAGAGGGAAAGGACCAGAACCAAAAACTAAACTGATATTAGAATTTTGTAAAGTAGTATCAAAATTATTATATGCCATTTTTCGCCACATTACTTCATCGTTCTTAGGCCAGCCGTCGGTAGGACCTTTACCAGCAAGACGGTAAATTGATAAGCTGGTCAATCCAATTTGATCTGATTCATCTTTATCCAATCTATCGAAGTTCGGTTCGCCATCAGTTGGTTTACCGTCACCCTCTCCTTCATCAGGTCCATTATATCCTGGGTCAAGCGGACCAATTCCATCGTGGCCAACATCATCGTTCAAAGGTTCGTTTAAGTCTGGGTCCCACCTTCCATTATGATTCAAATCTGAAAAGCCGACCCAATTATGGTTATCATCAATATTATTATCACGACTTTCATCAGTCATTCCGTCTTGGTCATCATCAATTCCATTAAAAGAATTTCCAGGACTCTCCAGATAAGCATAGCCAACATAGCCAGTCTTCCAATTGCCTGGAGGTGCCACACCATCATTATCAAAAGCATATGCAATATCTAACAATGTATTATAGGAAGCATTATCGTCGCCGTTATCATCAACACCGCCAACGCCTGTATCGCAATACATACCAAAATATGTTGTATCGTAACTTACATCGGAAATATTCACAATATCATAATGCCAAAAAATGCAGTTTTCGGCTAACACATGAGACCATTGGAACCCACGCACTTCAACCCTTAAACCTAAACCGGTTCTATTATGATCGGATGCAATAGGGAAATAATTATACGGCGACTTAGAATATTTTTTGGCTTTCGAATCATCCATTACATAAAATGTTTCGAAGTCGGCATTCTGAACACCTTTACCGAAATAACCATACCAATATCCATCCCAGCTATTATCAACATAAGGTAAAACCTTGGGCCAAGCTATAGGCCATGTTTTTGGTTTAGTACTTATTGCTGGTTCTTCGGAAGAAGGGTTTGCATATCCGGGTACTGGTTCCATAACCCACAATTCATTAGTAACAGGATCGAAGTTTACTTCTTCTCTATATGATGTCATTAAGGGATGGACGAGTTCGCCATTACCTGGAGCTTTTACCGCTGCCGAAATAAGATCTGTAACACCATCCAAATAATTGTGGCCGGTTCCTTTGGGCCACTCTCCAGAAGGTCTGTCTGGCCATGAACCAACTTGACCGTCATTCCTATAGATGGTTCTAACTCTATTGCCATCCATTATCCCTTTTTTTCTATAAGTTTTATCTCCGTAAGGTTCAGATCTATATTTTAAAGTTTGAGGATCTGCTTGCGCAAATAGAACTGAAGCTATTACAAAAATAAACAACGCCAACAAAAAATTTTGCTTCATTATTAACTCCGTTTATAAAAATTAAAATCCAACATTGAAACCAAGACTAATTCTTCTTGGCGAAGAATACATAGAAGGATTGTTTATATATTGCTGTATGGTATTGAGTCCAATAATAGGTCCGGCAAATTTTACATTTAAATCTGTGGTTGCTCTTCCAGTTGACCCATAAACACCGTATTCGTTTTTAATATCAAACAAATTATAGATCAATAGAAATGTGTTAAAATCATACCCCAAAATGTTGAAATGTTTATTTGCTTTTAAATCAACATTGTATGTAGATGGTTTTCTGCCGTCATTTTCAAAACGCAATCCTTGTGCATATCTTGGATCAACTGTATAAGGGCCACCAGAACCATAACTGAAAATCAAGCCGACTGTCCAATCCTTTGGATCACCAACATTAAGAGAGACATTTAGTGTGTGAGTCTGATCCCAATTTAATGGAACGGTTTTTTTGTTCGATTCCACAGGAGGATCGGATGAATTGTTATTATATTCTGTCATAGGGTCGGATGCGTTGCCCGATGCAACCTGATATGTATAATCAATTTTTGCACTGAAGTAATCTGCAAATCTTTTGTCTAATGTTATAACCATACCTTTGACATTTCCATAATCTCGGTTTATGTATCGCCCAAACAAAAATCCTTCATATGTAGAAAGAATCTGCATTCCGAGGAGATTACGAATATCGCTGTAATAAATAGATACATCTAGAGCAACATCCGGGAAAACAACTTGCTGTAATCCAAGTTCATATTTAACGGTCTTTTGCGCTTTTAATTCCGGATTACCTAGAATCGAAGAGAGAGATGTTGTCTGATCAATTATATAAGCTGTGTTTGTATACATGTTTTCAAAATTTGGTATTTGGAAAAAGTGCCCGTACGAAAAGTGTATTGCACCTTTATCCGAAATTGGGAATGAAACCCCGAGACGCGGACTTATTTGGTATTCAATTTGGGCATCTCTTTTTTGATTAGCTCCGTTGAAATTGGGGTTGTTCAATGGGTTACGTATATCAACAGGCACCTGATCTTTGGAGTTAAAATAATCGAATCGAAGCCCGGCATTAATTATCATAATATCATATTCCATCTTATCTTGTATATATGCCGAAAATTCAATCGGCTTTCTGGTAAATATAGTATTGAATTTTGTGTTGGGGTCGCTATAACCAAGAACAAATTTTGCTTTACCTGTTAGTGAATCAATTTGACCCGATACTAAATTTCTGATGTCTTTTGAGCTGTTAAAAATATCGTGTAACCTACCTTCAAATCCGATCTTGACTTTATGCTGTTTCGTTACTTGAGATTCAAAAGCTACTTGGCCAATATATGTTTGTGTATATCTATTGTATCTATCCGTTTCTTCACCGCCGGCTCTAAATGTATAATCAGAATAAGGACTACCTTGATTAGGATCTACATATCGGCTGTCAAATTCATCAGCAAATAGATAACCTTTGTATTTGTTAAGATTAGAAGAAAGCTTTAAAGTCAGATAAGTACTTTGTGATGGTATGAAAGAAACTTGAAAGCTATGTACAAAATTTGTTCTATAATGGTTTTTAATACCATCAGGAGTCCATTTCATGTAATGATTGTAATATTTATTCCAATTATCATCCCAGAAAAAGCTGTAACTAAATTTCAAGTTTTTGTAACCGTAAGTAAGTTTACCATTAAAATATTTTCTTTCTGATGGATTCATAGGAACATAAGCACTGTCACCGGTATTATTATTTATCCAAAATGTTTGATCTTTTTGATCCGGGAATGTTGGACGGTCATCCCAAATATTATAAATCCGTTGCCCGTACAAATAACCGTCATCTTTATAATATCTCCCAGTAAGAAAGAATGTTAATCCATCAAAAATTTTTGTTGGACCGCTGAAATTCACTTGGAAATCTTTAGGCCCATTCAAATCGATACGGTTTAAATTTTGGAATAGGTCTTTATGATTTGTAAAATAACTTCCAAGATAAGCAGAAGCTGAACCTTCAAATTTTTGTGAACCGTCTTTAGTAACTATGTTTACTATGCCGGACATAGCCTGGCCATACTCGGCGTTAAATGTTCCACTTATTACTTCCATTTCTCTAACTGAACTGTTTTCCACGCCGATAGAAACATTTCCGTTAAAAGCATCTGTAACAGAGACGCCATCAATCAAGTAAGCAACTTCACCTGAGCGTCCGCCTCTAAAGTGTCCGTTTACTACGCCCGCCTGAAGATTAATAACCTGGTTTATGTTTTCAACAGGCATCAATTTTATTTCTTCCGATGATATAATGGATGAAGATGAAGTTAGATCTTTTGTGACCATCGGCTGTTTAGCCTGAATGACAACTTCGTTCATATTGATAGTCGTTGGAGTTAATTTAACATCAAGACGGGTAGTCAAATCTATTCTAATATTTATTTTTTCAACCGTTGTCTTATTGTATCCAATTGCACTTATTACTACTGTGTATACACCGGGTGATATGTTATTTATATAGAAATCACCTTCTAGATCAGCAGAAGCACCAAAGTTTGTTCCTTTAATAATTATGGTCGCACCAATAATCGGTTCTTTAGTTTCAGAATCTATAATGCGCCCGGCAAGTTTACCTGTTGTACCAGCATGAACAATTGAAACCGTGACTAAAAATAGAAAAACCATCAACCGAGATAGCGAAATTTCAAATCGGTTCAATTTTATTTCTTTCGGTTTATTGATTTTACACATAATCGTTCCCTTGGAGATTTGAATTTGTAAAAAGAAAGGGGCACAATCATTAGAAAGTGCCCCCGATTTAATCTTACTTCACTAACATCATCTTCTTTGTGCTTATAAACGAACCGCTTTCTATTTTATATAAATAAACACCGGATGTTAATTTCGAAGCATCAAAACTAACATTGTAACTTCCGGCTTCCTGTTGTTTATTAACAAGCTCTGTTACCTGACGCCCAAGAATATCATATACTTTCAGCGTTACTAATCCAGACTTAGGAATTGAATATTTGATGCTGGTAGTAGGATTGAAAGGATTTGGATAGTTCTGTGATAGTGAAAATTGTATTGGAAGACTTGATTCTTCTTTGGTTGATGTTATAACTCCATCAACATTTCCTAAAAATGTATAGGTCCAGTTTTCTACATGTGCATAGGATAAATCAAGGTTATCTTTAGAATAGCACATCACAGCCTTGCGTGTCTTGCCATCATCATTATCATTAATTGAGAAATCGATCGGAATTCTGGATCCTTGTTTTACATAGATTATATCTTTAGTAAAAGTCGTCATCAAAAGAGAAAGAGGAATTTTGGCTTCAACAATGTATCCAGATCCCGGGAATGTTTTTTCTGTCCAAGAATAATTTACACCGGGCAAAATTAATGTTGCAGCATCTTTACCGCCGCCTTCTGAACGAATAGCACCTTTGTTAAATCTGAGATGATAATCCGGTTCAGAGCCTGTCTTATTATTTCCAACGTGTTTGGCTCCTCTTGAATCATAGAGACCAATAAACAGATCGGGGGAATCATTTTCGTATGAATTCGACATTTGATCAGGGAATACATAATCATCGGTAACGTCGAATGCAACATATAAATTAGCATTATCCATATATAAATATGCAGTAACCGAAAGATCATTATCTCCAGTATTGGCTTTTAGAGTCGGTGACCAAAATGCTCCTTTTGAGGGCCAGATATAGAATGGATTTATATATCCGAACCATTCAGAAAGATCACCATCAGCTTTAAAGTTGGTTGGTGCACCAACAGTAATTGTAGCAACACCTTTACCTTTATTAGTTACTGAGGCCGGGGCTGCTGCCAATGGAGAAAGGTTTCCCGCTGCATCCTGACATGCAACTGCATAGTAATAAGTCTGGTCCTGATCCGTCACCGGAGAGAAGAGAAGATGATCCGCCGTTTGAACACCTTTCGGAACATTCAGTTTGACTACTTCAACATTTTTTGCATTTACATCTGTAATAGGAGATTTGCTTGCATATACAAAATATGATTCGCCGGTTTCAGCGGCAACATCCGTCCATCTGATTGTGTTATAATTAGTCTGCTTTGTTACATCAACATTAGTAACAGCAACCGGTGCAACGACGTCAACAACAGGATGACCCGTCCAAATGTAAGTAATGTAGACTGCTTTGCCCAATGCTGCGGTGGAGTTCCCATCAGACATAAATCCGAGGGCTGTAACTTGTGTTGAATCTATAGCAGGAGCTGCGTCGTGGAATGTTAAATCTCTCAAAGCCACTTTATATGTATGCCAAGCATTATCGGCAATAGGTGTAAATTTAATTGCACTTTTTCCGCCGCCGCCTTCTAACTGAACTCTCAATACGCCAACCCCGGGCTCAGTTTTATATTGGAACTGCAGAGAATCTTTTTTAAAAGCTCCGGCCATATTGGTAGAGGTAAGATTCCAGCCAATTCCTGTCCAGCCGCTTCCCCATTCATCGCCGAGAACCCACTTAAATGCTTTTTCTTTTCCGGTCGGTCCGGCGTTATCTTCTAAACTCAAAGCTGACTGTCCCCAGGTAAATCCACCATCCATCGCAGAATTGGCAACTTTACCGTTGAAAAATATAAATGGAACAGCTCGGGAACCGCTCAACTGAAAAGCGTCAAGCATATATTCAAGAGAGTCGGCGTCAGTAGCTGTGGTTACTACGTCAAATTCAAAAGTACTTATCTTGTTTATATCAAAAGTGCTGTTGTTTCTTGGAAGTCCCCAGCTTGAAGGACTGATAACAAATCCTTTATCATCCGGATTTTTTGCGCCATCAGACGTTCCTGTATCATATAGTGGTATTTTTATGAGGGTCCAGTCATTGACTGCATCAAGTATTGTTGCGTTTTCATAAATATAAAGTTCCATAGCGTCGGTAGTATTTGGCTGATCCTGAAGTTGAACACGCATTACTACTTGAGCGGGGATCTTTGGAGCCTTTGTAACTTTGATCCAGAAACTCAAAGTATCATAAGGGCTCCAGTCCATTGGTTTATCGCCGTAAGAATGATTAATTCCAACAAATGACCCCCATGAGTGAACAGACGGAACCTTGGCAAAAATCTTTAATGAGCCGGTTCCCTCTTTTTTATCTGTGGTTACATCAGTCTGCACAGCAGTGCCGCCTTCAGACGATACTGTGAAATGCTTATTAACAGCCGCCGTATCCATATTCTCTATCATTTTGGTTTGGGCGTGTAAAGCAACTGCAAAAGAGAAAAGCATTAATAGTATAAATAACTTTCTCATTTGGTGGTACCTCCTATTAGTTAGTAATCTTTCGATTCGATTTTCAATGGAATCGATTTATTTAATTTAATAACGAGAATAATCCTATAACTACAATCAACAACAAACTAGATACTAAAATATTTATCCTAAACTGTTTCCCCCATTTATTTCTTCCCCCGGTTATTTCAATATTGTTTACACCCCCGATGGTAAATTTTTTTTTTGATAAAGCATATTCGGAATCAAGATTAAATAGGTAGCTAAGAGATAATAATAAAAACGAAGAACCTAGAAATAGGAATATTGTGAAATGAAGATAATTGATTTGTGCATATGCAAGTAAAATCCTGTTAGATATCATTCCGGATTTCATTAACAGTTCAATTACAAATCTTGACACTCCAAACGACTCGCCGATAATCAATGTAAGAAAAGCACTTCTCGCATTTATTTTTTTTATCGTTAGTCCTAATAGAAATACCGCCGTTATTGGTGCGCTAATAAATGCCTGCGTACTTTGCAGAAATATATAGATCTGTGAATTGATGATCTTTACAAATGGCATTAGCAAAATCACTACAATCACAACTATAATTGTAGTCATCCTTCCGACTAAAACTAAAGCTCTATCCGAAGCTCCTGGATGTTTGGGTTTATAAAAATCAATCGTGTAAAGAGCGGCTATGCTATTAAATGCGGCCGAAAGAGAAGACATAATTG
>Ga0334722_10004942_pt1 | contig 13669 bp, 11 predicted proteins | sample C3_bottom_MG_FD_207210 | JGI IMG/M metagenome (GOLD analysis project Ga0334722, IMG submission 207210) | Sediment microbial communities from Yellowstone Lake, YNP, Wyoming, USA - C3_bottom | ecosystem: Environmental > Aquatic > Freshwater > Lake > Sediment | place: USA: Wyoming | collected...
GCGACGGCCGTCCCGGCGCGCCTGCGCGTCAAGGTGCGCGTGGACGGCGAGACGCCGGGCATCCCGTCGGTGACGGGCGTGTGGCCCGCGGCCGGGTTCCTGGAACGGGAAGTCTGGGACCTGCTGGGCGTGGCGTTCGACGGCCATCCGGACCTGCGCCGGCTGCTGACGCCGGACGAGACGGTGGGGCATCCGCTCCGCAAGGACTTCCCGGTGCAGACGAATCTGCCGGTCAAGGTCCACGAGCCGCTGCAGGTCACCGAGGAGCAGTTCCGGACCACGCTCGAACACGACCGCCACGCGCGGCGGGGAGACGCATAGTGGCCGGCGACTTCGCGGCCGTCGTGGCGCGCACGATTGCCGACTCCGTGCGCCTGCACGAAGCCGCCGCCGCGGCGTCGGTGCCGGCGACGGTGGCCGCCACCGAGGCGATGGTGGCCGCGCTGCGGCAGGGCGGCAAGATCCTCGTGTGCGGCAACGGGGGCAGCGCGTCGGACTCGCAGCACTTCGCTGCGGAGCTGGTCGGGCGGTTCGAGCGGGAGCGCAAGGCGCTGCCGTCGATCGCGCTGACGACCGACACGAGCATCCTGACCGCGATCGGCAACGACTACGCGTACGACCGCGTGTTCGCCCGGCAGGTGGAAGCCATCGGGCGCCCCGGAGACGTGCTGCTGGGCATTTCGACCAGCGGCGGGTCGGGCAACGTGCTGGCCGCGTTCGCCGTCGCGAGGGCGGCGGGGATGACGACCGTGGCGCTGACGGGGCGGGACGGCGGCCGCGTCGGCGCGGCGGCCGACATCCACGTCAACGTGCCGTCGCCCTCGACCGCGCGCGTCCAGGAGGTGCACCGCACCCTGATGCACGCGATGTGCGAACTCATCGAACGGGAACTGTATGCCTGAGCTCCGCACCGAAGTGCTGACCGTCAACATGGGGCCGCAGCACCCCAGCACGCACGGCGTGCTGCGCCTGGTGCTCGAACTGGACGGCGAGAACGTCCTGTCGGTGCTCCCGACGATCGGCTACCTGCACACGGGCATCGAGAAGACCATCGAGCAGAAGAAGTGGCAGCAGGTCGTGCCGCTGGTCGAGCGGATGGACTACCTCAGCTCGCACTCCAACACGCTGGGCTACGTGCTGGCGGTCGAGAAGCTGCTCGGCCTCGAGATGCCGGATCGGGTCAAGTGGATCCGGGTGCTGCTCGTCGAACTGCAGCGGATCAACAGCCACCTCGTGTGGCTCGGCACGCACGTGATGGACCTGGGTGCCATCACCGTCATGCTCTACACGTTCGCCGAGCGCGAGCTCATCCTCAACGTGAACGAGCTGATCGCGGGCTTCCGCATGTTCCCGAGCTACATCCGCATCGGCGGCCTGCGCGAGGACCTGTCCGACGGATTCCATGCCGCGGTGACGGAGATTCTCGACCTGATGCCGGGCAAGATCGACGAGTACGAGAAGCTGCTGACGAAGAACCAGATCTTCGTCAACCGGACGCGGGGCATCGGCGTGCTGTCGCGGGCCGACGCGCTGGCGTGGGGCCTGGTGGGCCCGATGGCGCGCGGATCGGGCGACACGTACGACGTGCGCAAGGCGTTCCCCTATTCCGGGTACGAGACATTCGACTTCGACATCCCGATCGGGACCGCGGGGGACGTGTTCGACCGGTACATGGTGCGGGTCGACGAGATGCGCCAGAGCGTGCGGATCTGCCGGCAGGCGCTCGAGCGCATCACGCCGCGCGGCGTGTACGCGGCCGACGACACGCGGGTGGTGCCGCCGCCGAAGGACAAGGTCTACAGCGAGATGGAGGCGCTCATCCAGCACTTCCTGATTCACTCGCAGGGGTTCACCGTGCCGGCGGGCGAAGCCTACGTGCCGGTGGAGGGGCCGCGCGGCGAGCACGGCTGCCACGTCGTCTCCGACGGCGGGAACCGGCCGTGGCGCGTCAAGATGCGGTCGCCCTCGCTGATGGCCTGCCAGGCCCTCGGGCCGATGGCGACGGGCGGGCTGCTCGCCGACGTCGTGGCCGTGATTGGTTCGAGTGACGTGATCATGGGGGACGTTGACCGGTGACTTTTCACCCCGACATGCCGTACGCCACGGGGCTCCACCAGTCGGAGCGCCGGTTGCCAGAGCCGGGCGAGCCGTTTGCGTTCACGCCCGAGAACAAGGCGCGCCTCGAGGAGATCGCCAGGCGGTATCCGCCCGAACGCCGCCGGTCCGCGCTGCTGCCCGCGCTGTACCTGGTGCAGCGCCAGCAGGGGTACATCTCGGGCCGGGCGATGGAGGTCGTCGCCCGGGAGATCGGCGTGACGCCGGCGCAGGTCGAGGACGTCGTGTCGTACTACGCGATGTTCTACTCGCAGCCGGTGGGGAAGTACGTGCTGCAGGTGTGCCGGACGCTCTCCTGCGCGCTCAACGGCGCCGAGCGCGTCACCGAGGCGCTCGCGGCCAAGCTGGGCATCCGCCCGGGCGAGACCGACGCCACGGGGATGTTCACGCTGATGGAAGTGGAATGCCTGGGGGCCTGCGACCGGGCGCCCGTCGTGATGGTGAACGACTACTGGCACGAGTGCGTGAAGCCCGGTGACGCCGCGAAGCTCGTCGACGATTTGCGCGAGAAGGGCGAGTCGATGGTGACCGGCTGCCACCTCTGCATCGAGAAGAAGAAGGCGTAGTGCCGATGGAACCTGTTCTCACGAGTTTCGTGCGGGAGCCCAACAGCTTCACGCTCGACGTCGCGCTGGCGCACGGCGCCTACGAGGGGCTGCGCACGTCCCTGTCGATGACGCCGGGCGCGGTGATCGACGCGGTCAAGGCGTCGGGCCTGCGCGGCCGCGGCGGCGCGGGTTTCCCGGCCGGGATGAAATGGGGCTTCGTCCCGAAGGACTCGCCCAGGCCCAAGTACGTCTGCTGCAACGCCGACGAGAGCGAACCGGGCACCTTCAAGGACCACGTGCTGATGGAGCGCAACCCGCACCTCGTCTTCGAGGGCTGCGCGATCGCGTGCTACGCGATCGGCGCGAAGGTCGCCTACATCTACATCCGCGGCGAGTTCCACCACGTGGCCGACGTCCTCGAGTACGCGATCGCCGAGGCGAAGGCGCGCGGCTACCTGGGCCGGAACATCTTCGGCAGCGGCTTCGACTGCGACATCTACGTGCACCGCGGCGCCGGCGCGTACGAGGCCGGCGAGGAATCCGCCCTGCTCGAGTCGCTCGAGGGCAAGCGCGCGCAGCCGCGCCTGCGGCCGCCGTTCCCGGCGGTCGTCGGCCTCTACGGCTGTCCGACGGTCATCAACAACGTCGAGACGCTCGCCAACGTGCCGGCCATCATCACGAAGGGGCCGGAGTGGTTCGCGGCGCTCGGGCCCGAGAAGAACGGCGGGCCGAAGCTGTACTGCATCAGCGGCCACGTGCAGCGCCCCGGCGTGTACGAGGCCACGATGCGGACGACGCTGCGGGAACTGATCTACGACTACGCGGGCGGCATCCCGAACGGCCGGACGCTGAAGGCCGTCATCCCCGGCGGGTCGTCGACGCCGGTGCTGCTGCCGGATGCGATCGACTGCGAGGCCAGCTTCGACGGCGTCGCGAAGGCCGGGTCGATGCTCGGGTCGGCCGCGATGATCGTGATGGACGACACCACCTGCATGGTGTGGGCGGCGGCCAACCTGATTCACTTCTACCGTCACGAGTCGTGCGGGAAGTGCACCCCCTGCCGCGAAGGCTCGGACTGGATGCTCAGGATTCTCCTGAAGATCGAACGCGGCGAGGGCGAGATGCGGGATCTCGACCTGCTGCAGAGCGTCGCCAACAACATCACCGGCAAGACGCTGTGCCCGTTCGGCGACGCCGAGGTGGCCCCGGTCCTGAGCACGCTGCAGCATTTCCGGCACGAGTACGAGGCGCACATCCGCGAGGGACGCTGCCCGCTGCCCGCAGAGTGGCGCTGCGGGCATTCGCAGCACTGATCATGATTCCTCTGTACATCGCCCAGCTCGGCATCATCCTCGCCGTCTTCGGCCTGCTGCTCGTGGCAGCGGCCATCATGGTGTACTCGGAGCGCAAGGTCGCCGCCATCATCCAGCAGCGGTACGGCCCGTACCTGGTCGGCCCCAGGGGCATGCTGCAGCCCATTGCCGACGTCATCAAGCTGATCTTCAAGGAAACGCTGCGGCCGAAGGGCGCGGACCGCGTCCTCTTCATGCTGGCGCCCCTGATCTCGGCCACCGCCGCCTTCACGGCGTTTGCCGTCGTGCCGTTCGGCGCCGAGACGGACCTGTTCGGCCTGCTGGAGCAGCCGATCAGCCTGCAGGTCGCCGACGTCAACGTCGCCGTCCTGGTGCTCTTCGCGATCACGTCGGTCAGCGTCTACGGCATCGTGCTGGCGGGCTGGAGCTCGAACAGCAAGTACTCGCTGCTCGGCGCCCTGCGGTCGGCGTCGCAGATGATCAGCTACGAGCTGTCCTACGGCCTGACGCTGGCGTCGGTGCTGATCGTCGCCAACTCGCTGTCGCTGACGAAGATCGTCAACGCGCAGCAGGGCACCTGGTTCGGCTGGATGCCAGCCTGGTTCGTCTTCGTGCAGCCGCTCGGCTTCGTCATCTTCATGATCGCCGGCGTGGCCGAGACCAACCGCGCGCCGTTCGACTTCCCCGAGGCCGAGCAGGAGCTCGTGGCCGGCTACCACACCGAGTACAGCAGCACGCCGTTCATGATGTTCTTCCTCGCGGAGTACATCAACATGGTGACGACGGCGGCCGTGGCCACCGACCTGTTCCTCGGCGGCTGGCACGGGCCGTGGCTGCCCGAGTACCTCGGCTGGATCTGGTTCGTCGCCAAGATGGGCGCGATCCTCTTCTTCTACATCTGGATGCGCTGGACGCTGCCGCGCCTGCGCTACGACCAGTTGATGGCGTTCGGCTGGAAGGTGATGCTGCCGCTCGCGGCGCTGAACCTGCTGGTCACGGCCGCGGGGGTCATCTACTTTGGCTACTGATCTGCTGCTGTTCTACCTCTTCGGCGGCGTCGCCGTGCTGGCGTCGCTGCTGGTCGTGCTGCGGCGCAACCCGATGCACAGCGTCCTGCTGCTCATCGTGTCGTTCGCCGCCCTGGCCGCCCTCTACATCACGCTCGGGTCGCCCTTTGCCGCCGTCATCCAGATCATCATCTACGCCGGCGCCATCATGGTGCTCTTCCTGTTCGTGGTGATGCTGCTCAACGCGCACAAGGAGGACGAGGACCTGGCGGCGGCGCCCAAGGGGGCGGCGGGGCCCCTCCGGGCCGGCGCCCTGCTCGGTGTCGTGCTCGCCGTCGAACTCGTCTGGGCGCTGGTGAAGGCCGGCGGCACGCGCGACGGGGCCCTGGCGGCCGGTGCGTCGCCCGACGTCACCGCGCTCGGGGATGTCCGCGAGCTCGGACGGCTCCTCTTCACCGACTACGCGTTCGCCTTCGAAGTGACGTCGATCCTCATCATCGTGGCCATGGTCGGCGCCGTGGTCCTGGCCAAGCGGGAGATCTGACGCGATGGTGCCACTCGGACACTACCTGATCCTGTCGGCCATCCTGTTCGCCACGGGCACGCTCGGCGTGTTCCTGCGCCGCAACGTCATCACGATGCTGCTGTCCATCGAGGTCATGCTGAACGCCGTCAACCTGGCGTTCATCGCCTTCGGCCGGACCATCGGGTCCGCCGACGGCCAGGTCATCATGTTCTTCGTCGTCACGGTGGCGGCCGCCGAGGCCGCGGTCGGGCTGGCGCTGGTCATCGCGCTGTTCCGGCACCGCGAGACGCTCAACCCTGACACGTTCACCAGCTTGAAGTGGTGAGGGGATTCGTGCTGCGCTTCATACCGCTGCTGCCGTTCGTCGGGTTCCTGATCAACTGGTCGCTCGGGCGCCGCCTGTCCCGGGCCGCCGCCGGCCGCGTCGCCTGCCTCGCCATGGCCGGCGCCTTTGCGGTGTCCGCCTGGTCCGTGTGGCAGCTGCTGCAGCTGCCGCCCGAGGCCCGCGGCATCCGCGACCTGGTCATGCCGTGGGTCGAGTCCGGCGCGCTGTCGATCCCGCTGGAGTTCCGGCTCGACCCGCTCGGCGCCGTGATGATCCTCGTCGTCAGCGGCATCGGCTTCCTGATCCACGTCTACTCGACCGCCTACATGCACGACGAGCGGCCGAGCGAGTTCGCCCGCTATTTCTCGTACCTGAACCTGTTCGCCGCCTTCATGCTCGTGCTGGTGCTGGGCGCCAACTTCCCGGTCATGTTCGTCGGGTGGGAAGGCGTGGGCCTGTGCTCGTACCTGCTGATCGGGTTCTGGTTCACCAAGAAGTCCGCGTCCGACGCCGGCAAGAAGGCCTTCATCGTCAACCGCATCGGCGACTTCGGCTTCCTGCTCGGCATGTTCTTCGTGTGGTCGCAGTTCGGCACGTTCGACTTCCAGGGCGTGGCACGCGCGGCGGGCCAGCTGCCGCCCGAGGCCGCCTTTGGCGTGCTCTCGCTGGCGACGCTGCTGCTCTTTGTCGGCGCCACGGGCAAGTCGGCGCAGATCCCGCTCTACGTGTGGCTGCCGGACGCGATGGAGGGCCCGACCCCGGTCTCCGCCCTCATCCACGCCGCGACGATGGTGACGGCCGGCGTGTACATGATCGGCCGTAACGCCGTGCTGTTCGGCCACGCGCCCGAGACGCTCGGCATCGTCGCCGGCATCGGCGTGGCGACCGCCCTGATGGCCGGCACGATCGGCCTCGTCCAGAACGACATCAAACGCGTGCTGGCGTACTCGACCGTCTCGCAGCTCGGCCTGATGTTCGTGGCGATGGGCGTCGGCGCGTTTGCCGCCGGCATCTTCCATCTCTACACGCACGCGTTCTTCAAGGCGCTGCTGTTCCTCGGATCGGGCGCGGTGATCCACGCGCTGCACGGCGAGCAGGACATCCGGAAGATGGGCGGGCTGCGCAAGGAACTGCCCATCACGTACTGGACGTTCCTGATCGGATCGCTCGCGATTGCCGGCGTTCCGCTGCTCTCCGGCTTCTTCAGCAAGGACGAGATCCTCTGGAAGGCGTTCTCGGGCGGCCACACGACGGTGTGGGCGGTGTCGGCCGTCGCATCCCTGCTGACCGCCATCTACATGTTCCGGCTCGTGTTCCTCACGTTCCATGGTTCGCGAGCGAACGCCGATGCGAACCACGACCACGCCGTAGCGCCCGATGATCACGGTGCGAAGGCGGGGCATGGCGCGGCGGGCGGAGGCGGACATCTCCACGACGCGCCGCCGGCGATGGCCACCGCGCTCATCCTGCTTGCGATCGGCTCAGTGCTGGCCGGTTACGTCGGCGTGCCGGCGGTGATTGGCGGCAGCAACCGGATCGAGCAGTTCCTGGAGCCCAGCTTCGCGGTTCCGGGCGTCGAGGCCGCAGCCGGCCACGCCGAGGCGGTCGCGCACGACGGCGAAGCGGTCGCCGCCCACGCGGCCGGGGGCGAGGCGGCCCAGGTCCACGGGGACGAGGGCGCGGCGGCGGGCGCCGACCACGGGATGGAGCTGAAGCTGATGGCGTTCTCGAGCGGCCTGGCCGTGGCGGGCATCGCGATCGCCGCGCTCTTCTTCCTGGCGTGGCGCCGGGTGACCGATCGCATTGCCTCGGCGTTCTCGCTGGTCCATCGGCTGCTGCTGAACAAGTACTACGTCGACGAGATCTACGGCTTCGTCATCGTGCGCCCGATTCACTGGATCTCCGAACGGGTGCTCTGGAAGGTCGTGGACGCGGGGCTGATTGACGGCACCGTCAACGGGGCCGGCGCGTCGATCGCCGGCTGGAGCGACGTGCTGCGCAGGCTGCAGACCGGGTCGGTTCGTGCGTATGCGCTCTCGATTTTCGTGGGCGTGGTTGTCATCCTCGGATACTACGTATGGCGGTAGTGCCCATGCTCTCGATTCTCATCGCGCTGCCGCTGGCCGGCGCGGTGCTGCTGCTGCTCATCCGCAACCGCGGAGGCGAGCGCGACCGGGCCGTGCAGTGGACGGCCCTGGCGTTCTCGCTCCTCGAGTTCATCGGGACGCTCTGGCTGTGGGCCGGGTTCGACCCGCGCCGCGCCGACTTCCAGTTCGTCGAGCGTTACGACTGGATCCCGTCGTTCGGCATCCAGTACGCGGTGGGCGTGGACGGCATCAGCCTCTTCCTGGTCGTGCTGACCGGCTTCCTGACGCCGCTGGCCCTGCTGTGCACGTGGGAGTCGGTGCGCAAGCAGGTGAACGTCTTCGCGTTCTTCATGCTCGCGCTCGAGAGCGCCATGATCGGCGTCTTCCTCTCGCTCGACATGTTCCTGTTCTACATCTTCTGGGACGCCATGCTCATCCCGATGTACTTCCTGATCGGGGTATGGGGGTACGAGCGGCGGGTGTACGCGGCGATCAAGTTCATCCTCTACACGATGGCCGGCAGCGTCCTGATGCTCGTGGCCATCCTCGGCCTGGCGTATACCTACTCGACGATGCACAACGGCGCGTGGAGCTTCAACTACGAGGCCCTGCTCCAGATTGCCGTGCCGGGTAGCCTGCAGATGTGGTTCTTCCTGGCGTTCGCGCTCGCGTTCGCCATCAAGGTACCGCTGTTCCCGTTCCACACGTGGCTGCCCGACGCCCACGTCGAGGCCCCGACGGCCGGGTCCGTCATCCTGGCCGGCGTGCTGCTGAAGATGGGCACCTACGGGCTGCTGCGGTTCGCGTTCCCGCTGTTCCCGCAGGCGGCCGCGTTCTTCGCGCCGTACCTCGCCCTGCTCGCCGTCATCGGCATCGTCTACGGCGCGCTCGTGTCGATGGTGCAGCCGGACATGAAGAAACTGGTGGCGTACTCGAGCGTCAGCCACCTGGGCTTCGTGGTCCTCGGCCTGGCCGCCATGAACATCCAGGGGCTGCAGGGTTCGGTCTACCAGATGCTGAACCACGGCGTCTCCACCGGCGGCCTCTTCCTGATCGTCGGCATGCTGTCCGAGCGGCGGCACACCCGGCTGATTGCCGAGTTCGGCGGCCTCAAGCACGTGGCGCCGAAGCTCGTGGCCGCGTTCTTCGTGGTGACGCTGTCCTCGATCGGGCTGCCGGGCCTGAACGGCTTCGTCGGCGAGTTCCTGATCCTGTTCGGCGCGTTCCGCTGGGATCCGCGCTTCGCGGCCGTCGCGGCGACCGGCGTGATCCTGTCGGCGGTCTACATGCTGTGGATGTTCCAGCGCGTCAATTACGGCCCGGTGACCAATCCCAAGAACGAGGGGATGAAGGACCTGAGCCTGCGCGAGAAGTGGGTCATCGTGCCCATCGTCGCCATGACGGTGTTCATGGGCGTGGCGCCGTCGGTGTTTCTGAACCCGATGAAGCCGGCGCTCGACCGGATCGTCGCGCGCATGGCCGAAGGGCAGCCGCAGAAGGTGGTCCGTGCGGTACAGCCGCCTCCCGGCAGGACGGCGACGGAGACCGTGACGGTGACGGTGACGGACAAGGGGGCAGCCCCCGTTGCGGCGGCACATGGGGCCACGGCCCATTTCGAAACGGGGGCCGACGCCCTCTTCCGTAGGTGACTAGCGTGTCCATGATGAATCCGGCGCTCAACGCCGTTATTCCCGTCATCTGCGTGGCGCTCGCCGGCCTGACGTGCATGCTGGCCGAGGCCTTCCGCGACAAGGGCGAGCGCATGCCGATTGGCGGCCTCGCGCTCATCGGCCTCGCCGGCGCCGGGATCTCGTCCGTGCTCCTCTGGGGCCGCCGCGCCGAGAGCTTCGGCGTGGTCACGGCCGACGACTTCGGCCTGTTCGTCGGCCTCGTGCTCGTCGGCGTGGGCGTCCTCACCGTCTTCCTCTCCGCGGGCATCGTCGAGCGTGACGGCCTGCCGGCAGGCGAGTTCTACGCCCTGGTGCTGTTCGCCCTCTCCGGCATGATGCTGATGGCGATCGCCACGGACCTGCTGCTGATCTTCCTGGCGCTCGAGGTGTTCTCGCTGTCCATCTACGTGCTGACCGGGCTGCGGCGCGAGACGTTCGCGTCCACCGAGGGCGCGTTCAAGTACTTCCTGCTGGGCGGGTTCTCGAGCGCGTTCTTCCTCTACGGCATCGCGTTCACGTACGGCATCGTCCACAGCACCAGGCTGGCGCGGGTCGCCATCGCGCTGCAGGGGCAGGGGGCCGCGCCGGATCCCCTCGTGCTGGTGGCGATGACGCTGCTGCTGGTGGGCTTCGCGTTCAAGGTGTCCGCCGTCCCGTTCCACATGTGGACGCCCGATGCCTACGAAGGCGCGCCGTCCATCGTGACGGGGTTCATGTCCACCGCCGTCAAGGCCGCCGCGTTCGCCACCTTCGTGCGGGTCTTCCTCGTGGCTCTCGAGCCGCTCCACGCCACGTGGGCGCCGGTTCTCTGGGTGCTGGCCGTGTGCACCATGATCGTCGGCACCATCGTCGGCGTGGCGCAGACGAGCATCAAGCGCATGCTGGCGTATTCCAGCATCGCGCACGGCGGATACCTGCTCGTCGCGCTGCTGGTCGGCACGGCCGACGCGAAGGCCTCGATCCTGTTCTACCTGCTGGTGTACGCCATCACCAACCTCGGCGCATTCGGCATCATCGCGATCCTGGGATCGCGCGACAAGCCGCGCGACCTGATCGCCGACTACAAGGGCCTCTGGTACTCCCGCCCCGTGGCGGCCTTCATGCTGACGGTGTTCCTCCTCTCGCTCGGCGGGTTCCCGCCCACGGCGGGGTTCATCGCCAAGTGGTACGTGTTTACGGCGGCCGTGGGCGCGGGCCAGTCCTGGCTGGCCATCATCGGCCTGCTGACCAGCGTCGTCTCCGTCTTCTTCTACCTGCGCGTCATCGTGATGATGTACATGTCGGGCGAGGCCGAGGGAGACGCGCCGCCGGCGCTGTCGCCGACGGCGGTGACGGCGCTTGCCGTCTCGGTGCTCGCCCTGTTCTACCTGGGCGTGCTGCCGACCCGCGTGCTCACCATCGCGGCGGCGGCGATTGCCACGATCTTCTAGGACGCTGTGGCCCGCGAAAACAGACCTGCTACCTTTTTCGGGGATGCCTCGGAAAAGGTAGCAGGTCTGTTTTTGGGCTTGAGGCCGTGGCACAGGGCTTCAGCCCTGTGTCTGTCCGTCGTCGAGTGCCGTTCAAGGAGGCCCTGATGCGAACCTCTCGATCCCTTCGAGTCCTGCGGATTGCCCTGATCGCGGCCGCTTGCGGCGCGGTGGCTCTCGTCGACGCCGCTCCCCAGCGCGGGGCTGCCGGCCAGGCGGCCGCGGGATACCGCACGCCGGCCGCCGACGCCGGCCGCCGCGTCGAGGCCAGCCACGGCGTCGTCGCGTCTGCCAATGCGCTGGCCAGCGACGCCGGTCTCGCCATGCTCAAGGCCGGAGGCAATGCCGTGGACGCCGCCGTGGCGACCGCGTTCGCCATCGGCGTGGTCGAGCCGCAGATGTCCGGCCTCGGGGCCGGCGGCGTCGCCACCGTGTGGATGCAGCGCGAGGGCAAGCCCGCCGTGCTCGACTTCTACTCGGCGCAGCCGGCCGACGCGTGGCGGGGCCACACCGCCGCCGCGCCGGCGGGCGGGCGCGGCGCCGCCGCGAGCCAGGACCCGGCAGCGCAATCCGAGGCCGCAGCCGACCTGCGCGTCGTGGCGGTCCCTGGTGATGTTGCGGGACTGCTGGCCCTGCACAAGCGCTACGGCACGCTGCCGCTGGCGACGCTCGTCGAGCCGGCCATCCGCCTGGCCGAGGACGGCTTCCCGGTCGGTCAGATGCTGTCGTCGTTCATTGCCAGTGAAACCGCGAAACTGAAGCGCTTCCCGAAGGCCTACGCGCTCATGTTTCCCAACGGCACGGCGCTTGGCGCCGGGGAAATTCTGAAGAACCCGGAACTGGCCGCGTCGTTGCGGCGCGTGGCCAGCCAGGGCCGCGACGGGTTCTACACGGGCCCGACCGCCGAAGCGATGGTGAGCGTGCTGAACGCGGGCGGGCACCCGGTGCGGCTTTCGGACCTGCCGGGCTTCGAACCCCAGTGGAAGCGGCCGCTCTGCACGGACTACCGTGGGCAGACCGTCCTGTCCGTGCCGCCGCCGGAAACCGGCATGCAGGTGCTGCATACGCTCGAACTGCTCGAGCCCTTCGACCTCAAGGCGCTCGGATTGCCGACCGAGTCGGCCGCCTCGTTCGACGTCCTCGTCTCGGCCATGCGCGCGGCCCAGACCGTGGCGCGGGGGAACGACGATCCGAACTGGGTGCCCGTTCCCGCGCGCGGCGTGTCGTCGGCGGCGTACGCGGCGTCACGCAAGGCCCTCGTCGGGACGGGGCACGCGGTCGCGTCGATGACGTCGGCTGATGCCAGTGCGTTCGACACGGCGGCCGCGCCCGGCGCCTGCTCGCAGTACGATCCGTACGGGCCGGCGCAGGCCATCCCCGGCGTGCCCGCGCCTGCCAAGGGCTTCGCGGCGACGCCGTCGGACGACGGCAATCGCCGCTCCGAGGAATCCGGTGAAACCACGCACATCTCCGTCGTCGACAAGGACGGCAACGCGGTGGCGCTCACCCAGACCAACAGCAGCGTCTTCGGCTCGGGCGGCTACTCCGCCGGTTTCTTCCTGAACGACTCGGGCTTCCGGTTCACCGACGCGAACATCGACGCACCGTCGAAAAGCCGGTGGCGCATCCGGACGACGACGATCGCACCGACGATCGTGCTCCGGGACGGCAGGGTCCACATGGTCATTGGCGCGCCGGGGGCCGGCCGCATCCCGACCGAAGTCCTGCAGGTGATGGTCTACACGCTGGACCTCGGCCTCGACCCGTTGGACGCAGTGAAGATCCCGCGGATCTATCCGTCGGCGGCCAGCACGCGCGTGCAGCTGGCGCACGGGTTCTCGCCGCAGATCCTCAAGGAGATTCGCGACCGCGGCTACGATCCCGTGGACGGATCGTCGGGCTACGCGCGGCTCTACATGATTGTCCGGCGCGGCAATGTGTGGGTCGGCGTCGCCGACCCGCAGCACGACGGTCAGCCCCGCGGCTACTGAGCGATCTGCACGACGGCAGCTGGAGCATTGGCACAGGGCCCCGGCCCGGATCGGCAGGATGGCAGTTGGGGCAGTGGCACAGGGCTTTAGCCCTGTGTACAGGTCTGGCCTTATCCGACCGGGAGCAGGGCGGCGATGAGGCCGTCGTCCTCGTCCTCGAAGACCGTGTGCAGGTCGAGGACGACGCGGTCGTTGTCGATGCGGGCGATGACCGCCGGCGCTGCCGCGCACGACAGCGGCGGCGCCTGGCCTCTCGGTGCTCGCTTTGTTCTACCTGGGCGTGCTGTCGCCGCGACTCCTGAACCTCGCCGCCGAAACCGTCGCGTCGATCTTCTGACATCGCCGAGCCCGCGCCGATCGGGGCAAGCGTCCTGGGCGCGCTACGCTCCAGCTTGGCTGACACGGATTTCGGCAGACGTCCTGGGCGCGCCAGGCTCCAGCGTGGCTGACAGGCGTCTCGGCAATCGCCCCTGGGTCGGCTTCCTCCGCACACCGCTCGGCACGCCGGACACGTGCGTCACCGGGGGAGCATTCGGTGACGCATCGGGCATCGCTTCGCCTCCGCCCGGCGGAAGTCCGACCCGGCGATGCACGTGTCGTGTGATCGAGATCGGCGTG
>Ga0334722_10004943_pt1 | contig 13668 bp, 9 predicted proteins | sample C3_bottom_MG_FD_207210 | JGI IMG/M metagenome (GOLD analysis project Ga0334722, IMG submission 207210) | Sediment microbial communities from Yellowstone Lake, YNP, Wyoming, USA - C3_bottom | ecosystem: Environmental > Aquatic > Freshwater > Lake > Sediment | place: USA: Wyoming | collected...
TGGTCGTGGTCGACAAGCTCGGCAGCCAGCCCCCCGTCGTGATCGGAAACGTCCCGATCGGGGTCGCCTTTTTCGGGCACTTCACGAGCAAGATAGGCGACGTGATGACGCGATTCTTCGAGACCGCGTTCCAAGTCATCCCCACACCCGACGCTCAGCTCCCGAGCGAACTTGCCTACCAGAAGAACGGGGTCATGTTCGGAAACCGCCTGATTCAGGCGTCCCGGAACCTTAATATCGCGGATCCCCAGCTTCGAACCGATCTCATCGCGTTCGTCTACAACTGCACCTTCTACGACCTGCAGGATGGCACCATCGCTTCCATCGCGTTTGCCCAGAGCACCGACATCTGGTCGCTGGTAGGGAACCCGAATCCAGCGCGATTCTCGACCTTCGGCAACCCGGTCCAGGTGGACACCTGCCCCAACGTCTACACCAACCTCGCCAACCGCCTGCCGGCCGAGGTGGCACGCGCGCGCGTGGTACTCGCGTTCCAGTTGAATCCCTCCCTCGACCCAACGGCCGCGCAATCGGTCATCGACGGCCAGATCGAGCAGGCCTATTACAAGACCAAGATCGCCACGGCCGCGCAATCGGCCGCGGATCTTCTTCGCCAGAACATCATGGTGAACCTCGTGCAGGACACGAGCAGCATCGTCGGCCAGAAAATCAACGATCCCGCCTCCATCATGATCGCCACCGCCCGGGCGAACGCCACGGCCTCGATCAACACGTCCTTTCTCACCATGGGAAAAATTGCCGAGCAGGCCCTGCCCCTCATTCGCAACGTGATCGAGGCGATCATTTATGCCGTGTTTCCGTTTGTCTTCCTGCTCTTCCTGCTCGCTCAGGGGCGCGGGCTCGGGCTCGCGATCAAAAGCTTCGTGCTGAGTCTCGTCTGGATTCAGCTCTGGCCGCCGCTCTATGCGATCCTAAACTACGTCGCCACCCTGGCGAGCGCCCGCACCCTCGAGGCCGCGGCCAAGATGGGAGCAGGCGCCCAAGGTCTCGCACTGGAAACGGCATCCAGCATTTATCACGGCGCGATCTCCGACCAGGCCGTAGCCGGCTACATGGTGATCTCGATCCCTATCATCGCGACCGCGATCATCAAGGGTGGAGAGGTTGCATTTCAGGCGGTCACCACCGTCGGGCCGATGCAGTCGGCGGTGTCGGGAGAGTCGAGCGCGACGAGCAAGGGCAACGTCACCCAGGACGCCGTCTCGATCGACCAGCAGCAACTCGCGCCGAACCGCACCTCCGCGTTCATGTCAACGGCGAGCGACGCCCATGGAACCACCATTCAGGGCACTGGCCCCGATGCGGGGGTCTTCCGATACCAGGCGACCCTCAGCCGGTTGGCAACCACCTTCACCTTCACGGAGCGCCAGGCGACGGCGCTCTCCGAAAACGCGCGGGAAACAGAGACCTTCGCCCGGTCCGAGCGCGAGTCCATGCAGCGGAGCCAGGCAGCCGCACTCACCAATGCTCTCGGTGTCCAGGAGTCGTTCGAGCGCTCGCAGCAACGCTCCGGAGCAAGCACCACCTCCAACGGCGGCTCCACTTCGACGCAGCTCCAGACGCTGAACTCGGTAGCCCGTGAGGTCAACCGGCGACTGGGATTGGGTGAAGACTCGACTGTCGGCAAGAGCGTCGTCGCATCCGCTTCAGCCGGTGCCAGGATTCCGCTCACTGAGATTGGCGGCCAAATGACACGAGAGGGCCGACACATGGACCAAGAGCGTCTTCAGAGCGCCTACGACTACGCACGCAAGGCCGCCGAGACCTCACAGCTATCGGAGGCGACCGCATTGGTTAAGGAGTTCCGATCGTCGGATGCGTACCAATGGGCGCGCGGCAGCCGAACAACTGGCACTTCCGGATTCGACTCATCGTATCGTGAGGCGCTCGATCATCAATCCGCAAGCGAGAACGCCTACGGTCGATCCAAGGAACTCGCCCGCACCGCGCAGTTCATGCGCGAGTGGAGCAGCGGCGCCCAGACCGATTTCACCAATTACGCCGCGCAGCGGCTCTCGGAGCGCGGATTGCTTCGCGAGGACGATCCGGTCAAATTGCAGCGCGCTGTCTCGGAGATCGCCTTTGCGTATGCGAGAGGCGGAAATGTGGGAAATGACTTCATACCCGCCGACAGCCCTTTGGCGCCGAGCCGCCCCCTACCTCAACTTCTTGGCTGGTCATCGTCGACCTTGCGCGAGGACTTCGACCAAACCGATAGGTCGAGGAACGTCGACGCACTGCAGAATCAGGTCGCCACGAACGACGCTGCGATCCGCGACCACCAATCCGGGCAGCACGTCATGCCGGGGCAACCCGTTGGCAACGACATTGGGATGCGGATTGGTTCGACCGAAAGCCAAGTCTCCGCAACTCTCGATAGGCGTCGACGCGAAGTCCTGCAAGAGCAAGGCGCCCTGAGTGAGGACTACAACGCGACGGTAAAAGCCGGCAAGGTGAGCCCGCATCACGGTGGAAATAGAGCGGTCTGGGACACCATTGGCGCGCAGAACGACAACCGCGCCAAACTGGGTACGCCTCCGGAGAGGCCGACCATCGGCGAGTGGCACCTCGACAGCGACGGAATCCCGGTTGCCGGGCCAAAGCCCTAAACACGGGCATCAGCGGCATCAGCCGCAAAGGCTGAGCAGCCCCCAGGACGGCAAGAAGCCAGTCGCCCGACCGACGCAAAGGGAACAACCGGAAACGGGTAGGAACAACCGAGCTTCAGTCGTCGGCCGCGCCAATCTCCATGCTACCGAGACCATTGCCCGTGATGTAGCCCGGCGTTCGATCACCGTATCGACTGGCCGGGTTCTTCGTCACCATCGGGTCTCCGTGGAGCCATCCCTCGAAATCAGGATCAATCGAGGTATCGGCCGGATCTGTATCATCGTGTGGTTCAGGCGCCGACGACAGAGCAACGCGAACGCATACCGCTAGACTCGCGACCCAACGGCTCAACGCTTCGCTGTTGGCTGTACCTTTTTCTTTCATTGGATGATTAACTCGCACTGTGTTAACTCGCACTGTGCCTCTCGAATATGATACGCTATTTCTGCTAAACTATTTTCGTGCGTAGATCGATGCGCTTCATCGTATATCTTGTGCTCGTCACCCTTGTGATCAACACGGGCGATTGGCCTTATCTCGACGAGTTCCTGGAGGACGTTGCTTACCATCAACTCGAGACGAAGGACGCAGCGGCGGACCTGGCCGGTGTCAATCGGCCCCAACCGGCTAAGTCTATGGACCACTGCAACCAGGCCTGCCACCTCTTATTGCAGATGCAATGTATTGTTTCTGCATCGCTTGCAATTCCAGCGGCGCACGTACGTTTTGCCGCGCCGCCGATGGTGTTTTTTCTCCCCTGGCATCTTCCCGACAATCCGTATCGCCCGCCTATCGCCCCGCTCCACGCTTAAATCCCAGCTTCAGTCTTGATTTAGCGCTCGGAGTAGATCTGCCCGCCGGTCATGGGCAGACCGCTCCATTTGTAAGGGGCTCCTATGGAACCGTGTTTCGTCGGTGTGCCCGGCCGCATGGCCGGGCATCTCATTGCAATCTGTCTAGGCCTCGTCGTTTCGCTGATCATGGCGACTACGGCGTGGGCAGACGCACTCACCCTTGAACAAGCGTTTGCTCTCGCCGAGCAAAACAACCCGGCCTATCGCGCAGCCCAGGCCAGCCTCATTGCCGCGCGGGGTGAGCTCGAAGATGCGCGCTCGATGCTTTGGAACAATCCGCACATCTCGACTGAGGTGCGCAGACGCAACCTCACCCAAATCGGCGGCCCGTCGGAAAATCTCCAGGACGGCGGCATTGGTCTGTCGCAAACCTTCGAGATTGCCGGTCAGCGGGGCGCGCGGCGGGGCGCGGCGGAACAAACGCTCGCCGCGCTGCAGCAAAGCCTCGAGGATTTGCGCCGCGAGCTGCGTGCGGAGGTCGAGCAGCGTTTCGTCCAGGTCATAAGCCTGCAAGCGCGAATCGACATGGAGGGCGAGACGCGCAAGCTGATCGCCGACGCCGCCGCATTCGTCAAAAAACGCGTTCAAGCGGGCGAGGACAGCCGGCTCGACGGCAATCTCGCCGTCGTGGAACTCGAACGGGCGAACAACCAACTTGCCCAGCTCGGTGAACAGCTGATCGGGGCACGCTCGGCGCTCGCGGCCGCGTTGCAATTGCCCGCAGAGCTCCTGCCCGAGGCGGTCGGTACCCTTGATCCGGCAAGCCCTCGCTATGGACTGGACCAGCTACTAGAGAGCGCAACGAACCGTCCGCGCCTTCGTGCGCTCGATCATCGCGAGAGCGCCGCAATGAACCGTCTCGACCTGGAGCGTGCTTCGGTCTACCCGGACGTAACACTGGGGGTCAATCGCGGCATCGAGAAAGGAGTGGATACCCGCGATAACATCACGATATTCAGCATATCGCTGCCCTTGCCGTTGTTTCGTCGCAACGCCGCCGGTATCGGCCGCGCGACCACCGAACTTACTCAGACGCAGATCGAGAAGCAGGCGCTTCATCGAGATATCCGGGCGCAGGTCTTGGCGCTCCGGTGGCGCCTGGGGAGCCTCAAGGCACGCGTCGAACGGCTGATCGCCTCGGTTCTGCCTAGCCTTGAGGAAAACCAGCGCCTGTCTGCCAAGGCGTTGCAGGCCGGGGAGATCGCGCTGCCACAGCTGCTTCTTGTCGGTCGGCAGGTTCTCGATGGACGGCGCGACCTCTTGAATGCGCGCACGGAACTGCGTCTCACCCAGGTGGCGCTGGAAGCCACCGCGGGATGGTCCGCACGCGAGTCGGGTGAGCCTCCCGCTGCCCAAACACAACCCTAAGGCTACGGAGCGCCGCCATGAATACACCATCACTGAGACTGCTTGCGCCGATTCTATTCCTTGCGCTTCTTGGAGGCTGTGGCCCGAGTGAGAAGGCGGGCGAACAGACCGCAATAAAGCCGGCCGCGAAAAAATCCGCCGAACCTGAGGAAAAGCGCCTCGTGCTCAACGCGGACGAACTGCGCAAGGCCGGTATCCGCACCGAAGCGATAGAGCCGCAGCAAAAGAGCGAGCGCATTGCACTCACCGCAACTATCCAGCCCAATCAGGACCGGATTGCACGCGTGCTGCCGCGCGTGCCGGGCCGCATCACGAGGGTCAGCGCGAATCTGGGCGATGCCGTCAAGGGCGGTCAGACGCTCGCGGTGCTCGAGAGCATCGATGTCGGCGAGGCGCGCTCTATGCACGCTCAGGCGCGAAGCGAAGCCGCACTCGCACAGGCAAATTTCGAACGTGCCAAGCAGCTCTTCGCCGAGAACATCGTTCCGCAAAAGGATTACCTCAAGGCCCGTTTCGACCTGGAGCGCGCCCAAGCGGTGCTGCGCGCCGCGGGCGAAAAGCTCGAGATGCTGGGTGTCGGATCGAGCGACGGAGTGGGTGCCGCCTATCCGCTCGTTGCCCCTTTCGCGGGAACGGTGATCGAGAAAAAAGCCGTGTTCGGTGGACTCGCGCAGGCCGACCAGTCGCTTTTCATCGTCGCCGATCTGTCGACGCTATGGGTCGAGGCGGATCTGTTCGAGAAGGATTTGGCCAAAGCCAAACCGGGAGCGCGCGCCAGTGTGACCGTAGCCGGGTATCCCGGAGAGGTCTTCCGAGGCCGCCTTACCTATCTCAGCGGCACCATGGACACGACCACGCGCACCGTGAAAGTGCGCGTTGAAGTCGCCAACGCGGACCGACGGCTCAAACCCGGCATGTTCGCCAATGTGGCGATCGACACCGGCACTACGGTTACAGCCCTACTCTTGCCCGTTGACGCGGTGTTGCTCCTTCAGGGGCAGGCGACAGTGTTCGTGGCCGATCGCGAGGGGTTTGCACCGCGCGCGGTGCAGACCGGCGCAACCCTGGATGGATCAATCGTCGTTACTTCGGGGCTGGAGCCTGGCGAGAAGGTAGCGGTGTCGGGCGCCTACTCCCTCAAGGCGCGACTGTTGCGCTCGCAAATGAGCGAGAAGGACTGAGGCGATCCTATGCTCAACAAAATCGTTGATCTCTCGCTGCGCTACAAAATTCTAGTGTTAGCTGCCGCCGTGCTGATCATTCTCCTCGGGGTACGCGCATGGCACGAGGTGCCCGTCGATGCGTTTCCCGATGTCACGCCGGTCCAGGTCGGCATCGTGACCGAATCTCCCGGGCTCGCGGCCGAGGACATCGAGAAGCTGATCACGGTGCCGGTCGAATCGGCCGTGGCCGGACTGCCTGGAGTCGAAGCGATCCGTTCGTTGTCCCTGTTCGGGTTATCGTCGGTGACGGTGTTCTTCAAGGACGACGTCAATATCTATTTCGCGCGGCGGCTGATCGAAGAAAAGCTGCAGGCGGCCAGAGCGCGCATCCCGGAGGGCTACGGCGAACCGGTTCTTGCGCCCAATTCCTCTGGACTCGGCCAGGTGTTCTGGTACACCGTCGAGTCGACCGACGGCAAGCTCTCCGATATGGATCTGCGTACCCTACAGGACTGGAGCATACGCACGCTGCTGCGCACGGCGCCAGGGGTGGACGAGGCAATCTCCTGGGGCGGATTCGAGAAGCAATACCAAGTTTTGGTCGACCCGCACAAACTCATCAAATACGGCATCACGTTCAAAGCGGTCATGGAGACGCTTCGCGCCAATAACCGCCAAGTCGGAGGGCAGTACATCAATCTGGGACAGGAGCAATACTTGGTGCGCGGCCAGGGCCTGCTCACCGACACCCAGGATATTGGCAATGTCATGATCGCGGAGGTCGAGGGTACGCCGATCCGCGTACGCGACGTTGCCGATGTCAGGCAAGGGCGGGCGTTGCGCTTTGGCGCCGTGACCCGCGACGGCAACGAGGTCGTGCTGGGCATGGCGCTCGCGCGAATCGGCGAGAACGCGAAATTCGTGGCCGATGCCGTCAAGGACAAACTCAAGGCGTTGCAACAGACCCTGCCCAAAGGCGTCAGCATCCTACCCGTCTACGATCGGACCGATCTGGTAGGCCAAGCGCTCACAACCGCCTCCTCGACCCTGGTCGAGGGCTCGATATTGGTGGCGATCGTGCTGTTCTTGTTTCTGGGCGAAGTGCGCTCGGCGCTTGTCGTGATTGCCGCGCTGCCGCTCGCCATGCTGATTGCGTTCATCCTGATGCATCAGGTTGGCTTGTCGGCCAACCTGATGTCGCTCGCGGGGCTTGCGATCGGCATCGGCATGATGGTGGACGGTGCGGTGGTCATGGTGGAGAACGCGTATCGGCTCTTAAGTGACGGCGAAGGCGGCGCGTCATCCAGGACCCAAGTGGTTCTCAGGTCGGCGCACGAGGTGACCAATCCGATCGCCTTTGCCATCCTGATCATCGTCGCCGTGTTTCTGCCACTTTTTGCACTCACCGACATCGAGGGCAAGCTCTTCAAGCCCATGGCCTTGAGCATTACGTTCGCCATGCTGGGTTCGCTAGCCCTGGTGTTGACCGTAATTCCCGTGCTGGCAGCTCTCGTGCTCAAGCCCCGCAAGGAGAAAGACACCGCGCTGATCGGCTGGGCCAAGCGCCTGTATCTGCCCGCGCTCGACTACGCCCTCGAGAACAAAAAAAAGGCCGTGTCCGCCGCTCTGATTCTCCTCGGATTGGCGCTCGCCCTTGTCCCCTTCCTGGGCAAGGAGTTCATGCCCTCGCTGCAAGAAGGAAGCTTCGTCTTTCGCATTACCAGTATCGCGTCGGCGTCTTTGGATGAATCCCTGCGGGTCGCGAGGCAAGCCGAGACGACCTTGAAAGCATTTCGTGAAGTCTCCATGACTTTGGCGACCATCGGTCGCGCGGAGCGCGGCGAGCCCGAGGACGTAAATCGCATCGAGATGCTGGTGAACCTGAAGCCCCGGGGCGATTGGCCGCAGCGCAAATCCTACCATGCGCTCGCGCGCGCTATGCAGGAGAAGCTCGAGCACGAATTGCCGACCGCGGTCGTCTCGACCAGCCAGCCGATCCAGTCGCGCGTCGAGGAGTTGATCTCGGGCGTTCGCGCGACCCTGGCACTCAAGGTCTACGGCGAAGATCTCGCCACGCTCGATCGACTCTCGCGCGAGATCAAAGCCATCCTGGAGAAGGTACCGGGCGTCGCCGAGCTTTCTCTGGAGTCGAATAAAGGCAAGCCCCAGATGACAATCAAGGTGAACCGGGCCGAAGCCGCTCGCTACGGCATCAGTGCTGACGACATCCTGGACGTTATTCAGGCTGGTGTCGGGGGTAAGGCGGTTGGCGTCGTACTCGATGGTGTAAGGCGCTTCGATATCCAAGTCTGGTTCGCGCCGGAATTTCGCTCCAGCCTGGATGCGATCAATAGCATCCCGATCCGTACGCTCGCGGGCGCGCTGGTACCGCTCTCGCGCGTCGCCACCATCGCGCTCGACGAAGGTTACTCGTTCGTGCGGCACGAGCAACTGCAGCGCTACGCAGTGATCCAGATGAACGTTAAAGACCGCGACGTCGACGGCTTTGTGCACGAGGCGCAAGCCCGGATCGGGAGCGCGCTCAAGTTGCCACCGGGCTACCGCTACGAGTGGGGGGGCGCCTTCGAAAACCAGCAGCGGGCATTGGCGCGGATTGCGCTGATCGTCCCTCTGACCATCGGCCTGATCTTCATACTGCTTTATACTACTTTCAATTCCCTCATACAGGCGGGGCTCATCATCGCCAACGTGCCATTCGCGCTGATTGGTGGGGTGCTGAGCCTTTTCGCGACCGGCCAGTACCTGTCGGTACCGTCGGCGATCGGATTTATCGCCGTCCTGGGCGTTGCGATGCTAAATGGCATCGTGCTGGTGTCGTTCCTCAACGATCAGCGTCGACAGGGACTGCCGATTCGCGAGGCCGTAAGGCGGGGTGCGGTATTGCGGCTGCGACCTGTCCTGATGACCGCTTCCATCGCCATTTTTGGGCTGGTGCCGATACTTCTCTCCGGCGGCGTCGGCGCAGAAACGCAGCGGCCATTGGCGACGGTGGTGGTCGGCGGGTTATTCACCTCAACTGCACTGACACTGTTGCTGGTACCGCTTTTCTACGAATGGGTGGAAACGCGCCGGGAGCGCAAGAACACATTACGTTAAGCTAGCTTCCGTAGAAGAAACATATTTGCCAAATAGTATAACTTGAGTTATATTATTCGAGCAATACAATTCCTATTGGGTGACTAATTGACCGATAAATATCATGCCACCTTCAAAACCTTGGGGCCACGGGCCGCCCAGCTGTTCACCGAATTGAACGAACAGCGCAGGACCACCTTTGCCCTGTCAGACGTTGAAGCCATTACCCATCTTTCAGCAAGCTCTGCTCGGAACCTGGTTCACAAGGCGCAACAGCGCGGTCTCGTGACGCGTCTGAAGCCCGGTCTCTACAATCTCGTTCCCTTTGAACTGGGCCGGGCCACCGAGCATATTGGGAGCCCCTATCTGATTGCCCGAGAAGTGGCGGGCAATACCCCCTATTATCTGTCGCATGGCACCGCTCTCGAACTGCATCGCATGCTGACACAGCCCAATCTCATCATCTACGTTTCCTGCACCCGGCGCATCCGGCCGCAAACCATTGGCGGCTACGAATACCGGTTCGTTTTGGTCACCGAAGTTCAGATGTTCGGAATAACGAAGCACTGGGTCACCAAGGAACAATCCGTGATGATCAGCGACATGGAGCGCACGATCATTGATAGCCTGCGGCGTCCGGATCTTGCCGGTGGAATCACCGAAATCGCCAAGGGCCTCTGGATGAAGCGCGACAGCCTGAATATTGAGCGCCTGATCGAATACGCGCTACGCTTGGACGTGGGGGCCGTGTTGAGGCGTCTCGGCTATCTGCTCGAACGCAACGGCATGGCAAACGAAACCACGCTACGGCCGCTGCGCAACAAGCTGTCGGCGACCTACCAGCGCCTCGACCCAGTGCTACCTCAAGAAGGCTCGTTCCTGTCGCGCTGGCGGCTACGGCTTAACGTGTCGTCGGAAGAACTGGATGCCGTAAGGCTCGGCTGATGATTCCTCAACGCAATATTTCGTTGATCGCCAACACGCTCGTTACTGCGGGCGGGCGCCGCATTCCGGAAGCTGTCATTGAACGCGACTACGTTCTTGCTTGGTTCCTGACCGGGCTGGCCGGCCACGCGCTACGCAACGTCCTTGCCTTCAAGGGTGGTACTGCGTTGCGGCGATGCTGGTTCCCCGACTACCGTTTCTCCGAAGATATGGATTTCACGCTGACCGAGCCGACCACGTTCGACACGATACGTGCAGGGCTGGACGAAATATTCGCCGCCATCGAAACAGCATCCGGCCTGCGCATCGCATTCGACCGCGAAGACCGCCACGGCCATCGGAACAGCCACACCTTTTATCTGCGCTATCAAGGCCCTTTGCCTGCCGCCAACGACGTGAAGGTCGATATCACAATCAACGAAGTGCTGGGATTCCCATTGCAGGAACGCCCGATTCTCCGTTCCTATGAAGCATTCGACGATATCCCAGAGGGACCAACAGTACGCGTCTATGCGATCGAGGAGATCGTTGTCGAAAAGCTCATCGCGCTGAGCGACAGAGCTCGCAACGAGCCACGTGATCTGTACGATCTCTGGCACCTGCTTATTTCTACTGCGCCACGCATCGCCGAACTGCGCGCTGAACTAGACGCAAAGCTCGCCTTTCGCCAGCGCACAGCCGCAGGCATCGAACAAAGCATTGCCGCAAAGGAAGAGCGACTGCGGCGACTTTGGGCTGCACGCCTTGCCCATCAGATGAACAATCTACCGGCATTCGATGACGTTTTTCGTACTGTGCAGCGTGCCGTGCGTGCCGCTGGTCTTCTTTAGACCGACTCTTAAATACGCGTTGATGGATACTTGCCACAGCAAGCCGGCAGATAAAACGGAAACCGGATCTCCCGATGGAATCTAGAACCCTGCGATTTGTTGTCGAAAGCGAAAAAGGTCGTGTCCATGGAAAGTTCCTGGACGTAGGCAGCCCGCGCTCAAACGAGCGTGTAGATAGAGCTCTAGAGGACGCCCAAAGTCACAACATGCCGATGGGCCCGATTGCTGCTCGGTTAAGAGCCATCGCGAATCGAGACCCCGACTGCCTGGAGGCATTCGCCACGCTCGGATTCCTGCACTCCGAGCGTGGCGCTTACGAGGCGGCACGTGATTGGTATGCGCTTGCAGTACAACACGCCATGAAGGCGATCCCGGATTCCTTTTCTGGAAGGATCGAATGGGGCTTTCTCGATAACCGACCTTTTCTACGATGCCATCACGGTTTGGCCTGCGCGCTCATGCATCTCGAAGATTGGCCTACTTGTGTCAATTTGTTCGAACAGCACTTGGCGTGGAATCCAAATGACAATTTCGGGATACGTTGGCTTCTTGGCGACGCCTACACCCACGTAGAACGATACGACGACGCGATTCGTCAGTTGTCCCGGATCAAGGACGAATATCCCCCCGCTCGCTATAGCCTGGCGTGGATTTACTTCAATCAGGATCGCTTCGCTGAAGCCCTGACGGAGTTACGCAAAGGATTCTTGGAAAATATCTATATCGCTGAATTGATCATCGGCACCGTCTTTCCGAAGAAACATCGGTATTGGCATGGGTCGAATATCGCTGAACCGGAATGGGCCAGGGAGCACTACGAGCAATTCGCCCGCATGAAATGGGGATCTGCCGAAATAGAGTTCCTCGACTGGGCCTTCAATTGCGCCACCTGTCTCGCAGAACGCGCGGGGTACCGAAAGCATCAGGAAGCGTTGTCTTTCGAACGGGATGTAAGCAAACGCACCGAAGAGTTAGCGCAAATGTCGGATGTGCATGCGGCAATTCGCCCAGATAGTTCGGCCTTATGGATTCGCCGTGTTACAAACCGCAGACATGCTGAGCATTGGGTGTGGGAAAGAGAAGCCTATGAATGAGTACTCGGACACGCGCTCGGTATCACCGCAGAACGATTCACTTCGCAGAAGCGGATGCTGCATTTCGCCCCGATGGAATGACGCGCAGAACGGCCTCTGGCCAAGCTCAAAGCGACAAGTCTTTTGACCAATTGGCGATGGACGATTCCCTTAACCAGCCCTATTCTCTCGCCCGACGCCCAGAAGTCGCCGAAGTCGTTGAGGAGGGTTTTGTCGAGGAAATTCGGGATGACAGGACCGGAGCAATTCACAAGTCCCCCGAGTTTCTCAGGCGCGAGGTCCGTGAATTGAATATTTTGCGCGCCGAGCAGGAGGATTTGCTTCGTGCCGATGCACCGCGATTTCGATGCTCGCATTGCGCTGTTGGCGTGACCCTTCGGCGATCAAGACTCGGGCGCTGGCACTTCCGACACGCGGAGGAAGACGGATCATGTCGTTATCAGACGAAAGGCGCCTTGTCGCAAGATGATTTCGACGCGAGGCGCTATAACGGTCAGAAGGAAGGCCCGGAACACATTCGTATGAAAGGCCTCATCCGAGATAGTCTCCTGGCCGATGCGTCTTTTAATCAGCAGTCGATTCGCGAGGAGGTGCGTTGGCGAGGAAAAGTCAATCCAGGCACGTGGAAAATTCCTGACATTCAGGCGACTCGAAACGGGACTCGGATCGCATTCGAGATTCAACTCTCTTCAACATACATCAATGTCATGCGAGAGCGCAGGTCGTTTTACCTGGCGGAGGGTGGGCTCCTATTCTGGGTGCTGACCAGGCTGCGCGAAGAAGATAGACGACAGTTCCAGGACGATATTCTCTATCCGAACAACTGCAACTTATTCGCGATTGATGAAGAGACAAGAGGGCTATCCCATGCCAACTCGGAACTGACTATGCGCTGTGGGTATCTCGAACCAATTCGGGAAGAGGGGCAACTCAGGGAACGCTGGTGCGAGCGCATGGTCGCCTTTTCGGAACTCACCGTTGACTTGGAAAATCAGCGCGTCTTTTATTTCGACTACGACAAGGCGAGAGCCGAAATCGAGCGTGGGCTTCGGACCATCAATGGCGTAAGTATCTTGGACGGTTTTCACGAACTCCTGCGGGCCAAGGCAAATCAGGAAGGGAACGTACTCGACAAATGGCGGACTCTGAAGCGAACCTTGCCGGAAGAGTTCACGTGGCCTATCGACCTATATGGCGAAGATTTCTTCACTGCAGTTGATATCTACCTATCCGCGCGGGACGGCCGTCCCGTCGGATGGAACTACGATGCGTTGATCCAGAGTGCGCACCGTTGTATGGATATTCGTCCTGATCTGCTCCCCTTTTTGGAAGACTGCTTCAAGGTATTCGGCCGCAGCGCAGTATTCTCCGACAAGCGATATTCCGAGAAATGGGAGAGGAAGCGGGCGAAAGCCGTCGCGGATGCAATTGCCAAGCCCGATACAAAATTGCATTTGAACAGATTGCGCCAGTATCGGCCAGCAATGGAATGGCTAATGCCCGAGATCAAGCGAGGGATTGCTCTCACGCTGGCGCAGCTAGATGTAATCTAGGTACAACCTTCCTGTGATGCCCTGAGCCAGTTTCCAGATGGTGTTAGATGCCCAAACGTAGGAAAAGCCTTATCCACGGTCGCGCGGGAGGCGCATATCACGCACGAAACGCGCGGCGGTGGGTAAGCTGTCTG
>Ga0334722_10004944_pt1 | contig 13663 bp, 12 predicted proteins | sample C3_bottom_MG_FD_207210 | JGI IMG/M metagenome (GOLD analysis project Ga0334722, IMG submission 207210) | Sediment microbial communities from Yellowstone Lake, YNP, Wyoming, USA - C3_bottom | ecosystem: Environmental > Aquatic > Freshwater > Lake > Sediment | place: USA: Wyoming | collected...
CAGATAATCGCCGTATTGGCGCGCGGCTCGGGCAGCCTGCCAGTTGAGGGTGTAGTCCTGCGGAGCGCCAGCTGCGAGCTTGACGGCGTTTTCGTAGGCAGCTTTGAGCTCGGCTTCGGTCTGGGCGGATAGCGGAAATATAATTGCGACAATAAAGAAAAAGTAAAAAATAAAGCGAATTAATCTGTCTTTCATAAGATTGCCTCCTAAAGGTATAACAAAAAATACTTCAGCTTTTTTATTGTTTCAAAACCTATATCACCCAAGAAGCGGCGTCAAGCATAATAAAGCCAAATTAGATAGAAGAAACAGGCCCAGTGTTTTAAAGCAGGGTGAAAAGTCCTCCATCTCTGACTTGTTGTATGGTGAAACTGCCAAACTTGCGTTGTACAGTGCGTAGTACGATAAAGTCAACAAAAAGCAAACGTAAAGCTATACGAGTAAAACAAATAGCAAAATACTAACTGTACAATAATCTCTGCAAAGATGTGGTATAATGAACATACGACGATGCACCCTAAAGAATGCCAAGGGCGGAACCTTTACCTACCTCCAGCTCGTCCACAACTACCGCGTCAAGGGTACAGGAAAAACAAATACACAGATCCTCATGAAGCTGGGACGCGAAAACCAAATCGGGCATTCCTCTTCGCTGTTGGGTATTTCCCGGCAACACGAGCGATCAAACGATTGTCGAGCAGATCGTCGGAGCTGCACAACGCAAGCTTGAAGCACTATCGCAGTATACAGGAAAGGCCCATACGAAAGCGGCCTGCGCGTTGCGATCCCATCTCGCCTATGGCCGCTATATCAGGCAGGACGAGAAGGGCATGCTTCATATCGATACTGCGAAGATAGCATCAGAATCTCTTCCATCTCGATGAGAAAATTCGCAGTCACATTCTCATCTGCTGGCTTGCGATGGTGCTGGTTCGGTACGCAGAGAACACGGCAGATAGGTCTTGGTACCAGATTGAGAAGGCGTTGGCCGATGTCACTGCGGGGCTTATCGAGAGCGATCATGGAAACCTCTGGTATTGCTCCGATATTTCTGACGAAGCGAAGGACATTTTCAAGAAGCTCGATATTGCCTTGCCGAAAAAAGTTCTTTCTGCGGTCGAGAGGAAAGCTGCCGCGGTATAACAGATTTTAAAGCAAATTGTTCCTATTTATTTTCAAGATAGTGTATTAGCTGCATTTCCTATACCGCGGACTGTACAATGGCAGCCAAATTTATTCGGTTGGGAAAAGTAGATTCAAAACTTTAAAATAAATGTTGACACATTAGTTTTTCAATGTAATAATCATAAAACAAAAGTTACAATATTCAGACTATGAAAAGAGAATATTTATGATATTTGACAGGATTAGGAAAATGCTTCCCGAAATGCCGCAGAACTTCCAGCGAATAGGGTCATATATTCTCGACCATGAGCAAAGTGTCGCATTTTCATCTATTCATGTTATAAGCAAGGCTATAGGAGTTAGCAGTGCCTCACTCGTTCGTTTTGCAAAAAACATAGGTTTTGAAGGTTATCAGCAGTTCAAGAAAGAAATTCAGAGCGAAATGCGTCACAGACTAAATCCATACGATAAGGTTGCGTTGAGCGAGCTCGATGAGCTATCAGAAGATAAACGATTGAAAAAGCTTTTCCAGAATGAATATAACAATTTGAGGTATACTTTTGCAAATATACAAGCGATTGACTTAAAAGAAATAGCTCAGACAATAAGGGATTCGAATAAGATATATTTGAGTGGATTCGGTGTTACTTCTCATCTAGTCCGGATATTCGAATATACTTTGATGAGCTCTTTGGACAAAGATGTTTCGGTTATTAGTGGGTCTGTTTCCGATTATGCGCCGGTTTTAAAGTCGTTTGCTAATGGGGATGTTATGTTTCTCATGACATTTCCTCCTTACTCAGCCGAAGTAAATCATGTTGCGAAAGTTGTAAAAGAGCGGAATGGGAGGCTTTTTCTCTTTACTGATTCTGCCTTTTGCCCAATTTATTCAATGGCTGATAAAGTCATTCGCTGCACGACAAACTCGCTTCTTCTTTCGAATTCATTTGTAGGGCTTGTTTCAATTCTGCATGTGCTTGTACAGATGCTGTATCTAGATGAAAAACACATTGCTGTGAAAAGTCGTCAGATGACCATTTCTATGCAAGAAAGTGGCTACGCAGAAATTGAAAAAGCAGAAAAAGAGATTGAGCATGATCCACGACGCGAATAGGAGAAAATAATGGCCTATATGAAAATAATATCAAATGCCGAAGTATATGCTCCGATGCCTTTGGGGAAGGCAGATATTCTTGTTGGAGGCGGCAAGATTCTGGCGGTTGAGAATCATATTGATGCAAGCTGGTTTCCAAACAATCCAGAAATTATTGATAGCTCGAAATGTATAGTCATTCCTGGTTTCATTGACGGACACCAGCATTTTATTGGCGGCGGCGGAGAGGGTGGTTTTCAGACACGTACGCCAGCGCTTCAGTTGTCAGTGAATGTAAGGAATGGTGTAACAACTGCGATAGGCCTTCTTGGAACAGATTCGCTCACACGTTCGCTCGAGGATTTGTATGCAAAAACACAAGCCTTTAATGCAGAAGGTATAACAGCTTTCATGCTTACAGGAGCCTATTGGTATCCATCTCCGACAATAACAGGGTCAGTAGGAAAGGACATTGCATTTTGCCAGCCAGTTATCGGTGTTAAATTGGCAATCTCAGATACGAGGGGACCTCACTTAGAAGCTAAGGATCTTGCAACGCTCGCTTCTGAAGTGCAGGTTTCTGCGTTAGTCTCAGGAAAGCCAGGCATAATTACTTTGCATATGGGAGTTCGTAGACATGCACTGGATTTGATACTGGAAATAATCGATAAATTTGAAATCCGCCCTGGCTTATTTCTTCCGACTCATATCAATCGGAAGAATCCAAAATTGCTTGAGCAAGTATTTGAATTAGTGAAACGAGGAATGTTCGCTGATGCTACATGTGTTAGCAAGGATGTATCACTTAATGGCGACAAAATAAGTGCGTCAGATTTTGCTATGCTTGCTATGGATAATGGAATTTTTGAAAAAGTGACTTTCAGTTCCGATGCGGGTGGTTCAATGCCAATCTGGAATGAAGATCATTCTAAGATTTTAGGAATGGGTATTGGTACACCTGAATCGCTGTTGCATGAGCTAAAAACGCTTGCTTTGCATAAACATATACCGCTTGAGAAAGCACTTCAGCCTCTTACAACAACGCCTGCAAAAATATATGGATTAGAGGGCATGAAAGGGCAGATTAAAGAAGGTTTTGACGCTGACATTCTTGTAATTGACTCTTCGGATTTCCATATCAGAGATGTAATTGCAAAGGGTGAGGTCATGATGAGAAATGGTAGGATCGAAAGAAAGGGGTATTTTGAATGAAGAAAGTCAGTTCCATTCACAAGATTAACATGTCAAGAATTTCTCTGCTGCCAGCCATTGAGAGGGGCGTATGAAGATATTTATCTCTATCGATATGGAAGGCATTCATGGCGCAGTCTCTTGGAGCGATATGGAAGGAAACGGCAAACAAATCGTCTATGAAAACGCCCGAGAAGAACTAGTATGGATTATTGAAGGTATCAATGCTTCAAACAGAAATTCAGAAATCGAAGAAATCTGTATCTGTGATTCTCATAGTCGTGGTGAAGGAATTCCTTTCAAAAATTTAGGTGACCCTAGGGTAACAATGGTACGAGGCTATCCAAGGCCTTTTTATATGTTGGAAGGCCTTGACAGTAGCTATGACTTGCTCATGCTGGTTGGGTATCACAGCAAAATCGGTGCATTGCATGGGATGATGGATCATACATATTCTTCTTCATCTATTTATAAAATTCAGATAAATGATCTCGAAGTTTCGGAAGCAGATATTAATGCAATGTTGGCATCTTGCTATGGCGTTCCCATTGGTTTCGTCTCAGGTGATGATATTCTTGAAAAAGAAATATTCGACCATTTCCCAATTTGTCCAGTATTTGTGCGAACAAAAGAAGGATTAGGCCGTTATGCAGGCAAAATGTATTCTGCAGAAAGGCTTGAGCCGCTCTTTCGCGAGGGAGCAAAGCAAGCGGTCGAAGACTTTGATAATTTCAAACCTCTATCTCTTCCAAATTCATTCAACCTTCGAGTTGACCTCGTATCGACAGTGATTGCTGATGCTATCTCAGTAATTCCAGGTCTAATGAGACCAGAAGGACGGACAGTCGAATATGTTGCAGAAAACATGCAAGATGTCTATCGCATGATACATACGATTGCAATGCTTGGTGGGAGATTTTCCAATTTCACATAATGCTTTTGCAAGGGCTTCGAGAAAAAGCAAATACGGTTGCGTTGCAACCATAATAATTTCTAAGGAGGAGGAAATTGACATGAAAAAGCTTATGTCAATTGCGTTGCTAATCTTAATGGCTTGCAGTATAGGCTTTGCTCAAGCTAAAAAAGGGCCAGCGTTGAAAAACCGTGACCCAGATACGCTGGTGTTTGTGCTTGCTGCTGCGCCGCAGCCATTGGATCCAAACATTTATACAACATTGAATGAAGCACAGGTCATGAGAGAAATCAACGAAACATTGGTTGGAATGAGATCTGACAACTCTTTCTATCCTGTGTTAGCAGAAACTATTCCAACGGTCCAAAATGGATTAGTCTCAAAGGATGGTTCAGTCTACACATTTAAACTTCGAAAGGGCGTGAAATTTCATAATGGCAACCCTTTCACTGCTGACGATGTTGTTTTTTCATTCAATCGAATTCTTCATCATCCGAAATCAAGTGCCAAGAGTATGTTCAGCGCAATTCTCTCTGTTGTCAAAGTAGATGACTATACTGTCAAAATTACTTTTGGCAAGCTCAAGAATCCTGAAGACGCAACTATTCCTCTCACCTCATGGGAAGATAGAGCAAAATACATGACCCCTTCGCCATATGGTCCAGCATTGAATATCCTAGCGCATTACTGCGCAGGAATAGAAGACAAAGAAACTGTTGAGGCCGCCGGAGCTGATTATGGAACTAAAATTGTTGTAGGAACCGGTCCATATAAATTTGTAGCATGGCCGAATCCTCAGGAAGTACACCTAACACGGAACGAAGAGTGGTGGGGAGGTGCCAATACTGTTGCTTATAAAAATGTTATTTTTAGGGCAATGTCTGAACAGCCGCAAGTCAATAATGTATTAATCACTGGCGAAGTCGATATGGCATTCAACCTTTCAAGACTCGATATCAGCAGTCTTGATAGAGCTGGACTCACTATTACCACGAAACCTGGCGTTACGATTTGGTATGGTATTTTCAATATGAATTCTGACCTTGTAGGTCAGAAAAAAAATGGAAAACTCGATCTTTCTGGTGAGTATACCGAAGGAGATTCCACACATCTTAGAAGAGCGATCTTTTATTCAATCAATCCAATTCCTTTTATTAAGCAGGTTGACTTATTTAATGGCTATGCAATACCAGCGAACCAGATGATGCAACCCGGATTTTTGGGATTTGTTGAAGGTGCTCCTGAAGGCACGCCATTTGCTGAATTCAACGAGAAAACCTGGTATTACAATAAGGAAAAGGCTCGTGCAGAATTTGCAAAGCTTTCGCCTGAGTTCCGGGCTAAGCTTGGTCCTGAGTCTGTTACTCTTGTTGTTGGTAATATTACTGACCGCGTCAAGATTGCAAATAATGTGAAGGACCAAGTGAAAACAACCCTCGGCGTAGATCTTATAAAGGTTGTTCCTATGGTTAATGCCCAGATTATTCAGCAGAGTAAAACGGGCGATGGATATGACATGGTAGTTACTGGCTGGTTTACGCCTACCATGGATCCAGATTATACCTGCATTATCTACAATGGTGATTCAATTGGTACTGGCATGAATGGGGCTCTCTACAATAATGATGTGGTTAATAAGAACATTCAGATCGGGCGCTATTCGCTTGATCCAAATGTCCGCAAGGAAGCCTACATTAAAGTTCAGACTCAGCTTATGACTGATAAACCTTATTTCCCGATGGTCTACGAAAATGTACTTTTTGCTTCGCATCCTCGTGTAGGCAATCTCGATCAGGCTATATTCAAAACTAAACTTGTTGACATTCATCTATTGACGAAGTTGCAATAAAAAACCTGTAAGGTTCAGCCCCATTTTTTCCTGTAAAAGCAATGTAATCAGGGGAAAATGGGGTCAACCTTGCTATTCGTTTGATTCATATAAGCTTTTTAAGAAGGTCATTATATATGTTTAGATATGTAATGCGACGAATATTGATGCTTGTTCCTGTCCTGCTGGGTGTAACATTCATTGTGTTTTCACTTATGTATATTACGCCTTCGGATCCTGCTCAGATGATGCTAGGTGCGAATGCTTCGCCTGCTGCATACAAACAAATGCGCTCTGATATGGGTCTGGATAAGCCATTTTTGATCCAGTATGTTCATTTCCTTTTTGGATATAAACATCCAGTTTTTGGTTATCGAGGTTTGCTCTTTGGTGACCTTGGGCGCTCTTATGTATCGAATAGAAATGTATTTGAATTAATCCTGAGTTCTTTCCCTAATACTCTCGTCTTAGCAACAGGAGCACTTATTCTGGCCCTCGTCCTTGCTATCCCTATCGGGATCATTTCAGCAACAAAGCCATATTCAGCGATCGATATGATTTTTACTGTTATTGCTCTTCTTGGTGCTTCGATGCCAGTATTTTGGATCGCAATGGTGCTTATCTACACTTTTGCAAACAATCTACGAATTTTGCCTGCTATGGCTAACCCAGGTGATTTTAACTCGTTAATTCTTCCGATTATTACTCTGAGCATGTATTCGATGGCGATTATAATGAGGATGACACGCTCGTCAATGCTCGATGTAATGCAGCAGGATTATATAAGGACAGCGCGCGTCAAAGGCATGGACGAGAAAATTGTCATATTTAAGCATGCGCTTCGAAATGCACTTATTCCGGTAGTGACAGTAGCAGGCCTTCAGTTTGGCAGTCTCTTGGGTGGTGCTGTGCTAACGGAAAAGATCTTTTCCTATCCCGGCCTAGGCTCCATTATGGTCGATGCTATTTATCAGAAAGATACGCCTCAAATATTGGGTTCAGTTTGTTTTGTGGCAATAACATTCACTGTAATTAATCTTGTGGTAGATATTATGTACGGATTTATAGATCCTCGTATCAAGTCTTCCTTTTCAGGAAAGAAAAAGAGAAAGTGAGGAACATGGTATGACAAAACAAAAAGCATCTCAGAATCCCTTCTTCACTTCGCTTTCCAGATTTCTAAAACGCCAGTACAAGAATACTGCACAATTTTGGAGACAGTTCTCGAGAAATAAGCTGGCTGTGGTTAGCTTGATTCTTGTGCTTTTATTTGCGCTCATCGCGCTGTTTGCTGATTGGCTTTATCCTTATGATTTTGTAACTTCGAATTCACTTAATAATGCGCTCCTTAAGCCGGGAGAAAAAGGTGTCGTCTCCTATCATGACAAAGAATTTGAACATTTATTTATATTGGGCTCTGATAACTATGGTAGAGATATCTTAGGAAGACTTGTGCATGGCGCTCGAGTCTCCATGATCATTGGCTTTGCGACGGTTGCAATGGCTCTCTCTGTAGGAGGAGTCTTAGGGGCTATTGCGGGCTACAAGGGTGGGCTTTTTGATACTTTAATTATGCGTCTCACAGATATCGTGTTGTCAATCCCTACAATACTCATGTCGATTGCAATTGTAGCAGCACTTGGAAACAGCTTTTTCAATTTGTTGATAGCAATCAGCACATCCATGATTCCAGGATATATCAGAATCGTGCGTGCATCGATTATTTCAATCAAAGATCAGGAATTTGTTGAGGCTGCTCGTTGCATTGGCGCACGAGACATGCGAATAGTACTCAAGCATATTCTGCCTAATATCACATCTCCGGTTATTGTACAGTCTACATTGAATGTGGGTTCTTCGATTCTCTGGGCTTCAGCTTTGTCTTTTCTCGGGCTAGGCATTCTGCCTCCGAAGCCGGAATGGGGCAATATGTTGTCGGAAGCGAGAGAATTCATTCAATATGCTCCTCACCTTTTATTTGCTCCTGGGCTTGCAATTCTTCTCACTGTGCTTGCGTATAATCTGATTGGAGACGGATTGCGCGACGCACTTGATCCTAAACTTAAGAGATAGGAAGACATTATGGATAGAATTCTTGAAGTAAATGATTTGCATGTTCATTATTTTTCGAATCGAAAAACAGTGCTCGCAATTAATAATCTATCGCTCAGCATGGATCGAGGGAGAGTACTTGGCCTTGTTGGTGAGACAGGTGCTGGCAAAACCACCCTTGCGCTTTCGATATTGAATATGATTCGTGCGCCGCAAGGTAAAATTGTTTCTGGTACAATAAAATTTAATTCTATTGATATTTTTAAGATGTCCAAACACGAATTGCATGATCTCAGGGGAAAAGATATTTCAATGATTTTTCAGGACCCTATGACAGCTCTAAACCCTGTATTGACTGTAGGCGATCAAATCGCGGAGACAGTATTCAAGCATGAAAAAGTTTCAAAAGCCGAAGCTTGGGAAAAAGCTGAAGCCATGTTAGAAACTGTGGGCATTCCACAGGTTCGTGCCAGGGAATATCCTCATCAATTCTCTGGAGGAATGAAGCAGCGCGTGGTAATCGCTCTCGCCCTAGCTTGCAATCCAAAGCTATTGCTCGCAGATGAACCGACAACTGCGCTTGATGTCACAATCCAGGCACAAGTATTGGATCTTATGCGACATCTGATAAAAAATCACAATACATCCGTGCTGTTCATTACGCATTCTCTTGGGTTAGTTGCTGAGAATTGTGATGAAGTTGCAACCATGTATGCGGGAGAAATTGTCGAATATGGCACAATTGACCAAGTTTATGGCAATACATTCCATCCTTACACTAAAGGACTGTTTGGATCTTTGCCTGATTACAGCGAAGGTTCGAATAGGCTAAAGCCAATTCCAGGATTAATGCCTGACCCGACTAATTTACCTAAGGGTTGTTACTTTAGCCCACGTTGTCCTTATGTAATGCCTGTGTGCAAGGAAGAGCATCCTCAGGATTCAATTATCGATGGTCACCTTGTTAAATGCCATCTCTATAGAAGAAATAATGATGAAAGTAAAAATAGATAAAAAAATAGCTAGACTATATGCTTTCTAGAGCGATTGATAATGAATGAGCAAATGAGAGAGGAGAAGGTTCATGCTGAGTCAAGATATTGAATCTCCGATATTACAAGTAAGCAACTTGAAGAAATATTTCCATGTAGCAAAAGGCATTCTGCACGCTGTCGACGGTATTTCCTTTAATATTGAAAGAGGAAAAACGCTTGGCATGGTTGGTGAATCAGGCTGCGGAAAATCAACAACAGGCCGCCTTCTAGTGCGTCTTCATGAGGCTGATGAAGGTTCCATTATTTATGACGGGAAAGAAGTAACAAAAGCAAATCCGAGAGAAATGCTGGCATTGCGCACAAAAATGCAAATGATATTTCAAGATCCGTATTCCTCGATAAATCCTCGACATACAGTTTCCTCGATAATTGGTGAGCCGCTTAAGATATACAAAAAAGTGAAAAATTCTCAAGAATATGAAAGTAAAGTTCATTCTCTTATGGCAACAGTTGGCCTTGCAGATCGCCTTTATGATGCTTATCCACATGAACTGGATGGTGGACGGCGTCAAAGAATTGGAATAGCAAGGGCACTTGCCCTGGAACCACAGTTTATTGTCTGTGATGAGCCTGTTTCTGCACTGGATGTTTCGATACAGGCGCAAATACTCAATTTGCTCATGGATTTGCAGGAGAAATTTGGCCTTACATATCTATTCATTACACATGATTTATCAGTAGTAAAGCACATTTCTAATGATATTATAATTATGTATCTAGGCCAGATTGTCGAGCGTTCGAAAACGGATGAGCTTTTCGCACATCCTATCCATCCATATAGCCAGGCGCTTCTTTCTGCTATTCCTATTCCAAAGTTGAACGCTCGCAAAGAAAGGATTATCCTTAAAAGCGAGGTATCTTCGCCCATTAATCCAAAGCCTGGTTGTCGCTTTGCACCGCGCTGCAATTTTGCGAAGCCTGATTGCTCAGAGAGAGATCCTTTACTCAGAGAGATTATTCCGGGCAGATTTGTCGCATGTCATTATGCAGAGCGATTTTTATAATAATAAGGAGTAAATGGAATGATTCCAGATGAAATACAAATGCGGAGATTTGAGATTTTGACTCAGCTTCCTGGGATTTCTGCTCACGAGATGAAGGTACGTGAGTATATGAAAAATGAATTAAAGCGGGATTCTGCTGAACTCCTTTTCGATAATTTGGGAAGCGTATTTGCATTTAAAAAATCTAAGCTTGAAGATGCGCCTCGAGTAATGGTCTCTGCACATATGGATGAGGTCGGTTTTGTCGTAAAATCGATTACCAAACAGGGTCTTATTTCTTTTTATCCTGTCGGCAGAACTTGGGAACATGTAATAATGGCGCAACGGGTAACTGTGTATTCGAGCTTGAATGGGAATGCTTTTCCAGGAGCGGTCGCTTCAATACCACCTCATCTACTGCCTGAAGATTCATCAAAAAGGCTTTTGTCGATCGATCAAATGCTTATTGATATCGGTGCCGAGAACAGAAAAGAAGTGCTTGAAGCGGGAATTCGACCTGGTGATATGATTGTGATTGATGGGGGGTTTACTCCGCTTTGGGGTGGAAGAAAGTTATTAGCTAAAGCATGGGACAACCGATTTGGTTGTGCGCTTGCGCTTGATGTTTTTAGTGAAATTGCGAATGAAGATTTATCTGTAAACCTGTATATCGGTGCTACTGTGCAAGAAGAATCCGGGCTCAGAGGTGCAAGGACGGCAGCGAATTTGATTAAACCCGACCTAGCAATTGTGCTTGAATCTTCAGCGGCGAATGACAACATGGGCGATCAAGATGTGTTTGGCGTTCAGGGCAAGGGTGTATTGATTCGTTTTATTGACAAAACTTCGATAACGCATAGAGGACTTTTCATGTATGCAACAAAGATATGTGAGAAAACAGGAATTCCCTATCAGCATTTCATGGCACTGGGAGGAACTGATTCAGGTGAAATCCATGTAGCCAATTTTGGTTGTCCATCTATAACAGTAGGCGTACCTTCGCGTTACATCCACACTAATTCCAGTATTATGGATTATAGAGATTATATTGCTGCGAAGCAATTTGTCTTGACTTTTTTGCGCAGTATTAGCCCAGCAGTTTATAGGGAAGAGATAATGAGTTATAGCAGGTAAAGCGTAATGATCCCGATCATAGATATGCATGCAGATGTACTCATGGATCTTGCGCGCAATTCAGCCACAAATGGGCCGAGCAAAGAAAATTCGCTTATAGAAAAGTTTAGTAACCATGTTGCGCGTATGAGAAAAGGCAGAATCAGTGCAGCAGTAGTGGTTGACTGCCGCATGGCTGGCGAAAGTGCTGGTGAGGAACATTTGCAAATGTTCATCGATATCGTGCAGATGCTTAAGCATCACGAGGGAGCAGAATATCAGTTTGTTCGTAATGCCAGTGAACTAGAAAAAGCAATGCAATCGGGATTATGGGCAGGGATTGCGTGTTTTGAAGGGCTGACAGCAACAGGCGGAAATCTAAAATGGCTGCAGCGATTATACGATCAAGCGGAGATGCGTATAGCAAGCCTTACGCACAATTATGATAATATGTTTGGGGGAGGAGCTTTAGGGCAAGACAAATCCCTTGGGCTCACATCATTAGGACGCGAAGCTGTGTCGACAATGAATGAGTTAGGGATTCTTATAGATATGGCGCATGCATCACCTGTTACCCGAAGAGATATCATCGAGCATTCGAACAAACCCGTTATGCTTTCTCATACTTCAAGCAAATCGGTTTATGATAATGGCAGAAACCTATCTGATTCAGAAATGAAACTAATTGCAGAACATGGTGGGCTCATTGGTTGCATGACTAGTCCTGCTGCTCTTGCGGATATAAAAGATTTTAAGCATCATTCACTTCAGCGTTATATGGAACATTTGTTACACATGATCAATGTGGCAGGAGAAGATCATGTTGGGTTAGGCCTTCATTTTTGCGAATATCTTTATACTGAGGAAGAATATCCACCAGTTACTGGACTCGAAGATGCTTCTGTTGCTTACAGGATTATCGATGAACTATTCTATGCAGGGCTGTCTGAACGAGTAATCGAAAAAATAGCCTGGCGAAATTTTATGAATATATTCTCAGAAGCGTGCGGATAGTGAGTGTAGACGAAAGCCTGCCCTCTCTCAGTGCATTTCAATCGGTACTAGTATATCTCCGGTGCGGAGCCTGCGGATATATTCAATATTCTTTTTAAGCATCATAGCGAGCAACTGCTTTCCCTTTTCTTTCGTTGCGAGAAATGCATTGCCGTTCATTGCATCGGGATATCGTAGTTCTACTTGGTCAGAAGTCGCCAAAGGCAAAGAGAATGCTTTTTTAAGGTGTACACTGCGGCTTGCGTCATCTACCAACGTTGCATCTATCGCATAGATCACGGAGGTTTCATCTTCGCCTGCATGCCCCTGAGAAGCGCAAATTGTAAGAATATCTTGCGAATACGTTGCCCACCAGCTAATCACCATAGCTCGACCCCCAGCTTGTGCAATACGATCGCATGCAACCGACAACATGGGGATATTCCCACCATGGCCATTCATGAAAACGATATTCTTCATACCCCACTTAAGAAAGGACATCCCTACTTCCGTGTAAAGACTTATAAGAATTTCTGCAGTGATGCTGATAGTTCCGTCAAAAGCAGCAAGCATGGGAGTATAACCATAGTTAATAGTGGGAGCGATAAGAATTTCTGATCCAATCTCACTTTCGAGATCTGAACAAAGCCGCTCAGGAATAAAAATGTCAGTTCCAAGCGGACAATGTTTCCCATGAGCCTCAAAACTGCCTACAGGAATGATGACAGTATCAATTATCTCTACAGCTTTTTTGAATTGGGGGAAAGTAAGCCTTTGGGCGAACATTAAGTGCCTCCAACAAAAGATGAATATAAAAATATGATATCATATTAATATCATTAAAAGCGATATCTAGTCCAAAAAACTTGCGTTATTCAGTTGTTGTCGTAGTCTGTGATAAACTTCCGGTTTTAGTCTGACTTGATACTTTGATGAGCAGCTTTCAGCCTGTGCGGTTCACTATAAATTCGGCACACATCGCTGAAGAATCTGTCGAACTAAAGTAAAGGCGATGATTGCACATAAAAAGGGGTCAGACCCCTTTTTTTCTTTTTCTTTCCTTTTCCTTTTAGTTTTGCGTTGGGTGGCGGGAGTATGGGCCGGCACGCTATAATTACATTCATGAATAGGAAACGCTTATCAATACGGGGCGGGCAAGGTCTGGTGCCTGGCAACCTAGACTCTTACGAAGAATACACGCTCAAGGACTTTCAGAGGGAATTCGAGGCGGGGAGGCTCAGCGCAGCTCAGCTTGTCGACTATTATTTGGAACGCATTGAGGTGCTCGACTGCCCGGGGGCGGGATCTGGCCGTGAA
>Ga0334722_10004945_pt1 | contig 13660 bp, 17 predicted proteins | sample C3_bottom_MG_FD_207210 | JGI IMG/M metagenome (GOLD analysis project Ga0334722, IMG submission 207210) | Sediment microbial communities from Yellowstone Lake, YNP, Wyoming, USA - C3_bottom | ecosystem: Environmental > Aquatic > Freshwater > Lake > Sediment | place: USA: Wyoming | collected...
CGGCCGCGACCCGGCGCTGGCTCGAGCTCACGGCTCGGCTCGCGGGCGACGGCGTGCACACCTACCCGCAGCTGTCGCCGCGCCCGATCGACTTCCGGCTCAGCTGGGAGTCGTCGATGATGTTCATGAGCATGCCGAAGGGCTGGCACAAGGTGATCGCCGCGCGCGGCGCCGACAAGGCCGCGCTCCTCCGCGATCCCGAGTGGCGGGCGACCGCGCGCGCGGAGTGGGATCGCACTCGCGGCGCGCTGTTCCCGCACCGCCGCCTGGAGTGTGTGCGCATCGTCGAGGTGTTCGGTGCCGAGAACGAACCGTGGTTGGGGCACACGCTCGCCGAGCTCGTCGACGCGCACGGTGGCCACCCGTCGGACGTCTTCGCCGACTTCGTGCTCGCCAACGACTGCCGCCCCGGCATCGTCGCCGTCGGCATCTCCAACGCCGACGTCGACGGCGTCGCTCGGACGCTCGCGGATCCCGCGGTGCTCGTCAGCTCCTCGGATGCGGGCGCGCACATGCAGATGCTGTGCGCGTCGGGCGACACCACCCTCCTCCTCACCAGGCACGTCCGCGAGCGGGGCGACTTCACGCTCGAGCAGGCCGTCCACGAGCTGACGGGTCGCCAGGTCGAGGCGTTCGGCTTCCCCGGCCGGGGGTTCGTGACCGAGGGCAGCGTCGCCGACCTCGTCGTGTTCGCGCTCGACGAGCTCCACTACGACCGCGACGAGCTCGTGCAGGACCTCCCCAAGGGTGGCGCGCGGCTCCGGCGCCCGGAGGGCGGCTACCGAGCGACGATCGTCGACGGGGTGCCGGTCCAGCTCGACGGCACGCTCACCGGCGCACTCCCGGGTCGGGTCATCAGCTCGAGCGGCTGACCAGGAGCGCGTCCCAGACGGAGTACGGGGCCGTCAGCGCCCGCCTTCGACCTCGGCCTTGATGCGCTCGAGCGTCGTCCGCATGCCGTTGCGGTTCGTCTTGCCTCGTGCCCAGCCGAACAGCTTCCAGTACACCCGCAGCGCGAGCTTGTCGGCGAGCTGGAACGACTCGGTGACGTCGGTGCCGGCGCCGGCGGGCTCGAGATGGAATCGCCACACGTTGAGTGGGTCGTCCGGTGGGCCGACGCCGAACGCGAACTCACGCTCGGGAACGCATTCGAGCACGGTGCACGTCGTCCAGTAGATCGGACCCTTCTGGTTTCGCTTGACGTGCCCACGGAACTTCGCACCAACCGACGGGCCGGTGGCGCCTTCGAGCCACTCGGCGTCGAACGTCTCGGGGCTGAAGTCGCCGATGCGGGTGACGTCGCTGACGAGCTCCCAGATCCGCCCCGGGGGCGCTGCCATGTGCACGGTCACGGAGCCCTGCATGGCTGCACCCTATTGCGAGGCTCAGCATGCCCGCGCCGCGACGCAGCCAAGCGGGAAGTGTCAATCTGAGGGCCGGGGGAGGAGCGTGCGCAGCCCGGGCGTCAGCTGCCCGAGGCGCGTACGGTTCTCACCCGAATCGAGTTCCGCCCCGACCCTTGCAGCAAGGAGCATCGAAGATGACCGATCCCGCGCGCGCACCGATGCCGTACGACTACCTGCCACCGGTACCGGCGCTGAAGCTCACGAGCGACGACATCGCGGACGGGAAGCCACTCCCGAACCCGTGCGTCGCCGACATCATGGGGTGCACGGGCGACAACCAGTCTCCGCATCTTCGTTGGTCCGGCGCGCCGGCCGACACGAAGTCGTTCGCGGTCACGTGCTTCGACCCGGACGCGCCCACGGGGAGCGGCTTCTGGCACTGGGTGCTGTTCGACATCCCGGCAGCCGTCACCGAGCTGCCGCGTGGAGTCGGGAGCGGCGACATGGCGGGGCTCCCCGCCGGCGCCATTCATGCTCGGAACGACACGGGTGCGCCCGGATACGTCGGGTCGGCGCCGCCGCCGGGCCACGGCGAGCACCGCTACGTCTTCGCCGTCCATGCGCTCGGAGTGCCGACGCTCGGACTCGATGCGAATGCGACGCCTGCGTACGTCGGCTTCAACTTGACGTTCAACACGCTTGCCCGGGGCGTGATCGTCAGCGTCTTCGGACGCTGACGGCTTCGCGCTCGACGAGCGGACGGATGTCGTCGCTCAGCGGATGAGGGCCGGCATCGACGCCCAACCCCGCACCGTGGAGGTGTGCGCCGGCAACATGTTGTCGTAGTCGATCTCCCACTCGGGGAACCGGTTCAGCACCTCGTCGAGCGCGACCCGACCCTCGAGCCGGGCGAGCGCCGCCCCGAGGCAGAAGTGGATGCCGTAGCCGAAGGTGAGCTGCTGGCCGATGTCCCGATGGATGTCGAAGCGGTCGGGGTCTTCGTAGCGCCGCTCGTCGCGGTTCGCCGATCCGACGAGCAGCAACATCGCGCTGCCGGCGGGCACCGTCGTGCCGTAGTGCTCGGTGTCGCGGGCCACGTACCGGGCGATGTGCGGGCCGGTCGGCTCGAAGCGGAGGGTCTCCTCGATCGTGTTCGGGATCAGCGAGCGGTCCTCGACCAGCTCGCGGCGCTGGTCGGGGTGCTCGGCCAGCACCTTCCCGAGCCAGCCGATCAGCCGGCCGGTGGTCTCGTTCCCGGCCCCGGCGAGCACCTGGGTGTAGACGAGCACCTCCTGACGGTGGAGGGTGCGGATCGTGCCCGTCTCGTCCTCGAACTCGGCGGTGAGCAGCTCGGTCATCAGGTCGTCCGACGGGTGCTCGGCGCGCCAGTCGATGTAGTCCTCGAACAGATCACCCGACAGGAAGTCCTGGTTCACCTTCATCGGCTTTCCGGGCTCGGTCCGGAGGACATCGTCGGAGCGGTCGCGGATCGCGGGCTGGTCGGCATCGGGGATGCCGAGCAGCATCCCGATGACGCGCATGGGCATCTCGGCGCCGAGGTCGGTGACGAAGTCGAACCGCTCGGTTCCCACGAGGGGATCGAGGCACTTCACGCAGTAGTCGCGCAGCTTGTCCTCGAGCGCGTTCATCTTCTTCGGGGTGAAGACGCGGGAGAGCAGGCCGCGGTGCATCGCGTGCACTGGCGGGTCCTCCCAGAGCACGACACCCGACGGCGCCTCCATCCCCGATTTGATGATCTCGAGGATGTCGCCCCGGGCCGACGAGAACGTCTGCCAGTCGACCAGCCCTCTCTCCACGTCGGAATGGCGGGACAGAGCCCAGACGTCGTAGCGCTCGTTGTAGTAGATCGGCGCTTCGTCCCTCAGCCGGCGGAACGTTGGATAGGGATCCGCGTTGATGTCGACGTCGAACGGGTCGTAGTAGACGCTGCTCTCGCTGGTGATGGTCATCATCTCTCCCCCGGGGGGCGCATCAGAGGTGCTCACCGCTGCGCCTCCCGCGGCGTGAACTCGAGGTGCAGCTCCGTGAGACCGCGGAGCACCCAGGTCGGCTCGTACTTGAAGCGGCGGGCGGTCGGCGGGCCGTGGTGCTCCTCGGACAGCCGGATGTCACCCATCCGGTCGAGGATGCGTTCGAGGCTGATCCGTGCTTCGGCGCGGGCGAGCGGACCGCCGGGGCAGGCGTGCGCTCCACGACCGAACGCGATGTGATCCATCGCATTGGGCCGGTCGATGCGGAACTCGTCGGGACCATCGAAGCGCCTCGGGTCGCGGTTCGCGGCACCGTTGAGCAGCATGACCGGCGTACCCGCACTCACGTCGACGCCGCCGACGGTCGTCGACCGGCGGGCGAGACGGAAGTCGGCCTTCACCGGGCTCTCGATGCGCAGGGTCTCCTCGATGAAGGCCCGGATGCGCTCGCGGTCGGAGCGCAGCTCGTCCTGGAGCTCCGGGTGCTCGGCGAGATGCTTCATCGCGGAGGCGAGCAAGCGGGCAGTCGTCTCCTGGCCGGCGGCGAACAAGAAGGTGGCCGTCCGTACCACCGCCTCCACGTCGGGCGTCGTCCCGTCCGGGTACGTCGCCAGTGCCAGATCGGTGAGCACGTCCTTGCGCGGCGCGCGCCGGCGGTCCTCGATGTACTGCGCGAACCAGTCGTCGAGCCACGCGAGCGCGTTGAGGCCGCCCTCGCGCTGCCCGCCCGCGCCGATCTCGCCGGGCGCGGCGCTGAATCCGAAGCCTTCGCGGAACCGTTGATGGTCGGCCTCCGGTACGCCCAGGAGATCCGCGACCGTGAGCATGGCGAACGGCTGTGCGAACGCGCCGATGAACTCGCAACGACCGTCGGCAAGGAGCCCGTCGAGCTGGTGATCGGCCAAGCGCCACATGAACGCCTCGTTGTCCTTGAGACGCTTCGGCGTGATCAGGCGCATCAGCAGCGCGCGCTCGCGGGTGTGCGCCGGTGGGTCCATCGTGACCATGTGCTCGTGCATCGGGAGCTGATCGCGAAAGCGATCGATGATCGCGCCGACATCGTCACCCTCGAGGGGGACGGGAAAGGTCGCGAACGGGCCGACCACCGAGTTGCACGACGAGAACGTGTCGAGGTCGCGGTAGACCTCGGTGGCCTCGTCGTAGCCCGTCACCGCCAGCACTCCGTGGTGAGGGATCGGCACCACGGGGCACTGCGCGCGGAGGCGGTCGAAGTAGGAGTACGGATCCTCGACCAGCGACTCGTCGCTGAAGAAGTCGAGGTCTTCGAGCTCGCTCACGTGGCTCCCCGCTCGACGTTGGGCAACTGCTCAACATCTACCCTAGGACCGGCAGCTCGAGGCACTTCCTCCGCCAGCTCGAAGGCGAATGGCAGCCGACTGCGTGAACGGGCGTCGCGTACCGATCGCTCGACGAGCTGATGCGCGTCGCGGTCCACCATCGCCTCCGCGCAGGGCTGATCGAGCCCGGCAGTCAGCGCGCGCTCAGTCCCGGCGGTCTTCGCGGCGCTCCTTGCGTCGCCGGTGGCGTCGCATCACGCCGAGTCCGAACCACACCAACGCCCCCAGAAGCGCCGAGACGATGGTCAGCAGCCAAACCGGCCAGGTGAAGTGCCAGAAGAGGAAGTCGAGTCGGACGTCCTCGGTGTTCTGCACGATGAAGATGAGCAGCGCGCCGAGACCCACGAGCGAGGCGATCGCCCCACCGCCGAGCCGACGGCCGTCACCCCCGCCGCTCGCGCTCCCACCTTGACCTTCCTGGGTCATGACAGCTCCCCCCTCGTGGTGCCTGCACCGCCGCAGACAGAGGCGTCGGCGAGATCGCGGGATGCGATCCGGTGCGCCGACCGCGGCACCGTAGCGCCATCCCGGGCTGGCTAGACGAGCGAGACGCGGTCGCCGGCTCGGATCGTCCCGGGGGTCTCCACCACCGCGTAGGCGCCGGCACACGGGTAGAGCGCGCCGGCGACCTCGGACCGGTTGTGTCGGACGAGCGTCCGGAGGATCTCCGTGTCCTTGGGGAGGTCACCTTGCGCGCGGGTGGTCATGACGCAGCGCGGGTCGGGGAGCGCCACCGTCAGGCGGGCGGCGTCGCCGATCTGCAGCGAGCGGCCGATCCAGCCGTTCTCGACGAACCCGTCCTCCGGGGTCTCGACGACGACGTTCATGCGGAACCGGCGCGCGTCGAAGCGACTCTCGGGGCGAAGTCCCTGGAGCGTGGCGAGGGTCGACGTCGTCAGTACGGACACCGGGAACAGGTCGAAGAACGAACCGGCCGGGACGGGTGACGGCATCCCCGCCTCGGCGAAGAATGCCGCGCCCAGCTTCGACTCGGTGATGGTGTCGCGGTGCCCCTCGGGATCCAGGTCCTCGATGTCGGGGTGGTACTGATCGATCGTGAAGTCCTCCGGAGCGGCGCGCTGGAGCGCGACGTCCCGCCCGAGGAAGGTCGAAAGGGTCGCGTCGGCGTCGCGCGCGTCGCTCGCCACGGTCGTGCCGTCGGGCAGGGTGATCTGCACTGCACGCACCTCGTCACCCGCTCCCGGTGCGTCGACGAACGCGGCCCGACAGCTCAACAGCTCTGTTCCGATAGCCGGGTTCTTGCCGCTCAGCACCTTCCCAGTCTCGGTCTCGACGAGCGCGTACGCGCGGTCGCCGACGAGGCCGCGTTCCGTCAGCTCGGCTGACGTGAGGCGCTCCCCCTGCATCGACTTCACCGGGAACCGCGACATTGTCGCGACCGTACCGACGACCTCACCCATCGCAACGCTCCCGTTCGGCGATCTGCCGCAGCGTACCCACGTCACTGTCCTTGCGCAGCCGCATCGTCGACCCCGTGAAGGTGCGCGAGGTCATCACGCTTCTCGAGGCGAACGGATGGCGGCTCGATCGCCAGCGCGGCAGTCACCGCCAGTTTCGACACCGGGAGAAATCGGGGACGGTCACGATCGCGGGCAAGCCGAGCGACGATCTGAGGGCAGGTACCCTCGCGAGCATCCTTCGTCAGTCGGGTCTCGGAGGTCGAGGGAGATGAGCGCGTACACAGTGATCATCGAGGGCGATGACGCATCGTTCTCCGCGTACGTCCCCGACCTGCCTGGTTGTGTCGCGACGGGGCGCTCGGCCGACGAGGTCGAAGCTCGGATCCGAGAAGCGATTCGGCTGCATGTCCAGAGCCTCGAGGAGCATGGGGAGCCGGTTCCCGAGCCGACGGCAGTCGCGGTCCGGTCTGTCGACGTCGCCTAGGCGTCACGAGGGTCGAGTTCAGACCGGGGTCACCGCGCGTCGCGCGCGGACACTCACCGCGTGCGGCTGCTTGACTGAGGCCCGCCACGGAGGGGGTGGGGATGCCGGAGCTGCCAACGGGGACGGTGACGTTCCTGTTCACCGACCTCGAGGGCTCGACGCGGCTCTGGGAGGAGCACCCCGACGCGATGCGTGACGCGCTCGCCCGCCACGACGAGATCCTGCGCGACGCGGTCGAGAAGCGCGATGGCGTGGTCGTGAAGACCACGGGCGACGGCCTGCACGCCGCGTTCCCGGTGGCACCGGACGCCGTGGTGGCCGCGCTCGACGCGCAGCGCGCGCTGACCCGCGAGGAGTGGGTGCTCCCGGAGCCGCTGAAGGTCCGGATGGGTCTCCACACCGGGGTGGCCGAGGTGCGCGACGGCGACTACTACGGCACCGCGGTGAACCGGGCGGCGCGGGTCGCGGCGGCGGCGCACGGCGGCCAGATCGTCGCGTCGGCCGCGACCACGGACCTCGTGCGCGACGACCTCTCGCCCGAGGCCGCGCTCGTCGACCTCGGGGAGCACCGCCTGCGCGACCTGGGGCGACCCGAGCACATCGTGCAGCTCGCGCACCCCGACCTCCCGGCGGACTTCCCTGCGTTGCGCTCGCTCGACGCGTACCCCGGCAACCTGCCCGTACAACGCACCGCGTTCGTGGGGCGCGTCGAAGATCTCGCCGCCGTGCGCGCCGCGCTGGACGACTCCCCGGTGATCACCCTCACCGGGGTGGGTGGCGTGGGCAAGACGCGCCTCGCGCTCCAGGCGGCGGCCGACGCGGTCGCCCGCTTCCCCGACGGCGCGTGGTTCGTGGATCTCGGTCCGGTGCTCGACGCGAGCTATGTCGCGGCGGCGTTCAGCGCGTCGTTGCTGCTGCCCGAACGCCGCCAGGGCACGCTCGAGGAGTCGATCGTCGCCGCGCTGCGCGGGAAGCACCTCCTCGTAGTGCTCGACAACTGCGAGCACGTCATCGACGCGGTTGCGGAGCTTGTCGACACGGTGGTCGGGTCGTGTCCAGGCGTGAGCGTGCTGGCGACGAGTCGCGAGGCGCTCGGTGTCGACGGCGAGGACACCTACGACGTCCGGCCGATCCCGGTCAACCGCGCAACGAGGAGTACACGGCGTTCTACAAGCAGGTCGCGCACGACTTGCGCGCGCGCGGGCTGAAGCTGATGATCGAGACGCAGGTCGTGTTCACGAACACGCCCTACTCACAGCTCGACATCGACTACTCGTCGATGTCGGTCGACGCGCTCCTCGCCGGCCGTACGGCCCAGACCCTGCGGATCGCCGACGAGCTCCGCCCGGACTACCTCGCGTTCACCACCGAACAAAGCACCGACGCGATGTTGACCCACCAGCAGATCCGACGCCAGGCTGCACGCCTGAAGCGCTGAGGGGAGTCGCCGACCCGATCGACGCCGGCGCCAGGTCGGCGCGGTCTCCGGCTCACGCGATGCGAGCGAAGTGCACGACGTACCACTGACCGCGCCACGAGATCATCGACGCGATCGTGAACGAGCCCGGTGCACCATTCGCGGTGTAGTTGATGCGCGTGCCGTAGACGCGCCAGTAGCTGCCCTTGTTGTACTCCTGGCCCGGGGTCACCCACTGCGCGGTGTCGGGGACGCTGATCCCGTCGAAGGTCGCGGTCGCTGCCGCGGCGCCCAGGGTGGCGTGCGCGGCATGGATGTCGCGTTCGTACGCGGCCACGAGGCGCTGCTGCCAGTCCGATGCCGGATCCGAGATCGCCTTCACCTGGATGTACGCGCCGAGCGGGAAGAAGAACGGCATCGCCTGCGCCGGATCGTCGGCGACGATTGCCTGCCAGAGCGCTTGCGCTCGTGCGTCGAGCTCGGGGCTCGACACCGCCGGGCGATCCTCTGTCTGGGGCAACGTCGCGGGGTCGACCGCGGTCGTGGTGGTCGGCGCGGTCGTGGTCGATGACGTGGTGGAGCTGGTGGTACTCGTCGACCGCGACGCGTCGACCGAACGAGACGACGACGCGCTGTCGTCCGAGGAGCTGCTGGCAAGGACGACGCCGATGCCGGCAACGACCACGACTGCGACAACCGCGATCAGCGGCGCGGCGCGTCGCCGTCGCGTCTGGCGTCGCCGTCGGCGCTCCGCGCGCTCAGCCAACGCTTCCTCTCCGAGAAGGAGCCGTCACTCCTCGGGGATCTTCTCCCACCACTGACACCACCATTCGGCGCCGACGAGGATGCGCAGCTTCGGGTGCCAGCAGTACGAGATCTCGGCCGTGTTCTCCAGGTAGTAGAGGCAGTTCTCGCAGTGCTCGTCGCCCGACGGCTTGCCTTTCAGCACCGCGTTGTCGGCCAGGTGCCGCAGCTCGATCGACAGCTTCTCGTCGATCTCCTTCGGCTCGGGGTCGGGGATCACGTAGTCGGTCACTGCTCGGTCCTACCCGTTTCCGGCTCGCTCGATTCGACCGCGCATCTTCGCGCGCGCCGTCGGCGGCACGGGCACCCAGGCGGGCTGGCGAACGCCGTGCCGGTCGTGGCACGCGTCGGGACGCGGGCGAAATACCTGGGGTGCCGGCCGTGTTGCAGTGCGCATGCCTGCGATCACCGTCGAGAACCCGTTGGTTCTGCCCCGCCTTGCCGCGCCGGAGCCCGATGCCCTTGCCCGGCCGGTCGATCGTGTGGTGCCCGCGCAGCACGCGATCGAGGGTGCCGGCTTCGAGGTGTGGCGGCCGTTCCCCGGCGGGATCGACGCGCACGTCGCTGACCCCTTCTTCCTCCTCGACCAGCTCGGCCCGGTGGAGTACGCACCGAACGAGGCTGTGGGCGCCCCGTGGCACCCGCACCGCGGGTTCGAGACCGTCACCTACGTGATCGACGGCGTCGTCGCCCACCACGACTCCAACGGTGGTGGTGGCGTGATCGGCGAGGGCGACACCCAGTGGATGACCGCGGGGTCGGGGATCCTCCACGACGAGGTGCCGACCGAGGCGTTCGTGCGCTCCGGTGGGCGCACCCATGGTGTGCAGCTCTGGGTCAACCTGCCGGCGGCGCTGAAGCGCACACCGCCGCGGTACCAGGCGATCACCGCCGACAACCTCACGCTCCTCTCGTCCGCCGACGGGGGCGCGCTGGTGCGTCTCATCGCGGGTGACCTCGCCGGCCACGCCGGGCCCGGCGCGACCCACACGCCGATCACCTATGCGCATGTGAGCCTCAGCCCGGGCGCCGAGCTCGAAGTGCCGTGGAACCCCAGCTTCAGCGGTCTCGCGTACGTCTTGAGCGGCCACGGGTACGCGGGTCGGGAGCGGAGCCCGGTCGACGCGCACCAGCTCGTCCTGTTCGGCCCCGGCGACGCGATCAGCGTCGGCGCCGCGCCCTCCCAGCCCGACGACTCACCGAACCTCGAGGTCCTCCTCCTCGGGGGGCTCCCGATCCGCGAGCCGATCGCCCACTACGGCCCGTTCCTGATGAACACGCGTGAGGAGATCATCGAAGCCATCGACGACTTCCAGGCCGGTCGCATGGGCGTGATCCCCGCGGTCGATCGCTCGCAGAACGCGTAGAGGCGCGCAAGCCCGCCCATCGCGTCTTCCGCGCGCCATCGGTAGGCTCCCGCGATGGCCGCATCGTCGCTTGCGCGCGCCAGGCAATTCGGCGCGACCATCGCCCGACGAATGCGCGAGCACAACCTCACGCTCGTCGCTGCCGGCGCCGCGTTCTACGCGTTCCTCGCACTCGTCCCCGGGCTCATCGCGATCGTCTCCGTCTACGGACTGATCGCCGATCCGAACGACGTGCGCGAGCAGGTCGACAGTATCGCGAGCGCCCTCCCGCTCGAGGTGCAGCACTTCATCCAGTTCCAGCTGACGTCGATCATCCGGGCCGGGTCCACCGAGGTGTCCCTGACCCTCTTCATCGCCGTCGTCGTGGCGTTGTGGAGCGCGTCGGTCGGGATGGCCGCGCTCGTCACCGGGATCCACATCGCGCACGGCGAGCCTGAGGCACGCGGTCTCGTTGCCAAGCGCGCCCGGGCGCTCGGGCTCACGCTCGCGGCGATCGTGTTCCTCGGCGTCGTGATCCTCGTCAGCGCGTTCCTGCCGTCGCTGCTCGACGACGCGGTCGGCGACACCGGGAGCGTGGTCGTCGAGGTGCTGCGCTGGCCCGTGCTCGCCGCGGTGATGATCATCGGCATCGGCCTGCTGTTCCGCTTCGCGACGCCCGGTAATCACGGTGGCTGGCTCGGCTTCGTGACGACCGGCACGGTCGTGGCCGCGCTCGGCTGGCTCGTGCTGTCGATCCTCTTCTCCGTGTACACGGCGCAGTTCGCCGGCTACAGCAAGACCTACGGCGCGCTCACGACGATCGTCGTCATGCTCCTCTGGCTCTTCCTGTCGGCGTTCGCGGTGCTGATCGGTGCCGAGGTCGACGCCGCATCCTGACGCTTGCCGGCTCGAATCCTGTGTCAACGGGGTGCCCGTCTACGGTCTGCGCGGTGATCGCCCGTCGTCATCTCGTTGCATTCGCCGTCGTCACTGCCGCGTGCCTCACCTCGGCGGCGTGCAGCGGGAGCGACTCGGGGAGCGACACCGCCCCGCCGACGTCGGTCGCGTCCACTGCCCCCTCGACCCGACCGCTTCCGTCGATCACGACGACCGCGCCGAGCTCGGGTGCGGTCGAGATCAGCGCCGCGCCGTGGCGCGCCCCCGCGCCGGTCTCCCGTGAGGTGCTGCTCGCCGACGACACGTCGCTCTACGTGCTGGGTGGGCTCGACACCGGGAAATCGACCACGCCCGACGTCGTGCGCATCGACCCGGCGACGGGGGCGTCGACGGCCGCCGGGCGGCTCGCCCCGGGCGTGCACGACGCGGGCGGGTTCCGGCACGGCACCGACCTGGTGGTCGTCGCCGGTGGCGTGCCGCCTGCCCAGGCCGGGGTGCAGGCGGTGACGACCTCAGGCGCGACGCGCACCGTCGGTCAGCTCCCGGCGGCGCGCGCCGACATCGTCGTCGCCGTCGTCGGAGACACGGCCTACGTGCTCGGCGGCGGCGACGAGCAGGCAGGCAAGACCACCCTCTTCGACGCGGTGGCGGCGAGCGGAGACGGTGGCGCGACCTGGACCGATGCGGGGACCCTCACCGAGGCGGTGCGGTACCCGGCCGTGGCCGTGGTCGACGGTGCCGTGTATCTGTTCGGCGGCGTCACCGCATCGGGTGCGGCGGACACGCGCTCCGTCCAGCGCTACGACCCCAAGACCGGGGCCACAACGGTGGTCGCGCAGCTGCCCGCGCCGCTCTCGCACGCGAGCGCGGTGGTGCTCGGGGGCCTGGTGTACGTGGTCGGTGGGTTCGTCGACAACCAGGTGAGCGCGCAGGCGTTGCGCTTCGACCCCGCGACGAACCAGATCGTCACCGCCGGCACCCTTCCGGTTCCCGTCACCGACGGCGCCGCAGTGGTGCTCGACGGCGTCGGGTACTACGTCGGTGGTCAGGGGACGGACCGTGCCGTCACCGACCAGGTGACGGTGATCCGCCCGGCGCCTTGACCGGCGATCGCCCGGTACCCTCGCCGGCATGGTGCTCGGGCCCGGTGCGGAGGAGGCGGCGGTGCGAGCCGGCGACGCGACCCGTCGACTGATGGCCGGGGCGTGATGTGAGGCCGCCGACCACCGGCGCGAACGCGTCCATCGCGTCGTCGGGAACGACCCAGAGCGGGAGAGTTCAGGCGCCTTTCCGCGCCGGAGGCGCGACGAGCTCGATCGAGATCCCGTCCGGGTCGCGCAGCTGGAGCGACGGCTTCCCGAGCTCGAGCACGATGCCCGCGTGCTCGATCCCACACGTCGTCAGGTGGTCGGCCCAGCTCTCCAATGTGGGCCCGTCGGGCACCGCGAACGCGAGGTGGTCGAGGGGACCGCCGACCTGGGCCTCGATCTCGGCCTCGCCGCCGCGCTCCGTCAGCACCACCACGACACCGCTCGGACGGTGGCGCAACGCGACGTAGCCCTCGGCGGGATCCGAGGCGAACGGCTCGAGGCCGAGAACCGTCGAGTACCAGCGCTCGCTCGCCGTCACGTCGGTCACGAGCAGCTGCACGTGCGAGAACCCGGTCACGGGGGCGACGCGCGTCATGTCCGAATCCACGCGACGAGTATGCCTCGCAATGGCGGCACTAGGTTTGCCGCCGACAAGGGAGCACACCATGGCATGAGCGGTCCCCGCGACATCGACGACGTCCTCACGACGACACGCGCCGTCCGCCGCCGGCTCGATCTCGAACGGCCCGTCGATCCGGGGCTCGTACGTGAGTGCATCGAGCTCGCCCTCCAGGCACCGACCGGTGGCAACGACCAGGGCTGGCACTTCGTGGTCGTGACCGACGCCGACACGCGCGCTGCGATCGCTGACGTGTTCCGGCGGGCGGCGGTCGACTACGCGCAGCGCGAACGACCGCGCGCACCCCGGCTGCGCGAGCGCACCGACGACGAGCGAGCCGCGCGCAAGCGGGTCATGGCGTCGTCGGGCTACCTGTTCGAGCACCTCCACGAGGTGCCCGTCCACGTGATCCCGTGTGTCGAAGGCCGGATCGACGGCGCCGCGCTCGTCGATCAGGCGACGGCGTTCGGATCGATCCTCCCTGCGGCGTGGAGCTTCATGCTCGCGGCGCGCTCTCGCGGTCTCGGCACCGCGTGGACGACCGCACACCTCGAGCACGAGGCCGAGATGGCTGATGTGCTCGGCATCCCGGCCGACGTCGTCACCCAGGTCGCGCTCGTTCCCGTCGCGCACACGGTGGGCGACGACTTCCGCCCGGCACCGCGCCGGCCGGTCGACGAGGTCGTGCACTGGGACCGCTGGTGACGGAGCCGAAAGACCGTCAGGGTCGGTGGAACGCGGGGCTGCCCGAGTCGGCGGGGATCGTGTCGAGCGGTACCGCGACGTCCTCGACGCGCGGTCCGACCCGCGCCGCGATGGGTGCGAGCGCGTCGAGGTCGAAGCCGTAGACGCCGGCCGCGGTCCGGCTCGTCACCTGGCGCACGTC
>Ga0334722_10004946_pt1 | contig 13659 bp, 9 predicted proteins | sample C3_bottom_MG_FD_207210 | JGI IMG/M metagenome (GOLD analysis project Ga0334722, IMG submission 207210) | Sediment microbial communities from Yellowstone Lake, YNP, Wyoming, USA - C3_bottom | ecosystem: Environmental > Aquatic > Freshwater > Lake > Sediment | place: USA: Wyoming | collected...
AGATCCGGCCGGGTCTGGCGGCCGCTCTCCACCGCCATTTTCATCAACTGCCCTACGCCCTTGATGTCCAGCACTTCGAACGGATTGTCCTGCAGGATGCCGGTCTCGAGGTAGGACGGCAAGAACTTGTTCTCGGCATCCTCGCGGCTGAAGGAGAACGTGGCCTGGGTCAGATCGTTGGTGCCGAAGGAGAAGAATTCGGCGTCCTGCGCCATGCGGCCCGCGCGCAGGCAGCCGCGCACCACCTCCAGCATGGAGCCGAACTTGTATTTCACGCTGATGCCATGGGTCAGTTCCACCACCTGGTGCACGCGCTGCACCTTGGTGTGGATGCGCAACAGTTCTTCCACCGTGCCGACCTGGGGCACCATGATCTCGGGATAGATCTCTATCCCCTCCCTGGCGCACAGGGCCGCCGCTTCCAGGATGGCCTGGATCTGCATGGTGTAGATTTCCGGATAGGTGATGCCCAGGCGCACGCCGCGATGTCCCAGCATCGGGTTGACTTCGGCCAGCGCGCGCACCTTCTTCAGCACCACCTCCTTCTTGCCGATCGCGTCTTCTTCCAGATGCGATTCCTTGAAGGTCTGCAATCCGCCCATGAGTTTCGTCAGGCCGTCGGCATATTGCTGGTAGAGCTTGGGATTGAGCAGCTTCAGCGTGTCTGGAAGCTCCTCCAGGCCCTTGATCGTGTCGCGCAGATGGTGCAGGTGCGCGATCTCCAGCTCCAGCTGCGCCGCGGTGGGCAGGAATTCGTGCATCGGCGGATCGAGCAGGCGTATCGTCACCGGCAGCCCCTTCATCGCCTTGAAGATGCCCTTGAAATCGGCGCGCTGGATCGGCAGCAGCCGGTCGAGCGCCGCCTGCCGGTCCTCGACCGTCTCGGCCAGGATCATTTCCTGCATGATAGGCAGGCGGTCGGTGCTGTTGAACATGCGCTCGGTGCGCACCAGTCCGATCCCCATGGCACCGAACGCGCGCGCGCGCGTCGCGTCTTCCGGCGTGTCGGCATTGGCCATCACCTTCAGCCGTGCCACCTCGTCCGCCCACGCGAGCAGCGTACCCATTTCCGCGGAGAATTCGGCCTCGACGGTGGGGACTTCGCCGGCGTAGACGTGCCCGGTGCCGCCGTCGATGGTGATGACGTCGCCCTCGTGCAGGGTCATTTCGCCGATGACCGCGCTGCGCTCCTGATTATTGATTACGATCTGCTCGCAGCCGGAGACGCAGGGCTTGCCCATGCCGCGCGCCACCACCGCGGCATGCGAGGTCTTGCCGCCGCGGCTGGTGAGAATGCCTTGGGCGCGGAAGAAGCCGTGTATATCCTCCGGCTTCGTCTCCTCCCGCACCAGGATCACCTTTTCGCCGGCATTGCCGCGCGCCTCGGCGGTATTGGCGTCGAATACGATCTTGCCGGAGGCGGCGCCGGGCGAAGCTGGCAGGCCCTGTGCCAAGGACTTGCCTTTGAAATTCGGCGACAGTTGCGGCACCAAGAGCTGCTCCAGCATCGGCGGCTCGATGCGCAGCAGGGCGCGCTCCTTGGTGATCAATCCCTCCTGGAACATTTCCACCGAACTGCGCACCATGCCCCTGGCGTTCATCTTGCCGTTGCGGGTCTGCAGGCAATACAGCGTACCGCGCTCGATGGTGAATTCGAAATCCTGCACCTCGTGGTAATGCGACTCCAGGCGGTTGTGCAGATCCACCAACTGGCGGTAGATCTCGGGCATTTCCTGCTCCATGTCGGCGATCGGCTTGGGCGTGCGTATGCCCGCGACCACGTCTTCGCCCTGGGCGTTGGTCAGGTACTCGCCGTAAATCACGTTCTCGCCGGTGCCGGGATTGCGGGTGAAGCCCACGCCCGTGCCCGAATCGGTACCCATGTTTCCGAACACCATGGTGCAGACGTTGACCGCCGTGCCGTTGGCCCTGTCCTTGGTGATCTTGAACTGCTTGCGGTAATCCACCGCGCGCTTGCCCATCCAGGAGCGGAACACCGCCCCGACGGAGATTTCGAGTTGCTCGTACGGATCCTGCGGAAAGGGCTTGCCGGTATGGCGCCTGACGATTTCGAGATATTCGCCCGCAAGCTCTTTCAGTTGGTCGGTGTTGAGGTCCAGATCCAGGCGCGCGTCGTACTTGCGCTTCAATGCCGCCATCTTTTCGTCAAAATGCTCATCGTCTATGCCCAGTGCGATCTTGCCGAAGAGCTGGACGAAGCGGCGGTAGGCATCGTAGGCAAAGCGAGGATTCGACGTCTGCTTGATCAGGCCCTGCAGGGACACTTCGTTGAGGCCAAGATTGAGTATGGTGTCCATCATTCCGGGCATGGACATGGCCGATCCGGAGCGCACCGAGATCAGCAACGGGTTCTTGGCGCTGCCGAAGCCCTTACCGGTCTTCTTCTCCAGCGCCGCCATATGGCTCTTGACGTCGTCCATCAAGCCCTCAGGCAGGCGGTTCGCCTCGAGATAGGCAAGGCAGGCTTCGGTCGTGATGGTAAAGCCAGGGGGCACGTTCAGGCCGATCTGCGTCATCTCGCACAGGCCAGCGCCCTTTCCGCCGAGCAGTATCTTGTTCTTGCCGTCACCTTCTTCAAAGGTGTAAATGTATTTTTTGGTGTTCATCATGCCATCCCTGAGGTTAACCATCCCTGAATTATCCACGAAATACGCGCAAAAGAGGCCGGTCCAGATGCAAATAAGGGGGGCGAGCCCCCCTTATCGCCTGCCGCGTTGCCGACACAGGCTGGCCTTGCGATCCGCTCGCTGCAGCCCTGCCTCAATGCGACATCAGCACCGGCACAGTCATCGACTCCAGTATCGTTCGGGTCGCCCCGCCCAACACCCACTCCTTCAGCCTTGAATGGCCGTAGCCGCCCATGACGATGAGGTCGGCGTCCAGGTCCGCCGCGCGAGACAGCAACTCGTTGCCGACGTCGATCTCGGCACCGTGATCCGTCTTGACTTCGACGCGCACGCCGTGGCGCGCGAGATAGAGGCCGATGTCGGCGCCGGCCACTGCGCCGTGTTCGCCGGTTTTGGGGTTGACCGCCATGACATGCACATGATCGGCCAGCCGCAGCAGCGGAATCGAGTCGGTCACCGCGCGCGTGGCCTCGCGGCTCGGGTTCCAGGCGATGAGTATCCGCTTTCCAAGGCTCGGAAAACTGCCGATTGCGGGTACGATCAGGACCGGACGGCCGGCGGCGAGCATCAGCCGCTCGGGAAAATCCGCGGGCGTATGCGCGCTGTTGCCGCCGCCGCTCTGACCGATCACGATCAAATCGGCGTAGCGCGCGTGCAAAGTCATCGCATCCACCGGATCGTCGATGGCCGTACGCCACTCCACGTTCCGCAGGCCGGAAGCCGAGGCCTGTTTCGCGAATTCAGTCTCGGCGCGCGCGATTTCGGCCGCGGCGACCTGCCGTTGCGCTTCGATGATGGCCGAGCCCATCTCCGCCATGACATAGCCGGGCGGTTCGAACGGCGTGAGCGCCTGCAGTCCGACCAGATGCGCATCGTGCTGAAACGCGAGGCGGATTGCGATGTCCACGCGCGCCGAACAGCGCGGGCCGGAATCGACGTGAACAAGGATCGTCTTGAAGCTCATTTGTATCCCCTTCATCTGCGTGGCCGGTGCAAGGACGTACTCAGCCGCCTCGCATCCGCACCTTACAATTTGTCCGGTTCACCCAACATGGCGCCGGCCTGATCATGGCGCAATCCGTTTTCCCGCCGCAGCACCATGTGTAAACAAACCATAGCGCTTAGCCGCCATGCAAATGTTGATGAAAGTCAATCCGCGGCTCGAACCGGAAAATCCGGCCCGCAAAAAGAAAACGGACACTCGAAATTAGGGTCCGAGTGTCCGAAAGATCCCTTTTGCCCAGAAGGATGGGAGGAAATCAGCAAAAGGGTGAGTTAATGTAACCCCGGCCCCCAAATGCCAGTTTGACAATTGTCAAACTCGGTTCGTATTTACGCGCCGCGGCACCTGCGTGGCAGGGTGCCAGGACAGCGGCCGTGGGTGCATAATTCGCACACTGACAATACGACGAACAGAGGCCCCCAATGAGTTCACGCATGCTAGCCGCCGCCATTCTGGCAGCCTTGCCGCTGCCGCTGCTCGCGCAGACCCAGCAGATCAGACCGCCGATCGCCCTATACTGGCTCAACGTAGAGACCGCGGGCGGCATGGGTATGGACATGCCGCCGGGCATGGCCGGCATGATGCCGCCGGGCATGCAGGGCGGCAAGCGAATGAAGCTGGATCTCGGTTCGTCGCAAGCGCCTCGCGGCGAGCCGCGCGCGGCGCACGCCATCCCGCCCGCGCTTGGGCTGGGCGCCAGCCTGCCGCTGGTCACGCCGCGGACCGAACGCGCGCCGACGCGGGAAGTCGACGAGGAACGCGAATACGAACGCCCGAAGGGCCGGATGCTGATCTACTGGGGCTGCGGCGAGGCCGGGCGCGCATTCCGCAGCCGCGGCATCTCGCGGCCGCGCGGGCCCGCGCCCGGGCGCAGCCGCACCTATGGAACCTGGCAAAACCCCGAGGACTCGCGGCCGGTGCCCGCGAACGGATCGCTGCAGGGCGATCACAGCGTCAGCGGCAACTACTCGCCGGAAATTCGCTTCTCCGTGGGAGAGCGATACGACTTCATGCAAGCGGTCGCGTTCGAACCGGTGCGCAAGACCCCGGCCGGGGCCTTTGCGGTGAAATGGAGCCCGGTGCCGACAGCGACAGGCTATTTCGCTACGGCGATGGGCCAGGGAGACAGCCAGAACGATATGGTCACCTGGTCCTCGAGCGAAGTGCAGGAAATGGGCCAGGTGCTCATGGACTATATTCCGCCAGCCGAAGTCGAGCGACTGATACGCGATAAAGTCGTGCTGCCGCCGCAGACTACCGAGTGCACGGTTCCCGCCGGGATATTCAAGACCGACGCGGCGATGCTCAATTTCATCGCCTATGGCAATGAACTGAACCTGGTGCATCCGCCGCGTCCGGCCGATCCCAAGCTCACCTGGGAACAGGAGTGGGCACTGAAGCTGCGGCTCAAGTCCACGGCGATGACCATGCTGGCCGAACGCGAAGGCGGACGGCGGCCCAGGAGTGCGTCGCGCGGGCGGGAGCGCGCGCCCGAGCAGGCGGTGCAGCCCGCGCCCCAGGCGGATAGCCCGCCCGCACAGAGGGAGCAGCCGCGCGACCCGGCAGCCGATGCGGTGCAGGAAGGCGTGAAGGCGCTGCGCGGGATCCTGCGCTTCTAAAGATCCGTAACAAAAGTCATGCGGCCGATTTGGAGGAGCACGAGGGGAAGTCTCCCCGTGCAATAAATTCTAGTCCGTGCGCCGCGCCGGCAGACTGACCGACAGGCTTGCCTTGACCTCGATGAAATGGGCTGCGTCCCCTGCCAGTCCGCGTTTTACCGCGCCCGCAATGTCCTCGGGGCGCTCGATGCGCTCGGCCTGCATGCCGAATGCGCGCGCGAGCTGCACGAAATCCGGATTGAACAGGTTGGTGCCCATTACACGCCCCGGGTAATGCATTTCCTGTTGGATGCGGATCGACGCATAGCTGCCGTTGTTGGCGAGGATGAACAGGATGGGAAGCTTGCGCTCGACCGCGGCGATCATCTCGTTGCCGGTCATCATGAAACCGCCGTCCCCCACCATGCAGATCACCTGCCTTCCGGGGAAGCGCAGTTGTGAGGCGATCGCCGCCGGCGTGCCGTAGCCCATGGTCCCCGACAGCGGCGACATCAGCCGCTGCGGCGGAACGAAACCGAAATGTCGATAGACCGGCGCGGCAAAGGTTCCCGCATCCAGGCATACGAGCGCATCCGCAGCCGCCTGTTCGCGCACGCGCTTCACTACCTGCGCGAAATCGATGCCGTCATCCGCTCTGCGCTGCGGCCACGCGGTGTGCGCCTCGCGGATTCCCTTCAGGCGCAGCGCCCACGCCGCCCGCTCCGGCGGGATGTCCGGTTTGGCGGCGGGCATCAGCGACCGCGCGAGCGCGACCGGATCGCACACCAGGCCGAAATCGGCCGCGAAGTGCAGCCCCACCATGTGGTCATCGCCACAGGCATGCACGAAGGTCTGCGCCGGCCGCGGCAAGTCGGGAAAGCTGTATCCCTGGCTGGTGATGTCGCCGAAGCGGGTGCCGAGCGCGAGCAGCAAGTCGCTTTCGCGGAATGCCTGGATCTGCGCCTTCGGATTGGCGAGACCGAGTTCTCCGGCATAGAGCGGGTGCAGGTTGGAAAAGATGTCGTGGCGCCGGAACGACAACGCGACCGGAATCTGCCAGGCCTCGGCCAGCGCGGCGAGCGCCTCGCGCCCCCCGGCGGCCTCGAATCCGCCGCCGGCGACGATCAAAGGTCGTTTCGCGCTCTCGATCAAGCCCAGCAATTGGCGCAGGGTCGAGTCGTCCGGCCGGGTGACGGCATGGTCGCGCGCCGTCCAATGCGGCCGCGCCAGCGCCTGCTGTTGCAGATCTTCCGGAATCACCAGCACCACGGGCCCCGGCGTGCCGGTGGTAGCCAGGCGTATCGCCTTGAACGCCGCCTCGGCCATCTGCCCCGGATCCGTCACCTCGAACACCCATTTTGCGATCGTGCCGTACATGCGCTGGTAGTCGATCTCCTGGAACGCTTCGCGGCGCAGGTCCGCCCGCGGAATCTGGCCCACGATCAGGATCAGCGGAATCGCGTCCTGCTGTGCGGTGTGCACTGCAATGGTCGCGTTGCTGGCGCCCGGGCCACGGCTGACCATAACGACTCCCGGTCGCCGCGTGAGCCTGCCGTCGGTGACCGCCATGAATCCGGCACCCGCCTCGTGGCGGCAGGTCACCACGTCGATGGCCGGAAAATCGCAGAGCGCATCCATGATGCCGAGATAACTTTCTCCCGGCACCAGGAATACCCGGTCGATTCCGTGGTTCTGAAAGACGGACAGCAGCGCGTGCGAAGAAGTGGTCATTTTTATTGGAGTTGAAATAGGGATGAAGGTCGCTGCAGCAAAAGCGAGACCGGAGCTCGTCGAAACAATATTAATGTACCAGCTATCGACGCTAGGGTGATTGCCGCTACTCGCTGCGCAGCGCTTCCAGCGGATCCAGATACGCTGCCCGCCGCGCCGGCAGTACGCCTGCGGCCAGTCCTACCGCCAGCGCCACCAATTCCGCCAGCAGTGCGTAAATCCACGGCGTGTGCACCGGCAGCGCGGGGAGCAGCAGGTGCAAAGCGAGCGCGGCGCCCCAGCCCAGCAGCAGCCCGGCCATTCCGCCCAGCGCAGCCAGCAGCGCCGCCTCGCCCAGAAACAGATACAGTATTCCCTGCCGCGTCGCGCCTACCGCGCGCAGCAAACCGATTTCGGAAGTGCGTTCGGCCACCGCAATGGTGAGTATCGTGAGTATGCCCACGCCCCCGACGACCAGCGAGATGCCGCCGATTGCGGCGACAGCGAAGGTGATCGCGTCGAGCACGGTGCCGAACACCTCCAGCATCTTTTGTTGCGGGGTGACGGTGAAATCCTCGGCGCCATGACGCGCGATCAGCGCGCGCTTGATGCCCGCCTCCACTTCCGCCAGCGGTGCGGTCGGCTCGTACACGACGTGTATCTCCTGCAGGCTCTCGCGGTTGAACATCTCCAATGCGCGCCCGACCGGAATGAACACGGTATCGTCGAGATCGAAGCCGAGCACCTGGCCTTTCGACTGCATCACCCCGACCACGCGATAGCGCTCGCCGCCGGCGCGGATGCGACTGCCCAGGGGATTGTCGCCGCCGAACAACTCGCGCGCGACCTTGGCGCCGAGGACCAGGAAAGCGCGCGCGCTGCGCGGGTCGTCCGGCGGCAAGAATTCGCCGCTGGCCACGCGCATTTGCAGCGAGCGCGCAAAATCGCTGCCTACGCCATAGAGCGTGACGCGGCGGCTCTTGCCGGCATAGACGACTTCGGCATTGCCCTGCACGATCGGGTCCGACAGTTGCACATAGGGCGCGCGGCGCAATGCCAGCGCATCGTCGATGCTCAAGGGGCGCACGGTATTCACCGCGCCGAGCGAAGCGCCGTGAGTCTGTACGCGTCCAGGGGTGACGGCGATGATATTGGTGCCGAACTGGGTGAATTCGGCAATGACGAAGCGGTGCAGGCCCTCGCCGATGGAGGTGAGAAGGATCACGGCGGCGATGCCGACCGCGATGCCGAGCGCGGTCAGCACCGAGCGCAGCCGCTGCGCCCTGAGCGAAATGTAGGTGAAGCTGACGAAATCGGCGTAACGCATGCTCATCTTCGCGACAGCGCCTGCACCGGATCGAGTCTGGCGGCGCGCCGCGCCGGCGCCACCGTGAACAGCACCGCGGTAACGAGCGCAATCGCCGGCGCCGCCACGAGCGCCCACCATGGCGCCTGGAACGGAATCGCCGGATAGACCTGGGCAATGATGCTGCGCCCCAGTTCGCCCACCGCGAGGCCGGCCGCGGCGCCGCCTGAGGCGAGCAGCATCGCCTCGGTAAAGAACGCCAGCCGGATCTGCTGCCCGGTGGCGCCCAGCGCCTTGAGCAGGCCGATCTCGCGCCGCCGCTGCGTCACGGCGATCAGCATCACGTTCATGATCAGTATCCCGGCCACGGCCAGACTGATGCCGGCAATGCTCGCCACGGTGAGGGTCAGCGCGTTCAGAATGCGGTCGAAGGTGGCGAGCACCGCATCCTGGGTAATCACCGTGACATCGCGCTCGCCCTCGTGGCGCAGGCGGACAATCTCCTCCACATCGGCCTTTGCATCCGGGATCTGCTCGCGGCTTTTCGCCTCAACCAGAATGCGGAACAGCGACTCCGTATTGAACAAGGCCTGTGCCGCGGCGAGCGGCACGATGACGATTTCGTCGGTATTGAACCCGAGCGATTCACCCTGCTTCGCCATCAGGCCGATCACGCGAAAGCGGCGGTCGCCGATGCGCACCCATTCCCCCAGCGCCGGGCGGTTTCCGAACAGCTCGCTCGCCACCTTGGCGCCGATGACGCAGACGGGCTGGCTGTGGCGCGGATCGCCTTCGGGCAGGAAGCGACCCTGAGCCATATCCATGTGCCGGATATCCATCAGCTCCGCGGTCGATCCGAGCACCGGCGTTTCGCGGCTGCGCGCGCCCGCGCGCACGTCGCCCGCACCCACGACCAGCGGGGCGAAGCGCCGGATGGCGTGGCTGCGCTTGAGCGCCAGCGCGTCGTCCAGCGTCAGATCGCGCGGCGTCTTGCCGATCAGCACCCCGGGCATTGCGCCTGCGGTCTCGCTGCGGCCCGGCAGTACGATGACCAGGTTGCTGCCTAAGGAGCCGAACTGGTTCGCCACATACAGCCGCGCCCCCTCCCCGAGCGCGGTCACCATCACCACGGCCGCAACGCCTATGCCCATGGCGAGCAGGATCAGCAAAGTGCGCGCGGGCGACCCGCGCAGGACCTGCCAGGCAAAGTTGAATAAATCGCCCAGGCGCATGTTCAGTCGCGTTCGTCGGCGACGATGGCGCCGTCGAGCATGCGCAGCCGCCGGTGCGAGCGCGCGCCGATCTCCGGATCGTGGGTCACGATCACCACCGTCCCGCCTTGGTGATGCACGTGCTCGAGCAGGTTCAGGACATCCTGGCCGGTATGGCGGTCGAGATTACCGGTGGGCTCGTCGGCAAGGATCACTGTCGGCCCCATGGACAGGGCGCGCGCGATGGCCACGCGCTGGCACTGGCCGCCGGAGAGCTGGTCCGGGCGGTGGTGGGCACGCTCCTCCAGGCTGTACTCGGCCAACAACTTCGCCAGCCTGGCCTCGCGTTCAAGTGGCGCGATACTCGCCAAGACCATGGGCAATTCGATGTTCTGCGCCGCCGTCAATCGTGGAACGAGGTGAAAAAACTGGAACACGAAACCGATTTTCTCGCGCCGCACCCGCGCCAGCGCGTCGTCGCTGAGCTCAGTCACATTGCCCCCGTCGAGCTCGTAGATCCCGGCGTTGGGCCGGTCGAGCAGCCCGATGATATTGAGCAGCGTCGACTTGCCCGATCCCGACGGGCCCATGATGGACAGGTACTCGCCCTTCGTGATCGCGAGGTCCACCGCGCGCAGGGCGTGTACCTCCTCGCCTCCGACCAGGAAAGTGCGCGCTATGCCGCCGAGACGGATCATTGCGATTTGACCTTGGCAGGCTCCTTCTGCTCCGCGACGGCAGGGGCGCCGGCCTTCACGCCCTCGCGCTCCAGCGAGGTGACGACCTTGTCGCCGCGACTGAGTCCGGCTTTGACTTCGGTGAACTCCCAGTTCGCGAGGCCGGTCTCGATCTTGCGCTGTTCCAGCATCCCGCCCGCGGCGAGGACCAGCACCCGGTTGCCGGGCATCAGCGCCGGCGTCGGAATGCGGACGACGTCGTCGCGGCCGGTGACCACGATTTCAATGTCTGCGCTGTAGCCGACCAGCAGGTGTTTTGCCGCGCCAGGTTGATCGAACTCGACCTCCACTTCCACCGTGCGCGCCTGTTTCTCCACGGCGAGCACATAGGGCGCGATGCGGCGCACGCGGCCGGGAAAATGCTGGCCGCGGTAGGCGTCCAAGGTAACGCGGCCGCTCATCCCGACCTTGAGCTGCGCGCCGTCCACCTCGTCGATCGGCGCGGACACATAGAGGCAGGAGTCGTCGATCAGATCCACCGCGGGCAGGGTCGGAATCCCGGGCGGCGACGGCGTCAGGTACTCGCCCAGTTCGCCATTGACTTCAGCCACGATGCCTGCAAACGGCGCCCGCAATACGGTGCGGTCGGTATCGGCGCGCGATGCCTGGATCCGCGCTTCGGCCTCCGCGACCTGGGTCCCGGTCGAATCGCAGCTCGCCTGCTTCGCCGCTGCATCCGCCTCCGCTCGCTCCACCGCCTCCTGCGACACGAAATTGCGCGCCCTCAGATCGCGCGCCCGCCGCGCATCGCGGGCCGAGGCCTTGGCCAATTCGCACACCTCGCGCACGTGCGCCTTGGCGGTCTGCAGCTGCTCGCGCGCCATGCGCTCGCGCGCCGTGAGGTCGGCGTTCCAGAGCGTGAGCAGCACCTGCCCCGTATGCACGCGGTCGCCTTCGGTGACATTGAGCCGCTCTATGCGCCCCCCCGCGGGCGGCGCGAGCTTCGCGCGCCGGCACGCCATGACCGAGCCGGCGCGCGTATTCGCGACGGTGTTCTCCACCCGGCCCATATCGGCCACCGCGACTGCGACCGTCACCGGTTTCGGGCGTGTCAGGTACCAGGCCGCAGCGGCGATCAGCGCAATCGCCAGCAGCGCCCATGCCAGACGCAGTGCCAGGCGGCCGGATTTGGTCCTGGAGTGGACGCTATTGCTCGAAGTCATGAACTGCGATTATGCCGCGCCCGGCCCGGGCGTGTTGGCCAAATCTCGCCAGCGCGCCGCGTCCGGTCGGCGGCAGAGCCGGGTCAGCTGCTCCCAGGCGGCTTGCGCGTGGGCTCTTGCCTGATCGCTGAGTCCTTCCCCCAGGCCGAAACGCTCTCCGCGCACGCACAATACGAACGCGGGCGGCGCCGCCGCAGTTTCGATGCGGCGATAGACCTCCAGCACGCCTTGCGGCGACAGCTGGTGCGTGCTGCTGCTGCCTGCCGCGGGCGCGGCGACTACCGGATAAAACTGAAACGGCCGCGGCGTGTCGACGCCGGCGTCGATGAACAAGGCCAGCCGCCTGCCCCGCAGTTCCAGCGCGTGCTCGATCTGCAGCTGATAGTCGTCGATGAGCTCGAACTCATGTGCGCGCGCTGCGGCGCCGAGCCAGGGCAGCAGGCGCTCCAGCAGCAGCGGCCCTATGGCATCGTCGCCGCGGCTGCGGTTGCCGACGGCAAAGATGACAACCCCAGGCTGCATCAGGCTGCGGCCGGATCAAACGCGCCGGCGCCGTCACGGCTCGCGGCATGCACCCGCACGCCTTCGGCGTCGATGAGTTCGACCGCGAGCGGCATGCGGCCGATCGCATGCGTGGCGCACGACAGGCAGGGATCGAAGCAGCGGATCGCCACCTCGATGTGGTTCAACAAGCCTTCGGTGATCTCTTTTCCCTGCAGATAACGCTTGGCGACATGGCGGATCGCCTCGTTCATCGCCTGGTTATTGTGCGTGGTGGATACAATTAGGTTGCACATGCTCACCAGATCGTCCTCGTCGACGCGGTAATGGTGAATCAGCGTGCCGCGCGGCGCCTCGATCACGCCTACGCCTTCCGTCTCCCGCGCGCCGGTGTGGGCCAGGTCGGCACCCAGGATGGCATCGTCGTGCAGCAGGTCCTTGATGGTCTCCGCGGCATGCAGCATTTCGATCATGCGCGTCCAGTGATAGGCGAGCGGCGCGTGCATCGGCGCGCCGCCGCAGTAGTCCGCAAATTCGCGCCGCTCGATCTCGGCCAGGGGCGTCGGAATGCGGTCGCAGTTCTGCACCCGCGCCAAGGGCCCGACCTTGTACCAGCCGTTCTCTTTGCCGAGCGCGGTGAAGAACGGAAACTTCATGTAGCTCCAGGGTTTGACCTCTTCCTGCAGATACTGGGAGTAGCCGCGGTAGTCGACGCCGTCGAACAGGATGCCGCCATTGCTGTCGCGGGCGCGCAGGCTGCCGTGATAGAAATCCAGGTCCCCGTCCGCCCCGACCAGGGACATCATATTGGACCTGCAGATGCCGAAGCTGTTGTACAGCGCCGGGTTCTGCGCGTGCAGTTCCTTGATCAGATGCACCGCGTCCCGGCTCCAGCCGACGATCTGGTAGATATCCTTCAATAGCAGATCGCGTTCCTCGCGCGTCACCGCCTTGTTCACGCCGCCCGGGATAGAACCCGTTCCATGCACCCGCTTTCCGGCGGTGATGCGGATCACTTCCTGGCCGAACTTTCGCAGCAGCACCCCGCGCCTGGCGGTCTCCGGGTGGGCTTGCGCGACACCGACGATGTTGCGCTTGGCGAGGTCGCTGTCGAAGCCGAACAGCAGATCCGGCGCGCCCAGGTAAAAGAAATGCAGCGCGTGCGATTGCAGCATCTGGCCATAGTGCATGAGGCGGCGGATCTTCTCCGCCGTCGGCGGCAGCTTGGCCGCGCCCACCACCTGATCGAGCGCCTTCGACGCTGCCAGATGATGGCTGACCGGGCAGATGCCGCACAGGCGCTGCACCATCACCGGCACTTCCCAGTAGGGCCTGCCCTGGATGAAGCGTTCGAAACCGCGAAACTCGACGATGTGCAGCCGCACCTCGCGCACTTGATTGTGCTCATCGAGCAGCAGGGTCACCTTGCCATGGCCCTCGACGCGCGACACGGTATCGATGGCGACGCGGCGCAAGCCTTCGCGGTTGTCTGCTGTTTCAAGCTGGTAGCTCATGTTGGCGGCTTTCGGGTGTGGTTTGGGCTCGAGGGGTTCGCCCTCAAATTCCCCCGCATCGAGGGGCGTCGCGCCGATGCTGAATCGGCCGCTCAGTCATAATGGATCAGGCCATGGTCTAGCGCCGGTTCGCGCCCGGCAAGCAGGTCGTTCAACACCTTCCAGATGGCATCGGCCGACGGCGGGCAGCCGGGAATGAAGTAGTCGACTTTCACCACCTCGTGCAGCGGGCGCACCTTGGCCAGAGGCAGGGGCAGTTCGGGATCGT
>Ga0334722_10004947_pt1 | contig 13658 bp, 13 predicted proteins | sample C3_bottom_MG_FD_207210 | JGI IMG/M metagenome (GOLD analysis project Ga0334722, IMG submission 207210) | Sediment microbial communities from Yellowstone Lake, YNP, Wyoming, USA - C3_bottom | ecosystem: Environmental > Aquatic > Freshwater > Lake > Sediment | place: USA: Wyoming | collected...
AAGTACGCTTAGCTGAAGAAAAATACTTTTACTTAAAAGGAATGGTTAAGCTTTCCCGAAATTTGCCGGAATTTAGTCTTACTTTAGAGAAAATTAGGGAAAGTTCTTTTTCTTTAGCTGAAATATCCGGGCTTTTAGCGGACGCTTCGAAAGAAATTGTGCCTCTTGTTTTTTTTAAGTTAAAGGAAGAGAAAAATAATAAATATAAAATTTTATTTATAGAATTTCTAAAAAGCCGGAATTTTCCGGAATTAGGAGTGTGGTTATGCGACATAGGGGTCAAGGAAGAAGACCCTGAGGTTTTGGTTACTGTTATCAAGGCTCTTGGAAGTTTAGGGCTTCCAAGGTCTGTGCCTCTTTTAATTAACCTTCTAAAAAGTGATAACTGGGTTATCCGGGCTCAGGCAGCCAAAAGCCTTGGGCTTTTACGGATAAATGAGGCTTTACCGTATCTGGTGGAAAGGCTTTCTGATGAAAACTGGTGGGTAAGGTACAATGCAGGCAATGCTATTTTAAATTTTGGACCGGTGGGTTATAAAGCTTTGCAAACGGTTATCGAGTCGGCTTCGGATCGGTTTGCTCACGATATGGCTAATTATTTAAGGACTAAATACTTATTTGCACGGGGGCTAAAATATGGGACTTTTAATCTTAAAAATCTTTAACTATTTAGTCCTTGGTTATTTTTTTCTAATAAACTCTACTTATCTAATTCTAAATATGGTAGCTTTTTTCTCAATTAAGCGGTATATTCGCAGCGTAAGCTTTAAAGAGCATCTTTATCTCTTTAAATATGGCTTTTATAAACCCATTTCAATTATTTCACCGGCCTTTAACGAGGAAAAGTCAATTGAAGAAAGTGTGCGGGCGCTATTAACTCTACGCTATCCTGAACTGGAGATAATAGTGGTTAATGATGGCTCAACGGACAATACTTTAAAGGTTTTAATGGAGAAGTTTAAACTGGTTCCTATTGACCGGACGTACGCTTCTAAAATTCCTACGGAAAAAATAAAACAAATCTATACTTCGCTAATTTATCCCCAGTTAATAGTAGTGGATAAGGAAAACGGTGGTAAAGCCGATGCCTTAAATGCTGGTGTAAATGTGGCGGTATACCCGTTAGTGGCGGTAATTGATGCGGATACCCTGTTAGACCCGGATGCCCTCCTGCGGGCTTCCTATCCTTTTATTGAAGATGAAAAGACCGTAGCTGTCGGCGGGATTGTGCGGGTAGTAAATGATTGTAAAGTAATTGGCGGGCGGGTAAGGGAAGTAATTGCCCCGAAAAACCTTCTGGCGGTAATTCAGGTAGTGGAGTATTTACGGGCTTTTTTATTTGGCCGGGAAGGCTTTGACAGTTTAAACGGACTTTTAATCATTTCAGGAGCTTTTGGACTTTTTTCCCGGCGAGCAGTAATTGAAGTTGGCGGTTATTTGCGGGATACCGTTGGTGAGGATATGGAGTTAGTATTGAGGATGCACCGTTATTATAAAAGCAAGAAAATACCCTACCGAATAACTTTTGTACCCGATCCGGTAGCCTGGACCGAAGTGCCGGAAGATCTAAAAAGTCTTGGCCGGCAGCGGCGGCGCTGGCAGAAAGGTTTAATGGATAGCCTTTTTAAAAACTTAGAAATGCTCTTAAATCCCCGGTTTGGGGTGGTCGGTATTTTTAGCTTTCCCTTTTTCTTTTTCCTGGAAATGTTAGGACCGATTATTGAATTAGGAGGGTACGGCGTATTTGCCGTTTCACTTTACTTTGGAGCGGTCAACAAAACCTTTGCGGTTTTATTTTTACTTTTAGCGTTTATTTATGGGATATTAGTCTCCATATTTTCCTTAATTTTAGAAGAGTTGTCGTTCAGTCGCTATAAACGAATGCGGGATATCTTTAAATTTTTATTGGCAGCAATAATTGAAAATTTTGGTTATCGCCAACTAACAAGTATCTGGCGCTTTCTTGGAATTATTGACTTTTTACGGGGAGATAAAAGCTGGGGAAAAATGAGAAGAAAAGGGTTTTAACATAAAAAAAAGTTATATATATAGGAAAATATAAACTCTTAATATCGGGGATAGTGATATAATTTTAATGAGGTGGATTTTATGAGTATAACTACAATTCGCAAATATGCCCTTGATATTTTAGATAATATTAACGATGGAGTTTTTGTTACCAATAAAAAACGGAAAATCATTTACTGGAATAAAGCGGCGGAAGAAATTACCGGTAAAAGCAAAAAAGATGTTTTAAACAAAAGCTGCTATGAGGTTATGAATTTTCCTTTAAATGACCAGGGGAAATGCCTTTGTGATAACAACTGTCCCCTATTATCCACCATTAAAGAAGGTAAAGTTATTAAAAGGTACAGAACAATTTTTACCACAGGCGACGAAAAAATTACTTTAGAAGTTTCAACCTCGCCGATTATTAATCCTTTAGGTCAGGTATTAGGTGGCGTGGCGGTTTTTCGGCCGCAGGATATTTAATTAGTTTTTATTGCCCAGGGTAAAAGGATAACCGCTAAAAGGGCCATAAAGCTTCCAAAGTAGAAGGCGTAAGCCGGGCTTAGGATATCCCATAAAAAACCGGCTATTAAGCTTGCCGGGAGGGCGGAAAGGCCTATGGCGGCGTTATATAACCCATAAGCAGTAGCACGTTTTTCGGAAGGCACTAGGTCGGCGACCAGTGCCTTTTCTGCTCCTTCAGTGATGCCGTAATAGGCTCCATAAAGAATGTAAGTAACGGCAATACCCCAGGGAGTATTAACTACGGCAAAAGCTAAATATAATAAAGCGTAAACGACCCAGCCGCCAGCTATAAGTTTTAGCCGGCCAATTTTATCGGAAATAACTCCTGCGGGATACGATACTAAAACACTAATTAAATTAAACAACCCGAGCATGACCAATATCCCCACTATACTTATGCCGGAGTTTTTGGCTTTTAGGATTAAAAAGGCGTCGGAGGAGTTGCCAAGGGTGAATAAGATTAATACTAATAAAAATTTTTTAAACCTTAATTCAAGGCCTTTAAAAGAAAAAGTCGGTTTGCTTGATTTGCTGTCCTTTTTCGGGGGGACTTCGCGGACAAAAAAGGCTAAAAGTAATAAAACAAAGAAACCGGGGATAGCGGAAAGGAGCACTAACTTTTGAAAGATATCCCGGGTAAGGGCAGTGGCATTAGCTTCACTCCAGTAGAGAAGAGCAGCGGCTAAAAACAAAGCAAGGACTGCCCCAAAAGGGTCTAAAGCCCGGTTAAAGCCAAAAGCTCTACCTAAATTTTCCGGTTCAGTGGAGTCAGCAATCAAAGCGTCTTTGGGAGAGGTGCGCACTCCTTTTCCTACCCGGTCGAGAAAGCGAATAAGAAGTACCACCGGCCAGGAAGTAGCCCAGAAAAGAAAAGGCCTCGAAAGGTTGGAGAGGGCATAACCGAAAAACACCAGTGCTTTGCGTTTTTTTAAAAAATCCGATAAATAACCGGAAATTAATTTTAAAAGGGTGGAAGTGGTGTCGGCAATTCCTTCAATTAAGCCAATAACTTCCGTTTTAACCCCAAGAACGCTCGAAAGGTATAAAGGTAGGGTTCGAATGGTAAGTTCACTGGCAAAATCGTTGAGCATGCTAATAAAACCAAATAAAAAAGCGTTTTGGCTTAAGCCCCAAAATTTCTTGGTTTTTTCTTGCTCCAAAAGACTCATCTCCCTGCAGGATTTGACCAATTGGTCAGTACTAATTTTAACATTAATTAAACTTTTAGACAATAAACTTTTCTTGACATGTGAAAAATAGTGCAATATAATATAAACAACGTAATAATCTTTGAAAAAATACAGAAAAATTAATCTGTATTTTTTAATGGCGGCAAAAGTGAAAAATGTCACAAAATTTTTAACAGGAGGGATTAGGTATGGAAAAAAACTTTTTAACACCCCCGGAAATCGTAAATTTCACCTTAGATACCGGAATAAAAAAAGCAAAGCTTAACTGGCTTGCCGCCTTTATTCTTGGGATTTTAGCCGGAAGCTTCATTGCTTTTGGAGCGTTTGCTGCCAATTTAATTAGCCACTCGGTGGAAAACTTTGGCCTTGCCAAGTTTTTAGGGGCTGCGGTTTTTCCGGTAGGATTAATGCTGGTGGTAATGGCCGGTGGTGAACTTTTTACCGGTAATACCTTAATGAGTATTGCCCTTGCCGAAAGAAAGATTACTTTAAAAGCGATGTTAAACAACTGGTTCTGGGTTTATGCCGGAAATTTTGTTGGTTCTCTTTTAGTAGCTTATCTGGTGGGTAGTTCGGGAATGCTTATGTTAAATAACGGCTTAGTTGCAGCAGCGGCACTTAAAACTGCCGCGATAAAAGCTAACTTAACCTTTGGTGCTGCTTTTATCCGGGGAATACTGTGTAATATTTTAGTAGTTTTAGCCGTTTGGCTTGCTTACGGGGCTAAAGATGTAGCGGGGAAAGTGCTGGGAATCTGGTTCCCGATTATGACCTTTGTACTTTCCGGTTATGAACACAGCATTGCCAATATGTATTATTTTGCGGTAGGAGTTCAGGCCAAAGCTTTGGGAGTTAATGATCTTGCCCATTTAACGCCGAAACTTTTAGCTAATTTAAATTGGGGCCATATTTGGCTTTATAACCTAATTCCAGTAACCCTGGGGAATATTGTTGGGGGTAGTATTTTAATTGGCCTTGGTTACTGGCTGGTTTACCTCTATCTACCGCGGGTTAAAGAACTATCCTTTGGAGGTCTTTTAAAGAAACTGAGCATTAATGTCGAAAAACCAAAACTTCAGGAAAATAACTAACAGCGGAGGGAAAAACCTCCGCTTTTTTTTGTAAATCCAAAAGTTTTAAGGAGGAGTTTTGTTTTTTTTAACGAATAATATATCAAAAAAGACATAATATTTGGAGGGTCTTAAAATGAAGCGAATTTTTGTTTTGTTAAGTTTATTTTTTTTGCTAATTTTTGGGGTCGCTGGTTGCCAGGAAAAAGGGTCAGCTACTTCTAAAAACACCACTCCGAAAAACCCTGAAGTGATCTTAGCTACTACTACCAGTACGGTAGATACCGGTCTTTTAGACCAGTTAAAACCGGAATTTGAGCAAAAAACCGGTTACAAACTTAAAATTGTGGCGGTGGGCACCGGTCAGGCCCTGAAAATGGGGGAAAAGGGGGAAGCGGATGTTCTTTTGACTCACGCGCCGAAAGATGAAGAGGCCTTGGTAGCTAAAGGGTATGTGATTGACCGGCAGCTGGTAATGCATAATGATTTTATTATTGTAGGACCAAAAAATGATCCGGCAGGGGTGAAATCGGCTAAAGATTTAAACGAAGCCTTAAAGCGGATTTATGAGAAAAAGACCCTTTTCATCTCCCGGGGAGATGATTCCGGGACCGATAAAAAAGAAAAAAGCCTCTGGAAAGCTCTTGGGCTAAATCCCAAAGGACAATCGTGGTATAAGGAAGCGGGAGTGAATATGGGAGCTTGTTTGCAGCTTGCTTCGGAAAAACAGGGTTATTCCTTAACCGACCGAGGTACATACCTTGCTTATAAAGGGAAGATTGACTTGGCAATTGTCCGGGAAAAAGACCCGGGACTTTTAAATTATTATCACGTAATGTTAGTAAATCCCAAAAATTATCCCAAGGTAAATTATGAAGGGGCGAAAAAGTTTGCTGAGTTTTTGTTAAGTCCGGAGGTCCAAAAAGAAATAGGCAAGTTCAAGAAAAATTTGTACGGACAATCGTTATTTATTCCTGATGCTAATAAGTAGGGGGCGTTATGGAGTTTATCTGGGAAGGGATAAAAGAAAGTATTCGTTTAATTTCAACCGGAGACCAGGAACTTTACCAAATTTTACATCTTACTTTAAAGGTGAGTCTTGCGGCAACGTTGCTGGCGGCAATTGTGGGTTTACCGCTAGGGGCTTTTTTAGGTCGCAAAAAATTTTGGGGCCAAAAAATAATTTTAGGAATTTTTAATGCTCTTTTAGGCCTGCCCCCGGTGGTGGTGGGCCTTTGGCTTACCTTGTTTTTATGGCGAAGCGGCCCTCTGGGGAACTTAAACCTCTTGTATACCCCCAAAGCGATGATTTTAGCCCAGTTTTGTATTGCTTTACCGGAAGTAATAGTCTTTACCGCTGTGGCTTTTAGCCAAATTTCCGAGAGTTTTTTCCGCCAGGTCAAAGCTTTAGGGGCAAACCGTAAACAGCAGCTTTTCCTGCTATTAAAAGAAGTGCGGCTGGGGTTATTAGCAGCGGTGATTGCCGGCTTTGGCGCTGCTATTTCCGAAGTTGGGGCTTCGATCATGGTGGGGGGCAATATTTATCAGGAGACTCGAGTCTTAACTACCTCAATTTTACTGGAAGTGGGCCGGGGAAATTTTGGCTTGGCCATTGGGTTAAGCCTTATTTTAATGGTAATTTCTTTTAGTATAGTGGGGATACTTACTTACTGGCAGAGAAAGGGTTATTAATAATGATTACGGTACAAAATTTACAAGTTTTTAAAGTAAACAGGAAAGTATTAAACATAATAAAGCTGGAGGTAACTGAGGGAGAAAGAATTGGTCTTTTTGGACCCAATGGCTCCGGTAAATCAACTTTACTAAGAAGCCTTGCCTTAATTGAACCGGAAAGTATTGATGCGGTTTTTTATGAAAGTTTAGATAGCAGCTGGCCTATTGGTTATTTAATGCAGGAGCCGTATTTTTTTCGGGGTAGTGTGGAAGAAAATTTAATACTGCCCTTAAAACTTAGGAAGGTTACCGCAAAGATAATTAAAAAAAAGCTGTGGGAGTTTACCGAAAAATATAATTTAGAATCACTCTTAAAGAAAAACCCTTATGTACTATCCGGGGGTGAAAAGCAAAAGGTTAATCTCCTTAGAACATTAATTTATGAGCCGCGTTATTTATTTTTAGATGAACCGTTTACCGGAATCGATGCTCTTACTAAAAAAGAACTTAATAAATATCTGGAAAATTATTTAAACCAGGACAAAAGGCGCCTTTTAATCTATGTAAGCCATGATTTAAAGGAACTTTTAGCCTGGGGTAAGCGGTTTTGGTATTTAAAAGAGGGGGAAATTAAGTTTGATTTAGATAAGGAAGAGTTTTTAAAAATTAATTATCAAACTTTGGAAGATAACTATTTAAAATTATTACTTGAGGAGTAAAAGGGATGAAAATAAAAACAAAAATCTGGATTGATGAAGACGGAAAAGTAGTTTTTGGTGAAGGACGGTATTTAATCTTAAAAACAGCTTTAGAGCTAGGGTCTTTAAAGGCCTCGGCGGAAAAGCTTGGTCTTTCGTACCGGGCAGCCTGGGGTAAAATTAAAGCTACGGAAAAACTTCTTGGGATTAAACTGGTGGAAAGCAGTCGAGGAAGAAACGGCGGCATTATCTTAACGAATGATGCCCAAAAATTAATAGCTCAATATGAACAATTAAAAAGGGAGATTAGAGAGTATGCCGACCAAAAATTTCGGGAAAAATTTTTAAGAAATTAAAAGTATTCTGTATCCTTAAAAAAACTTTTGCCAGAAAGTTGAAATAAGCGATGAATTAAGGTATAGTTTTGGCAAAAAGGATTTAACTGGAGGGAAAAATGGAGGCTCTTTTAAAAGTTAAAGAGTTTTTGCTGCGGCAAAATCCCCCGGTAGAGGTTATTGTTTTAGAGGCCGACACCAGCACCGCTCCTTTGGCGGCGAAGGCTTTAGGGGTAGAAGTGGGGGCTATTGCCAAAACCATTGTGGCCGTTGGCAAAAGTAAAGCGGTTTTAGTGGTTGCTGCAGGGGATGTAAAGCTTGATTTTAAAAAATTAAAAGCAATAACGGGGGAGAAAATGCGTTTAGCTCGGACGGAAGAAGTGGAGGAGTTAACCGGCTTTAAACCCGGCGGGGTTTGTCCTTTTGCTCTGTCCCGACCTCTTCCCATTTTAATTGATGAGTCATTGGAACGATTCCCTGTCGTTTATGCAGCAGCCGGTTCGCCCAATTCGGCAGTACCGGTCACGGTACCACGACTTTTAGAACTAACCGGTGGTCAAAAATGCCAGGTGACGGAGTGAAAGAAATGCGCAAAATTCTAAAAAATATCCGCCGGGTGGTTGTGAAAATTGGTTCTTCTTCTTTAACTCACCCCGAGACGGGGAAAATTAACCTTGCGGCTATGGAGCGTTTTGTAAGGGAATGTGCCGATTTAAAAAATGCAGGATTCGAAGTAATTATAGTCTCTTCTGGAGCGATAGCTGCTGGAATGGGACGGCTTTCTTTAGCGGAAAAGCCCAAAAACCTTCCGGAAAAACAGGCGTGTGCGGCGGTGGGTCAGGGGGTCTTAATGCACCTGTACGAAAAATTTTTTGCCGAATACCAGGTAATTGCGGCTCAGGTTCTCCTAACCGGGGAAGATTTAGCGGTAAAAAAGCGTTTTTTGAACGCTAAACATACTTTTTCGGCCCTTTTAAATTACGGGGTTGTTCCGGTGGTTAATGAAAACGATACGGTAGCGGTAGAAGAAATTCGTTTTGGGGATAACGATACCCTTTCCGCCCGGGTAGCGGTACTGGTGGAAGCGGATCTTTTAGTGCTTCTTTCCGACATTGACGGTTTATATACCGAAGACCCCCGGAAAAACAGTAATGCTCGCTTAATTCCTGAAGTTTTAGAAATAAATGAAGAAATAGAAAAGCTGGCCGGGGGTAGTGGAACAGCAGTTGGTACCGGCGGCATGGGAACCAAGATTGAGGCAGCAAAAATAGCGGTAAATGCGGGAATTCCTATGGTTATCGCCCGGTCAGGTTATGGCAATTTGCGTAAGATTTTAAAAGGGGAAGAGGTCGGCACCCTTTTTTACCCCAAAAAGAAAAAGCACTGGAAAAAGCAGTGGCTTTTATCGGGAGCAAGAGTTCAGGGAAGTATCATTGTGGATAATGGGGCCCAGGAAGCTATAAGACGCGGGGGTAAAAGTCTTTTGCCTTCGGGAGTGTTGGGGGTAGAAGGAGAATTTCCGGCGGGGGCGATAGTTGCAGTTAAGAATTTAAAAGGAAGGGTTATAGCTAAGGGGCTTACCAATTATCAAGCAACGGATATTTTAAAAGTAAAAGGTCTTCATTCCTGGGAAATTGCCAAAGTGTTGGGTCATAAAGATTACGATGAAATTATCCACCGGGATAATTTAGTCTTAGTGGAATGAGGAGGATGGCATGATGGAAGAAGTTTTAAGTTTAGCTAAGAAAGCAAAGGAAGCTTCGAAAAAACTTGCCCAGCTAAGTACCGAGCAAAAAAACCGCGCTTTATTAAAAATTGCTCAATACCTGGAAGAAAATCAGGAAAAAATTTTAACTGAAAATCAAAAGGATTTAGAGGAAGCAAGAAAAGCAGGCTATACCCCGGCGTTTATCGAAAGGCTTACCTTAAATCAAAAAAGGATCTTAGACATGGCGGAAGGGGTACGGCAGGTAGCTAAACTTCCCGACCCCGTAGGGGAAGTTCTCGGGATGACCAAAAGGCCCAATGGGCTTATCATTGGCCAGGTAAGGGTTCCTTTAGGAGTGATAGGGATTATTTACGAATCCCGGCCCAATGTTACCGTTGACGCTGCGGCCTTATGTCTGAAAGCTGGGAATGCGGTAATTTTACGGGGAGGAAAAGAAGCTTTTAATTCCAATTTAGCTTTAGTAAATTTAATGGCCGAAGCTCTAAGTTCGGAAGGGATCCCGGAAGGGGCAGTGGGGATGATTAATACGCCCAGTCGGGAGGCCGCTAACTATTTAATGCGGTTAAATGGTTACCTGGATGTACTGATTCCCCGGGGCGGGGCGGGTTTAATTAAAACGGTGGTGGAAAACAGTACGGTGCCGGTCATTGAAACCGGAGTTGGCAACTGCCATGTGTATGTAGAACAAGATGCGGATCTAAACATGGCAGAAAAAATTATTATAAATGCTAAATGCCAGCGCCCGGCGGTATGTAACGCCATGGAAACCCTTTTAGTCCATGAAAAAATTGCGCCCACCTTTTTACCCCAAATTGGGCAGGCTTTAAAAGAAAACGGGGTAGAGATCCGGGGGTGTGATATAACCCGTCAATATCTCCCCGAGGCTATACCGGCCACGGAAGAAGATTACTACACCGAATTTTTAGATTTAATCCTGGCGGTCAGGGTAGTTAAAGATTTTGATGAAGCTATTGCCCACATTGGGAAGTATGGTTCGGGGCATTCGGAAGCTATAGTTACCCGGGATTATTTTAAAGCTAAACGGTTTACCGAAGAAGTGGATGCGGCGGCCGTTTATGTCAACGCCTCCACCCGTTTTACCGATGGCTTTGAATTTGGTTTTGGGGCAGAGATTGGGATTTCCACCCAGAAACTGCATGCCCGGGGGCCAATGGGCTTAAAAGAGTTAACGACTACCAAGTACGTTATTTACGGCACCGGGCAAATCCGAAACTAACCAAACGCCCAAAAAAGGGACGGTTCGAATCTTTGCGTTTAAACGCCAAAAAAAGAGCCTTTTCTTGATTAGGTGTTTGACAGATGGTTTAGGTCGATTTAAAATAAATGTGAAAATAAATATTTTCTTCGTTAGGTGAGGCTACTTCCTGGATATAGGCTACTGCCCGGAAATGTCGAGAGACACCAACGGGTAAACAGGTATTACCGGCTTAAGGTTTTACCTAATGTAGCTGAGGGTTTCCTCTAAGCCAGGTTGAGCTAAAGCTTTGACGAGTGGAGAAGGTTTTTAAAACCTTCTTTTTGGCGTGGGCCAGGAAGGTTTTTTATTTTTCAAAATAGGAGGTGAAGCCTATGTCAATCAACGAAATGTACTTTTCGGAGCTTTTGGGGAATCCTGCCATTGATCCTACCGGAGAGAAGTTAGGTGTACTTTATGATATTGGAGTTAAGGGAAGTGACCCTTTTCCCGAAATTTGCTTTATTGCCGTTAAGAGGGGTAAAAAAATATATAGTGTAGAATATAGCTTTGTAAAAATTTTAAACCGTCGCATTCTGGCTTTTAACCGTCGGTTAAAAAATATCCCTTTAAATGAGTTAAATTTGGAGTGTCTTTGGTTAAGACAACATATTTTAGACAAACAAATTGTTGATATTTTGGGAAGTAAAGTAGTAAGGGTAAATGATATTAAACTTGCCTATTATGAGGGAACGGTTCGACCAGTGGCGGTAGATATTGGGCTTCTAGGGCTTTTACGCCGCTTGGGAGTAGGTTTTGTGGGCAATAAATTTAATTTAAAAGAAGAGTTAATATCCTGGGAGTACTTGGAGCCAATTCAACAAGGAACAACAGAAATTTTGCTGACGGTACCCCAGAGTAAAATTGCCGATTTGCACCCTTCGGAGATAGCTGAAATTTTATCCCAATTGAACAGTAAAGAAAGAACGAAGTTGATTAATTCTTTAGACGATGAGACTTTAGCTGAAGCTTTAGGTGAAATGGAAGCCAACTTTACTGCTAACATCTTGGAAAATCTTGATGATAAACGAGCATCGGAAATTTTAGAACAAATGGCCAGTGACGATGTAGCCGATTTTTTAGGAGATTTGCCGGAATTTAAAAGGCAGCGTTTTTTTGCTCTTTTAAACCAGCAGGATCAGGAAGAGATTAAAAAACTTTTAGAATATGATGAAAAAACTGCTGGGGGCCTTATGACCAAAGAATTTATTACTTTTAATGAAGAATTAACCGCCGAAGAAACTATTAATAAATTAAGAGAAATGGCGCCGGATGCGGAAATGATTTATTACCTTTATGTGTTAAATGAAAAAGGACAGTTAAAGGGGGTTTTATCCCTGCGGGATTTAATTGTGGCCAAGCCTTCGGAAAAATTAAGGAAAATTATGCGGAAAAAGATTATTTCAGTAGCAGATAGGGCAAGCGCTAAAGAAGTTATTTCGGTAATTGCAAAATATAACCTCTTAGCTTTACCGGTTGTTGATAAAGATAATCGGCCTATCGGCATAATAACAGTGGATGACGTGATGGACTTACTCTTGCCCGGGGGTTATCATCATGAAAAAGTTTAAAGTAACTAATAAATTTTTACAAAAAAGTTTATATATCTTAAGTATAATTGGCCCGGGGCTTATTACGGTAAATGCGGGAAATGATGCCGGAGGTATCGCTACTTATGCTGCCGTAGGGGCGTTATACGGTTACCGCATGCTTTGGGGATTATTGTTAATCACCTTTAGCTTAGCGGTAATTCAGGAAATGAACGCCCGGATGGCGGTGGTTACCGGCAAAGGACTGTCCGACCTTATTCGCGAAAATTTTGGGGTAAAAGTGACTTTTTTGGCAATGGTGATTTTATTTGTTGCTAATCTTGGGGTATGCATTGGCGATTTTGCGGGAATTGCTGCAAGCTTAGAACTTTTTGGTGTGGCTAAATTTGTTTCCGTACCTTTGATGGCAGTTTTTATCTGGTATATTATTATTAAGGGTTCTTATTCCCGACTGGAAAGAATCTTACTTTTATTTACTGTCGTATTTTTTTCATATATTATAACCGCTTTTGTAGTTAAACCTGACTGGTCGGAAGTTTTTAAAGCTACCGTTACACCTTCAATTATTCCAGAAAAAGATTATATCCTGACTTTTATTGGCATGATTGGAACTACAATTACCCCTTATATGCAGTTTTACCTGCAGGGTTCCATTGCCGACAAAGGGCTAAGCCTTAAAGATTATAAATACGAAAAGCTTGATGTCTATTTTGGGGCGTTCTGGGGAGATTTAGTTTCTTTTTTTATCATTGTTACCACTGCTGCCACCCTTTATAAAGCCGGTATAAAAATTGAAACTGCCCAGGATGCGGCGCTTGCTTTAAAACCGCTGGCCGGGCAGTATGCTTCGTTACTATTTGGTATAGGACTTTTAGGAGCTTCTATTTTGGCAGCAATAGTTATTCCCCTTTCTACGGCTTATGCGGTTACAGAAGCTTTTGGTTTTGAGCGGGGTTTAGATAAAAGTTTTGGCGAAGCCCCGGTATTTTACGGCATATTTACCTTTATGATTTTTATAAGTGCTATATTAATACTGCTTCCGAAAATATCTTTAGTGGGAATAATGCTGGCTACCCAGCAGTTGGCTGGCATTTTATCACCAATTATTTTAATTTTAATGGTGCTTTTAACCAGTAAAAAAGAACTAATGGGTGAGCTGGTTAATAATCGCCTGCAAAGTATTATTGTCTGGGTTACTGTTATTTTTATTATTATTTTAACGATGATTTTGGTTATGGCAAGCTTTTTTACTTTTTAATTAACACCAGCACTTTAAAAACCTCTCCCATGGGGGGGAGGATTAATTTTTTTATTTTTAAAGTTTCCTGGTAGCTTTCTAAGGTCTGAGTTAAGTTTTCCTGTTTAATAAGCTCGAGAATTCCAGCTTTTATGAGAAAGTTCCCTTGACTTACAAACTCAACTTCTTGAAAACCAAGTTCTTTAGCTTTTTTCCGGAGCATGCCAAAATCCACGTGGGCGGTGATATCCTGTTCACCGGGGTTTTTTAAAGGATTTTTCTGCCGATGGTGGGCAAAAGAGGTAAGGGTGCCGTCCTTTCTAAAAGGATGATAGAGTTCTTCGGTATTATAACCGTAGTCAATAATAATCACGGCGCCGTGGCT
>Ga0334722_10004948_pt1 | contig 13658 bp, 14 predicted proteins | sample C3_bottom_MG_FD_207210 | JGI IMG/M metagenome (GOLD analysis project Ga0334722, IMG submission 207210) | Sediment microbial communities from Yellowstone Lake, YNP, Wyoming, USA - C3_bottom | ecosystem: Environmental > Aquatic > Freshwater > Lake > Sediment | place: USA: Wyoming | collected...
GCTCGGCTTCTCATTCATCATCATTTTCCAAGCGTTTATAAACATCTGCGCAATGCTGAGTATGATCCCGCTCACGGGCTTGCCGCTCCCGTTTATCTCACATGGCGGCACGGCGCTGATGGCAGTACTCCTCATGTGCGGGCTGATCTTGAATGTCGCCGCCCACCGCAAAAGCGCCTAGGGGCGCTTCATATTTAAATATTTAAATGTTTAAATATAACCTATGACCATCGTATTTACTGGGGGAGGGACAGGAGGGCACTTTTATCCGATTATCGCTATCGCTGAAGCCTTAAAGGATTTGGTCCGTGAAGATCATCTCATAGTGCCAAAGCTCTATTATCTCGCGCCAAGTGCGTTTGACGAGAAGGCACTCTTTGACAATGGCATTCTGTTTATAAAGATTCCGGCAGGGAAGGTGCGTCGATATTTTTCATTCCAAAATATCACGGGATTCTTCACTACGTTTTTTGGGACGCTTCATGCGATGCTAACGCTCTTCCGTCTCTATCCTGATGTGGTGGTAGGGAAGGGTGGGTATGGCAGCGTGCCGACGATACTCGCGGCACGCTTTCTCGGTATCCCCGTTATTATTCACGAGTCAGATTCGAAGCCTGGCCGCGCGAGTCTTTTGGGCGCGAAGTTTGCAAAGAAGATTGCGATCTCATTTGAGAGTGCTGCTGAGTTTTTTCCTAAAAAAGTACAGAGCAAAATCGCGCGCACTGGTATCCCGATTCGTAAAGCGCTCATGCGCGTTGAATCACAAGGCGCACAAGATTTTCTTAACCTCGAGCCACGCGTACCGACGGTGCTCATCCTTGGCGGTTCACAGGGCTCTGTGCGCATAAATGAAGCAGTGCTCTCAGCACTCCCGACACTGGTCGAATTCGTGAATGTTATTCACCAAACAGGGCAAGCGAATCTCAAAGATGTTGAGGCAGTTGCGAATATCGAGCTGGCGAAAAATCCGCATGCCGATCGGTATCATCCATTAAACTACCTCTCTGAAATGACACTCCAGCGAGCGGCGGGTGCTGCTGATGTGATTGTATCGCGCGCGGGGGCAGGGAGTATCGCTGAAATTGGCCTCTGGAAGAAGCCTTCGATTATTATCCCGATCCCTGAAGCTATTAGTCATGACCAGCGAAGCAATGCGTATGCCTATGCACGAACCGGCGCCGCAGTCGTTATTGAAGAAGAGAATCTCTCTCCGCACATTCTCGCTTCTGAGATACAGCGCATTGTCACCGACCCTGAACTCTCAAAGAAGATGATTGCAGGAGCTGCGGGCTTTACTGACCCTGACGCAGCGCGTATCCTAGCGCGTGAGGTGTTAAACATCGCACTTACCCACGAATCATGACCCAGACTATTACGCGCTTTGCACCTTCGCCAACCGGCTTTTTGCACGCGGGCAATTATCGCACCGCAGTCTTCGCGTATCTCTTCGCCAAACATACGGATGGAAAATTTATTGTGCGAATAGAGGACACCGATGCGGCACGCTCAAAAAAAGAATTTGAAGATAATATTTTTGAAACATTGGTTTGGCTTGAATTACCCGCTGACGCAACCTATCGTCAGAGTGAGCACCGTGGGCGTCATCGTGAATTGTTAGAAAAACTAGTTGCTGAAGATAAAGCGTATGTGTCACAAGAGGAACAGAAAAAAGAAGGAGACAGAGCAGAAGTTATCCGCTTTAGGAATCCGGGCGGTGATCGAATCTTTACGGACGTGATTCATGGCGAGATAAAAACAAATGTAGATGATCTGGGTGACTTTATTATCGCGCGCTCCTTTGACGAACCCGTCTTCCACTTCGCAGTTGTGGTTGATGATGCTGATGAAGGAGTCACTCACATTATCCGCGGTGGCGATCATATCTCAAACACGGCGCGTCAGATGCTTATCCGGAGCGCGCTCGGGTTCACTGAGCCACTCTATGCACACCTACCGCTCATCATGGATAGTAGTCACAAAAAATTAAGTAAGCGCTCTGGCGCGAAGGCACTCACCGACTATCGCGACATGGGTATTCTCCCAATCGCACTCCTCAACTATCTTTCTTTTCTTGGTTGGAATCCGGGCGATGATCGCGAATATCTCTCGCGCGAAGAACTTACAGAATCATTTGATCTATCGCGGGTCCAGAAGGGGAGCGCGGTCTTTGATGAAGTGAAGCTCCTCTCGGTGAATCAACACTGGATGCGGCAACTCTCTGACGACGATTTTGCTAAAAACTTGGATGTAGGACTTCCGATGTCCTACATGGTTATCCAACTCTTGAAAGAAAGAGCGAGAAGTTTTAACGAGGCGCGGGAAATGCTTAGGGGTGAGCTCAAATGCCTATTTGAAGAGCCTACTCTCGACCTTGGCCAGTTGGTCGCGAAGGAGCCAAAAGACCGCCCAAGCATGACCGAATCTGCCCTCGAATGCCTCTCTGAGGCCCTAAAAGCCCTCCCAGAAGGCGTTTCTGTTGAGGCGGTGAAAGACTGCATAATGCCGCTGGCGGATGCCGAAGAGGCAAAAGGGAAGGGAGGTCGCGGGGCTGTCCTTTGGCCGCTCCGCTACGCCCTCTCGGGCCAAGAACGTTCTCCAGACCCTTTTACCCTCATCGCAATCCTTGGTATTACAGAATCTCTTTCGCGCCTGCAAAAAGCAATTGCTATACTGTCTGAATGAATCTAAAGTTCTTCGCGTCCCTGCTCACTGCCTCCTGCCTCCTGCTTACTTTTTTTATTCTGCCTCCTACTACTCATGCTGATGAGTCGTCAGATATTCAGGCAAAGATCGATGCGAACAATCAGCAGCTTGAGTCACTAAAAACAGAGATTGCTGCGTTTCAAAGTCAGATTGACGCGCTTGGTTCAAAGAAGAACACTCTGCAGTCAACCATCAGCGGCCTCACCATCTCTCAGAAGCAGCTCGCCGCACAGATTCTAGCAACGCAAAACAAAATCTCCTCGGCCAATTTACAGATACAACGCCTCTCTTTTTCTATTGGCGACAAAGAAGTATCAATTACCGCCGATCAGCAAGCCATCACTAAAGCATTGCAGAGTATAGCTGAGGGCGAGCGAACTTCGATTATCACGAATCTCATTTCATCGCACTCATTCGGTGAGGTGTGGCAAACCGCTGATGAATTTATACAGTTCAATCGCGCACTCGGCAACGACATTAATGATCTTCGTGCGGTGCGTACCGAGCTCTCAACTAATCGCGACGCCGTGACTAAAGAGAAGACGCAGCTCGTCTCTCTCAATAATGATCTCGCTCTGCAGAAGCGTTCGGTAGATGCCAGCAAAGCAGCGCAACAAAAACTGCTTTCGGATACCAAGAATCAAGAATCAACCTATCAGCAACTCATTACCCAAAAGAAAGCGGCAGAAAAATCATTTGAACAAGAGCTCTCCAGTCTCCAGAGCCAACTCAATCTTATTGTGCATCCGGGGCTCTTGCCGAAGTCGGGTTCAGGACTTCTCGCGTGGCCATTCTCGAGCCCATATATGTTGAACTGCTCTCAACGCAAAAGTACATTCGGAAATCTTTTTTGCATCACTCAATACTTTGGCAACACACCATTCGCGACGGCGAACCCACAAATCTATAACAGTGGGGGACACCCGGGTGTCGACTTCTCTTCGCCTATCGGCACCGCGGTTAAGGCAGCTCTCTCAGGCACGGTCCTCGCCACCGGCAACACCGATCTTGTCCGCGGCTGCTATTCATTTGGCAAGTGGGTGATGATTGATCATAAAAACGGTATCAGCACACTCTATGCACACCTCTCTAATATTGACGTGTCAGCAGGGCAGGCGATAGGCACTGGTCAGACTATCGGGCTCTCCGGCATGACCGGCTACGCGACTGGGCCACATCTGCACTTTGGTGTGTATGCGACAGAAGGCACGAAGATTATGACCCTCAAACAATTCAGGGGCGCTACCGCCGGCTGTGCTAATGCGACTATGCCCGTCGCTACTCTCACGGCATACCTCAACCCTCTTTCGTATCTTTGAATTTAGGGACATCTCCTGAATAATCGTGGGCGCTGTGGATAACTATTGTGGCGTAAAATATACAAATCTCGGCTGGACGAGGATGGCAGGGGAGGGGAGGTGTTGTATAATATAGGTATATGTTCAGGCTTATCTTCTGGATCATCATCCTTGTTCTCGCCCTCTCATTCTTCGGGATTTCTATACAAGCGATTATTTCGTCTCCTGCAGGTCAAGAGAATATAGCCTATGCCTCACATCTCCTCTCACAGGGCTGGCAGTGGCTCGTCACGGCTATATAGGAGTAAAAGGGAATGAGGTTATCTAATGACTGTAGAGAGAAATAAGAACGTCGCACAATATATCTTTTACGTCATTCATGAATGACGTAAAAGATCGGCAACATTTTGCAACCGTAAACAGTCGCAAGAATGTTGCCCTGCCCTCTCAACAATTCACATTTTGGCTAATGTACTCAAATGCCTCATCAACCGTATCGACAAGCGTAAATAATTCTAAATCTTTCTTATCTATTGCCCCGTATTTTTCATATAACGTCTTTTCTATAAAAGCTATAAACGGCGTCCAGTATTCTTTACCAAAAAGGATTAGCGGCACTTTTCTAATTTTCTTCGTCTGGACGAGTGTAACGATCTCAAAGAGCTCATTGAGTGTCCCCAACCCTCCTGGGAAGTAGACATAGACCTCAGAGGCATAGGTGAGCATCACTTTACGTACAAAGAAATGGTCAAAGCCGAATCTCTCGGTGAGATACGGATTAAAAGATTGATTTTCGGGTAGGTTGATATTAAGGCCGACCGAGACACCTCCGGCCTCAAAAGCACCTTTATTGGCTGCCTGCATGATGCCAGAGCTGCCACCCGTGATCACGGCATACCCTTTTTTAGATAATCGAGCCGAAAGTTCTTCAGCTTGCTTATACGTTTCATCATTGAGACATTCACGCGCGCTCCCAAAGAATGAAACAGCGAGTCCGTATTTGCGAATGATGTCGAAGCCCTCAACAAACTCAGACATGATCTTAAAGATTCGCCACGACTCAATCTTGCGCGGCTTACAGACCAAGAGCGGTCGCTCATCGGGTATAGTGCGTTGACCCTCGTGGACTACTTGAGCGAGTCGCTCGGCGGTTACATCATCATTCATATTTAAAAATTTAAATATTGAAACATTTAAAAATTATAGCATTCAGATGCCGTCACAATTTGCCGCTGGAGAATAACCAGCCGTAACGGCAGCTTCAGCTGATGCAAACCAAACTTTATTTGCTTCTACAATTCGATCAGCGCCAGAGCAGGTTGGGAGATAGTACTTGGTACCGTTTTTTGAGGCGACATACCGCCCCGCTGCCGACTTTGCCGTGGCTGGAGCGGGCTTCCCTTCTGGGACAGGAAATTCTTCAGAGCTCAACGCATCGGCAATGTCTGGCACTGGGACGTCCAGCCCAGCTAAATATCCTAGACCAAAGCTAAGGGTTGAGGTGGCTAACAAAACGCCAATAATCAGCCCGTCTCTGGGTATTTTGCCTACGAGAGCTTTGCATTTTTCCCGAGCTTCTGCTATAGTCATCACTAGTAATAGTACCCAGGAGGCAGGAGCAGAAAGCAGGTTATCCCCTGTATATTTTGCAATTTTCTGCCACCTGCTACTGCTTACTTCTTACTATTTTTTATGGCACATACCAAAGCAGGCGGATCAGTTAAAAACCTCAGAGATTCAAACCCGAAATACCTCGGGGTGAAGCTTGGCGACGGTGCTGCAGCTCGCCCAGGGATGGTCATCGTCCGCCAGCGCGGCACCAAGATTGAAGCGGGTAAGAATGTCGCGGTTGGCCGTGATCACACCCTCTTCGCGATGGCCGCCGGCAAAGTCTCCTTCCGTTCTCGCCGCAAGACAAACTTCGACGGTCGCGTCGTCTCCAAAAAAGTCGCTGACGTTATCTAAATAGAAATACAAAAAGCGCCGCTCAAACGAGCGGCGCTTTTTGTATTTCAGGACATCCGATGTCCTCCTGTGACTTGGACATCGGATGTCCAAACATGGGCGTTATTCAGCTTCGATTGAAATAGAAAACTTCCCGAATACGTCGCCTGCAGAGACAGGGATTTCAAACGTACCGAGCTCTTTAATTGGCTTCTCGAGCTTGATAACATCCTCTGGCAAATCAATACTCGCTTGCGCCTTCGCCGCTGCACTAATCTCGGCCGCATCAACGGCGTCATAGAGATGACCCTTCTCGTTAGCTTTCTTCGTGATAACAATCTTCGCGTCAGCGAGTGAAGCGATATTCTGCGCGAGGAGCGCTGAGTCTAATGCTCCACGGTCGACAACCTGCTTCCGGCGCGTCCCTGCTTCTTGTATGGCTGTTTTGGTAGCAGAAATAGCAAGCTTCTTCGGTATCAAGAAGTTGAGCGCGTGCCCGTCGGACGTCTCAATCTCCTCATGTGCGCGCCCAATCCCCTTCACGTCTTTAATCAATATAACTTTCATATGAGCCTAGCATACGGCATATTCCTTTGTTAATCAACTTTTCCTTAAGTTAACCTATAGTTCACACTAAGGTAAATCTATTATTAGAGCGAATCTAGATGCGGAAATGTTCTCGAAGCCCTTTGTCAGATTCAAGAGCTTCAGCAACAAAAGAACGTACTTCGCCCACGCCACTTTTCAGATGCGCTCGCACTAACGAAACAAATTCATCGCATGGGTACGGATACACCCACACACTATCTTGTATGCGAACAAAACCCTTACCCTGTAAAAGTCGCCTGAGCTGATTGCGTACGCGTCGGCGTCGCTCGATGATGTCAAAAATAAGCATGCGCCATTTGCCGTCCCAAAATGCAGGCTCTGGGATTTCATATTCTCGAAACTCTATATCTTCCAACACCTTCCTTCCCATTTCAGTAATAACGACTTTTCTTTGTGCATATTCACCAGACACAGTCACTAGACCCGCTTGTTCAAGACGACCAATTCCCTGATTGATACGACGATAGAGTTGCGCACGATTCTTTGCAGGCCGATCTAACTTCTTGAGTAATCGTGTCATCTGTGGCGCTACGAGTGCGATACTAATCATGCCTGCTACGGCAAGCGAACGTAGGAGTAGATTCTTCATCGGTACTCTCCTCTGTTTTGATTCTTTTTTCACTGTACCTTAGTGTAGCCTATAGGCGAATGTAAGGTACACCGGTAAAAAACGATCTGTTGATAAATAACTAAAGGCGCCGTGTGGGGCGCCTTTAGAGTTAGACCAAAGATTGTTTTTTGAGAGCCTCGATGAGCTTTGTCGCATCTTCGCCCCACTTCTTCGCATACATTGCCAACCTGGCGATTTCCATCTGTCGCTCGATTATGTAAAGAAGTGAAGCAGGTACATTTCCCTTTGCTTTCTCGAGCAAATCGGATGAGACATTTTCGGCTGGTTCGGTGGTGACTGACCAGTCGGGCTGAATGTAGAAGATGAGTTTTCCTTTGCAGGGATCAAATCGGCGCACAACAGCTTCCCAAAACAGAACGTTGCAAGCTGCGCTCACACAATCCAACACCTGATTACTTATTCTTTCACAAGCCGGTGCGGCACCGCAAATTTTTTCTTTGGAATCAAAAGAATCTTGCCCAAGGCGATAGAATAGTCTCACTAGTGCAAACAACAATTTTAGATCCTCTGTTAGACGACCGACCTTTTGCCCGTTACCAGTAACTGTCTTGAACCCGCTTTCTTCAACAAGCTTTGTCTGCCTCCCTTTAATGTACTTGGTATAAATATCTGGGAGCCTTATTTTAACCATCTTCAACACCTCTTTCCCATACTGCTTCGTCTTTGCGCCCATTCTCTCCTCCTTTCAATCTCAATTCGTTGTTTTTGTTTGATCTGAAAAGACACTTTCGTGTCGAACTATGTCTGGCGCTACTTTATCACAAACTCTCGATTTGTCTATTTGCCGGTCGTGAGGAATTCTACTGCGCGCTTCATCTGGGCATCATTCTTTGCCGCAACATCGGCAGGAGTGATTGGTACTTCAATATCGGGCGTGATGCCATTACCCATGATCCAGTGGCCGGCCGGAGTGACCCATCGTGCGACGGTAATCTTAAGTGAACCACCATTCAGATCTAAAAGAGTTTGCACCGAACCCTTGCCGAATGATTTAGTGCCAATAATTGTCGCAACCTTTGCATCTTGGAGCGCCCCTGCAAAAATCTCAGAAGCCGAGGCGGAGCCACTGTCAATCAAGACAACTACTTGTGTGCCCGCTGGTAGATCGTTGTGGCCGAGACTGATGTGCGTGTTGCTTGGCTCTTTGCCGCCAAAGTCTTCAGTAACAACTGGTGCACCCTTTGGCAAGAAGTGGCTCGCGATATCAACGGCTGCTTCGAGATAGCCACCCGGGTCTCCTCGAAGGTCAACCACAAGCTTCTTTGAGCCCGAGGCCTTAAAGCGAGAGAAGGCTTGGTTAAAGAGGTCGGCAGAATTGGAAGTGAATTGGTAGAGTGCGATATGATAGACACCGCTCTTTGCGTCAAGACCGTCATCAGTCTCGGGAACTTGAATCGTTGCGCGGACAATCTTAATCTCGGACATCTTATCGTCACGAATAATCGTGAGAACGACCGTTGTCCCGATAGCTCCGCGAATTTGTAATACCGCTTCATCGACCGCGAGGCCGTCAGTCGGCTTACCATCAATCGCGACGACTTGATCGCCAGCTTTGATCCCAGCAGCTTCGGCTGGTGTGCCTTTGAGTGGCGCCACAACAGTCAGAACCTTATCCTTCACATCAATCTCCATACCGACGCCTGCGAAGCTGCCCGAGATAGACTCGGCAAATGCCTTTGCCTCTTTGGGTGGGAAGAAGACGGTATATGGGTCGCCATATGAAGCCGTGAGGCCCGATATCATGCCGAGCAACTTCTCTTTAGTCGTCGGGAGTGTTGAAGAGGCGTGGGTGATAACGTAATGAGTCTCAAGCGCATTCCACGCCTTCCATACATCAGTAAAATCAACATTCTGATTCGGTGTAGCATCAAGACCATCTCCGACAAGTGGGAGGTGCGTGATAACCGCGGCCGTAGAGCCGCTATTGCCGACAAAAATACCGGCGAAGAAGAAGATTGCAGCGACTAACGCGAAGCTGATACCGCGCACCATCACCCCGCCTCCCTGTCTAAAACTCTTCAATATATCCATCTCGCAGAGTATATCACCACACCCTTCATATATAAAAACAAACCCGCGTTTCTAACGCGGGTTTTCTAAAATGTTCAAGCTCTGAACAGTGGCGACACAAGGCGAGCATTCATTCCAGCACCAGAGCGGTACCAATATATACCATCTCCACCATGTCTAATAAGAGAAGGAATATAATAATCGTTGCCGTCTATGATTGCCGATCTCCATAAGAGAATCCCATATGCGCCGGGGAAATATGCATCGAAGAATTCAATTCCCTTTTGTCGAATCGCGACACCATGAGCAAGACCAAGGCATCTCTGAAGCATCTTGGTATGCATCAAATGCCTGCGGACTTCAGACACGGGGGTGTTATCACCTCTCTTCTGACTCTCGTGGAGCCACAATTCCAGACTGTCAATGTTTTTGTTTGATTCCTAAGCAAGAGCTGACAAAGGAACTGAGACATTCCCAATTTGCACCTTACTAAAATTGCGTATGCCCACCTTCTCGCGTGCTCCGAGGATTTCAATATCGAGCACCCTCCCTTTCCTGTCTAGGTCAACCAACACCTCAGGAGCAATCTCCACAGTCTCGGCAACCGCTCCAAGACGGATAGATACGTTCAGCGCATCAACCCTTTTATCGTAGGTTATCTTCATGTCCAGTAGTATATCACATCGGTACTCGTTTTACCCAGTGGACCGTAACTACAATAATATTCACGGATTCTCGTACTATCACTGCATTTAAGTAACGTGTACCAAAACGACGATATAGTCTTTCGCGTGGAGGATTCCCCGGTTTACGAATATCAGGAGACAAGACAGTTTGGCGTATTAACGTCAGCGGAATTTTACGCTGTTTAATCTTCACAAACGCGTGATCACTAAATTCGATTTCCACTTTACTACTATAGCAAGCACAAGGCGCATGCTATTCTAAATACATGCTATTTCGGTATGACTACAAGGGTGGCGTGTGGGTAGATCTTGAGAAGCCGACTGACGAAGAATTGAACGAGATCGTCAAAGAATTCTCGATTAGCGACCGGATCGCTAAGGAGATGGTCTCTCCGACCCCGATACCTCTCGTGGTTGATGGTGATACCCATGCTCTTCTCGAGCTCCACTTCCCTGCTCAAGGTGCAGAAAACGGCGACACGCAGATTCAAGAAATTGACTTTGTGGTGGGCAAAGATTTTATTATTACCGTGCGCTATGAAGTAGTCGCGCCGGTTCATCATCTTAAAAAGCTTTTTGAGACGCGTAATCTCGTCACGGGTCACGAATCTATCACCACCGATGTCTTGCTTGAGGTACTCTTCGCCCATCTCTACTCTTCAGTCCGCGATCACACCAATCACATTACCGACAATCTCGAGCGCATTGAGCACGATATGTTTGATGATCATGAACGCCAGACTGTGAAGGCTATCTCAAACATTAGTCGCTCATTCCTCCATCTTGAGGCTGAGCTCGCCAATCAAGAAGAGCCGCTCACTCGCTTTTTGCGTGCCCACACCCTTCGCGACTTCTTTAAAGCGTCATTTGAAGAGCGGGCCGAGCGGATCCTCGCTGAACGCGTGCAGGTCATGCGACTCGTGAAGACGCATCGCGCGGTTGCGACGGAGATGCGTGAGACCAATATCGCCCTGCTTGAGGCAAAGCAGAATGAGATTATGAAGACGCTTACCGTGGTGACTTTTATTTTCCTCCCTCTTGAACTCATTACGTTCGTCGTCAGTATGCCGTTGCTCGGTATGCCGCTCGAACAGCACCAGAACGGGTTTTGGATTATTGTAGGAGTCATGACCGCGCTTGGCATGCTCATCACACTCCTCCTAGCACGAAAGCGCTGGATCTTCTAGTATTAGAATATGAGCTGGTTTTCGAATCTATTTAAAAAACGGCAAGATACAAGCCAGAAGCTTCCACCGCAGGTGTTCTTCACCAACACCCTCTCGGGCAATAAAGAACTTTTTATTTCTCAGAAGCCCGGCCTCGTGCTCATGTACACCTGCGGACCAACGGTCTATAGCCAGCAACACATCGGCAATCTGCGCCCTGGGATGCTTTCGGATACTATTACCCGTACCCTCTCTGCGGCTGGCTATCGGGTGCGCCGCGTTATCAATATCACTGACGTTGGTCACATGGTTGGCGATGGTGATCAAGGTGAAGATAAAATCGCGATGGGAGCGAAGCGCGAGCAGACGACCCCTGAAGCGATCGCCGAGCGCTATACCAAAATCTTTATTGAAGATCTTGATGAGTTGAACATTGATACGGATACTATCCTCTTCCCGCGCGCGACCGAATATATCCAAGAGCAAATAGCGCTCGCTAAAACGCTTGAAGAAAAAGGTTTTGCGTATCGTCTCCCCGACGGGCTTTATTTTGACACGGCGCAGTTCGCGGGCTATGGGAAGCTAGGTGGGCTCTCTGGCGCAGCACTCGAGGCAGGTGCGCGCGTTGAGGTGGTCAAGGGTAAGCGTCAGCCAGCAGACTTTGTCCTCTGGAGACTCGCCAAGTCGAATGATCTCCAACAGTGGGACAGTCCGTGGGGCCGTGGGAATCCAGGATGGAATATTGAGTGTTCGGCGATGGCACGATCTCTGCTCGGCCAAGAGATTGACATTCACACTGGCGGTGAAGATCTGGCACCGATACACCACAACAACGAGATTGCTCAGTCTGAAGCGGCGTCGGGGCGTACCTTCTCTCACTATTGGATGCATAATGCCTTTCTTAATATGGGCAGCGAAAAAATATCAAAGTCACTCGGCAATGTGGTGCACCTCTCTGAGGTGATTGCCAAAGGATTCCACCCACTCGCCCTTCGTTATTTCTTCTTGCAGGCACACTATCGCACGCAACTCTCCTTCTCGTGGGACGCGCTCACTGGTGCAGCAAATGCTCTCGAGCGGCTCTGGACGCTCTCGCGTGATATCGCAAATGAATCAGGGAGAAAGAGTGCTCCTTCAGAAGTGCGCCAACGATTCCTTGCGACTGTGCGAGACGATCTCGCGACGCCACAAGCGCTCGGTATTCTTTGGGAAGCGTTACGGAGTGAAGAATATTCGCCTGAAGAAAAGTGGGGTCTTATCGAGGACGCCGACGCGCACTTCGGGCTGATGATTATCACGCCCCCAATCGCCTCGCCCCTACCCGAGAGTGAGATACCAGAAGATGTGCGCGAGATGCTCCAATTCCGCGAAAAAGCCCGTCTGCGCAAGGATTTTGCTGAAGCGGACCGTATTCGTGAGGATATTGAGAAAGGGGGATATCGTGTGGATGACGGGCCAGAAGGGGCAGTGTTGACGAAGCACACTCTTTGATACAATGGGCAGTAATGGCTCTCGACCGCATCCCTCCCCAATCTCTCGAATCTGAACGCGCCCTTCTTGGTGCTCTCCTCCTCAAGCCAGACGCTATCCATGACGTTTCTGATTTGATTCGTGCAAATTCTTTTTATGCTGAGAAGCATCGCCACATCTTCGGCGCGATGCATGAGCTCGCACAGCGTGGCGAGCCGATTGACCTGCTCTCACTCTCTGAACACATGCAGAATCAAGGACTCCTTGAGCATGGTGGCGGCCGAAGCTATCTCGCTGAGCTGGCTGGCTCGGCGCCGACTCCTGGTAACTTCTCGCACTATGCGGAGCTTGTCTCGCGCAAATTTCTCATGCGTTCACTCATCGATGCGGCTTATGGCATCACTGAATCTGCTTTTGATGATGCCCGCGATACGATGGAGGTGCTTGATGAAGCCGAGAAGAGTATCTATGCCGTTGGCGATGCGTCGGCCGCGCACAAATTCACCGCAATCGGCGATAAGATCCATGAAGCGTGGGATCGTCTTGAGGCGCTCTCGAAGCGTGAAGGTGGTATTCGTGGCGTGCCTTCTGGATTTCCTGATCTCGACAACCTCCTCTCTGGCTTCCACCCCTCTGATCTCGTGATTCTCGCCGCACGCCCCTCGATGGGTAAAACGGCGCTCGCCCTTGATATTGCACGCAACGCTGCGGTGCGACATAACGTCCCTGTCGGCATCTTCTCGCTTGAAATGAGCTCCGAGCAGCTAATCGACCGTATGCTCTCGGCAGAGTCGTTTGTGAACTCTTGGAAGATGCGCACCGGCCAAGTAAAGGAGGCAGATGACTTTAACCGCATCCGCGATGCGCTCGAAGTGCTCTCAAAAGCACCCATCTATATTGATGACAAACCGGGGAACAATATCTTGGGTATGCGCGCGGTTGCTCGTCGACTCAAACGCGAGCGCGGTATCGGGCTTATTATTGTTGACTATCTCCAGCTCATGGCGCCAACTTCAACCAAAGCATCTGACTCAATGGTGCAGCAGGTCACCGAGATCTCGCGTTCATTGAAGGGTCTTGCACGCGAGCTCAAAGTACCGGTCATCGCACTTTCGCAGCTCTCGCGCGCCGTGGAGCAGCG
>Ga0334722_10004949_pt1 | contig 13657 bp, 15 predicted proteins | sample C3_bottom_MG_FD_207210 | JGI IMG/M metagenome (GOLD analysis project Ga0334722, IMG submission 207210) | Sediment microbial communities from Yellowstone Lake, YNP, Wyoming, USA - C3_bottom | ecosystem: Environmental > Aquatic > Freshwater > Lake > Sediment | place: USA: Wyoming | collected...
TGGCGTAGCAAATTATCGGCAGGGGAAAATAAGTCGAACAAATACATCTGGTGTTTTGATGAACCAGAAACCCACTTATACCCTCTAGCGCAAAGACAGCTTTTTAGCACATTTCTTGATATGTGTGCAAACGAATTCCAAATAATTCTAAGCACACATTCAACCGTATTTATAGATAGGGCGATTATTAAAAATATTAATAAAGCCACACTTAATAGTGGATATACAGATGTTAATAAAGTTGAGGATGTTGAGGACATCTTTAATTCATTGGGTGTAAAAAATAGCGATTTCCTCTTTTATGATAAGTTTCTCGCAGTTGAAGGCCCCACTGAGTACGAGCTCGTGCCCAAACTGTATGAGTTAATGTTTGGGAAAACCCTTATTGAGGATGGAATTCAGATTATTAATTTAAAAGGAAAAAGTCAGTGGCAAAATTACAAACTAATCCTAGAAGATATTTTTTCGAAATTTAGAAAAACAGATGACAAAATATTTTATTTAATCGACAATGACCAAAATATTACTGCCAGCAATGTTTACAAAGTGGGAAAGTATGACATAGAAGATGCAATTTCAAACAGTATTTGGATAAAATATCTAAAGGATAATTGTGCAATTGAAATTACTGATAATATATTGGACGATCAGATAAGAGCCAACTTAAAGAATGAACCCAATGGCAAATTTTATGAACTATTAAGGGGCTATGTATCTCGACAGATTGTGAATCAAAAGTTCTTACCGTCAAAAGGTACAGAATCAGGATCATTACTCGTCGGTTATTTTCAACAAAAAAGTGATATCCCAGTGCCGATTCAAAATCTATTTAATGAAATTATTAAGTAATGCAACATTAAAAGAGATATGAATAAATGACTACAATAAAATGTGAAAGATGCGGCAACGAGATTGAACTTTCCGAAGCTCTCAAGAAAGAGATTGAAGCTTCTATTATCGCCGACCTGGATAAAAAACATTTAGCGGAAATTGAAGAGATAAAGAAAAAGGCTCTTGAGGAAGCTGGGTCTAAAAGTGATGAAAAACTAAAGAAACTCCAAGAAGAAGCCGAAGCCGATAAAAAAGAAATGCGGGAACAGATTAAGGGGCTCTTTGATCAAATTAGAGAAATAACAAAAGCAAGAGATAATGCCGAGATTGTAGCAGAAAAAAAGTTATTGGAGAAAGAAAGCAAGATAAAGGAAGATGCCACTAAGTTTGCAGATGAGCATTACCGTCTAAAATTGGCAGAGAAGGACAAAAAGCTGGCAGATACACAAAAAGCGCTAGATGAAGCTCGGAGGAAGTCTTCTCAGGGGTCTCAGCAGTTGCAGGGCGAAGTAATGGAATTGGATTTTGAAAAATCTTTGGCTGATGCTTTTCGTGATGATGATATTGAGCCGGTGGCAAAAGGCACAAAGGGGAGTGATATCTGCCAAGTGGTTAAGTCGCCTCGTGGCACTGTTTGTGGCGTGATGCTTTGGGAAATTAAGCGAACAAAAAATTGGACTGAAGGCTGGGTTGAAAAATTAAAGGGTGATTTACGTGTAGCAAAGGCTAATATCCCGATTATTATTACTGAAGTTATGCCAAAAGAGGTCGCCAGTGATATCGCGCAATTTAACGGTGTTTGGGTTTGCAAACCAAACATGGCCATAATATTAGCAACACTTTTACGCAAAAGTTTATTAGATGCTGGTTATCAAAAAGCATTAGCCGAAAATCGAGGTTCGAAAGCGGATTTGCTATACAATTTTGTCACCAGTCATGAATTCGTCCAACAAGTTGAAGGCATGGTCGAAACCTACAAAGAGATGACTTCACAAGTTATTAATGAGCGTGTAGTTTTTGAAAAACAATGGGCGCTCAGAGAAAAACAAGCACAGAAATTGTTATTTGGAACCGCAAATATTATTGGTAGTATGCAAGGCCAAATTGGACAAGCATCAATGCCAAAGATTAAAGGATTAGAATTACTCGAAGCAGGGGAAGAATAAAAATCATCGAGGAGGGAAAATGGTCAAGGTAGAAAATCCAGATCCTGAAAAAATTTCTAAGGATTTAATCGTTTCAAGGTTTAACGATCCCAAGAAGAAATTCACTCACAAAGTGGGCGCTCGGAAGCAGGACAATAAAAGTGAAAGACATAAGGAGAATAAGATCAATTTGTTGCCATAGTTTATAGAATATTTATAATTTTATTATCCTACTAGGATAATAAATATTGACATTATTTTATATCATTGATAAGATAAAAATGGAAATTAGTTATAAAAATAGAAAGCTAGAGAGGAGCTGTGATACTGAAAGTAGTGCAAAAGCCTGCTATGGAAGTTGCGCTAAAAAGGTAGTCCAGCGATTAGGGCAACTTTATGCTGCAATCGATCTCACTGATATTAAAAAGGATCCATCTGCTCATCTACACCAATTAAAAGGAGACAGGAGTGGCCAATTTGCTATCAACACAAAGCAGCCGTTTCGAATCATTTTTATACCGGAGGAAGATTTTGATATTCTTGATTATTCTACCATTAAGAAAATTAAGATATTAGAAATTAATATAAACTATCATGACGATTGAAAATACAAAATTTAAACCTTACATTGCTATTCATCCAGGAGAACATCTTGCGGATATTTTAGATGGCGCAAATATGTCTCAAAAGGAATTGTCTGACAGAATCGGGATTACCAAAGAAACAGTAAATGATATTATTAATGGCAGAAATCCTGTTTCTCCTGAAACTGCAATAAAATTGGAGCGTGTTTTTGGTATCTCAGCGACTTTCTGGAACAATTTGCAAACGAATTATGAAGAAACATTTGCTCGTTTGGAAGATCAAAGGAGCTTGGCAGGAGAAGCTGAAATTGCCCGAAGATATGGTTGTTATAATGAATTATCTGGCTATGGCATAGTTAAAAAGACAAGAGATTGGGCAGAAAAAACTAAAGAACTAATGAAGTTTTTTCAGGTGGCTTCATTGGGAGCAGTTCCCAATACAGAACCTATTGCTTTTAGGAAAACGCATAATCAACACATTTCCAAAGAGTGTTTAGCGGTCTGGCTGAGAATTGGAGAAGTTGATGCCATTAAGCAAGAACTACCGGAATTTGATAAGGCGAAGCTGAAAGAGCTGATTCCAACCTTTCGACAACTAACTCTTGAAAAGCCTGAGATATTTTCAAAAAGACTAAAGGGACTTTGTAATTCGTGTGGTGTTGCTATTGTATATACACCATACATATCAAAGACTTATGCAAATGGGGCGACTAGATGGGTTGGAAACAACCCGTTAATCCAGTTGAGTTTGAGGTATAAATATTCTGATATATTCTGGTTTACTTTTTTTCACGAACTTGCTCATATTTTAAAACATGGTAAAAAAGATCAGTATATTGAGATCCAGAATTCTGGAAGTACTGACGAAAATGAAAAGGAAGCCGATCATTTTGCTTGCGAGGTGTTGATACCCGGGAAAGAGTACAAGGAATTTGTATCTCAAAAAATCATGACTCGTAGCTCAGCACTTGCCTTTGCGCAAAAGATTGGGATAAGCCCAGAAATTATCGCAGGGAGACTTGGCCATGACACAGGTAATTGGGCCGCTGTGCATTCTCTTAGAAAACAACTTACATTAAGTCAGGGGAAATAAATTTTAAACAAAAAACCTAAAGACAGTAAGAATTATCGAGAGTTCAGAAATAAAAAATGGGTCCGGAAAGCTCCAGTCCCATTTTTCAGCGGGTCATGGACAAGAGACCCACACCCGCGAAAATTCCTTTTTGAATCGCAACTTTTTCTAGGCTAGAATGTAATAGGGGACGGTTCTCTTTTGATCTCGGTTTTACGCTTTATTAAAACTAAAACAAAGTATTACTACACCGTTTTACCCAAAGCCCACCTCGTAGGTGGGCTTTGAGGTTATGAATCACACTCATGTCAATAGTTTTATCTTTTAATGTAAAAAGTATTGACAAACTATCGTCGGGCGTATTACAATACGGCTGTAATACAAATTAACGGAGGTATTTTTTGATGAACACATTCGCAGAAAAAATTAAAGCTTTGCGACAAGATCGAAAGATAAATCAGATTGAGGTTGCAGACCAATTAGGTATTTCTAGGCCTTCGTATATTGATGTGGAAAAAGGGGAGAAGGAATTAACTTTGGGCCAGCTTAAGCAATTGGCTGGCATTTTTCAGGTTTCTCTTGAAGAATTACTTTTTGACACGATTCAAGTTGCATCGACAGATTATAATCTGGATAAATACATACAAATTATTCTAAATTGTTTGCAGTACGGTGGGGACACGACCGATGGGCGACTTACTAAAACTAAGCTTGCTAAACTTGCCTATTTGGCTGACTTTGCATGGTTTTACAATTATTTAAGGCCGATGAGCGGTCTGTCTTATAGAAGAATCCAGCAGGGGCCTGTGCCTGATCAATACTTTCGTGTTATTGATGAATTGTATGATTCTGGTGCCATTACCATTGAGAAGAAAAAAGGTGGTACTGTGTGGATGATTGGATCGGTAGAGAAAGCTTCATCTGATAAACTTGATCCAGATGAGTTGAGCCTTATCAAGAAAATCACAAAACAATGGAAGGACAAGAACACTTCTGAAATTGTTAAATTTACTCATGACCAGTTACCTTGGAAAATTTGTCGACAGGGAGAGCTCATTCCATACGAATTGATTACTCAAGAAGAGCCAGAGCATGTCTATTAATAGAGTCCAAAATCTGGAATAGAATTTAATATTAAAGGGGTTAAAATGACAGAGGAAATTTTAAACAAAATTGCAATTTTTCAGAGGAAAGAGATCAGACGAGTCATTTACAAAAATGAGTGGTGGTTTTCTGTCGTGGGTGTGTGCTATGCATTGACCGACAGTGTCGATTCAGGTGCATATTGGCGAAAGTTAAAACAGCGTCTTGTGGAAGAAGGCAGTCAGGTCGTGACAATTTGTCACGGACTGAAATTGATAGCACCAGACGGCAAAATGCGCGAAGCGACTTGGACGCACAGTTATGTCAAAGGGCAAATATCTGCCGAAGAAAAACAAAGAAATTGTGGAATAAATCAAATAATTTGTTGCAATGATGTGTTAAACTATAATTATATTAACGATTGGAGAAATTATGAAAGAGATTGGCAAAGTAGTTCATTTTTTCGACAAGATTAGTGTGGCGATCATCGAATTGACTGCCGGACTTAAAGTTGGCGACACAGTCACATTCAAGAGCAAAGAGGAGTTCGATCAGGAAGTGACCTCAATGCAGATCGATCATAAAGAGATCGAAACGGCCAAGTCTGGTGATGCCATTGGGATGAAAGTCGACAAGCCTGTCCACGAAGGCGTCAAAGTAGAATTGAAATAGATCAACTTTATCAAAGTGCTTTTCGCATCGATTGTTTTTTGTATTAAAAGAATGTCACCGATTAGTGGCATTTTTAGTAACTATGCGAGGGGTTCTTGACAAAGTTCACGAATAGGTGTAAACTGTAAGTAACAATAATTCTTACTAATGGTTTACAAATGGAAAACAATCTAGTTAAAATTTATCGTTCAAAAAAGTCGGTTTTGAGTATAAATGACTTGGCAATTTTGATGAGCGAGAGAAACGGAGATAATTTAAAAGCTAAAATATATTATTATGTGAAAAAGGGTTATTTATCCCGTTTGCGTCGTGGATTCTATATTAAAGACAAAGAGTTCAATGAGCGGGAATTGGCAACAAAAATATTTACGCCTTCTTATATCAGTTTTGAAACTGTTTTAGCGCAAGAAGGAATGACTTTTCAATATTATTCATCAATTTTTGTAGCAAGTTATCTCTCGAGGGACATAAAGGTGGGGGACCAGCGTATCAGTTATCGAAAAATGAAAAAAAGTGTTCTTTTAAACCGTGCTGGATTAGTTAACAAAGGCCCATATTTTGAAGCGACCATGGAGCGAGCTTTTTTGGATACAATTTATCTACAGGGCGAAATTTATTTTGATAATGTAGATAATTTAGATTGGAATAAAGTTTTTGAATTGGTTAAGATATATAAGAATAAAGATATGGAGCGAAGAGTTAAAAAAATGAGAGGAAAGTATGATTGATAAAGAAAAACATCACGCAATTTTATTGGCAATATTGAAAGAAATTTATGCTATTAAAGAAATTTCTTCGGTTTTAGGATTCAAGGGCGGTACGGCTGCCTATTTATTTTACGATTTACCCCGTTTTTCTGTTGATTTAGATTTTGATATGCTGGTTTACGACGAAGCAACCGAGAAAGAAGTATTTGAAAAAGTAGGTCAGATTGTTCAAAAATATGTGAGAATTCGTGATAAAGCGATCAAGCATTTCACTCTTTATTTTGCAATCACATATGAAGAAGGTCACCAAAGGCTAAAGGTGGAGATTTCACGACGACTTACATCTTCTCGCTTTGAAGTCAGAGATTATTTTGGTATCCCAATAAATGTGATGGTTGCAGAAGATGTATTTACCAACAAATTATTAGCTTTGACTCAAAGAAAAACTCCAATGACCAGAGATGTTTTTGATGTCCATTATTTTTTTAAAAAACTTTTTCCATTGAATGAGAAAATGATAATAGAAAAATCGGGGAAAAATTTAATAGATTATTTATTGGATTGTGTTAGTCATGTAGAGGCACTAGACAATAGCTTAATAATGCATAGGTTAGGAGAACTTGTTGATCAAGACCAGAAAGCATGGATTAAAAATCACTTGAAAAAAGATACGATTACCTATCTCAAATTGAAAATTGATATTCTGCAACGAGAAAAGAAGGGAAATAAGTTATCATAATTGATTACTTATTTGGGACGATCTGTATGCCATTTGATAAAACTCAAAACAAATCGACTGGGGATGAGGGCGAGCAGATCGCGGCTGGCTACATCAAAGAGTTGGGCTACAAGGTCATAGAGCGCAATTTACGCCTGTTTTGTGGTGAAATTGATATATTGGCCGAGGACAAAAAAACTATTGTTATTATCGAGGTCAAGACGGTACGAGGGTCAGGCTTTGGATTTGCGCAGGAGCTTGTTCGATACAAGAAGCAGAAAAAATTAAAGTTACTTGGTCGTGCCATCGAACAGCAATATCCTAACCGCTCGATTAGAATAGACGTGATAGGAGTGCATTTGTATGAGACTCCATCAAGAATAGAGCATTTGATAGACGCGGTGCATTGAGAATCAATAATCAATAACCAAGTAACAATAATCAGTAAATACCCAATTTCCAATAACCAATTATCGGGCAACTCAAAGTGAAAAAATCAAAATTAGGAGCCCACGATTTATCGTGTGTACAAGCATCCTAAAGGATGTTCTCCAATATCACCGGAGACCACGCATCAGCCCTCGTCAGGATCCATGACGTGTTTGAAACAGCCTAAAAGCTGGGCTCCTATATTATCGGAAGTCATTTTTTAGAATATTATTAAAAAAACTTATAGCTCTTTAATCTCTAGTTCTTTTTTCTCGTCTTTCTCTTCGTGTGATCTTTCGAGGTGTTCTTTGTGTAAGTCCATAATTATACGGGCGATTTTTTTGGGGTCTTTGACACTATCAATATTCAAGACGCCAATATCGCTTCCGGAGTGAATGACAATATTACCATAGTTGAAAAATGAGCGCCAGATGCCTTTCAGGTCGACTCCGACTTCTTCGATGTCTTGAAGGTGAACTTCGTCAACTTGTTGAAACAAATAGCCATTTTGACGAACATAGATAATTCTTTCTTCGGTCACGATAAGAACATCAAGGTAATAATCGACAAAGGCGTGAAATATCAAAGCCAAAGCGACCAGAAGATAAGCACTGACGCCAAAGGTTAGAATTATAGCGTATGAAAGTTCGAGAGTCATATAATTGAGAGCGAGGGAAATTAACAATACTAGAACGGGAATACAGAGCAGAAGACAGATGCCAATAATGAGGGCATATTTTATCCAGTGTTTTTTAGCAAAAACGACGATTTTATCGTCTGGTTTTTTGCCGGGGAAAGTTTTGCGCATTTCTAACATATTAAAGTAAATTTAATTCTAAAATAACTGCCAGAGCTGTTAAGACAACGATTGTGATGGAGATATTTATGAAGAGCGAAATGATTTTTTCGCTTGTAAAGTCCATATTGTCGGTTTTGCGGAGCTGAAAAATGCCAACATAGCCATAAACGGCGAAGGCGATTAAAAAGGTAATGTAAAATGCGATTGCAATTATCATAATGTTATTATACTTCTTTTGACAGAAAAAAGAAAAAGCCCTGCATTGGGCCTTTGCCCCATGCAGGGATAGTACTTGTGCCGGTTAGGGAGAGAGAAGGGGTTAGTTGGTGCCACAGAGTCGGTCAAAGTTCTCTATCGCATCCCGGCCGGTCATAGAGCGTCCAGTAGTAACAAAGTCGAGCAAGTGTTTACGGATAGGGAGCGAGTTGTCCTCTATATGATTCAAGCAGAGCTCCATAAGCCTGCGGAGTGCCTGCATCATCTTTGGTGTTTCCTCCTTCTCGCAGCCACTGCCGTCTTTGGGCAGAAGTCCGCAGAGCATTTCGATGATTGAGCCCTGTTCTGCATCTGCCTCGATGACCAAATTGCAGATCCTTTTCCCCTCGACTAGCTCCATTTGGGGCTCTTGCTCTTCCATGACATAGCCTGGATGAAAGTGTTCTAGCTGACTTACTAACAGACCCTCTCGAATGGTCAGGAATATTCCCATGTGAAGCCAGCCTTTATCGGTATGTTGTGTTAGAAGCTCACAGCAATAGTGATATCCCCCAGAATCTTCCTTTGGCAATCTGTCCAAAATAAAACGAATGCTTTTCATACAATCCTCCTTGTGCTCAAGCTATTGCTTGTCTAGGGCATCATAAAGTATATTGGATAGTTTGTCAAGGGACAGATACACACTATAACAGTTTGGTTTACGCTTAGTATAGCAGAACGGCTTGACAATATGTCGTAAAAAAAGATACACTATAGTCATGAATGAACGATTTATCGAACAGTTTGCAAAGTTTGGGCTTAAGCCCCAGGAAACCTTGGTTTACCTAGCTTGCTTAAATATTGGCGAAGCAACAGTCGGTATGATAGCCAAGAAAACAAGTATACAAAGAACATTTGTTTATGACGTAGCCGAAGATCTAGTCCTAAAGGGTTTATTTTCAAAAATAGAAGTCGAAGGCGTTAGACGATTCAGTGCAATATCAGTTGAACGATTTAAGAAAATACAATTGAGCAAAATTGGCGAGCTCGAAGAGATACTGCCCGAATTAAGGGCGTTGCAGAGCGTTGGGAGCGAACCGAGGGTCCAGTTTTTCAGAGGGAAGGATGGTGTATTTACTGCCTTGCATGACACATTAAATCTTCCAAAAGGAAGTGAAATTGTTGGTTATGCCACAATGGCAGGGTTGTATAGCGAGGAAATGGAAAAATCGCTGGAATATTTAAATCAGCGCATAAAAAAGGGCATTACCCTGCGGGAGCTTGCTCCAGATACAGATGAAACGAGAGCAATCACCGAAAAAAATGAGGAGCATTTAAGACAGACACGGCTCCTACCAAAAGAAAAATTTCCTTTTATGAATGAGATCAATATATATGGCAATAAAATCGCTATCATGTCGGTGCAGAAGGAATACTTGGCCGTCATCATCGAGTCAGAAAGCATCGCCAAGACGCAGAGGATGATATTTGAGCTGGCGTGGCGCGGGGCGAAGGATTTTCAAAAGTAATGAAATATTGAAAAGTTTGTGATAGGATGGAGTTAGATAGTTAGTTAAATGATTGATTGGTTAAACGGTTAAATAGTTATTGCTTCACCTCACCCAGCCTCTCCTTAGAAAGGAGAGGAGTTAAAGGAATATTATGATACGTACAAGATTTGCGCCGAGTCCAACCGGGGAACTTCATATCGGGGTGGTTAGAACCGCTCTTTTTGCCTATTTGTTCGCAAAATCGCAAAAGGGTGAGTTTCTTTTGCGTATTGAAGACACAGACAGAGAGCGATATGTCAAAGATTCAGAGAAACGGATCGTCGAATCTCTTGATTGGCTTGGAATTATTCCTGATAATAAAAAAGAAATCGTCGTTCAATCGGAGAGGCTGGATATTTATAAGGAAGCGGTATCCAAACTTCTCGCAGAGGGTAAAGCATATGTTTGCACTTGTACTAAAGATCGGTTGGAGAAATTGCGAGCAGAACAGCTCAAAAAAGGTATTCCGACGGGATATGATGGACATTGCAGACAGAAACTCGAAATTCGAAACTCGAAACTCGAAACAAATCAGAAATTTGAAATTCTAAACGGGGCGGTTGTACGAATGAAAATACCGAATAAAGGCAAAATTGTTATTGATGATTTAGTTCGAGGTAAAGTTGAATTCGATGCCTCGTTGATTGACGATCAGGTTATTCTCAAATCTGATGGTTTCCCAACCTATCACTTGGCTTCAGTCGTTGATGATCATGAAATGAAGATTACCCATGTTATCCGAGCGGAAGAGTGGCTTTCATCTACGCCAAAACATATCGTTCTATACGAAATGTTTGGCTGGGAAGCGCCAAAGTTTGCTCACTTGTCGATGATATTTGGTTTAGATAAGAAGAAATTATCAAAGCGTCATGGCGCTACAAGCATTAAAGAATATCAAGATCAGGGCTATTTACCTGAAGCAATTATCAATATGTTGGCACTTTTAGGCTGGAATCCTAAAGACGAGAGAGAATTCTTTACAATGGAAGAATTGATTGCCGAGTTCAAAATCGAAAATGTGAACAAGGCACCGGCAATTTTTGATCTTGTAAAGCTAAATTCATTTAATGAATATTACATCAAGCAAGTTGTCAGTTCACAGTTGTCAGTTGTCAGTAATTTGCTCAAGAAATTTGGGTTAGAAAACCTTACCGCAGGAGAGAAAGAGATAATCGGGCGAGGTGGGTTTGCCACACTAAAAGAAGCAAGCGAATATATCGAACAATTACGAAAAGAGCCAGAATATGATGGAAAAATATTGGTATTTTCGAAATCTGACAAGAAGGCAACTCTTAAAGGATTAGAATGCGCCCTTGCTAACATCGAAAATATAGAGAAGTGGGGAACTCAAGAGCTCCAAATGCAACTTGGCCTCACGGTTACAAGAGAAAACCTGACCAATGGTGATGTTTTCTGGTCGGTTAGAGTAGCACTCTCTGGCGAGGAAAAATCACCAAGTCCGGTTGAACTGCTGTTAGCACTGGGCAAGGAAGAGTCGATCAAGAGAATTAAAAGAGCAATCACAAAACTAAGCACTAAATCCTAAGCACTAAAACTCAAACAAATTCTAAATATCAAATAAAACAAAAACAAACATGAGTAAACTATACGATTTAGAAGATAGAACGTTGCAATTTGCAAAAGATGTTAGACAATTTATTAGACAAATCCCCAGAAATGTTTCTTCAATCGAAGACGGAAAACAGCTTGTTCGATCATCGGGTTCTGTCGGTGCCAACTATATTGAAGCCAATGAATCATTAAGTAAAAAAGATTTCTTAATGAGATTGAGAATCGCCAAGAAAGAAGCAAAAGAGTCACGATTTTGGTTAGAGCTGTTGGATATAGACAAAAATTTAGAAAGTTTAAGGCTAAAACTGCTTAAAGAATCCACAGAATTAATGGTAATATTAAGTTCAATCATCTACAAATCAGAGAATAAAGATAAAGTTTAGTGCTTAACATTTGTTTGAATTTTAGAATTTAGTGCTTAGTGCTTAAGGAGGTGTGCTATAGCCGATCAGCGTATAAAATTAATTCAAGTCATCGCCGATTCAAATATGGGAGGAGGGCCCAAGCATGTTCTTGGTATTCTCTCAAATATTGATCGAAAGATTTTCGAACCTTTTTTGGTTTGTCCTCCCGGATATCTCTCGGCTGAAGGTAAATTATTACCGGGCGTCGAGGTATATAATTTTAATCCTGGCAGTAAATTTGATATTGTCTCAATATTAAAACTACGCACAACTATTCATAAAATATTGTCTTCACATGATCCCTTCGGACCAGCCATCGTTCACGCTCACGGTCCAAGAGCTGGGCTGATGGCGCGATATGCAACTCCATCCACTGCTAAGACAGTTTATACCGAGCACCGATGGGATGACGACTATCATTTGAAGAACCCATTGAATGAAATGATTCAGAAAAGCATGATAAGAAAACAGAATGCTAAAGCAAATTTAATTATCGCGGTTTCATCATCGGTGAAGAAATATCTTATCAACTCGGGGCTAGCTTCGAAAGATAAGGTCATCGTTATCCCAAACGGAATATCGATGAAGGAATCTAACTACAATCTACAGCCTACAAACCACAAACCACATACGATCGGGACGATTGGGAATTTGAACTACCAGAAAGGACATTCATACCTCATAGATGCAATGCCAGAGATTCTAAAGAAATATCCTCTCATAACCCTAGAGATTATCGGTGAAGGCGAAGACAGGCCGGCGCTCGAGGATCAGATCAAAAAATTAAATCTCCATAGACAGGTCACCTTGCTTGGTCACAAGAATATTGTGAGTAAATATCTCAAACAGTGGTCTGTTTTTGTGCTATCATCGGTAGCAGAAACATTTGGTATCGTTGTTTTAGAAGCAATGCAGGCGGGGGTCCCAGTTGTGGCAACAAAGGTAGGCGGTGTTCCCGATATTATCACAAATGGCAAAAACGGTTTATTGATTCCAAGTCGGAATTCTCATGCGATTGCAAAATCGGTCATTGATCTATTGGAGCGACCGGCAATGGCATCAAAATTAAAACGCGAAAGCCTGAAGAGAGTAGAGGATTTTGATTGGAAGAAGATAATAAAAGAACTAGAAAAGAACTATATTGAACTCTTCAATGATTGAGGTCCACTACTTTCTTGAGAAAAGAGAGTATTAATGATATATTAAGCACATATTCCGAGATCGCCCCAGTCATTCGACGGGGTAAATCTAATGGATAAGTATCAGATGGCGTTTATCCCGTAGCTTTAGCGAAGTGGGAGATCTGCCCCGTTAAATAATGCTTTCTTTTATCAATTGTTCCGAGATCGTCTAATGGTAGGACTGCAGATTCTGGATCTGCCTATCTAGGTTCGAATCCTAGTCTCCCAGCTCGAAGTCCGAGCAAAAGTGTATGCAAGAAGAAGATGAAGATTCAGGCCCCGTTGTCTAGCGGTTAGGACGGCGCCCTCTCACGGCGTAAGCCCGGGTTCGATTCCCGGCGGGGTCACAAAAGAAGGACGCGCAAGTGGGAAGCGCGGAGAGAAATTGAGGGCCCGGTCGTCGCTCGACGACCGGGCCCTTTGCCTGTACTGCCCAGCCATGTTCGACCAGGCCCTCGATGAGCTCGTCCGTCAGACCGGCGCCGAGCTCGCCATCTTCTGCGACTACGAGGGCGAGGCGATCGCCCGCTCGCCTCGCAACGGCGACGGCTACACCGTCCGGCTCGTCGGCGCTCAAGTCGCGGCCCTCACGCACCAACTCCAAGAACTGGCCAAGGCCAACGGCGAGTCCGAGCGGCTCTGCCTGACCTGCTCCACCGAAGCGCGCACCTGGCTCATCGAGGCCTTGCCGGGCCATTACTACCTGCTCTTGAGC
>Ga0334722_10004950_pt1 | contig 13655 bp, 11 predicted proteins | sample C3_bottom_MG_FD_207210 | JGI IMG/M metagenome (GOLD analysis project Ga0334722, IMG submission 207210) | Sediment microbial communities from Yellowstone Lake, YNP, Wyoming, USA - C3_bottom | ecosystem: Environmental > Aquatic > Freshwater > Lake > Sediment | place: USA: Wyoming | collected...
GAGCCAGACGGGACGCCAATAGGCGTGACTGAAAATAGTGCCGACCAGGTAGAAGATGAACGTCAGGCCGAACAGGTGAATATGCGACACCCGCACCAGGGTGAAGATATCGGTACCCGTATCCTGCTCGGTCACTTTCTTCAAGTTATCCATGCCGTTCAAGTTCGCCAAGTGCGGATTGCTGCCGTCGTGGCAGCTGAGACAGCGCTTTTCGATGGTCGGTTTGATCGCCGTTTCGTATTTTGCCTTGTCGGCCCCCTGCTGCACCCAGCTGACGATCACGTTGAGTTCGTCCGGCGGCAGCATGTTCGACATCGGGCCGCGCAAGGCCGACTCCAGGCGCGAACCTTTGCCGCTGCCGGTGTAAGCGATGACCAGATCGTCATAGGACATATCATTCGGGTTTCCGTCGCGGCCCGAGTAGGTGTGGAACAGATAAATCGCGGCAAACATGTAAGCAAGACCGAGCACCAGCAGCACCGCGGTGTACATGACGCGCATGCTGGTGGGCAGTTCCGAGAAATGCAGGTAATGGCGATGCAGGGGCGTGTCACTCATGATCTATCCGTATGTTGGTTGGGCTGAATGTTCTGGAAACAATCCGGGTCATGCCTGAGTTCTAGCAAGCACTCATTTCTTGGCTGCCGGGGCCGGGGGCAGAACCAGGTAGGCCAGGCCGCGCGCCTTCTGCCGCGCGTAATGCGCAGCCAGGCCGTCGATCAGGGCGTCATCCAGTCCTTCGGACATCACCACCATTTCCTTGCTCTTGCGCTCGCCTTTCTTGTACGCGCGCAGCACGCGCTCCATATATTCCGCCCGCTGTGCGGCCAAGGCAGGAGAGCGCGGGTCGGTGCTATTGCCGTTCACGCCGTGGCAACGATCGCAGCGTTCGGCCCATTCAGGAACGGTCAAGGGTTTGGCGACCTTGGGCGCCTGCGGCGTCTGCCCCGCATAGTAGGCGGCCAAATTCTTTGCCGTGGCTTCGTCGATCGACGAAGCCGGCCCTTTCATCGTCGCATCGCTGCGCGATCCATCCTTGTAGGCACGCATCGCGTCGATGAAATACTGCGCCTCCTGTCCGGCGAGGCTGGGGGTGCTCGGATTGCCGCTCACGCCGCCCTCCCCATGGCAACCGACGCAACCGGCGGCGGCGGTCTTCCCGGCAGCGACATTGCCCGGCGCCGGCGTCTTCGCCTTGCCCGGCTTCTCCAGCGCATAGAACAGCGCGATGTTATTGATCTCGGCCTCGCTCAGCCCCGACACCAGGGTTTTCATCATGTCGTGCTTGCGCTGGCCACCCTTGTAGGCGTTGATCGCCGCGACGAAATACTTCGGATCCAAGCCGATCAGGCTGGGCATCCCCGCGGTCGTGCTGATTCCGTCCTCGCCGTGACATCCGCCGCAGCCAGTCGCAGCCGCCCTGCCGGCGCTGATCGCGTTCGGCTTCGCCGCGCCGGCTTTCGCGCTGCCGGTGCTGATCGGCTCCGCGGGTTCCTGGCTCGCATAGTAGGCGGAGACTTTCATGATCGCGTCGTCGTTCATGTACTTGACCGTATTGGTCATGAGCTTGTGGCCGCGTCCGCCAGCCTGATAAACCTTCAGCTCGAGGTGCATGTACACAGCCCTCTGCCCGGCGATGTTGGGCACGCCTTTCTCTTTGCTGATCCCATTCAGGCCATGACAACGCGCGCACATGGTATCGGCCACCTGCCTGCCTTCAGCCACGTCCTGCGCGGTCGCGTACAAGACCCTGAAGTCCGCGCTATTGGCCGCGCCCAAATTGACGGTTTGGGCCACCGCCGCAGCCGCCAGCAGACCGCCGGCGAGGCCGGCGACCACCGTCGCCAGAAACACACTCCGCACGCTTCGTTTCATTGACTTTCCCTCGACCAATCTTCCGTATGCGCAATGGTTTCCAATTGCGTGCCAACGCCGCTGCATCGACAAGATCTGGGATCTAGCTCAACGGCATAACCGGGATATTCTTGTTTGAACTTATCCAAATATTTTACCACGGAAGCAATCCGTTGCGCAGATTCGGGAGCACGATTTCGAGGCGCGCGATCATCGATTGTCCGGCTCGCGCCGTGCGCCGCGCACCGCCAGCATTGCCGCCTCCATGCGGCTGCGCACATGCAGCTTTTCCAGAATATTCGTGATGTAATGCTTGATTGTCTTCTCCGATAGATGCAGGCGCTCGCCGATTTCGCGATTGGTCAACCCCTGCACCACCAGTTTGAGTATTTCCGCCTCGCGCTCGCTCAATTCTTCCAGCGGATCCTGCGGCGCGATGCTGCGGCTGAGCGCGACCAGTATCCCCGCGGCGAGCGAGGGCGTCACATAGACCTCCCCGTCCGCAACGGAGCGGACCACACGCGCGAGTTCGTGTGCGGAAATGCCTTTGAGCACATAGGCGCGCGCACCGGCCTTGAACGCCGCCAGCAGCTTGCTCTCATCCTCCATCACCGTCAGCATCATCACCTTCGCGGCAGGACAGGCGATGGTGAGCTTCTCCGCGGTCACGATGCCGCCCCAGCCGGGCATCGAGATGTCGAGCAGCACCACGTCCGGGACGAGATTGCGGGCCAGGCGCAGCGCGTCCTCGCCGGAGGCGGCCTCGCCGACCACTTCGAGATCCGCCTGCGCCGCCAGGGAATGGACTACGCCTTCGCGAAACAATGGATGATCGTCGGCCACGAGTATGCGGATGCGCTCAGCCATGATGATGCTCCAGTTGCGACAGCGGCATGGCCACGCGCACCATGGTGCCCTGGCCGATAACGCTGTCGACTTCGAACCTCCCCCCCATAAGCTCGACGCGTTCGCGCATCCAGTCCAGGCCAAAGTGGCCGTCGGCCTTCAAGGCCTTGGGATCGAAGCCTTTGCCGTCATCGGCCACCACCACATTCAATTGACTCGCGCTACCGCTCACCAGCACGCGCTGGTTGTGGCCGCCGCCGTGGCGAAATCCGTTGGCCAGCGATTCCTGCAACACCCGGAACAGCGTGATCCTCACCGGCAGCGGCGCTTCCGCCGGCGCATGGTCGAATGCGAGCGATGCGGCCACGCCGGTCTTGCGCTGGTGATCGTCCACTGCGCGCTGAAAGGTCTCGGCCACCGAGAATTTCTCGATCTCCGGCAGCTGCAGGCCGCGCAGGATCGCGCGCAAATCCGCCAGCGCCGACTGCAAGGCGAGGTGGATGGTGCGAAAATCTTCGGTGACCGATCGGCTGCCTCCGGCCGAATGGCCGCAATTGCCGCAGACCTCCGCCAGCGATTCGATGCGCATCGACGCCAGTGCCAATCCCTGCCCCGGTCCATCATGCAGGTCCGTGGCGATGTTGCGCAGGAATTGTTCATTCAGGGCCATGGTCCGCGCCGCCGCGCGATTCACGCGATCGTGCAACTGCTCGTTCTGATCCAGCAAGGCCGTCAACTGGTCGACCTTTTCGCCAAGCTCCTTTTGCTGCGCCGCGATGGTACGGTTTGCCTTGCGCACCAGGGTTGCCAACAACACCAGCATCGCCAGCGTTACCGCACCGTGCACGCCCCAGCTGCGCCATTGCGCCGTGCGCACGCCCTGCTCCAGGCCGTCTGCTGCCTGGAAAAAACCGGCGACCGCCAGCACCGTCTGGTCGCTTTCCGCGCGCAGGGGCGCGTAGGTCTCTATCAGGCGCGACCAATGCAGGTTCTTGAACTCGTTTGCGAACTCGCTATTCTCCACGATGCGCGAGCGCACCTCGCCCGCAAATGCCGAGGCCAGCGGCCGCTCCATCGGATAGATCTGCCCCACCAGCGAGGGATCGGCACTGTTGTACATGATGCGGCCATTGCGACCCCAGATCTTGAGGGCGACGATGTGGTCGCCCAGGTGGGTGCCGCGCAGCATGCGATCGAGCGCAAGCTGGTCGGCACCGTCCAGCCTGCCGGCGCTGACCAAGGACTGCACGTGCGGCGTCACCGCGCCATCCAGGTACATATTGGTCACGATCCCAGTGCCGTTGATCACGCCGGTTTCGATTTGCCTGCCCACCCAGATGCCGATCAGCGCCATGCCGGCGAGCAGGATCAGGAAACCCACCAGCAGGAAGCGGTGTACCAGGCTGAGCTTGGATAACATGGACATGCGACCCATTCTAGCAGCCGTAGTTCACACCCACCATCGCCCATGGTCTCGGACCAAAGGCCCTGAGCGTCTGAGCGAAATAGGATCCATGGTCCGTTGCGCGCCAGCCCCCGGCTCAGCACTATTAACAGCATGGGTACAGGTTCGCGCATCCAGGCTCAAGATCAAGGCGCCGTCCGTAAATCAGCGGTCGCCCTGGTCGCGCTAGCGGCTGCGCTTGCCTGCTGCTGCGCGCCGGCGTTTGCGTCAAAGGCGCGGCCCAGCGTTCACGAAACCACGCTGGAGGATCCGAACCAGAAGACACCCGAACTCGCGACGGACGAACTCAAGGCGCTGCTCGCGAAAGGCGGCGCGGTCCTGCTCGACGCCCGGCCAACCGAGGAATACGCCCTCGCGCACATACCGGGCAGCCTGAATCTGGACGAGAAACAGCTGGGCCGCTTCACCCAGTCCTTCCCCGACCGCAACATCAGCATTGTCGTCTACTCCAACGGCCCTTATTGCGAACGCGCGCGGGACAAATCGGAGGACCTGCTGCGCCTCGGTTATACGCGGATCAGCCGCTACCAGCTCGGCCTGCCCGTTTGGCGCGCCTTGGGCAACACCGCGGAAACGAACCTGCAGGGCTTTCGCCAGGTGCTGCGCGACGGCAACACCTTCGTCGTCGACGCGCGCAGCCGGACCGAATACGCGGCGGGCACCGTGCCAGGCGCGCTGGCCATCCTCGCCGGCGAAGTGAGCAAAGCCGAAAAAGATCGCCGCCTGCGCTATCTGGATCACAGCACCAGGGTGATCGTTTTCGCCGGCAGCACAGCGGAGGCGCGCACCGTGGCCGACGAGCTCGCCCGGAACGCGTACTCGAATACCAGCTATTTCGACGGTTCCTACGCGGAACTGAAACGAGCCAAGTTCTTCTCCGAACGCAGACCGTCCGCTGCGGATCTCGACGATTTTACGAAATGACAAGAAAGGCGAGCATGCCCAAACATATTTTTCGACTGGTGTCTCTGATCCTAGGCTTCCTGGCGGTCGCGATCGTCGCGAAGCCTTTTCTGACCGTGGATTCCTTCTACCGATTCGGCCACTACCGCGCCAATTCCGTTACCGAAATCGCATCCCAGGAGCCGGTGCTGCAGACTGCGAATTACTGCAAGGATTGTCACACCGAGCGCCACGCGCAGTGGTCCGCCAGCAGCCACAAATCGGTCACCTGCGAAATCTGCCACGGTGTGGCCTTGAATCATCCGGAAAAAGGCAAGCTGCCGATCCCGAAAGATGCGGTGAAGCTGTGCGCCCTGTGCCACGAAGCCATGACCGGGCGACCGCGCACCCAGCCGCAGATCCAGGTCGCACAGCACGCGGGCGGCCAGCAATGCACCGTCTGCCATAACCCGCATTCGCCCAAGATCGCCGCGGCCCTGGTAAGAGTCAGCGGCAATGCCGCCGCCGGAAAGCAAAAGGCGGCCGACTGCGCTGCCTGCCACGGCACGGCCGGAATCAGCCCGAACGACACCTGGCCGAATCTCGCCGGGCAGAACGCCGCCTACCTGGTGCGGATCTTGTCCGCCTACAAATCCGGCGATCAAAAAGACGTGGCGATGACGCCCTTGGCGCAGGATCTGAACGATGCCGACATCCAGAACCTAGCAAGCTATTACGCCGGCCTGAGCTGCAAAGGGGCGGCGGGCGAGAAGGCCGCAGGCGATATCGCCGCCGGCAAGGTCTTGTCGAAGAACTGTGTGGCCTGCCACGGCGAGACCGGCATCGGCAGCAATCCCGCCTGGCCGAAATTGGCCGCGCAAAAGCAAGGCTACCTGGCGAATGCGCTCAAGGCGTTCAAAGCGGGATTGCGCAAAGACCCGATGATGGCGAGCGTTTCCAGAGGCCTGAGCGACACCGATATCGCCGACCTGGCCGCGTACTACGCCGCGCAGAACTGTCAGACCACCAAGAACCCGTGACAAGAATCAATTTTGGTCGCGGGCCAGTCTAGGGGAGCACGAGGGGATGTATCCCCTCGTATCGTAAGAACCGTCAAGTAAGGGATGACCAAACCATGAACAAAGAAGATTCAAATCCCACGCTGGAGGCGCGTCGCGGATTCCTCGCCAAGCTCGCCGGCGCCGCCACCTGCGCCGGCGCCGCGGCGGGCGCGGCGGCATTGGGCGCCATCCCCACGGTCTCGGCGAAGACGGAGGCGCCGCCAGCGGGCGCTTCGTTCCCGACCAAGGACTACGACTGGACCAAGCACCAGTGGGGTTTCGGCGTCGATGCCACGAAGTGCATCGGCTGCCTGCGCTGCGTCGAAGCGTGCAAAACCGAAAACGAAGTGCCGCGCAATGCGCACCAGTTTCGCACCTGGGTGGAGCGCTATGTGCACCTGGAGGGCGAGGACGAAGTCCGCATCGACAGCCAGCAAGACCCGGTCAACATCGAGGCCTCCGGTTCGGAGAAGGAGTTCAGGTTTGCCAACCGCTACAAGGATGCGAAAGTCGAAAAGGCGTTCTTCGTACCCAAGCTGTGCAACCACTGCACGCATCCGGCCTGCGTGCAGGTGTGTCCCACCGGCGCGACCTACCGCACCGAGGACGGCGTGGTCCTGATCGATCATGGCTATTGCATCGGCTGCAGATACTGCGTTCAGGCCTGCCCCTACGGTGCGCGCTATTTCAACGAGGAGCAGGGCGTCTCGGACAAATGCACCTGGTGTTATCACCGCATCACCAAAGGATTGCAGCCGGCCTGCGTCGAGGTCTGCCCGGTGGGTGCGCGGGTGTTCGGCGATCAGAAAGACAAGCAGAGCCCGATCAGCCTGTTCATACGCAACAACCGGGTGCAGGTGCTCAGGCCCGAGACCGGCAATGCGCCGAATGTATTCTATGTAGGCATCGACAAAGAGGTGAACTAATGGAACCGATTATTCAATTCGCCCCCTACACCGGCTGGGTCTATCCCAATGAAACGGTGTTCGAATGGTCGGTGCTGATCGCCGTCTATCCCTACCTCACCGGTCTGGTGGCGGGCGCATTCACCGTGTCCAGCCTGTATCAGGTGTTCGGCTTCGAGCGCCTGAAGCCGGTGGCGCACATGGCCCTGCTGACTTCGCTCAGTTTCATGATTTTCGTGCCTACGCCGCTGCTGCTGCACCTGGGCCACCCGGAACGCGCGTTCAATTCGACCATCACGCCGCATCTGACCTCCGCCATGGCGATGTTCGGCTTCTTTGCGAGCTTCTACGTTGCGCTGTTGATTCTGGAAGGATGGTTTGCGTACCGCCCCTTCATCGTCGACCAGGCGCAGAAGCAGAGCGGGCTGCTGGGCAAGTTCTATGGCCTGCTGACGCTCGGCTCCTATGACGTGTCCGAACATGCGATGCGCTACGACAGGAAGTGGATCTTCGCGCTCGCCGTCATCGGCATTCCCGCGGCGCACGGCCTGCATGGCTATGTCGGCTTCATGTACGGTTCGCTCAAGTCGCGCGAATGGTGGTCCTCGGACTTGATGCCGGTGATCTTTCTGTTTTCGGCCATCATCTCCGGCGTGTCGCTGCTGGCAGTGCTCTACGTCGTGTCGTGCAAGCTGCGGAAGATCCCGGTGGATCTGGCCTGCTTGAAAGGCTTGGCCTATACGATTTGGGCCTTCATCATGGTCGCGCTGGTGCTGGAAGGCCTGGAATTCGCGAACATCGTCTACAAGGGCCGCGAAGGCGTCGACATGATCATGCAGTACGTGACCGGTCCGCTGCTGATTCCCTACTTCATCCTGCAGTTCGCCGTCGGCGCGATCACGCCCTTCCTCTGGCTGTCGTACATGATCTGGCGCGGCACCAGCGGCCGTGCGCTGGTCGTCGGCGTGACCGTATGCGCCTGCCTGGTGCTGTTCTCCGTGTTCATGATGCGCTGGAACGTGGTCATCGGCGGACAGGAAATCTCCAAGACCGGCAAAGGGCTGCTCAGCTACCACCTGCCCTTCTTCGGCAAGGAAGGTGCGCTGGTGGCGATCCTGCTGACCATGGCGCCGCTCGGTCTGCTGTACATCCTGACGCGGCTGTTTCCGCCCTGGTCGGACGAGGCGACCCACGCCCACTCTTGAAAACCACGGGTCGCAACAGGACGGCGCTGCGTGATCCCGTCCTGTTCAGCCGGTAGAAGCGTTCGAAAGTTACGAGGTGAATAGTCAACTTTAATGGAGGGCGATATGAAGCGAGTGACGATCCTGGTGGGCGCCCTTGCGGCGCTAGTCCTGAGCGGGCAGCTTGCCGCCGCTCCCAGTGGCAAGGCGGTCTATGACAGGGCGTGCTCCATCTGCCACAAGATGCTGAATCCGAAAATGGGGGATCAGGCCGCCTGGGCGCCATTGATCGCGCAGGGCGTAGACGCGCTGACCGCATCGGTCATCAAAGGCAAGGGCGCGATGATACCCAGGGGCGGGGCCACGACGGACGAGGAGGTCAGAGCCGCAGTCGAGTATCTGATCCGCCAAAACAAATAGCCGCCGGCACCCGGATTACGGCAGATCGGCCTGAACGTTTCGAAGTGCATTGTTAATCAAACGAGGATAAAGAAACCATGAAACAAATAATGATCTTGGTGGGAACGGTAGCGGCACTGATGCTCAGCGGTCAGATTGCAGCGGCGGACGGCAAGGCGGTCTACGACAAGTCGTGCAATGGCTGCCACAAAATGATGAAACCGAAGATGGGAGACAAGGCCGCCTGGGCGCCGCTGATCGCGCAGGGCGCCGATGCGATGACGGCTGCCGTCATGAAGGGCAAGAAACCCATGCCGCCCAAGGGCGGAGCGGCCAGCGAAGAGGACGTCAAGGCCGCGGTTGAGTACATCATCAGCCAGAACAAATAGCATTCAGCCGCTTCGGCCCGCCGTCGTCATGCGATCGGCGGGCATGCGCCGGGCTCAGGATTCGTCCACGGACCGGTCCCGGCCCGGCGCTTTCAGTCGGGCCCGCAGCTGACCGTCCTGCAAGGCGGTAGAATCGGGCGCATGGTCAAACACCTACACATATTCGGACTCGTGCAAGGCGTGGGCTTTCGCTACCATTTCAGCGAACAGGCTCAATGGCTGGGCATCAGCGGCTGGGTACGCAATCGCCGCGGCGGCAGCGTCGAGGCGACGATAGAGGGGACGCCGGAAGCGGTGGAAGCGATGGTCGCGTGGGCGCGCAAGGGGCCGCCCTCAGCCCAAGTGGAGCGCGTCGAACTCGCCGAAGCCAGCGGCGGCTTCACCGGATTCGAACTGCGTCCGACCGAGTAAGGAAGTTCCACGCCTTCCGTGACAACGCGGCCACCCGCAGCCTGATCTAGCTCAGCGCACCTGCGCCTGTCCCGTCCATCGTGTTCAAGGGTAGACCAGCTGCACGTTCTCCGGCCGCAGCCATTCGGCGAGCGACTGCATCAAGCGATCGTCCAGCCTGACGCGCCAGTCTTCGCCCAGGCGCATCTCGCAGCTGGCCTCGCCATTGCGATAGCAAACGCATACCGGGCAGGCGCCGTCGCGGTAAGGCGCGAGCAGATCCTTGAGCCGGGCCGCAGCCGCGGCGCCGGTACGGCTCGCCTCGCCGTTGATCGACAGGCGTATCGCGCGTGCGAACTGGCTGCGCGCCGCCGCCAGATCGTAAATCCGGTCCGCGATCACACGGGTGAAGGTGGTATCGCCGTCGTCGCCGGCGGTGGCGCGGCGCACGGTCTTGACCTTGGCTTCGATCACCAGCAGGTTGTCCTCCTTGCACAGATCGCGGTACTGCTCGAACACTTCGCTGTAGATCGTGACTTCCTGCGCGGCTGTGCCGTCGCTCAGGTTCACGATCACCATGCGCCCGCTCTGCGTCCTCTGGATACGCACCGACTCGACTACACCGGCGATCAGCTGGCCTTTTTGCGCCTGTTCGCCGTAGGCCCGGGGCTGCAGGTTTTTGAGCGAACTGTGCACGAAGCGCTCCACCTCTGCGCGGTAATAGCTGAACGGGTGACCGGACAGGTAGAAGCCGACGCTCGCCTTCTCTTCTTTCAGCAAACGCCCCTCGTCCCAGGGCTCGGTGCCGATCAGCGCCGGGCGCTCGGCACCCGCGCCGCCGGCGTCGCCGAACAAATTGTTCTGCTGCGCGTGCCGCTCGCGCTGCTCCGCGGCTTCGAGCGCGATGCCGACCGAAGCAAACACGCTTGCGCGATCCGGATGGATGCAATCGAAGGCGCCGGCGCGCACCAGCGCCTCGATCACACGGCGGTTGACGACGCGCTTGTCGATGCGCTCGCAAAAATCGAACAGATCGCGGAATGGCCCGTCGGCTTCGCGCGCGCGCACGATGGCACCGATCGCGGACTCGCCCGTGCCCTTGATCGCGCCCAGGCCGTAGCGAATGCAGGTCGCGTCCACCGGCACGAAACGGTATTCGCCGCTGTTGATGTCCGGCGGCAAAACCTTCAAGCCGTTCGCGAGCGCGTCATTGTAGGTGCTGTGCTCCTTGTCGGTATCGTCCATGACCGCCGACAAGTTGGCCGCCATGAATTCAGACGGAAAATGCGCCTTTAGGTAAGCGGTCTGGCAGGCAACCAGCGCGTAGGCCGCGGCATGCGACTTGTTGAAACCGTAACCGGCAAACTTCTCCATCAAATCGAACAGCTCGGTCGCCTTCCTCTTGTCCAGGCCGTTCTTTTCCGCGCCGGAGACGAAGATGTCGCGCTGCTGGGCCATTTCCTCCAGGTTCTTCTTGCCCATCGCGCGGCGCAGCAGATCGGCGCTACCCAGACTGTAGCCGCCGATCACCTGCGCGATCTGCATCACCTGCTCCTGATAGACCATGATGCCGTAGGTCGATCCGAGTATCGGCTGCAGCCGCGCATCCAGGTATTCGACGCGCTGCTTGCCCTGTTTGCGTTCGATGAAATCCGGAATCAGGTCCATCGGGCCCGGACGGTACAGCGCGACCAGCGCGATGATGTCCTCGAAGCGGTCGGGTCGCGCCTGCTTCAGCAGGTCGCGCATGCCGCGCGATTCAAACTGGAACACCGCCGTGGTATTGGCGCTGGAGAAGATCTTGTAGATCGCGGGATCGTCCAAGGGGATGGTTTCCAGCGAAAACTCCGGCCGCTGCTCGCCGTCGCGGCGGCTGCCGATGTAGCGCATGGTCCAGTCGAGTATGGTGAGCGTGGTCAATCCGAGAAAGTCGAACTTGACCAGGCCCACGGCTTCGACGTCTTTCATGTCGAACTGCGATACCACGCTCTCCGCTCCCTGCGCCGTGTACAGCGGGCAGAAATCGGTGAGCTTGCCCGGCGCGATCAGCACCCCCCCGGCGTGCGTGCCTACGCTGCGCGTGAGGCCCTCGAGCTGCCCGGCCAGGGCGAGCAATTCGCGCGTTTCCTCGTCGCTCTCTTCGCGCTCCTTCAGGCGCGGTTCCATCTCCCGCGCCATCTCCAGCGTGATCAGCTTGCCGGGCGTAAACGGAATCAGCTTGGCGAGTTCGTCGGTGCGGCCGTAGTTCCACTCCATCACGCGCCCGACATCGCGCACCACGGCCTTCGCCGCCATGGTGCCGAAGGTGGCGATCTGCGACACCGCCTGGGCGCCGTATTTGTTCTTCACGTATTCGATGACGCGGTCGCGGCCGTCCTGGCAGAAATCGATGTCGAAGTCGGGCATGGATACCCGCTCGGGGTTGAGGAAGCGCTCGAACAGCAGGTCGTAGCGCAGGGGATCAAGATCGGTGATGCCCAGCGAATAGGCCACGAGCGAACCCGCCCCCGAGCCGCGCCCCGGCCCCACCGGAACCGCGTTCGACTTGGCCCAGTTGATGAAATCGGCGACGATCAGAAAGTAGCCGGGGAAGCCCATCTGGGTGATGGTCTTGATCTCGAATTCCAGGCGCGCGCGGTACTGCGGCTCGCGCGTCTCGCGCTCGCCCGCATCGGGGTAGAGTTTCGCCAGGCGCCGCGCCAGGCCCTCGGCCGCGCGCTCGGCCAGAAAATCATTCAGGCTCACCCCCGGCGGTGTCGGAAACGGCGGCAGCTTGCTCTTGCCCAGTTCCAGCTGCAGGCTGCAGCGGCGCGCGATCTCCACGCTGTTGGCGAGCGCCTCCGGAATATCGGCGAACAGTTCCGCCATTTCCGCCTGCGTCTTGAAGTAGCTCTCCGGCGTGAACAGGCGCGGCCGGCGCTGGTCGGCGAGCACATAGCCCTCGGCGATGCACACCCGCGCTTCGTGCGCGAGAAATTCCTCCGGCTTGAGGAACTGCACCGGATGGGTTGCGACCACCGGCAGCTGCAGCCGGCCGGCGAGCGCGAGCGCGCGCTGCACGTAGGCCTCGTTGGACGCGGCGCCCGAGCGCTGCAGCTCCAGGTAATAGCGTCCGGGAAACAATTTGGCCCATTCCGCCGCCAGGCGTTCCGCCTGCGCAAGGTTGTCCTGCATCAGGGCATTGCCCACATCCCCCATCTGGGCGCCGGAGAGCGCGAGCAGACCGTCGGCGGCCTGCCCCTGCAGCCAGGCTTTGCGGATCTCGGCCCGGCCGCGCTGCTGGTTTTCCAGCCAGGCGCGGCTGAGCAGTTCGCATAACTCATGAAAGCCCTCGCGATTGCGGCACAGGAGCAGCAGGCGCGTAGGCTTGTCGCGCTCGGCTTCGTTGCTGATCCACACATCGCAGCCGATGACCGGCTTCAAGCCTTTGGCGCGCGCCGCCTTGTAGAACTTCACCATGCCGAACAGGTTCGCCAGATCGGTGATGGCGAGTGCGGGCATGCCGTCTTCGAGCGCACGCGCCACCGCCTCATCCAGGCGCACGATACCGTCGGTGACGGTAAACTCGCTGTGCATGCGCAGGTGGACGAAGGCGGGGGTCATAGGTGAATATCGTTTCTCGGAAATTTTACCACTGGCGCACCCGCCGGCATGACGTTCGCAATAAATCAACGGCCTGCATTCGACAGCGCGAGGCCTCGCGCCCGCGATCGGCGGCCCTTGCGCGCCAAGCTTGTATAATAGCGGCCCCGCTGCGCCCTGAACCAGGCCGCCATTCTGACGCGAGGCTTGCATGAAGTTCCTCAATATCGCCGCCTACCGCTTCGTCGCGCTGGAGCACCTGCCGCAGCTGCGCGACGAAATTCGGGCGCGCTGCGTGCGCCTGGAGCTCAAGGGTAGCGTGCTCCTTGCCGCGGAAGGCATCAATCTGTTTCTCGCCGGCGCCGCCGAGAACGTGGAAACCTGCCTGGCCGCGCTGCGCGCGGACGAGCGCTTCGCTGCGATCGAAGCCAAGCGCAGCTGGTCGGACGCGCAGCCGTTCAAACGCCTGCGGGTCAAGATCAAGCGTGAAATCGTCACCATGCGGCGTGCCGAAATCGATCCGGCGCGCGCGCCTGCGCCGCGCCTTGCGCCGCAGGAACTCAAACGCTGGCTGGACCAAGGGCGAGACCTGGTGTTGCTCGATACCCGCAATCAGTTCGAAGTGGCGCTGGGCAGCTTCGAAGACGCCCTGTCTCTGCAATTGAAATCGTTCAGCGACTTTCCGCGCGCGACGCCGG
>Ga0334722_10004951_pt1 | contig 13651 bp, 4 predicted proteins | sample C3_bottom_MG_FD_207210 | JGI IMG/M metagenome (GOLD analysis project Ga0334722, IMG submission 207210) | Sediment microbial communities from Yellowstone Lake, YNP, Wyoming, USA - C3_bottom | ecosystem: Environmental > Aquatic > Freshwater > Lake > Sediment | place: USA: Wyoming | collected...
CCTGGTCGGGTTCAGCACCCTCGTCCAGCCGGCCGGGTCCGGCGCGGACAGTTCGCCGCCATCGCCGGGGGACGCCGCCGAGAACGGGCGCCCGCTGGTCGTGACCCCGGAGGCGGTGTCCGAGGTCGTCCTCGGCATCGGCGCGGAGGACATGGTCCACGCTGCCTGGATCGCGGGAGGACGAGTCTTCTTCAAGTCGAGCCGGGACCACGGCGCGACCTTCGGGCCCGACCAGCCCTGGGCGGCCGGCATCCGGGAGCCCGCGAACCTGGTTCTGGCGTCGGCCCGGGGGGAGCGGGGGGTCGCGCTCGCCTTCGATGCGGGCACGCAGGGCCGTGGAGTGTACGTCCTCTCTTCCCTCGGCGCAGGGTGGGGTCCCGTGACCTTCGTCGGGAACGGGACGGAACCCCGGATCGCGGTCCGCGGGAGTGCGATCTACCTCTCCTACCTCCACGCCTGGGCGGACGGTTCCCGGGCCCTCGTCGTCCTGCGGATCCTTCCCGGCGAGGGGAGGCCGGAGGCGGAGACGCTGTTCGCCTTCAACACCACCGCGACGCAGCACGCGCTTCTGCTTGCGGGGACGCGCCTCCACGTCGTTTGGGAAGAGCGAGGGGCGACGACCTTCCTCGCGCACACCGCCTATGACCTCTCGTCGCGCCAACAGGATGGGACGCACCTGGCCGCGACCCTGCAATCCCCGCCGGACGCGGACAGCCTCCGCTTGGTCGGCCGGGGGAACCGGGTTTACGCGCTCTGGAGCGAGGTCCGCGACAACGTACACCGCCTGGTGAACGCCTACAGCCTCAACGGCGGCTGGACCTGGGCGGGGAACCAGCCCTTTACCGGCACGGGATCGAACGCCCTGCGCCCGGCCGCCGCGTTCACCGTGGAGGGACGCATGCGGGTGGCTTGGGAAGACGACCGCGCTGGACAGTGGCAGCTCTGGTCCGCTGAGTTTGATCCGCAGTCCTCATGGGGGGTCGGCGCGCGCCCCTTCACGGAATCCCCCGCGTGGGCGCGGTCGGTCGACCTCTCCTCGGACGGGAGTGATCAGGTCTTCGCGGCCTGGCTGGACGGCCGCGAGGGGAGCCCCCGGGCCTACATCGACGACGACGCGTTCCCGAACCGCCCGGAGATCGCGTCCATCCTCCGCCACGCGCGGCGGATCGACCCGCAAGGGTACGCGCCTCCCGCGACCCAGAGCCGGGCCGAGTTCCTGCGGCGGCTGAATGTCGCGCGGGACCTGGTCGCGCAAAGCCGCGAGGCCGACGCCGTGGCGTACCTCGAGATGCAGGTGAAACCGCGGATGGACGGCTCGCTCGGCGGCGATCCCGCCGACGACTTGCTCGTGGAACCCCGGAGCCAACGCCACCTCACGACCCTGGTCGACGGCCTCCTCGAGTTCCTGCGGGGCGACACGCCGCCGGGCACGCGGGAGTTCACCGAGACGGGCGGCCCGATCATCGAGCCACGACCGCCGGACGAGGGGGTCCTCGGGGACGCGCCGAGGACCGACGTGTTCAAGGACGTGCAACTGACGAACGTCACCTCGACCTCGGCCCGGGTGCGTTGGGAGACCCAGCCCGGGACCGTGGACGCCACGGGCGTCTTCTACGACTACGCGGATTTCACCGAGACGCCGACCACGGTGAACGACACGACCGCCCCCTACGATGTGACGCTGTCCCCCCTCGGCTCCGGGTACTGGTATGCCTACGAGGTGCGGGCGTGGCACAACGGCACGCTGTATTGGACCGGCGGGCGCTTCTACACCGGGGTGATCCTGGGTTCGATCAAGGCGACCGAGGGGGCGACCTCGGCGACCCTGACCTGGACGACGAACGTCCCCTCGACGAGCCGCGTGTGGTTCGGGACGGAGTCCTCCTCGAACGCCTACACGGATGGCTCGACCGGGGTGTTGATCGACACGCGGATGAAATGGGGGCCGGGCCACGTCGTCTACTACAAGCACACGGTCTCCCTGACGAATTTGGCCTCCCACTCCTGGTACCGTTACCGCGTGGAGTCGACGGGGACCGAAGACTCCGCCATGGTCGCCCGCAGCGGCGAGGGGCGGTTCTGCACCTGCATCCTGCTGTCCCCTCCGGCGTGGCAGGACAATGGCTTCCCGAGCGGATTCAGCAGGAAGGTCTCGTGGACCACCAACCGTGCCGCGGACTCGGAGGTCCGGTATGGGATGACGGCGCAGCATGGCTCCACCGCGACCACGTCCGGCTACGTCACCTCGCACAGCGTGGCCCTGAACAACCTCGCCTCGAACACCACGTACTACTACCAAGTCCGTTCCACCGCCCAGGCGGACGCCAACGACTACGGGGTTCGCGAGGGGAACTTCACCACGAAGCCCATCACGATCTCTAAGGTCGAGGTGGTCCGGCAGGACACCGGGGCCTGGGTGAACTGGACCACGGACTTCCCGGGGAACAGCAAGGTGAAGTACGGACTCACGGCCGCCTACAATTACACCGTCACGAACACCGCCAACGTCAATAGCCACGCGATCCACCTCACGGGCCTCACGAGTGCGAAGACGTACCACTTCCAGATCGAGTCCGTGTCCTCGACGAACGCGAACGACGTGGCGCGCACCCTGGACCGGACGTTCACGACGCAGGGGATCCACATCTCCGGGGTCTGGGTGCCCACAGCCGACCTCACGACGGTCGCGGCGAAGATCAAGTGGAACACCTCGGTGACCGGCGACGCCACGGTGCGGTACGGGACCGCGTCGATCTGGGAGAAGAGCGTGCACGTGGCGGAGAACGTGACCGCCCACTCCGTGTCGCTGACCGGCCTCCTCCCGTTCACGACCTACCACTACCGCGCCGAATCGACGCACTGGAGCAACGCGAACGACACGAACGTGTCCAGCGAGAGGACGTTCACCACCCTGGACGCGCAGAACGACGCGAACACCGGGGGTGACGCGGGCAACACCTGGCAGACCTCGACGCTGGTCGATCTCGGAACCCTGCAGGGCGCTGTGTACAACTCCGACACCATCGACATCTATCGCTACCGCGCCACCGCCAGCCAGACCGTGACGGCCACCGTCCAGCCGGCCACGTGCTGCAAGCTCACCCTGAGCGTCCTGGGTTCGACCGGGACCTCGCTCACCTCGGGGACCTCGGCGTCCAACGGCGCGGCGGTGACCGTGACCTACGCCGTGTCGGGACGTTTCCACCTGAAGGTCCTGCACGCCGGCCCCAGCGACAAGATCACCTACAGCCTGACCGCCCGCCTCGAAGGGGGTACCTGGGAGCGGCTGAGCGTGGACATCGGCCCTACCGGAGACGATGACATCAAGGAACATCTTCCCGGGATCCACGCGGACCTCTCCAGCGGTTGGGGGAGCAAGATCACGGGGACGAAGACAGAGTCGACGGCCCTCGACCCCGTGGGTGCCTACCAGGTCACCTCCCGGCAGGGCGTCGCGAACTCCTCGTTCTTCCTCGACCTCTACGGGCATTCCGGTCAGCGCTACACGGACTTCCTCCTCACCGTGCAGTCCTACGTCACCCAGGAGGGGAACCTCTCCGTCTACAACGGGGCGGGGTGGGTGGAGATCGGGATCGTGGAGGCGCACACGGCCTGGTGGACGCAGACCTTCCGCCTCGACCACACGCTCTTCTACGACGCCCTGCCCGCAACCGCCGGCCTCAACGTCCAACTCCGGTTCTCGAAGGCGGTGAAGCTGGATTACGTGGCGGCGCTCCCCCTCCGCTGGACGACCTACATCGGGAGCGGGAGCGACGACTCCGACCCCGCCTTCCACAGTCCTGGCGTGGAGCTGGTCTCGGGGTGGGTGGACGCTGGCATGGGCTACAAGAACGCGACGAGCGGGGCGATCCTCTACCTGAATGCCCCGGACGCCACGACGGACTACTCGCTCTCGCTGCGCTTCGACGGCGTCCTCGACTGGCTGAAGGTCGAGCAGTGGGACGGGGCGGCGTGGAAGGTCGCCGACTACATGGAGTCGTTCAGTGCGTCGAACTTCCTGACGACCGTCCGCGCGTATAACGTGGACGGGGACACGGGGAGGCCGGGCCTGAACCTGAAGCTCCGGCTCACCGCCAACGGCACGATCCACGAGGTCACCCAGATCACCGCCGTCCCGAGCTCCTTCGCCCTCGACGTCGGGGCGTCGGGCGACAACGCCGTGTCGGGCCACGAGCCGGGGACGAGCCTCTTCCCGAACACGGACTGGGCCTCGACCATCTCGTACGATGGCTCACGCAGTTACCGGCATGGGATCGACGACGCCAACGTCTACCTGAACGGCCTGGACACCACCCTCTCCTACTCCGTGTACGTCACCTACCGCACGAGCTCGAGCTGGTCGGGCACGGGGCAGCTGCGGCAGTGGAACGGGACCTCCAGCTGGATCGTCCTCGGGAACATGGCGGCGACCGCGGGCGCGTGGAAGACCGCCTACCTCCCCACCACGGTCGGTCCCTACAAGGACTATCACGGCTCCGCGGCCCTCAACGTGCTTTTGGAGTTCCACGCATTCTCGGGGACGGGCGGGGGCCTCGATGTCGATCGCGTCTGGTTCGAGGCGGACGCGGACCGGGACGCCATCTCGGACTACGGGGAGACGGCGAGCTACTTCGTCGAGGACACGGCGACGCACGCGCTGGTCTATACTCTCAACTTCCCCCTCCTGGTCGAAGGACGCTGGGAGTTCACCGTGCAGCTGACGTCGACCGCGTCGGCCGGGCAGTCGGTCGGCGGCACAGTCTACGTGGACGGATTCTACCGCGCGGACCACCTCGCCCTCGGCTCGTGGGTGAAGGACGTCACCTTTGCCGCGCCGCTGTGCACCTCCTCGCACCAGCTCCGCGTCGAGCCGGCGGGGAGCGCCACGCCCACCGGGCCGGTGACCGTCACCAAGGTGCGCTACCACAAGGCCCCCACGGACCCCGCCAACAACGACACGGACGGGGACGGGCTGCTCGACAAGGGCGAGGCCTGCGCCCCGTTCCGGACCGACCCCACGGTCCAGGACACGGACGCGGACAACGCCACGGACTTCGAGGAGACCTATCAACAGACCACGAGCGCCTCGCCGTCCGCCGTCGTGAAGAAGGGGCAGGATTACACCTGGAACGTCACCGCGGGGAGCCTGGGCTTCTATACGCTGTCCGTGACGCGCACGGACGCCCCGCCCTCCGGCGGGTACGTGGGGATCGCCGTCTCGCTGGACGGGCAGACGCGGGCCACGGTCAACGTCTCCACGTCGGGGAGCGGCCGCAAGGTCACCTTCGCGGCGGTCCTCTACAAGGGATTGCACAGCCTCCAGGTCCGCTGGACCCTGGCGCAAGCGACCGGCCAGACCACAGTCACCGCCGTCTCCCTCACGCGCAACGCCACGCACACGACGACGCCCACGGTCAACGACACGGACGCGGACGGCCTCCTGGACGGGGACGAGCTCTCCGGCGCGTCCGGGTGGGTGACGTCGCCGCGGGCCTCGGACACGGACGCGGACGGCGCGGGCGACGGGAAGGAGGTCGGCGAACTGCATTCCGACCCGACCCTCAAGGACACGGACGGGGACGGGTTCGCGGACGGCATCGACCTCGACCCGCTCCACGACCTCGTCGTGCAGCTGCGGATCGTGGAGTTCATCGTCTTCGGGTCGGACAACGTGCAGTACCTCGTCGCCGCCGGAATCGCCGGGAATTGGACGCGCACCGCGGAGGCGAGCCGCGGCGTGCTCGCCTTGCCGTACCACAACGTCTCCGTGGACGTCCGCGACGACCAGCCCCTGGTGTCCGTGGATATCTCCGCCTGGGGCAACAACGACGTCCAAGTGGATATCGCCCCCGGCTCCACGAAGGAAGTCCTCCTGACCTTCGACATGCGCGGGCCGGACGTGGTCGACATCCCCTCGCCCTACAGCAGCTGCGGGGACACGAGCTCGACCCTCCGGGGCTGTCTCGACTACCAGATCCGCACGTTCCGCGTCGCGAAGCTCAACACCCGCCTCCTCACCCCGAACGACTGGTCGGGCGTGATCAACGGCTCGACGGGCCTCCACCGCTACCAGGGCGAGCAACGCTTCGCCTTCGTCCTCCTCAACGTCACGGACGGGTACGGGAACGTCGCGCACGCGGACATGGAGACGCTCACGTTCGTTAACGCGCTCCAGGACTTCTCCCCGAATGGCCTCACGCTCTGGACGTACGGCGACCCTCCGGTCGTTCCCGCCGTCCACGGCCGTGGCATGGCGTTCGACGGCACGGACGACAAGGTGCAGACGGGGTCGGGGAGCGCGACGGCGCTGAACGCGATCACCACGGCGATGACCGTCTCCCTCTTCTTCCGCCCCGGGCAGGACTACGACTCCACGCTGGCGGGCTCCGCCTTCCACGCCTTCGCGGAGCGCGCGGACTCCGGCGAGACGCTGTGGCGGTTCGGGTGGGACGCCGCCACGGACAGCCTCGCGTTCCGCATCCGCTCCGGTTCCACGGACTACACCGTCTCGATGGCGTACAGTCTGCACAAGGGGACCTGGTACCATCTCGCCGCGACGCTCAGTGGCGGGTACCAACGGATCTTCGTCGACGGGGTCCAGGTGGCGGTGATCTCCGGCACGCCATCGGTCAAGACCGGCACGCAGATCCTGTACGTGGGGTACGACTTCCCCTCGAACAAGTACCTGAAGGGCACCGTGGACGAGGTGGCGGTGTACAGCGTTAGCAAGACGGCGGCGGCGCTCAAGGCCATGGCCACGTTCGTCCAGGGGTCGAACGGGATCATCGTCCCCCGCGGCCTGTGGTATGAGTCCACTCTGAACCAGACGCTGAACGGCCCCAACGTCACCGCCACGACGCCCCTGAAGCGGATGACCGTCCACGCCAACCAGTTCGCGATCTCCGGGACGCTGACCCTGGACGCCTACCTGAACGCCCGCCCCGTGCAGCAGGTCCTGTCGGGGAACGTCACGCTGGACGAGGCGCAGTGGTTCGTCGACCAGCTGCGGCTGAACCGGACGGGGAAGACGACGGCGTTCCTGCTGGACGTGACGGACGAGTTCTACACGATGGGGTTCGTCGGCGCCGTGATCGCGCTCGCCCCGAACGCGACCGTGGACAACTCCCTGAACCACACCGCGTCGGCACCTCCGACGCCTTGGTGGGCGCAGCTGTTCAACGCGATCGTGTCCGTGGCGGCGATCGCCTGGAACGCCGCCCTGGCGGTGGCGCAGTTCATGATCAACCTCGTGAAGTGGCTGGTGAACATCGTCGTCGGCCTCGTCATCGGCCTCGCGACGGGGGACTGGACGTACTTCGTGGACAACGTGGTGAAGCCGTTCGTGGAGGCCATGGCGAAGCTCGTGAAGTTCATCGTCGATCTCGTGACGGCCGCCATCCAGGCCCTCATTGATATTGTCATCCGACCAATCTTGGACACTCTGCAAAGGATGCTTCGGCTGGGAGTCCAGGCGACAACCAGCTTGTACCGTTTTGCCCACAGCGGGGACGCAGGGGACCTCTCGGACTTGACAGGCGCGGTTGGGGAATTCGCCGATGTTCTAGCCCCTCTCGAAGTAGTGGGAACGGCCCTAGGTTTCGCGTTCTCTCTCGTCCAGTTCATCCTCGGTCCGATCTCGTTCATCATTTCAATGGTGATCGGCTTGGTGATAGGTCTCGTCGTAAGTGCCTTCATAGCGGCGGTCGCAGGATCAACGGGCGGCCTCTTGGGTGGTATCCTTTCGGCAGACTTCGAGGGTTTCATCTCCAGCCTTTCGCTAGACTCTCATGGCGACCCCGGAGGGTCCGGCCACAGTTCTGGGGCCGAAACACTTGGTTGTGGACTCGCAGCTGCCGCGCTATTGGTCTTGGGGGCGTTTTTCTTCCGGGCACTCTCCAAGTATCTCAGCCTAAAGAGATCGGATGGTGTTCTTGCTGGCAGGGCGAGCTCATTTTACGCTAGCGCTCTCTGGGGCCTGGCGTTCTCAGTGTTTTCGGTTGTGTTCGCGTTCTTGGCCCTAGCGAACGAGGATCCCCTTTCCAAGGTTGTGGCCGGAGGCGTATCAATCTTCTTCGGATTCATCGGAATTCTCGCGGTTCATGAGTCAGTTCCCAAGTCAGCCGACTTCAAGAAGCTGAGAATCGGACCTTCGTGGCAGGGGATGGCCATCCCTTCGTGGGCCCGGACAGTCTCGGATGGATATGCACTCGCAGCGATTGGGATGAGCACCATCGCCGTTCTCGACGCGGCGAAAGAGCTTTAGGTCGTGAATTACTCCGTCGACAGGAGAGACTAGAATGAACTGGAGTCTCCGTCATGCACTTCCGAGTGGCGTCGTGGTCGGGGGCATCCTGCTTGGCCTGACCCTGGTCCAGCGGAACCCGCAACTCGCCTTAGCGGTGTCGGCCGCATTCTTGTTCGCCGCCGTCTACGTGCGGTGGCGTTTCCCGCCGACTTCCCTTAGGGTGATGAAGGTCTCCAGGATACAAGCAGTGGCGGCAGTCGTGGCCTCTGCGTTGTTCGCCGTCGCTGTAGGCATGGCGATTTCGATATCGGACCTCTTCCTTGGCCTGCTCTTCGGTTCGTTGTTGGGCTACTGGTCATTGCTTGTGGCGCTCTTCCTCTTCCCGGATGTCCTGATTGGTGCGGCGAGAGCGCTCTTGCTGGTGATAGGTGGAATTTGCGCCACCGCCACGGGCTTCTATGTCACCGAAAGCCTCAGAGTCGCGCCCTGGGGCGCTGCGGTTCTCGGTGGATTTCTCTATCTGGTATTCATCTACCAGGGCTACTCTCTGGGACGACCGAGCGGGGTTGACAAGACTTCGTGAGGATAGACCTACCTATTGGACATGCCGGGGAGTACTGCCGTCAAGCGGTGCGGAGGGAGTTCACCGCCACGGTGTCCGCGTTGCCGCCGATCACTCCGGGTCCGTCCGGGGACTCCAAACGACCGACACGTCCTTAGGCGGATAGGCGTTCTACCCCCCCACGCCTTCCAAGCTCGCTGCCAGAGAGGAGGCCGTCCTCACCGCCTGCCTCACCTGCTCCTGGGTCCACGAGTTCCCCGGCACGTGCCCGAGGTCCTCGGAAGTGTGGAAGCGGCTGAGGAGGGATTTCACCACCACATCACCGCCATTGCTGCGCAGCGGCATCCCCTCCCCGTTCTTCCGCCCCGGGCAGGACTACGACTCCACGCTGTCCGGCTCCGCCTTCCACGCCTTCGCGGAGCGCTCGGACTCCGGCGACACGCTGTGGCGGTTCGGCTGGGACGCCGCCACGGACAGCCTCGCCTTCACGGTCCGGTCCGGAACGACGGACTACACGGTCCCTGCAGCGTACAGTCTGCACAAGGGGACCGGATACCATCTCGCCGCGACGCTCAGCGGCGGGTACCAACGGATCTTCGTCGACGGGGTCCAGGTGGCGGTGATCTCCGGCACGCCATCGGTCAAGACCGGCACGCAGATCCTGTACGTGGGGCACGATTTCCCCTCCAACACCTACCTCAAGGGGACCCTCGACGAGGTGGCGGTCTACAGCGTGAGCAAGACGGCGGCGGCGCTCAAGGCCATGGCCACGTTCGTGCAGGGGTCGAACGCCCTCATCGTCCCCCGCGGCCTCTGGTACGAGTCGAAGCTCAACCAGACCCTCGACGGCTCCGATCCGCGGTCTTCCAACCCCGTACTGAACAAGATCACCGTGCAGGCGAACCAGTTCGCGGTCTCCGGGACGCTGACCCTGGACGCCTACCTGAACGCGCGCCCCGTGCAGATGGTCCTGTCGGGGAACGTCACGCTGGAGGAGGCCCAGTGGTTCGTGGACCAGCTGCGGCTGAACCGCACGGGGAAGACCACGGCCTTCCTGCTGGACGTGACGGACGAGTTCTACACGGTGGGGTTCGTGGGCGCCGTGATCGCGCTCGCCCCGAACGCGACCGTGGACAACTCCGTCAACCACACCGCGTCGGCACCCCCGACGCCGTGGTGGGCGCAGCTGTTCAACGCGATCGTGTCCGTGGCGGCGATCGCCTGGAACGCCGCCCTGGCGGTGGCCCAGTTCATGATTAACCTCGTGAAGTGGCTGGTCAACATCGTCGTGGGACTGGTCATCGGGCTCGCGACGGGGGACTGGACGTACTTCGTGGACAACGTCGTGAAGCCGTTCGTGGAGGCGATGATGGCGCTGGTGAAGTTCATCATCGACTTAGTATCAAACATCGTTAGACTCGTTGTTGATGCGGCCCTGGGCCCGCTTGTAAGGGCTGTCGATCGCGCGTTCTCAACCTTGACCAAAGGGTTGGTCGATCTTGCTATCGCCCTACGCTCGGGGCGCGACACGACGGTCGCGGAACATCAAGTGGCGGGGGTCCTGATAGGGGCAGACATGCAAGCGTTGCGGTTGGCTCTATTCGTTGTTGCCGCCATCCTTGTAATCGTTGGAACCCTCACCCTCCCCTTCTCTTGGGGAGTGGGTGTTCTCGCCGGGATACTGATAGGCATGGTGGTCAGTGCGGTGTTCTCGATTGACCTGTCCCACGAGAAGAGGCCCGCGGGCGAGAGAGAGGCAACCCCATGGACGGCCAAGGTCCAAGCGTCCACGATGATTCGAACCGGGAACATCGACATGGATCCGCTCCCGGAAGAGTTTGTGTGGGGCGCCGTTATTCTTGATGCCCTGGGGCTCCTGTTGGATGCGGTCCTCATCGACTTCGCGGGACTCGCGCGTATCCCCAGATTACTCGCAATCGCTAGCCTCGCAATCGCGATGGTCATGGGATTCGTTTCCGTTGGCCTTTCAATCTACCTCGCCTTTCAGCCCGATGATGTTCGAAATGCCGCAGGGAACGCTTTGGCGCTGGGCCAACTCGGTGTCGCCTTCATCGGGCTCGTCCTGGCGATCGGCGTGACGGCGGTAGCGGGTTTCAGTCCAGAATTAAAGTGGCTTGAGCTGTCCGCTTTGGTCATCAATGGCGTAGGATTGTTAATTGCTGCACTCTCGTTGGAGATCTAGGGCCGGTTCATGCTCGCAGAACAACCGGTCTCCTTTTGGGGCGTGATGCGTCGCGAGGTTCGAACTGAACTTGCCTTTAGCTACACTGCGGGTCTCGCTCTTCTAGTGCTGTTCCTGCGACTCCGTGGGCTTGGCTGGACTGGTGCTCTCCCCCTCTCGGTTACGGGCGCCGCCGTCATGCCCCTGACCTGGCTCCTCCTCCGCCTAGCCCAAGCGCGACGCGCGCCGGTCGCCGTTCGTCACGACAGGGAATCCTTGTATGTCCGTTGGAGGCAGGGGGCTCGCGAACCAAACCTGATTCCCTTTTCAGAAATCGTAAAGGCGACGTTCTCCACCCATCCGACCGGTGGGATCGATCTCCGACTTCGCGGAGGCCAGCGCGTACAATTGTACCCGGCGATGAGTTGGGGTTCGGAATTCACCCGCAGCTTGATGGAAGCCTGGGGTGCGTCCACCGTGCGCCGCGGTGGAAAGCTACAAACCGAGCGTCTTACGCTGCTGCGCCAGACCATCTACTCGGTGCACCCAGATCCGTCCATTCAGGACTGAACGACGGTGGACTGTTGGCGGGCCGCAGCCCGTTCCCAGTCTTCCAAGGCGTCACATGACCAGCGATCGCTCCCATTTCTGAAGAGCCTGCGGTTCTCGCCGCAATATCACCGCCAGTTCCTTAACCCGCCGCGGCCTTCCCTTCCACCGTGCACTACGCTTTCACCGCCAAACCGGAGGTCGTCCTCACCGCCTGCCTCTCCTGCTCCTGGGTCCACGAGTTCCCGGGGACGTGCCCGAGATCCTCGGAGAGCTGGAGGCGGGTGGAAAGGGCGTTCGGCGGTGAAAGGGACCCGCGCCCTGGTTTCCCCGCCACTCCCTGGAATTCTCTACAGGAGATCCAGGAACTCCTCGACTGTCACTCCCGCGTCCCGGAGGATCCTCCGGAGCGTCCCCCGGGCCACCTCCGGATGGTTGGGTACCGTCAGCGGAGGGCGCGTCGGATGCCGCAAGTGGACGTGGCTCGACTTCTGGTCGCGGACGTAGTATCCGAGCCGCACCAAGGCCTTGATCACCTCCCGCCCCGAGAGGACGGGCAGGCGGCTCATGCCTTCACGGCGACCGTGGTCTCGATGACCCCGCGGCGGGGTCGGATCGGGATGCCGTCCTCGGCGAGCGCCTTGAGGTGGAGCTCGATGGCCTCGCGGACGTTTCGGCGGGCCTCGGTTGGGGTCCGGCCCTGGCTGATGCATCCGGGGAGCGCCGGCACCGAGGCTACGTACCAGCCGTCCTCGTCCTTCTCGAGGTGGACCTTGAATCGCATAAAGGGAAGGAGCGTGCACCCTCCCGATAAGGGTTTCTGTCTACCGGACGAGTGTGTGCTACAGAAGTGCTGCCACGGCTCCAACGCGATCGTCGTGCCCCGCGGCCTGTGGTACGAGTCCAAGCTCAACCAGACCCTCGACGGCTCCGATCCGCGGTCCTCCAATCCTGCACTGACCAAGATGACCGTGCAGGCGAACCAATTCGCGGTCTCCGGCACGCTGACCCTCGACGCCTACCTGAACGCGCGGCCCGTGCAGATGGTCCTGTCGGGGAACGTCTCGCTGGAGGAGGCGCAGTGGTTCGTGGACCAGCTGCGGCTGAACCGGACGGGGAAGACCACCGCCTTCCTGCTGGACGTCACGGACGAGTTCTACACGGTGGGGTTCGTGTCGGCGGTGATCGCGCTCGCCCCCAACGCGACGGTGGACAACTCCGTGAACCACACCGCGTCGGCACCTCCGACGCCGTGGTGGGCGCAGCTGTTCAACGCGATCGTGTCCGTGGCGGCGATCGCCTGGAACGCCGCCCTGGCGGTGGCAAACTTCTTCGTGAATCTCGTGAAGTGGCTCGTGAACATCGTCGTGGGGCTGGTCATCGGTCTCGCGACGGGGGACTGGACGTACTTCGTGGACAACGTCGTGAAGCCGTTCGTGGAGGCGATGAGCAAGCTGATCAAGTTCCTCATCGATTTGGTCACGCAAGCACTCGCGTTCGTTTTCGGCCCGATCATCGATGCTTACGAAGCCATGAGGGATGGTGTGATTGCTGCTACGTTTTTCGCGTGGGATCCCCACCCTCTAAGTGTCTTCGTGGTGAACCTGCTAGCATCCGTCCTCCTAAGTGCCTTCTTCGTTTTTCTCTTCATTGCTCTAGTGGCGATAGCAGCGGTTGTGCAATTCACCCAACCCTTTCCAGTCCTGGGAGGCATTATCATTGCGGTGATGTTACTCGTCATGGCAGCGACATTCATCGCCCTGACGGTCGCGGATCTCGTTTTCGGGGACGCGCTGGACGTCATCGTGTCACCGCAGGCGACCGATTACTTGGAACTGACGTTCGAGTTTTCAGCCCTGGCCATTGCGCTCGGCATCGCGCTCGCAGCATGGAGCCGTGCTTGGAAGAGCGCAAGCAAGGCTGCCGTCGGTCTTGCGATGGCCGTGGTCTCCTTCGCGTTGCTGGCGGCTAGCATGTATGTCGAAAACCGCAAGGACCAGATTGGGTACGCTGTGGCGGTCATCCTCGACATGTATGCGTTAATGTTCGCGTTCCCGGATTACTTCGGGTTGCCCGAATACAAAATCGTAGGCGGGGTGGGGGTGGGGCGCGA
>Ga0334722_10004952_pt1 | contig 13650 bp, 9 predicted proteins | sample C3_bottom_MG_FD_207210 | JGI IMG/M metagenome (GOLD analysis project Ga0334722, IMG submission 207210) | Sediment microbial communities from Yellowstone Lake, YNP, Wyoming, USA - C3_bottom | ecosystem: Environmental > Aquatic > Freshwater > Lake > Sediment | place: USA: Wyoming | collected...
ACGGCCCAATCGCCCTGCAGCGCCGCGCCTTTGGCGGTGATGCCCGTGATCGTCGTGTTGGCGCTGTTATAGGCGCTAACGAGGTTATTCAAAGCGACGGTCAGCGCGCTGTTGTCCTGCTGCACGCGCACGCTGATTGCGTTGGCGGGGGCGCTGCCGGTGGTCTTGGTCAAGCCGAGCGTGACGCCCTGAATGGCGCCGGCGACACTGTTGCTGGTGCTCGTGATATCCACACCGTCCACCTTGAGCAGGGCATTCTGCGCGGTCTGCACCTCGGTGAAGTTCGACGTCGGTGCGGCCGAATTGTAGGTGAGCATCGAAACAATAGCGGGATCGCCTGCGCTCAAGTCGAGCTTCATTGCGCTCTTCGCGCCCGTCGCGTTAGCGGTCAGCGCCAGGTGATAAGGCGTAGCGCCGCTGCCATCGTTGACGATGCTCGCCGTGATGCCGGCCTTGGCCGCGTTGATCGCATCGCGGATCCCCGCGAGCGTGTTGTTGCTGCTGTCGATGGTCAGGGTCACGGGCGTCCTCGCCGGATCGGCGATGAAGAATGCGCCTATCGTGCCCAGGGTAATCATCAAGGTGGTCGAACTGCCCGAGCCGATGGGCGTGGTCGGACTCGTTTGCGCGAGCGCGGGGGAGACGAGCTTTTGCGCCTGCGCCAGCTGCGTGACATTCACCGAATAGTTGCCGGCCACCGCCGTAGCGTCGGCTGCTGCGCTCAACACCGTGCTATCGCTGACGGCAGTGGCATAGCTCGTGTTCGCCGCGGCGAGCGGTAGCGCCGCTGACTGCAGCGTGGACAAGGCGCTGCTCACGGTGCCGAGATTGGTGAGCCGCGACTGGTAATCGGCTTCCTGCTGATTGAGCAGCGTCAGCGGTCGCTGCTCCACCGCCATCAGCTGGCTCACGAGCCCCTTGATGTCAAGACCGGAGCCGACGCCGGATGCGGTCAGCGTTCCGGTAGTGGCGCTGACGCTGGGCAAGGTTACCGCCATGTCGAAGCCTCGTTGTCGAAGAACCCGATCAGGTTAACGTCGCGTGCCGCGTGGCGATGCGGCAAGCACAGCGGCAAAACGACCGCTATCACGCTTTTTGCTCCAGCAGCAGCCCGCTCACGCGTTCGAGCGAATGGGAGATGGCGAGCATCTCCTCCGAGGGTATCTGGCGTATCACCTGTTTCGTTTCCACATCCACGATGCGCACGATGACACGGTCGGACTGGCCGTCGACTGCGAATTCGACGCCGGCAGACGACAATTTCAAAAACTCGTTGATCTGGTGTGCCGTCTGACGCGCCGCTTCGGCGCTGGGCAGTGCGGGCGCCGCAGCCTGCGCTGGCGCAGGTGGGGCTTGCGGTTGGACCGGTATTGCTGAACCTGCCGTCCCAGGCAATGGGGCAACCGATGCAGTATTCGATCCGGCCGCAAGAGGCGAAACCGTACCGAGCTTCATGTTCTCGACTCCATCAGTTGGTCAAAAACCCCCGGCCGGGAGTACCCGTCCGGGGGAGGAGCTAACGCGCTACTTGAGCAGTGACAGCACGCTGTTGGGCAGCGAGTTGGCTTGCGCCAGGATCGCGGTGCCCGCTTGCTGCAGGATCTGGCCGCGGGTCATTGCCGCCGTTTCCGCCGCAAAGTCCGCATCCTGAATCCGGCTGCGCGAAGCAGTCAGGTTTTCCGCCGTGGCCTGCAGGTTGGATACCACCGAACTGAAGCGGTTTTGGTAGGCACCCATCGCGCCGCGCGCGCCGTTGACCTGAGTAAGCGCCGCATCTATGGTCGCCAACGCACTGGTTGCGCCGGCCTGCGTGCCGATATCGACTGCGCTCAGGGCGTTGGAAGCGGCGCCTTGATCGGCGGCGACCATCCCTTCGACTGCGCCAAATCCTGCGTATTGGGTGTTCGCGCCCGCTACCACGATGCCGGCCGAGTTGGAACTGCTCAGGGTTACGGTTCCGGAGAACACCCCGTCTGCTGCTCCCGGGCTGAGGCCGTTCGTCGTAGTGACGCCGTCCATGCCGAGAATATCGTTGGTGGTGCCCAGCGTGGCGGTGCCGGCGCCGCCATCGCCAATGCCGTCATCGAGCGTGATATTGCGGCCATCGGCAGCGGTGAGCACGAGCGCGCCGGTAATGGCATCGGCCGTTGCGGTGACGCCGGTCTTGCCGCTGACGAGGTTGATCGCGGCGGCGACGTTGGCGCCTTGGCCGGCGACGGACGATGCGCCGGCGATCGCGCCGACGGATACGCCGTTGATCCTGATCGAGTCGGCCTGATAGCCGTTCGCGTCGGCCGTCGTCAGAGCTGAGTTGTCTGTCGCGCTGACCGGAGCGGCGCCGGTGGCTTCAGTGAGACCCGTATCGGTGGTCAAAGTGCTATAGCTGCCCAGTTGCTTGATATCGATGGTCTTGCCGGTCAGCGAGACGAGTGTGACCAGACCTGCCTCATCGCTCGTCGCCAGCACACCGGTTTGGTCCTTCACTGCGTTGATCGCCGCTGCGACGTTCGCGCCTTGCTGCGCGACATCGGAGACGCCGCCCGCGACGGGCGGGAAGGTGGTGCCGTCAAACGCGGTACCCATCTTGATCGCACCGACGCCGACGCCATTGATGGAGAAGCTGTTGGCGGCGACGTCTCCCGCAGTTGCAGCGACGCCCGTGACCCAAACAGACGAGGCGACCGCAGCGTTGGCCTTCGCGGTGACGCCGGACTGGGCGCCCACCAAATTGATGGCCTGCGCGACCGACCAGGCGCTATTCGCGGATTGGCCGGCGAGGGAGCCCGCTGCGGTGGCGCCTACCTGCACGCCGTTCAAGGTCAAATCGCCGGCAGCGAGGGCCTTCAGGTCTGAGCCTGCGGTCGTGCCGCTCGTAAGCGACGCGGTTCCGCCGCCGGCACCGGCGCCCAAGCTCGACGATTGCATATTGGTGATGGAGTTGATCTGGACGCGGTCGTTGACGGTGCTATTGGCGCCGACTTGGAAAGTTTGCGCGCTGAACGATCCATCGAGCAGGTTGATGCCGTTGAAGGCGGTGGATTTTGCAATGCGGTCGATTTCAGACCTGAGCTGGCTGACTTCCGACTGCAGCGAAACGCGGTCGGCATCGGAGTTGGACGAGTTGGCCGATTGCACCGCGAGTTCGCGCATGCGCTGCAGCAGGTCAGTTGCGGTGGCGAGGCCGCCTTCCGCGGTTTGCGTCAGTGAAATGGCGTCGTTCGCGTTGCGCGCTGCCTGATTGAGGCCGTTGATCTGCGACGTCATGCGGCTCGCGATGGCCATGCCCGCCGCGTCGTCCTTGGCGCTGTTGATGCGTAGACCCGAGGACAGGCGCTGCAGCGCGGTGGAGAGGGCTGACTGCGACGTGTTGAGGTTACGTTGCGCATTCAGCGACGCCATATTGGTGTTGATGACTGATGCCATGATGAATCTCCTTTACCTTGTTTGAGAAATATCCGGCGTTCCGGCCGGGCACGTTGGTCGGCTTCGTCGCCGAAGCATCAAAACCGTCGTTACCAGGCTTATCGGATGTTCACGTTGAAAGGTTTAGGATTTTCTTGCGTGCATGAGGCACACGCGCGCGCACCGCATTGCGCGCGGCGCCGCCGGCAGGAGAACTAATGGCTGCGCAACAGGCGGTTACGGCGCGACTACGGTTCGATCCTTGCCTACGCGCTTGGCTTCGTACAAAGCTTCGTCCGTGCGCCGGATGAGCGCATCGGCCGGCTCGCGTGCCGTGCGCGCAGCGACCCCCGCGCTGAAGGTGACCAGCAGCCGCTGGGTGCCCCAGGAGATGGGCTTGCGCGCGAGGCATTGCTGCAGCCGCGCCATCACGCGCACGGCCTCTTCCAGGCGCGAATCGGGCAACAGCAGCAGGAATTCCTCTCCGCCGTAGCGCCCGATCAAGTCGTTGCCGCGTATGGTCTCGCGGATGATGGCGACCAGGTGCACGAGCACGATGTCTCCAACCTGGTGGCCGAAGGTGTCGTTGATTTTCTTGAAATTGTCGATATCTATGAGCGCGATGCAAAGGGCCGAGTTCGCGCGCTCGGCGCGCGCGAACTCGCGCGCGAGCGCATCGTCCAGTCCGCGCCGGTTCAGCGCTCCGGTGAGCTGGTCTTCGTGCACCAGCCGGCTTACGAGTTCGAGTTCTGCTTTGAGCTGTTCGATGCGGTGCTCGGCCGCGCTCATTTGCTTACGCACCGCCGCGACTTCGTTGGCGGCGTGCAGCGCATGCGTCTCGCGCAAAGCCTGTCCGAGCAAGGCGACGATCTTGTCGACGTCGCTGGTCTGGCGGATCTTGTGCGCATAGGTCTCGATGCGGCCGTAGTAATCGGCCGCCCCCGCCGGCGGCCAATCCTTTTCCGCCTGGCGCAGCGCCGGCTGCGGGCGACTTGCGCGCGGTGGTGTGGCAAGGCGAAGAAAGGTGCCATTCTCGTTTATCGACATCGTTCATGCTCCTGTGAACGTCGCCCCGGGGTAATGCGAGGTCTGACGCAGACTGGGCAAGGCTATATCGACGCGCGGGCTAACCAGGCGTGGAACAACAAGGGAAACCGGGTCTAATTTGTCTTTTCACGCAGGACCGGGGGCGCCATCTAGTCGAAAAGCGCAAAAAAGTAAGACCTAACTATTGCCAGATTCCGCGGAATATTGGGTTTGTATACGTCTCCCCGATTTGGGAAGCTGCGCGTCTGCAGCTTTCCAAATCGGGGAGAACATCGGATGCCCGAACGGGGCATTCAGGTCGTTGTCCGCTATGTCCCGCTTACGCTACGCGGCTCTTCAGGCCACGCACACCTGATTCTTGCCGCTGCGTTTGGCCTGGTATAGCGCCTTGTCGGCGCGATCGATGACGGCGGACTGGGGCTCGCCTTGCGTGCGTCGCGCCACGCCCGCGCTGAAGGTGATGAGCACGCGCTCGTTGTTATGCAAGAAGAACGCCTTGGTCAGATTGCGCTGCAGCCTGACCATCACGTCGATCGCCTCCTGCTGCTCGGTTTCCGGCAGCAGCAGCAGGAATTCCTCCCCGCCGTAGCGCGCGAGCACGTCGGTCGGGCGCATGGTGCGCTTGGTGACGCGCACCAGATGCTGCAGCGCTTCATCGCCGGTCTGGTGGCCGAGCGTATCGTTCAAATGCTTGAAGTTATCGATATCGAGCAGGCTTACGCACATGGGTGTGGCGGCGCGGTCGGCGCGCGCCGCTTCGCGCTGGTAGGCGTTCTCCAGGCCGCGCCGGTTGAGCACGCCGGTGAGCTGGTCCTCATGCACCAGACCGCTGACCTGTTCCAGCTCGGCCGCCAGTTCGCGCACCTTGAGTTCGGCCGCCTCTACCTGGCGGCGCGAGGCGAGCAGTTCGTCACGCGTGCGCGCGGTGTTGATTTGCGCCGTACGCGTGTCGCGCAACAGCTCGTCGAGCACGACGTTGAGTTGTAAGATGTCCTCGGTCTGGCGGATTTGCTGCGCATAGCCTTCGAGCTTGGCATGGTATCCGTCCGTGCTTTCTGAGAGATCACCGAGACGATCGATAAAACTGGTGATCAGTTGTTTAAGCGCCGCCTTGGCTTCCTGCAAGCTCGCTCGCAGCGTGCCCTGTTTGAAGATCACCTCCTTCAAGCGGCGCTCGGCGTCGGCGATGGCCTCGAGGTCGAGCGGGCGGGTGACGATTTCGCGCAGCACCGAAACCTGGCCGCGCAGCCACTGATCGTCGCCGAGCAGCTCGTGCGTGTTGTCGATCAAGAGGCGCAAAAGGCGCAGCAGGCCCTGGTGCAACTGCGCATTGTCGCCGCCGCGCATCTCGAGCTTGAACCAGAACTGGCGCAGGTTCGCGGTCAGTTCGGTAATCGCGTCCTTTTCCGATGCGGCGCGCGCCGCGCGCGCCAGTGCGGTTGCTTCCTGCGCGAGGTCGGGTGCGTGCGCTAGTTGCGACATCACCGCAAATTCCAGCGTCTGCGCGAGCAGTTCGCGCAACTGGACGAACTGCTCGGCGTTCGTGCGCGCTGCGCCCGCGGCTTCTGCCGGTGTATGCCTGGCAAGGGCGACTGCGTCTTGTGCCGGCGTTGGCGCTGCGGCGGGACGCGCGGCGGCGGGTTCCTCGGGTTGCGCGAGGGCAGCGACTGACCAGGAATTCACCAGATTTTCGAGCTTGGTGGCAAGTTGTCCCGCGTCGATTAGGGGAATGCGCAGTACCTTTTCCAGACTCTGGCGTTTCTTGGCGGGCGTGAGCGCGCTATGGCGCGTTTCCCACTGCCTAAACAGATTCAGGATCAGCTGTCCCCAGGGGGGCGTGCGCTCGTGTTGACCGGTCTTCGCGTCGATCAGTTTGAGCAGCACGCCGCGGCATCGATCCCAGTCTTTGTCGAGCGCAGCCTTCTCGAGGGCTGCGGCGAAGCTGCCGCCGCTCGGCTTAGCGCGCAGCACGGCGGCAAGATCCTGCAGCATGCGCTCGGCATCGGTCGCCGGCGTCGCGGCAGGCTCGCCGGCGACCTCCCGATAATGCTGACGATAGTTGTCCGGAGTGGGCGTAATGCGGCGCGTGGCCAGCAGACGCAGCGTTTCCCGGGCGATTTTGGACGGATTGATTTGTTCGCGCATTATCTTATAAATATCTTTTTGAATATTAATAAGGCGACGTTGTTGGGCTGCCCATGGATGCCTCGAAGGCATTTATCGGCAGCGCGCGGGGAATCTTTAGCGGAATATTGAGGACAGGAACCCGGTTACGGTTGACCCGGTTCAAGCGCGGTCATCGCAGATCAAGGAATCTTGTTATGTCCGGCGCTGTCGAGGCGCGAGCATTGCGCGCCCTGCGCGCCAACCGCAATTTCTGTACGGATAAAAGGTATCCGTACAGAAATCGTGGTTACGGGGAAAAACGCATAGAACTTGGGGTTGGTTTATTACAAGATCGCCGCTAGTGCACGGATGGCTTTTTCATCCGTGCACTAGCGACGATCAGCGCGGACGTCGCAGACCAAGGGAATCTGCTACGCCTGGCGCCGTCGAGGCGCGAGCATTGCGCGCTCCGCGCGCCAACCGTGATTTCTGTACGGATAAGAGGCCATCCGTACAGAAATCACGGTTATGGGGAAAACCAAATAGAACTTGGGTTTGCTTTATTACAGGATCGCCAATTGTGCGCGGATGGCTTCTTCATCCGCGCACAATCGGCGATCAGCGCGGTCGTCGCAAAAATCCGGTCCGCGGCAAGCGGCTTCAATCCACCAATTGATTCTTCAGCGCGTAGTGCGTCAGTTCCGCGTTGTTCTTGAGGTGCATTTTTTCCAGCAGGCGCGCGCGATAAACGCTCACCGTCTTGACGCTCAGGTGCATTTCGACCGCAATTTCGGTAAGCGTCTTGCCGGAGGCGATCAAACGCATGGTTTCGTATTCGCGGTCGGACAAGGTCGCGTGCGGCGTACGCTCGGGGCCGTCGGCGATGGTTCCGGCGAGCGCTTCGGCTACCGCGGGGCTGATGTAGCGGCGGCCGCTCGCGACCTGGCGTATGGCGGTCACGAGCAGCGCCGGGGCGCTTTGTTTGGTGAGGTAGCCGGATGCGCCGTTCTTGATCGCGCGCAGTGCGTAGAGTTCTTCCGGATGCATGCTGAGCATGAGCACGGCGAGTTTGGGGTTTTCCTTTTTCAGCTGCTTCAGCGTTTCCAGGCCATTGCGATCCGGCATGGTGATGTCGAGCAGCAGCACGTCGACCGCATGCTCGCGCGCCAGTCGCACGGCTTGTGCACCGGTTTCCGCTTCGGCGCAGACCTGCATGTCGCCCGCCTCCGAGATGATCTGCGCCAGGCCGCGGCGCAGGATGGCATGGTCATCGGCGACCAAAACCTGGATCATTGCCTTCCCTCCACTTTGTCGCTCGTCGTGTGTCGTAGCGCAGGTGCCATGAAGGCCTCGGCCGAGCGCTTATCCGCAGCGCGCGCGGCGCTGTCGGCGGGGCTCGCTGCGGCCGTCGCTGCCCGGCGCGGCAGGCGCAGCATCACCGCGGTGCCGGAGCGTGTCCTGCGCACGCCCGCATCGCCGCCGAGCCTGCGCGCGCGCTCGCGCATGCCGAGTATGCCGAAGGCGTGCAGCTTAGCCAGATCCTCGCTCGCGATGCCGCGTCCGTTATCGTGCACCTGCAGTTGCACGCTATCGGCGTCCGCCTCGAGCTCGACCTCGACGCGTGTGGCGCCCGCGTGCTTGGCGATGTTGGTGAGCGCTTCCTGAAACGTGCGGAACACGGCGATGGAAGTCCTGCTGTCAAGCGCTATTTCCTTGTGCGCACACGTCAATTGGCAATCCATGTCCATGCGTTTGCCGAACTCGGCCGCCTGCCATTCTATGGCGGCCACGATGCCCAGATCGAGGATGCCCGGACGCAATTCCGAGGCAATGCGCCGTGTCACGTCCATCGCGCTGTCCACCAGGGACTCGGTCGATTGCAGGCGGTGCTGCATCTGTGCTGCGTCGGGCGCAATTCCCTGGCTGAGGCGCAGCAGCATGATCTTGATTGCCGTCAGCGTGCCGCCCAGATCGTCGTGTATTTCGCGCGCGATCCTGGCGCGTTCGTATTCCTTGACGGTGTCGACGTGTGCCGACAGGCGCGCCAGTTCCGCACGCGAGCGCCGGATTTCCAGGTCGGCCATCTTATTTTGCGTGATATTGAAAACGAATCCGTCCCAGCAGGCGCTGGCGTCCTCGTGCAGGCGCACCCTGGAGCGCAGATCCACCCACTTGACATCTTTGCTGCCGGGAGTGCGGATGCGCCCCTCCCAGTTCCAATCGGTGCAGCGCCGCCGCGCAGCCTGCATCGACGCCATGCACGAGCTCAGGTCTTCGGGCAGCACGAGGTCGAGAAACGCGGCCGCGCTGCGCTGCAGTTGTTTCGCGCCGGTCCCGAGCACCGCGAGGCAGCCGTCGCTCACGTAGGTGAACGCCGGGCGGCCGTCCTCCTTGAATTCGAGCTGAAACACCATGCCGGGCATGTTCGAGACGATCGCCTTGAAGCGCGCCTCGCTTTCGCGCAGCGCCAGCTGCGCCATGCGCGACTGCAGCCGGTTGTATCCCTCTCGCAGGCTGCGTTCCACCGCGGGCACCAGGCGCATCAGCCTGTCCTTCATGACGTAATCGTCGGCGCCCGCTTTCATCATGGCGACCGCTTCTTCCTCGCCGATGCGGCCGGACACGACGATGAAGGGGATGTAGTTCGAGTGCTGGCGCACCAGATCGAGCGCATCGGTGCCGCTGAACCCGGGCAAATTGTAGTCGGAGATTACGATGTCCCATGCTTGTTGCGCCAGCGCGTCGATCATGCCGGCGGCAGAGTCGACGCGGCGCAACTCGGGCTTGAGCCCGGCGGCGATCAATTCCTGCAACACCAGTTCGGCGTCGTCGGGCGAATCTTCCACCAGCAGCACACGCAGTGCCTTTCTCACTGGCGCTCCTCGGTCGTCGCGCTCATGCCGGGCAACGTGAAATAAAAAGCCGCTCCCAGGTCGCGCTCCGCGCGGGCCCAGATGCGCCCGCCATGCGCGTGCAAAATGCGCTGCACGGTGGCAAGGCCCATGCCGCTGCCCTCGAACTCGCGCTCGCTATGCAGACGATGGAAGGCGCGAAACAGGCGGTCGGAGTATTTCTGATCGAAACCGGCGCCGTTGTCGCGTACGCACAGCGAGCGCACGCCGTCCTCGGTCGCCACGCCGAAGAAGATGCGCGCAAGCGGGACCTTGCCCGTGAATTTCCATGCGTTGCCAAGTAGATTCTCCATGCATATGCGCAGCAGCCGCGCATCGCCGGTCACCACGATGCCTGCGCACACTTGCGTTTCGGTCTCGCGCGCGGGCGCAGCGGCGCGCAGTCCGGCCAGGATTTCCTGCGCCATGCGGCTCAGATCGACGCGCTCGGATTTGACGCCGTCGCGCGCCACGCGCACCAGCTTGAGCAATTCCTCCATCATGCCGCCAAGGCGCAGGCTCGCACGGTGGATGCGATCAAGGTAATCCTTGCCGGTCGCATCGAGCTGTTGGGCGTGTTGCTGCAGCAGCAGCTGACTGAAGCCTTCGATGCTGCGCAGCGGCGCGCGCAGGTCATGCGACAAGGCCGCGCCGAAGGCTTCGAGCTCGCGGCCGGTTGCTTCGAGCAGCCGCGTGCTGTCGGCGAGACGCTGCTCGAGCTCGGCGTTGGCCGCGTGCGGCGTTACGCCCTCCTGAATGCTGTCAGAGTCCATTTCAAAATGAGGGGTACATCCCCTCATACTCCCTTATATCAGGGGCCATTTCGCCAGTTCCAAAATGGCCGCGTAGGCAATCGATCCCCGGCTTCGGTGTCAATGCGGCGGTCGCCTTGATTATACCGTCATCGCGCCGCGGTCTGCCCTCGGCACCTTGCTGACTCTAATCCGGTCTCCACGGGTGCATTCCGACAAATTGGACGGTTTTTCCGCCTTTTCTCAGGCATTTGCTCGCGCGTGCGCCTGTTAGGGTGGCAGGACGTCGGAAGCGGGCGCGTCCGCGCGGCCGACGTCCGACATTTGGCCGACGCACGCACGATTTCAGGAATCGCCTTCAATGCGTTCTGGAGCAACCAGCAAGTGCAACTAAGTGGTCTGCGCAACCGGGCTCTGCTCATCGGCGCGGCATGGACCCTCGCCGCGCCGGCAGCGCTCGCCTGGTTCAACTTAGGCGCCGCCGCGCCGATATACCCATGGTCGCTTGGCGTCGTGGCGCTTGGCTGGGCGGTGATATTGCGGCGCACGCTCGCGCGCGCCGAGCGCGCGGTGAACGTCGAGTTGGCGCTCGCCGCAAGCGAAACCTGCTCCGTCATCGACGGCGTGGCGCGCGCGATGGGCAGCGAAATACAAGGCGCCTGCAGCGAATTGATGCGCGTGGACGAATTGCTGGCGCACGCGATTGAGCAACTGATGACTGCCTTCAACAGCGTGAGCGACGAGGTGTACGCCCATCAGCGCGAGTTGGCGCGGCAGGCGGCGATAGCGCAGGGGACGCTCGCTGCGGATCGGTTGCGTGCCGCAGCCGAGCGCGTTGCGAGCGATGTACACGGCGTGGTTACGGCATTGCAGTTTCGCGACGTGGTGGGGCAGAAGCTGGGTCATGTGCGACGCGAACTTGAGGCACTGGCACAGATGCTGCAAAGGATCCGCGATCTGTCGGCGGTGCAATCGCGGCCGGCCGCAGTGCCGGCGCGCCCGCAGGTGGCGGCGGACCTTGGGGCAGGCGTGCGCGGCTTACTGCGGGAGCTGGAGCAGCCCAGGAGCGCGAGCCCGGCGCGGCAGGAACTGATGCATGCAGGTGAAGTGGAGCTGTTCTGATTTGTGACAGGACGTGAGAGGAGGGAATTACGGTGACCAAAAGCATACTCGCAGTCGATGATTCGGCCTCCATCCGACGAATGGTGTCCTTTACGCTCAAAGGCGCCGGCTACGACGTGGTCGAGGCCGTGGACGGCGAGGATGCGCTCGCCAAAGCCAAGTCCAAGACCATGAACCTGGTGCTTACCGACCAGAACATGCCGCGCATGGATGGATTGACGTTGGTGCGCTCGCTGCGCCAGTTGCCGGCTTACCGCACCTCGCCCATCCTGATCCTGACCACCGAATCCGGCGCCGAAATGAAGAGCCAGGGCAAGGCGGCAGGGGCAACCGGCTGGCTGGTAAAGCCATTCGACCCGCAGCGCTTGATCGACGTGGTGAAGAAGGTAATTGGCTGACCGCGATGTACGGCGACGCTCGAAATCGCGGCGCAAGGCTGGTCCTCGGGCAGGACGAGCTTCCATTCGAAATGAACTCTAGGGATGCACCATGACCATCGACATGAGTCAGTTCTACCAGGTGTTCTTCGAAGAATCGGCGGAACTCCTGGAGGAAATGGAGCGCCTGCTGCTCGAACTCGATGTCGTCGAACCGTCCCAGGACGATTTGAACGCCATTTTTCGCACCGCGCATTCGATCAAGGGCGGGAGCGCCACTTTTGGTTTCAATGAGATAACCGAAACCACGCACGTTCTCGAATCGCTGCTCGACAAGCTGCGGAACGGCGAACTGAAGCTGCTGCGCGAGATGGTGGATGCCTTCCTCCACGCGGTCGACGTGATCAAGATGCAGCTTGCGGGCCGGCAGTTCGCGAGCGAAGTCGATGCGCAGGCCGTGGCGGAAATCTGCCGCTGCCTGGACGAATTCGCGCAGGGTCGCGGGACAGCCGCCGTTGACGCGGCGGCTGCAGTTCCGGTCGCGCCCGCAGCGGCGCCTGATTTCGCGGCGAAGCCGGAATCGGAACCCGCCTCTCCGAGCGCCGAGTTCGTCGATCCGAGTCCGGAGAACCTCTACGCCATTCTGACCGGCGCCAAGGTGGGCGCGCCAGAGCCATCCGCAGCGCCGGACGATAAGGCAGCGCCGGCGGACGCCGTCGGCATGGACGCGTATGGCTTTTTCACCGAAGTAACGCCGGCAGCAACGGCGCCGGCCGAGATCGTCAGGGAAAATCCGGGCCGCAGGGCAAGCGATCGTGAACCCGGCACCGCGCCCAGGGCCGGCCGACGCGCGAGCGACCACGCCGATGGCGAGGCCACGTCGATTCGCGTCGGTGTCGAAAAAGTCGATCAGCTGATCAACCTGGTGGGCGAACTCGTGATTACCCAGGCGATGCTCGCGCAGACCGCTTCACGCGTGGACACGGTGCTGTACGAGTCGCTGCGCACCGCGCTCGCGCAACTCGAGCACAACACGCGCGATCTGCAGGAATCGGTCATGTCGATCCGCATGATGCCGATCTCGTTCGTGTTCAGCCGTTTCCCGCGCGTGGTGCGCGACCTCGCCGGCAAGCTCAACAAGGAAGTCGAACTGAAGACGGTGGGCGAAGGCACCGAACTCGACAAGGGACTCATAGAAAAGATCGCCGATCCGCTCAATCACCTGGTCAGGAACAGCCTCGATCACGGCATCGAATCGCCCGAGAAGCGCCTCGCCGCGGGCAAGAGCGCCACGGGAACCGTCACCCTGCGCGCGTTTCACCAGGGCGGCAATATCGTCATCGAAGTGGGCGACGACGGCGCAGGCTTGAACCGCGAAAAGATCCTGGCCAAGGCGAAAGAGCGCGGCATGCCCGTGAACGACGCCATGAGCGACCAGGAGGTCTGGGCGCTGATATTCGAAGCCGGCTTCTCCACCGCGGACGTGGTGACCGCGGTCTCCGGCCGCGGCGTCGGCATGGATGTGGTGAAACGCAACGTCCACGCCATGGGCGGGCGCATCGAAATCGAATCGACGCTCGGCGCGGGCACGCGCATCGCGATCCGGCTGCCGCTGACCCTCGCGATTCTGGATGGCATGTCGGTTTCCGTGGGCGAGGAGATATTCATCGTGCCGCTCACCTTCATCATCGAGTCGCTGCAGCCGGCGAAGGAAGACATCAAGACCATCGCCGGCCAGGGCACGGTGGTGCACGTGCGCGGCGAATACCTGCCGGTGGTGGCGCTGCACCAGATACTCAACGTGCGGCCCAAGGTCACGGAACTTGAGCGCGGGATCATGGTGATCGTCGAGTCCGAAGGCGCGAAAAGCGCGATGTTCGTCGACGACCTGCTCGGGCAGCACCAGGTCGTGATCAAGAGCCTGGAATCGAATTACCGCAAGGTCCATGGCGT
>Ga0334722_10004953_pt1 | contig 13648 bp, 18 predicted proteins | sample C3_bottom_MG_FD_207210 | JGI IMG/M metagenome (GOLD analysis project Ga0334722, IMG submission 207210) | Sediment microbial communities from Yellowstone Lake, YNP, Wyoming, USA - C3_bottom | ecosystem: Environmental > Aquatic > Freshwater > Lake > Sediment | place: USA: Wyoming | collected...
ATAGAAAATGCCTGTTTTTTAGTAAATATCTTGACAATATTTGCGATTAAAGTAACACCAACACCCATTAGAAGCACGTAAACAAGTTGATTTTGAACATTAAACTGAGATAACAGCAGCTCAAGCAGGAAAAGAGAAGCGCCATGAATAAGAACCCAGATTAGGAACCACGTGCCAATTTTCACGAAGATGATTTGATGGCTGAGTTCAAAAAACTTTCGTATCTCAATAAGCTTTAAATAGCATAAACAAGGAGTAATTTACATACGCGGCGGTGCCGGAGTGGCCAAACGGGACAGCCTCAAGAGCTGTTGGCTTAGTGCCTACGCAGGTTCAAATCCTGTCCGCCGCATTTTATGGGGGAGTGCAGTTGATTAACGCGACCGTCTGCTTGCCGATCCGGAATGAGCAGGAGATTTCTCTTGGTTTGAAGCTGCAGAAGGTCGGCGCGGGAAAATACAATGGTTACGGCGGCAAGAAGACAGACGCCGACAAGACCATTGAAGACACCGCACGCCGCGAGCTGAAAGAAGAAGCCGGAATCGAGGCCGAAGACTTGGAAAAAGTCGCCGAGCTCACGTTCTACTGGCCGCAAAAGCCGGACTGGAATCAGCTGGTGCACGTCTACGTCACGCGGCGCTGGAAGGGCGAGATTTACGCGGCAGAACCGGACAAAATAACGCCCGAATGGCACTCGCTGGACAAGGTTCCGTACGACCGGATGATGCCCGCGGACCAGCACTGGCTGCCGAAAGTGCTGAAAGGCGAGTACGTGCAGGCGACGTTCGTCTACAACGCGGATAACGGGCTGGAATCGTTTGTTTTTGGCTGATTTTCTCGCAGGAATGCGCATTTTCGTCATTCCCAACCGCACATTATATATACCTCTTATTCTCGACAATTCTCCGGAATGTCATTCCCAATCCAAGAATGAGTGGGAATAGACACATCCGTGACAAATATGGGCGTTGAAGTGTGCGCGGTCGGAGGCTACGGCGAGGTCGGTAGGAACATGACCGCCGTGAAAGTTGACGACAAGGTTGTTCTTTTTGATATGGGCCTGCACATGCCCAACTACATCAAGGTCACTGAAGAGGAAATGGGAGAGTTCGTTCGGCTGAACGAGACTTCTTTGAAGAAAGCAGAGGCAGTGCCGCAGGACGGCGCCATCAAGGACTGGCGTTCCCAAGTCTGCGCCATTGTCGTGACGCACGCTCACCTGGACCACCTCGGCGCCGCTCCGTATCTCGCGTCCAAATACGATGCGCCCATTATCGTTTCTCCGTTCACTGCAGAAGTGCTGAAGACGATGTGCAAGGACGAGCACATCCGTTTGCCGAACAAGATTATCGGATTGCAGCCGACGCAGCGCTACGAACTCGGACCCGACCTCACGCTGGAGTTCTGCAGTATCACGCACTCGACGCCGCAGACCATTATCGCAGTGTTGCACACGAAGTACGGCGCGATCATCTATGCGAACGACTACAAGCTCGACGACCACCCGATTCTGGGCAGGACGCCGAATTATGACCATTTCAAGAAGATCGGCGAAAAGGGCGTGCTGCTGCTGATGCAGGACTGCATCTACGCCGGAGCTGCCCGCAGGACGCCGTCAGAGCTGGTCGCGAAGGACATGCTCGATGACGTGCTGATGGGCATCGACAACACCGGCAAGGCGGTCATCGTCACGACGTTCTCGAGCCACATCGCAAGACTGAAGGAAATCGCCGAGTTCGGCAAAAAGCTCGACCGCAAAGTGATTTTCGCGGGGCGTTCCATCGCGAAGTACTGCTGGGCCGCCGAAGCCGCGAACGTCACGAAGTTCGACGGCATCAAGATTCTCAAGTATCGCCGCGAGATCGAGCAGATGCTCAAGGAAGTCCAGGCAAAAGGCAAGGGAAAGTACTTGCTCGTGATGTCTGGGCACCAGGGAGAACCCAAGTCTGCCCTTGCGCGCATCGTGCGCGGCGAATTGTCGTTCAAGTTCGCGCCCGGCGACCAGATCATCTTCTCGTGCACGGTGATTCCGGCGGACATCAACCGCAAGAACCGCGCAGACCTCGACGAGCAGCTCCGCAAGCTCGGCGTGCGCCTCTTCACGGACATCCACGTCTCGGGCCACTCGTCGCGCGAGGACATCCGCGAGTTTTTGATGATGGTCAAGGCCAAGCACGTGATTCCGGCGCACGGCGAGCCCGGCATGATGGACAACTTTGTTTCGTTGGCCAAAGAATTGGGCTACACGGACAAGAACATCCACGCCATCGTCGTGCCGCAGCGCGTCAAAATCGTATAATATTTAATATCAGAGTTCTTCGCTCACTCCATGGCCGCGCATAAGATGTTTACCTATGACATCATCGTGTGGACGCAGCACCAGAGGGGCGGATATTTAAACGCATTTCTTGAATATGCTCCTGAAAGGACGCGAGAAGAATGTTTTTCATTGTTGATTTCAGACCAAACCCTTTCAGGATTGGGCGAAAAGCTCCGTTCGTATCTGCGAAAGAACACGACTTCAGGCACGCCTGCGCATGAGTTTTCCTTGGTCAATCTCCCCAGAACAAAAGAGGAGTTCGGCGGGCAGATCTGGCGTTGTTATCATGAAAGCCATCGTGAACTGTTCGGGATGAAAGCTCTCGAACAGATGGAGTTTTCCCAGTTACAAGAGCAGATTACAGAGGAGTTTCCTGATGTGTGGGGCCTCCCGAGCAAGCCGTATTCGGCCATTCCGCTCATCACCGATGAAGAAGAGCTCCTTCGCGAAGGGGGACTCATGGCGCGCCTTCTCGACGCGTTTCCGAAGCAGCTGAAGGTCCAACTCGAGAAGGCGTTTCCTCCGGATGTCAAATCGGTGATTCACAATTACAGAAACAGGAACTAAAACAACAAAATTTATATACATTAACCATTCCGTAGGAGTTATAGGGGGAGTCGACATGAAACTTGTTTTGGCTGATCCGACGTATCTCAAAGACAGTATTGCAGTTATTTCCGACCTCGTGAACGAGGCTCGCTTCAAGATTTCTCGCGACGGACTTGAAATGATCGCGATGGACCCCGCGAATGTCGCGATGGTCGTTTACAAATTGCTTTCCTCCGCGTTCACGGAGTACGAAGTTCCCAAGGAAATGGAGCTCGCCATCAATCTCGCCAACCTGAAGCAGGTGCTGCGCCGCGCAAAGGCCAACGACATCCTCACCTTGCAGGTCGCGGAAGAGAACAAGTTGCAGATTACGCTCAAAGGCAATACTGTGCGCACCTTCTCGCTGCCGATTATCGACATCGAGGAAAAGGAGCAGCGCGTTCCGAACCTGACGTTCCCGGTGATGGTGCAGACCGCATCGCACGTGCTGAACGACGCCATCGAAGACGTGGACATCGTCGCAGAATCAGTCACGTTCGCGGCCGAGCCGAACAAGTTCTCGATTTCCGCGGAAGGCGATTTGAGCAAGGCGCACATCGAGATCGCGCACGGCAACGAGACCAAGATCACGTGCGAGAGTCCGGCGAAGGTCAAGGCAAAGTATTCCATCGAATACCTGAAGAAGATGATCGCGGCAGGCAAGCTCGCCGACACCGTGAGCATCGGCTTCAACCAGGACTATCCGCTGAAGCTCGAGTACAAGGTCGTCGACAAGGTCATGCTGAGCTTCATCTTAGCGCCTCGCGTGGAAAACGATTAAAAAATTTCTGAAAGAAAAATTACTTCTTCGTTCCGAAGTAGAACATCTTCTGGATGTCCACGTCGCCGGGCTGGAAGTTTCCTTGGCGCGGGTGCGGGACTTTCACTTCGGTCTTCAGCTCGACCTGCTTTTCCTTCTGCTTCGGCGGCTGCGCTGCCTGGGCCTTGCTCAGGTCGTCGCGCAACGCGTTGACTTCGGCGATGATCTGGTTCATCGCGCTGCGCAGGACATCGAGCTCTTCGTTGACTGTTTTTTGGATGCGGTCGAGCTCGACCTGGAATTGGCGGGAGACGAGCGGGTCTGCGGAAGGCGCCGCTTCAACGAGAACCGTTTCCTGATTGGAGACTGCCTTCTTGGGCGTGATCGTGACGATCTGCTGCGCCTGCTCGTAGGCGTCGGTCGACGAGTTGACCATGCCGTGGCGCTTGAGTTCGCTGCTGAGCTGGTTGATTTTGCGGAGTTGTTCGATGTCCATGGTGTATCAGTCCTCGTTTATCGTAATTCGAAATAGCCGTCTTTGCCGAGCACGAAGCGGCGCTTGACTGCGCCGGATTCTGCGGCTTGCGGAGCGGGAGCGGTGGTTGCGGTCATCGGGCGCGTCATCTGCCGCGGCGCGGGCAATTTCTCGCGCACGAACGGGACGAGCCGGACTGCGCAGGTCTCGCAGTAGACTTTTTTGCCTTCCTGCTTGGCGACGCAGAGCTCGCAGAGCTTGCTCCCGCACCAGTTGCAGGCGCCTTGGAATTCTTTGCGGTGTTGTGTGCAGCGCATGTGTTCTCACCCGAGTTGGTGTCCGAAATTTTCCTTGATGAATTGCATCATCATCTCGTTGCCCGCCAGTTGGTAGGCTTGGAGCGCGGTGGTGAACAGGTTTTCGCGGAGGCAGACGTCGCCGAGCGCGGAGAGTTTCTCCTTGTCGCCCGAGAGCTCGTATGCTTTCAATGCGAATGCGAGCTGGTGCTCGTTGACGCAGCGGTTGCCGACTTCGACGAGCTTTGCCGGGCTGCGGATCGCGGTGAAGACTTCGATGGCGTGGTCCCACTTGCCGCGGGCGAGGCAGTCCTCGCCGACTTTGGATAATCGCTCGATGTTGTTGACGGCGCGGAACGCCTTGATGGCGTCGCCGAGGCGTCCGTCGTCGAGGCACTTGTTGCCGAGCTTGAGCAGTTTGACGTGATTGTCCGCGAGGTTGTAGCAGTCGACGGCGTTGCTGTACAATCCGACGCGCTCGTAGTCTTCGCCGATTTCGGTGAGCTTGGGCTTGTTGCCCGCGAGGATGAACGCCTTGACTGCTTCGTTGAGCTTGCCCTTGCGCTGATATTCGTCGCCGAGCACGTTCAAAACGTGGCGGCGCGTGACTTCGTTGAACATGGACAGGTTGATGTTGTCCAGGCCGCGCTCCAGGAGCGTCGGCAGAATCTTCTTGAAATTGTCGGCGTTCGAAACCGCCGCGCTGTGCGCGACTTCATTGGTCTGCTCGACCAGATTAGAAACGACTTTGCGCATCAGCAACTCTTCGACCATTCTCTCTGCACCTCTCTTTCCCGCTTTTTACTCGAAATGCTACACTTGCCAGTGAAGACGCTAATATATAAATGTTACTATTTCGTATACTAGAAATATTTTTATAGTCGGAGGCTTGGAGTGGCAGCCATGGCGGAGACGAAAGCGGTGCTCACGGACTGGATTGTGGAGTACGTCAAGACCAAGGACGTGATGACCAAGCACATCACTGCCATCAAGCCGAACGCGCCGGAAGCGGATGTCGTGGTGGAGAGCGCGCTCAAGAACCAATTCATCTTTATTCAGCCGGAGCTCAACGATTTGAGCAAGCTTGCGGCGCTGAAAGACAAGCACGTCGTGCTCGTCACGGCGAACACGCGCGACAATGTCGAATACTTGATCGAGCACTGGGCAGATCTCGTGCAGTACCCGCATCTGTGCGTCTACTTTGTCAATCCGAACTCGTTGACAGACCGCCGCTGGGTCATCTTCCCGGCGACGCACGACAAGATTACGGAACGAAAAGCATTGCGAAAAGGAATCGAGAGCTTGTTCTCCACCGTTGACGCGTGGAAGTGATACGGCGTGCGGGAATCGAACCCGCGCATCCAGATTGGGAATCTAGAGTCATACCATTAGACCAACGCCGTGTACGAAGAAATAAGGATGAATGCTTCTTAAAAATCTTTACACCGTTATTATCTTGCCGAGGAAGTGCTGTTCGGCTTTGACGCGCTCGAGGATCGGTCCGAAGCGCTCGTACTGGCTCGCGCTCAGAATGTACGCGTCAACGAGATTATTTTTCACAATATCAGCAGGATATTTTCCTGCGGGCGCGATGATGCGCGCGGAAATGCCGCTGCGCGTGCAGAAGTTCTGGACGTTTGCCGCGCGCTGCGCAAGCGGCATCGTCGACTGTTTCCGCGTCAACGCAAACAATTCTTCGTCAGAACTCACCGCGACAAGGACGGTCTCGCACAGCATCGCTGCCTGTTCGAGAAGCTTGGCATGCCTATCTTCAATCACGTCATAGACGCCGAAGACCATGCCTGTCTTGTATCGCTTCGCAGGCGCAGGCAGCGCCGGCCTGAGAGCCGGCTGGCCTGCGCTCACCGATGTTCGCACAGGCATTTACACGGTTTCTTGCATGGGCGCGGCTTCTTCCTCGCCCTCTTCGCCCGAATAGCTGGGCACCGCGGCCTTGCTGATGATCATGATGTCGCCCATCGCCTTGACGAGCTGGTGCGGAACGACAACGCCTTTTGCGCTTCCCAAGACTTTGCTCAAGAAGGAATTCTTGGTCGCGCGGACACGCCAGCCATAGACCTTGCTCGCGGTCAGGATGGCCTCTTCGATGTCTCCGAAGTAATCACCAGAATCAGTAAATACCTTCATGTCGAACGTGTCCGAAATTTTCTTCATCTTCAGCATAACTATGACCTCCCTCTTGCGCAGTAGTATCACATCAGCATCACAGCTATATAAATTTTGTGGCGGTGCCCTTGCGCAATTATTATTAATCCGCCGCTCTTCTCAAAATAATGCCTGATTACGACTGCGAGACGCTTCTGGCGCTTATTGAGGCGGGCCTGAACGAAATCAACGTGATGTTTGACACGGTAAAGGACGTGCCCGGAGAGCTCGTGTTTGACTATGGCGCAACCATGAAGAACTACAACACCGAGGCGCTGCAGACGCATCCTGAGCGGCTGTATCAGCTTTCGGCGCTGCTGAAATCAATGAAGCAGAGAATTCCTGCCAAGAAATCAACGAAGAACTTGCTCCAAAAGATTGACGCAGTCGTCGGTCTCGTAAACGGCGCGGTCAAGACCTGCCTATGAGCGTTGTCCATAATCATTAAATACGCCGCACAGGTCTGTTTCTCCATGAAATACAAGAATCTCCTGCTCATCGGCACGTCGCACATCGCTGCGGAGAGCGTCGCGACCGTAGCAAAAGTCATCCACGAGCACAAGCCGGGCATTGTCGCCTTGGAGCTGGACCGCGGACGGTTGATGGGGCTGCTGCACCCGAACAAGGCAAAGCCGAGCTTCCGGGACGCGCGCCGCATCGGCGTCAAGGGCTGGCTGTTCAGCATTGTGGGCGCATGGGTGGAGCGCAAGCTCGGCGACAAGGTCGGCGTCGCGCCAGGAGCGGAAATGCTCGGCGCATTCAAAGCGGCAAAAGAAATCGGCGCGCATGTCGCGCTGGTCGATCAGGACATTGAAATCACGCTCAAGCGTTTCTCGCAGACATTGACCTGGAAGGAGAAAGGCCGTTTGTTCGCCGATGTCGTCAAGGGCGTCGTGTTCCGAAAAAGCGATTTCGCGTTTGACTTGAGCACGGTGCCGAGCCAGAAGCTCATCGGCAAGATGATCAAGGAAGTGCAGAAGCGCTACCCGAACATTTACCGCGTGCTCGTCACGGAACGAAACGAAGTGATGGCCAAGCGTCTCGCACACATCATGTTCCACAATCCCGACCAGCTTATCGTTGCAGTGGTAGGCGCAGGGCACGAGAAGGAACTGATTCAGCTCATCAAGCATGAGTTAAGTTAATATACTCATTTTCTCGAGCAATGCGTATGAGTTGGGCGAACTACCAGGACAAAGTAAAGCGGTATTTCCCGTTCTCGGACACGGAATGGAAGCACTTCGGCCTGCTCGTGCTGGTGTTCGCGTTTTTGTTCTCGTTCGACCAGTGGGGAACGACGACGTTTAACCTGAAAGCGGGCTTGCTGCACTTCCTTATCGCGATTATTATTGTCGGCGTGAGCGTGTTCGTGCATCACGCCGCGCAGCGCTTGTACGGCGTCTGGTTCGGCTACCGCATCGAGCACAGGGTCTGGTGGGTCGGATTGCTCGCAGGCCTGTTTGGCGCGGTATTATCAAACGGCGGCGTCACTATTTTCGCGGCGAGCGCGATGCAGGCGCACTTTTTGCCGTCGCACAGGCTCGGCGCGTTCCGTTTCGGCCCGAGCTTGTGGCAGCTCGGCCTGGTCGCGTTCGCGGGACCCTTGGCGTGCGTCATTGTCGGCTTTCTCGCGTACGGCATCGCGCCGTCGATATTCGCGGACTTCCTCAAATTCAACCTGTACTTTGCCGCGTACTGCATGATTCCGTTTCCGCCGCTGGACGGCGTGCACGTCTTTGCCGCGTCGCGTATCAGCAGTTTCATCTTCACGTTCCTGGCGGCGGCAGTGGCGGGCTTTGTGGTGGTCTATTTCATCGCGGCAATCGCGCTGCTCTGGAGCCTCTTGCTGGCGATCTTCATCGGACTTGCCGTCTGGCTCGCGCTTGACGTGATTCTGAAGAAATAAGCGGACTACTTGGTCTGCCGCGTTATTTTCTGGATGTCCTGCAGTGATTCCACGCGCTTCTGCGCGGGCGTGGCGATGCGGAACAGGTTCCAGAACACTTTCTGCGTCCACTCGATCCAGTCCTTGTCGTGGATTTCGTAGAAGAAGCACGTGCGCTTCGCGAGCTCCTCGGGAGCGTAATGGTCGGGCAGTTTGGTCTCTTTCATCCTGACGAAGCGGTCGTCGATAATGAACGAGCGCAGCGGCTGGGCGAGGTGGCGGACTTCGATCGCCTCGCGTCCGAGCTTGGCGTTGACCGCGTTGATTTTGTCCATGTTCTTGATGCCGGTGATGTGCAGCGAGGCGAGGACTTTGATGCTGACATTGTTCCGGGCAAGTTCTTCGAGCACCTTGATGACGGTGGTGCCGTCTTGCTTGACGTTCACGAAGCTCAGGTTGCCGGAGAAAAACAGGATTTGCTTCTGCGCGGAGCGCAGGTGCGAGACGAGCTCGTGCTCGATGGTGGTCTGGTCGTCGAACTGCTCTTCCATGAACGCGCGGCGCTTCTTCGGGTCGACGTATTGGTAGATTTCGAGCGGCGAAAAGTCGTATTTGGTCTTGCCGTGCTGGATCATCGTGAACAATCGCTGCTGCAAATCCGAGTGGTGGATGTTTTCGGCCGCCTGCCAGTACGCGATCTTCAATGCGCCGCGGGTTCCTTCGCGGAACGTGCGCAGCGCGAGCGAGCCTGTTTCTTCGGCTATTTTGTCGACGTAGCGATCGGCCGTGCGCCAGTTCTTTTTCAGGTGAAAGGCGATTTCCTGGATGCTGCGCGGCTTTGCCTTGACAAAGTCCTCGACTTTCTTGACAGTCTTGGCGTCCAGCATGCGCTTTTCACAGCCGTTCGCGTATATAATCATTTCGATGGTATACAACACTATGCCTACTTTGTTGTCAGTAATAATTAAGCCAAATACAAGTCTATAGTACAAATAGACAGAAAAGGAGGTACAAAAAAATGGAACAAACCCGACTGAACCTGAGAACGCCGAACGGCGGATTTAGCGTCGCGGTGATCGCGGGCACGGAATTCGAAGAGGAAGTCCTGAGCCTGCTGGACCGGTACGCGGACCGCATCCACGAGTCCGTGTTCTTCTGAGGCGCAGAATGATGCTGCGGCTCAGGAGGGACATCGCGTTCCTGCTGACAGACGAGCAGGAGGAATGCGTCAAGACAAGAAAACTGCTCGATGAGACGTCGGTGAAATACGCAGTCATCCCGTGCGCGGTGATGCAGGAGCCCATCCTGGTGGCGGGCGAACGATTGTATCACGGCATCGACGCCATCGCGCAGTACGTGAAAAGCAAGCCACCATACCAGAAAGCAGTATAACGATCACAAACCTGTTGGAGAGGTGATTCTGATGGAAACATTGAACGAACTAGTCAGAGGGCACTCGTTGCCGCGCGGTGAGCGCGACGGAGAGAAGGAAACGCTGCAGCGGCTTGAGGCGATGCTCACGGCGCGGCCGTATCATTGCGAGCGCGCGGCGGTCGACAAAGCGATGAGCTCGCTCGCCCAGGAGTATTTCAGGAATCGCTTGGAGAAGCGCTACGCGCGGCTCTCCGACGAATTGTTCGAATTGGAGCGCGAAATCCGGATCACGCCCGAGCACGTGAACACCGAAAACTCCGACATCAAGAGCGTGGAAAAGATCGCTCCCGCGACGATTCCGCTGCTCGCGGACGTGATGTTGGGCAAATGGTCGTGGTCGTACGATGGGCACACGACCGCGACGGTGACGTATCGCTCGCACGCCGTCGGCGACAAGCACAAGGTGAACTTCTCGGTTGAGGCCGATGCCCCGCCGCTGACGCCGGACGTCAAGCATGCCGGCGCAGAGGCGATGGCATACGTGTACGAGATGTGCGCCGAGGCGATGCGTTCGCCGACGATGCGCGACTACATCGGAAGGAACATCGCGGGAGACCGGGCGCCGGAAAACGAAATGCTCGCGAAGCTGTCTCCGATGCTGCGCGTGCTGTGGAAGCCGACCGAGGAGAGCATGAAAACCGCCGTGGACACAACACAGCTCCGCGACCCGGACCCCGCGCTCCTGCTGTATTTCAACGAAGACAGCTACGTCGTCACCACCTGGGACGTCAAGCACGAGGAACCGTTCCGGCACTACCTTGCGGAATTCACCGCGCCAAGGCAGAAAAAGCTCAGAGGAATGCCGCAATGAAAAAGTACGAAAACGCGTATGAAATTCCCGCGCACATCAGGGAATTGTTCGGCGAGGAAGAGGAGCATTTGACCGCGAGCCAAGTGAGCGAGCTGAAGGAGTGGATGCAGCGGCTCAAAGGGGACACGCGCATCGCGTATTTCCTGCGCACGGCGAATTACCGCCTGTTGCACGACAGTCCGGTCATGGGCGCGTGCGACAGGCAGTTTTCGGACAGCTATGTCGAAGGGCCGTTCTCGCGCGAGCCCAAGCCCAAAAAGCCGCCGTTCGAAAGCGACTCAGAAACGCGCAAGGACATCGAGACGCGCTTGTTTCCCGCAGGAAAACTTCCGATGTTTACGCCCGTGGTGTATCAGCATCACGAAACGCGCGTCTGCCTCGGTGACTTGAACAGCGACGGGCTGAAGCAGGCAAAGGAGTGCATCGCGCAGGGATTGAGCGCGCTGAGGCATCGCAAGCCTGCGCAGCGCAAGAACGATTACACGGAAGTGTATGCGGGCCGGGTCAGGGAGTGCGTGTATGAGCTTGCGGTTGTGGAGCCGGGAATGACGCGCACGCAAGTGCCCTTGGAACTGCGCGTTTTCGGACGCGAAGATGCGGTGATTGCGGTTAATCAGGCGTTGACGCAGGCATGGGACGGCATCGCGAAGTATTCTATTTCAGGCTACGGGCACGTGATCGGCGCAAAGCACGGATTGGTCTACAATCTTGACCTGAACAAGGCGACATTCACTGATTTGCAGAAGGAAAACGTCATTTTGTGAGCACTGGACAGCATGAATAACCGCTCGCAAAGCATTTAAAGCAGTGATTCCGTGATTTTCCCATGCTTGCGCAGGGATTTCAGCCGAGGCTGTATCAGGAAACGATTCTGGCGACCGCTGCCGGAAAAAACACGCTTGTGGTTCTTCCGACAGGTATGGGCAAGACCGCGATCGCGTTCATGCTTGCAGCGCAGCGTTTGCAGCACTTTCCGAAGTCAAAAATCCTGATTCTCGCGCCGACCAAGCCGTTGGCAGACCAGCACTTGCAGACGTTCAAGCAGCACATGCATTTGTCCGAGGACCAGTTCGCGCTTTTTACCGGCGAAGTTCCTCCTGCGACGCGCCACGCGCAGTGGAAGAGCGCGAAAATCATTTTTTCCACGCCGCAAGGCCTCGAGAACGACATCATGAGCGACCACATTTCGCTCGCGGATGTTTCTTTGCTCGTGTTTGACGAGGCGCACCGCGCGACCGGCGAGTACAGCTACGCGTTTATCGCGAAACAATACAATGAAAAGGCAAAATTCCCGAGAATTCTCGGATTGACTGCGTCTCCTGGCTCGGATTTATTGAAGATCGAGGAAGTGTGCAAGAACTTGTTCATCGAAGGCGTTGAGATCAGGACTGATGAAGACCCTGATGTCAAGCCGTACGTGCAGGAGACCGAGACAACGTGGATGAAGGTCGTGTTGCCTGCGGAATTTCTTGATGTCAAGAAGTTTTTGGAGGCGTGCATCAAGAGCAAGCTTGCCGCATTGCGCGAGCTCGGCGTCGCCGGCACCGTGGAATACTTCAGCAAGCGCGAATTGTTGAGCTTGCAGGGCGAACTGCACGCGCGGCTCGCTGCGGGCGAGCGCGATTTTGAGACGATGAAAGCGATTTCTGTCGCGGCCGAGGCGATGAAAGTGCAGCACGCGCTGGAATTGCTGGAAAGCCAGGGAAGCACGTCGCTGTGCAAGTATTTGGACAAATTGATGGGCGAAGCGCAGACGTCCACGGTGAAAGCCGTGAAGAATCTCGTGATCGACCCGAACTTCAAGGCCGCGTACGTGAAGGCGCAGAAACTGATTGAGCAGGGCATCGAGCACCCGAAGATCGCGATTGCGCGCGGATTGGTCGCGCGCGAAGTCGCGGAGAACAAGCGCGCAAAGATTTTGCTGTTTACGCAGTACCGCGATACCGCGGTCAAGCTCAAAGAGGAATTGGAGAAAGCGTCGGGCGTCGTTCCTGCGGTGTTCGTCGGTCAGGCAAAGAAAGGCGACACGGGATTGTCGCAGAAGAAGCAGGTTGAGATGATCGAGCAGTTCAAGGACGGATTGTACAACGTTTTGATTTGCACGTCGGTGGCTGAAGAGGGCTTGGACATTCCATGCGTGGACTTGGTCTTGTTTTACGAGCCGATTCCTTCGGCGATTCGCACGATTCAGCGCCGCGGACGCACCGGCAGACAGGAAAAGGGCAAGTGCGTCGTCTTGGTCGCGCAAAATACGCGCGACGAGGGCTATCGCTGGAGCGCGCACCACAAGGAAAAGCGCATGCACACCATTCTCGCGGACTTGCGCAGGAATTTGAACAGGAAATTCGCGCACGTGCAGGCGCCGTTCAAGAAATTCGAGCAGACCACGGAAAAACCCACGCTTATTTTTGCGGATTACCGCGAAAAAGGCACGGGCGTGCTGAAAGAACTGATCGGCATGGGCGTTTCGCTCAAGTTGGAGATGCTGCAGGTCGCGGATTACGTGCTTTCCGCGCGCTGCGCGGTCGAATTCAAGACCGTGGAGGACTTTGTGCAGTCGATTATCGACGGCAGATTGCTGGAACAGCTGAAGAACATGAAATCGCAATATGAACGCCCTGTTATTCTCGTTGAGGGCACGCAGGACTTGTTTTCTGTAAGAAATATTCACCCGAACGCGATTCGCGGCATGCTCGCGACGATTGCGGTGAGCTACGGCATCCCGATCATCTACACAAAAGACACGAAGGACACCGCGGCGCAATTGATCGCGATGGCAAAGCGCGAGCAGGAGATTTCGAAGGAGTCTTTCCAGCCGCACGCCGAGAAACGGCAAGCGACCGTGCAGGAACAGCAGGAATATGTAGTGTCTTCGCTGCCGAACGTCGGCCTCAATCTCGCAAAAGAATTATT
>Ga0334722_10004954_pt1 | contig 13646 bp, 15 predicted proteins | sample C3_bottom_MG_FD_207210 | JGI IMG/M metagenome (GOLD analysis project Ga0334722, IMG submission 207210) | Sediment microbial communities from Yellowstone Lake, YNP, Wyoming, USA - C3_bottom | ecosystem: Environmental > Aquatic > Freshwater > Lake > Sediment | place: USA: Wyoming | collected...
CTATTGCCGACGTGGACGGGGCCAATGTCACCAACCAGGGCATTCTCGCACTGAGTGTGACTAACCTGGGGACTACGTTGGGGCTGATGGTGGCGCAAGCGGACGCCAACGGCGAGCCTATCAGCGTGCGAGGGGTGCATCTGGTAGTACCTCCGGCGCTGGAGTTGCTGGCTCGGTCAATCTTGACAAGCGCAGTAGTCCAGCAAACCGGATCGGCCACTCCCGTGCCCACCGTCAATGTGATCGCTCAGATGGGTATTCAGCTACACGTTGACCCCTATCTGCCTATCGTAGACGCCAGCGCCAACCACGACGGCACTTGGTATCTGTTTGCTGATCCCAGCCAGGGCAAGGCGATGCAGATGGACTTTTTGCGGGGCCACGAACAGCCAGAAGTCTGCATGAAGGCGTCCAATAAGGTTAGCACCAGCGGGGCGGCTATCAGTGCTTTCGATGGCGACTTCGAGAGCGACAACACCCAGTATCGGGTAAGAGTCGTTCACGGGGGTGTAGCGCTTGATCCGCGATACGCCTACGCGCAGGTGCACGTCTAGCAGCTAATCGGGGGCGGGCGAGGCTCGCCCCTACTTGGGAGATACGATGGCATTTACCTACGTCGCCACCACAGCCAGAGGCCAGGTGCGCCTTCTGATACCGGACCGTACCGATAGCGGCCATCTGTTTGAAGATGCCGAGATTGACGCCTTCCTGTCGATGGAGGCGAGCGTGGTCAAACTGGCAGCGGCAGCGGCGCTGGAGACCATCGCCAGCGATAACGCTATGGTGCTCAAGGTAATCAGGCTACTGGACTTGACCACCGACGGGGCCAAGACCTCCGACGCTCTGCTAAAGCGGGCCGGATTGCTGCGCGAACAGGCGGCGGCTGAAGACTACACCGGCGGCATTGATTGGGCGGAGATGGTGGTCGATGATTTCAGCCTGAGACAGCGGCTAGAGAATGAGGCGCTGCGTGGTTAGCTTGATTGATAGCCGGATGCTCACCCGGTTGGCTCCGGTGTATTACGCCGATACGGTGACCATTCAAAGCCGGACGGACACCCGCGACAGCTACGGCCAGCCCATACCCGCCTGGGCCAATGTCGTGGCGCTGACATCGCTGCCTTGCCGGATAGCGGCAGTGAGCGCCGATGAACGGCCGGGGCCAGATAAGACCATCGTCACCGTGAGCCATCATATCAGCATCGCCGGGCACTATCCTGCGATCACCGTGCTGATGCGAGCGGTGGCGGGTGGCGTAAACTACAACATCGTAGCGGTCGAGCACGACAGCGAGGGTGTCACCACCCGGCTGCGGGTGAAGCTGGTGACCACCTAATGAAGATGCAGATATCCGTCACCGGCGGGGCCGAGATCGCCCGCAAGCTGGAGCGGCTGGCGGGGCGCACCAGTGGCCAGATATTAGAGAACGCCGTGGTAGCGGGCGCCTTGCTGGTGGCGAATGACGCCAAGCAACGAGCGCCCTATAAAACGGGCAACCTCCGCCGGTCTATCCACGTGGGCGGGTACGCTACTGAAGACTTGGGTGACGGCACGGACATCGGGGGCAACAAGAACAGCGCCCATAGCGCCGAGGTACAGGTAGGGACGAATGTAGTCTATGCCGCGGCGCAAGAATACGGTACTAGCCGGGGCGTACCGGCGCACCCGTACCTGCGCCCGGCATTCGACGAGAACAAGGAAGCGGTAGCCGAGGAGATCAAGGCCGCCGTGCGCGACCAGTTGGCGGCATTGTGAACCTAGAGCAAGCGCTAGTAGCGGGATTGGTAGCAGCGGCAACCGCGGCCAGTAGCCGGATATATCCGTTGAAACTCGAAGAGGGGTCGGCGCTTCCGGCTCTCAGCTGCCGGCGAGTGTCCACGGTGCGGGACTACCAGCACAGCGGCGCATCGGGACTGGTAACAGCCCGGATGCAGGTGGACTGCTGGGCAGCGACCTATGCCGCTGTCAAGGACCTGGCGACGCAGGTAGTGGCCAACCTGAGTGGCTATTCGGGCACGATGGGCGGCGCCGGGGGCGTGGTCACGGGCTTTTCCTTCGGGGTGGGAGAGGTAGACCTGCCCGAACCGGAGGCGGATATCTTTCACGTAGCGGTCGATTTCAGTATCGGCTATTCAGTCTAAAAGGAGAACGACAATGAGCAACGGAAACTGGGCCTTCGGGGCCACGCTTACTAGGGCAGGAAATGCCATCGCAGAATTGACCAGTATCGACTGGGGGGGAATGACCGCCGACTGGATTGATCTCACTAGCCACGGGTCTGCGGGCGGAGTGAAAGAGGGCATACCGGCGCTAATCGAACCCGGCGAACTGACGCTGGAGGGCAATTTCTACGGCGGCGACACCAACGGCCAGATGGCCCTGGAAGCCGATCTGCTATCCCGAACCATCCGGGCCTATGTACTCACATTCCCAACGTTGGCAGCCACCAGCCTGTCATTCAACGGCTACGTGACCGCCTTTAACGCTGGGCCTCTGCCCGTTGATGGCAAGATTAACTTCTCGGCCACCATCCACATATCGGGGGCGGCCACCCTGGCAGTAACGGCCAGTACGGGGATGAGCGCATTGAGCGGGATCGATGCGGGCGGGGCGCTGGTGTTCAACCCGACCTTCGCCATCGGCACGTTTGACTATGTGGTCGATGTGACCAACGCCCGCACCTACATCAAACTGACCCCGACGGCGGCGGCCCACACCATAACCATCACGGCGCCTAGTGGCTCCGAGCAGAATGTATCCAGCGGGGTACAGTCTGGGGAGGTAGCGCTGGGGGCTGCGGGCACGGTGAACATCGTAACCGTGAAGGTGCAGGAGTCGGGCAAGATGCCCAAGACCTACACCATCCGGGTCAACAAGGCCGCCTAGTAACCAACGACGGGGGCGGGCGGGTGCTCGCCCCTACGAAATCGCCATTGCTACTGGTGGAGCAGGCGTCGATAGGAAGGCAGTATGGATTCATTGCTGATAGGGCTTAACGGCAGAGAAGTAACCTTATATGTCATCTGTCTGGCTATGATGGGACTAATATGGCGTCTAGCAATACTCTCCAGTGGCAAGGCGGACATCGAGCAACTAATCAAGTCTGGTCTGTCTAACATCCTAACAGTGCAAACAGCCATCTGTGATACTCAGAAAGAGATGAATCGTGACCTGTTGTTTGTACTGGGCTGGATACAGGCCCATAACCTAAAACCAGAGGGGCAGTAATGGAAGCGGTGCATTGGGTATTATTCACTATTCTCCTCTGTCTGTTTGGGGCTATGTTAGTCCTATGGATAAGAGCGGAACGTATTGCCCTTACAAGATACACCCTGCTTAACGGGGCAGCTGCTGACCTGGACGAAAAGGCCAAGCAAGCTATCGCTTGCAACATTGAACTCAAAGGGGCCACAGATGTCATCAGAGGCGCTATCGGTGTTCCTACGGGAAGAGTCTAATGTCCTGTCTCTCATCATAACCGTCCTGTCGGCCTTATCATTCGTTTATTTTGGGACGTGGTGGTTACGGGCTAGACATCGGCAAGGTATCCGGCTGCTAGCCGAAATGTCTGCTGGCTCGTTGTTGTTGCATGGGCGGGTACTCATAGCCTATGCGTTCCATATCTCCAGTTGGGGTTACGGATCGACCGCTGGTGACATATCACTGCTAATCATAGCGATAATCTGGGCAGATGTTATCAGGATGATAGTCTGCCACAAGTTCGTGCGGCTGCACGAAGAGGATGACACCATATCAGCGATGCATGATTATGCACTAAGCAAGAGAGGAGAACACTGACAAATGAGCGAATCACCTATCAACTGGTGGAAATCCAAAACTATCTGGTTACAAATCCTGGCTATCGTAGTAGCTATCGCATCGGCAGTGCTGGGCGTGCAGAACGTATCTGTTGACCCGAAATACGCCGAGATCGTCGCGGCTGTAATCGGCGTAATCACCATCGTGCTAAGAATGGGAACTAACAGAGAGATCAAATAGCCCGTGTGGAAACGGCATCGGAGGGGGAGTATGAGCAGAATTACACCCACGGTTACAGTCAACCTGGACAAAGAGCGCCACCTGCGCTACGACCTGAATGCCCTGGTGGATATCGAAGAGGCTACGGGGAAGCCTCTAAGCGAGATATTCACCGATACCGCCAATATGTCGATGAAGAACTTTCGCATCCTGCTGTGGGCGGGGTTAAAAAGCGAAGACCCAGCGCTAACCCGGGAGCAGTTGGGGGCGATGATCGATGTTAGCATCTTCGCCGAACTAAAGGATGCTATCGGCCAGGCTGTCTTTGCTAGCCAGCCTGATCAAGCTACTGGCGAACCAAAAAACGAGGAAAGCCCCTCGGATGGCGAGAACTCTGGGCCTACGGACGCCTAGACCTGGGGCTAAGCGAAGCCGAGTTCTGGGGGCTGACACTACGGGAACTGGACGCGCTGACGGAGCGAGAGAACCAGCGGCAAGACCGGCTAGACTTCCGAGCGGGGCAGATATGTGCATTGATAGCCAATGTGAACCGGGACGCCAAGAAGTATCCGAAGGGCTTCACCGCGGCGAACTTCTTCCCGGCATTAGGGAAGGCCACAATCGCCGAACCGGAGGGGCCGATGGAGCCTAACCAGATGCTTGATTTCCTGATGGCATGGGGCGGGGCAAGAGGCGCCCATGTAAGGGAGCAATAACATGGCCGATGCAGGGCAGCTAGTAGTCCACATAAAAGCTGACACCAGCCAGTTTCACTCGGAGCTGGGCCGGGCACAGGGGGAGATCAGCAAGACCGGCTCAATGTTCGCCCAGATGGGGGCGGTAGCCGGTGGCATGCTGGCGGCCCAGGGCATTGCCCGGCTAGCGGATGGCCTGGGGTCGCTGGTAGGCGCCGGTATACAATTCAACTCCACCATGCAGCAGGCGACGATGGCCTTCGAGACCATGCTCAAATCGTCTAGTCTGGCTACCGAGCATATCTCCGAATTGCGGGACTTCGCCAAGCAAACCGCCTTTTCTTTCTCCGACCTGACCAAGCAGAGCGTCCACCTCCAAGCCTACGGCTTTGCGGCCAAGGAAGTCGTCCCTATACTAAAAACCGTGTCCGATGCTGTTTCCGCACTAGGAGGCGGCTCCGCCACGATTGACCGGATCACCCGGGCCATGGGCCAGATGTCGGCTCGGGGCAAGATCGGGGCACAGGATATGATGCAGCTTACCGAAGCCGGCGTAAAAGCGTGGGACTACATCGCTAAAGCAACGGGAAAGAGTGTGGGGGAAATCCAGAAACTCTCTGAGTCCGGAGCGTTAGAGGCGAGGGAAGGCATTGCTGCCATTCTGGCGGGGATGGATGAGGAGTTCGGCGGGCTGGGGGCCAAATATGCCACCAGTTGGGCCGGTATCGTCAACAACCTGGGGGATGTCTGGGAGCAGCTTGCTGGTAGCGTAATGGCTCCGGCTTTCGAGCGAATCGGATCAATGCTGGGCCGATTACTAGAGAACCTCTCGACGCCAGAGTTTGCGATGGCTGCGGCTGACCTGGGCGCCAGCATCGGGTACGCCTTTGACGCCATTGTTCAGGGGGCGCAGAACCTGGGCGGGTTAATACAAGGCTCGCTAGAAGGACTAGGAGACACCTTTGGAGGAGCCGCTTCTAGCGCCTTTGAGTGGGGCAGCAACATCGTAGTGCAACTGGCAGCTGGCATCATCGACGCGGCGGGAGCAGCCCTGAGTGCGGCTATGGGCGCCGTAAGCAGTATGCTCAGCTTCTGGTTGGCCCCTGGTTCCCCGCCCAAGGTAGCGCCTGACCTTGACCTCTGGGGGGCGCAGGCCTTCACCGAATACATCAAGGGATTTTCCAATGCTGACTTCGGGGTACTGGATAGCGTCACTAGTAGCCTAAAGAGCGTACTGGAGGGACTACGGCTCCAGGGCGAGATTGGCGGCGACCAGGCCCTGATCCCCAGCATCCTGCTGGGCTCCCGCGAGCAGATAGCGCAAATGATGGGCAGCATCCGGGACACCGGCCAGGTATCACGGGAGATGATCGATTCCGTGGCGTCTACGTATGGGTCCGCTTCCGGAGCGGTAGCCGAATACCTATCGGCGCAAATGTCGCTAATACCAGTATCCGAGGAACTAGCCCGGGCGCAGGGCCGGATGAACGACCTACTGAAAGAAGAGCAGGGGATACGGCGAGCCAATGACAAAGTGTCCGCCCAGTTCGAGCGGGAGCGGATTGGCCTGGAGATGCGCCAGCCTGGCAAGGATGATAAGGAGGGCACGAAGAGATGGCAGGCGGAGAGCGATGCGCTGGCCAAGCGGGAACGGATGTGGCGCAACCAGCAGAGGCTGGCGGAGCTTGACCGCAAGGATGCTCAGGACGCGGCCAAGGACACGGTGGATGGGCTGAAGGCGCAGGAAGACCAGCTCAAGAAGAACGCCGATGCCCAGGCTGGCTTGCTGAAGGCGGTGGAACAGACGGCCAAGCTCTACGAGTCGATGATAGCGAAGGCGGGCGGTGGTGGAGGCGGAGGCGGTGGTATTAAAGTCCCCTCGCCACCGCCAAAGATAACCGGCGCGGCAGGGCTAGGCAAAGCCTTCACATTCACAGAGGAAACGATTGCCAGGGAACAGGGCACGTTCAAGGGCGCTGAAGAGCGGGTAAGTCCACTCAAGAAAGCGATGGATGAACTGGGAAGCAAGATGCAGACCTCTCTGGCACCAGCCAATGACGCGCTGAAGCGGTTTCAGGTGACAATGGATGACCTTCAACCTACTTTCGACCGAGTAGGGGCTGCGGCTGGAGTAGTGGGCACGGCTATCGGGGGGATAGCGCTGGCATTTGGGAATGCTGGGGGCTATTTGGCGACGGCTGGGGCGGCATTGGGAACATTCGGGGAGACGCTAGGCAAATTAACAATTGTTCAATACATCGGCGAGGTAGTGAGGAAGTTGGGCGATGACTTATCCGGCTTTGCATCCCGTATAACTCCCTTACTAGGGCCAGCCGGGGAGACCATTGGTCGTTTCTTTGGTTTCCTGGGGCAGGCTATGGCACCTGGGATAACCATTGCTCTTGCCGGAATAGGTATCGCCTTCGAAGGGCTTCTGCGGATAATCGGCGGGGTGACTGAAATCGTCTGGACAACCTTAACGGGCATCGTGGAAGTCGGGGCGGCGGTACTGGCAGCGTTCCAGACAGGGAATTGGGCGGCGGTAGGGACGGCTGTTGAGAATATGGCCAAGGGCTGGGTTAGTGGTATGTACGAGATGCTGAACGGGGCGGTATTTGCCTTCGTTGGCGTTGGGGCGGCCATAGCCGGAGCGGTAATAGCGTGGGCAGGGCCGTTAGCAGTCGCGGCTCAACAGGCTTGGGATGCTGTAACTCTCACGGTAGGTACTTGGACACTAACACTGGCAGCGGCAATTACGGCGAAAGCGACGGTTGTTGCTGGCGCTATAGGGAGTTGGCTCACGGATGTCGTGGCGGCAGCGCAAAAGATATTCGATGGTGTTGTAGGCGTCTTCGCGAACATAGGGACAACCATCAAGGATACTCTGGTAAAAGCGTTCAATGGAGCTGTAGATGCCATCAACGGCGGGCTAGATAAAATCCGTGGTATTAGTATCCCCAGCGTAACCGTGGGCGATAAAACAATTGGTGGAGGCTCCCCGTTCGCCGGGCTTCCTGTCATCCCGCGGATTGCATTCGCCGAGGGCGGCATCGTCACCCAGCCAACTAACGCGTTGATCGGCGAAGCGGGTCCGGAAGCAGTGATCCCGCTGTCCGGTAGCGGCGGCGCCGGGTTAGTCGAGACGATGAGGGAGTTACTCTTATCGCTTGGCGAACTGGCCCCGGCGATAGCGGCGGAGACAAGTGTTGGCAAGGCCCTACTGGAAGGCGTCAGGGCGCTGAAGGGCAGCGTGGACAGTGGGGCGCAAGCGGTCAAGACCATGGTCTCACAGCCTGGATATCCTCTTCCGGGCAAGTATCCAGGTGGGACTATCATCGGGCGGGAGCAGTTCCAGCAAGAGAACCAGGGCGAGCTGGGGACTTATTACACCGATGAGTGGCGGGCCATATTCAAGGAGACCGGCGGGGCCACTGACAATTTCGCCACCGCGGTCAAGGATTCTGGTAATAACCTGGCGATTAACCTCGCCGGGTCTACCACAACCGTCACGGATGCGCTGGCCAATATGGACAGTTCCACGAAGATAGCGGCCGAAAACATCGGTGCCCTGGCAGAAATGGCCAGCATAGCAGCATCGGCGTGGGCGGCTATCCAGTCATTCGGTGGCGGTGGCGCCGGGCCGTCCAGTTCGGGAAATCGCCCAGTTATCGACATAAGGACACCGGGCGAGGCGCAAACGTCCTGGCAAGCCTACCAGAATCCGAGTGGAGACTGGGGTGGCGCTGGTGGATATACGCCTGGGGAACTGGCGGACGGCGGCATCGTCACCCGGCCGGGCGTGTTCCAGGTGGGCGAGGCCGGGCCGGAGGCCGTGATCCCGCTGTCCCAGATGGGCAACGGAGGAGGAGGCGGCCAGATGATCAATATCACAATCAAGCTAGACCCTCCGCAGGTAGCCCGTATGCTGCGGGGTGAGTTAATCGAGCTACAAAGGCTCGGTGGGAGGGCGTAAATGGCAGGTATAGCACATAAAACAGTCGGGGCGGTAATGACCCAGGCCGAGTTCGAGGCAGCGGATAGCCACGATTTGTCGGGGGTGGTTGCTTCGGATATGACCGCATTCGCCGCTTCCGCCAACGGCGTAACTAATGGCGACAGTCACGACCATGCCGGAGGGGACGGAGGGCAGGTTGACCACGGTGGATTGGCAGGGCTAAGTGATGATGACCACACCCAGTACATCAAGCACAGCCTGGCCACCGCTACATCTGACTTCCTGGCTGCTTCTGGCGCTGGTGCTTTTGTTAAAAAGACACTGGCAGAAACCAAAACCATACTCGGCATAGCAGATGGTACAGCCAACTATCTTCTGGGTATGAACGCCGCTGCCAATGCGAAGGAATGGAAGTCCATAGTTGGCACATCCAACCGCGTCACCGTAACCCACGGGGCCAATCTGATAACACTGAACGGGCCACAAGATTTGCACACTGGGGCTAGTCCTACGTTCGTCAAGGTGACTATGCAATTAGACGCCGGGAGTGCAATTACCGCTGAAGCATCCGCAGATACGCCTTGGGGGTCGACTGTACCGGCTCTAATTGGCAAGACGCAGCGGGGAATACTATTAAAAGACCGCGTCAGCGAGGCCGGTGGGTTATGGTTAAATGGGCGGCTAAGTGATGCTGGTTTTGGGTGCGGTCTAGTAAGCGACATGGGTTCCTTCCGGGCAACCAGGACAACCGCGGGGTGGTTCTGTATCGTCAGTGGTGTTCTTACTTATTACGCCAACACAGGGTTGACCGTTGATACAGACATATCTGCAACTGCTCGATTCGCCATCTCAACCGCTGGTGTTGTTAGGATGCACAATTATGGGGCAGGGTCAACCTCATTCGACGCCAGCGGGAACCTCGCCTCGTCTTCAGATGAACGCCTCAAGGACATACAGGGTAGTTTCACCCCAGGCCTGGCTTCAATACTCCAGATAAACCCTATTCGGTTCAAATGGAAGAAAGAGACGGGGCTAGATACTGATAATGTCTACGCCGGGTTCTCGGCTCAGAATGTGATGAAGTACATACCACAAGCAGTCGGGAAGAACACCGATGGATACTACTCACTAAGTGACAGAACAATAATCGCCACCCTGGTAAATGCCATAAAAGAACTCAGTGATGAAGTGGCTATACTTAGGGCCAGGGTTGTCTTGCCAGTTAAACCATACCCGATTAGTGCAGATAACACAGAGGATAACGTGATTAAAGTTTCAGTGGTTAGTCCGGTAGATGTTGGGCCAGTGATTATTAACGAGGAGCCAGTGTGATGTCAATAGCGCCCGAAGTAACACAGCAACTCATCGAGCAGGAGATAACGAACTGGCGCAACACGCAGGAACTGCTTCGCATCCGTTACAAGGTCAACGAGGCCATCGGCGACGAACACGGCATGGAGGTCTGCAAGAGCGAGACCGAGCGGTGTATCAAGGCCATAGAAACACTTGAGAAGATGCAGGGGTAACACAGTGGCGTATAGATATGTCGTGCCAGAGGGCAAGCGAGTAGTGCAAGTCCATACAGATGGTGAACAGGGCGCTGTTATCATCGCCGCCGAAACTGGCGACATCTATGAGAACCAGGTAGGTGGGTATGGCTGTTATCATCCGCAATGTGAGGGGTACGCTATCCCTGTAACCGTGCCCGATGCTATCCGGCGACGGCTTGACGAGGGGTATGGTGGATGGTGCTGCCACGGTATCAATGACGAGGATGCTGACATCATCGACGCTACTAACATCCTAGATGGGATGAAGGTTGACTGGAGCAAACTAAGGGACGCGATGGAAGCCTGGGTGCCGGTACTTTATAACGGATTGCAGGGCTGGCTCACTTGGGAGAACAGCGACTAATAACGGGAGGCACATCATGAGTATGATAGCAACAGCGGTACAGCCATCTGGCGCCCTAACCGGGGTACTGATAAGGCCCAACTTCGTGGTAAAAAACAAGTGGGTGCCGGATGAACTGGCGGCGAAGATCCGCGGCTATTCGCCCCAGAGCGAACTGGGGCGGATTGTCAGGGAGTGCCTCCGGTATTTACCGGCGGAACTAGCGGGCGATCTTCTCGACCGCATCGTATCGTGTGCGGTGATCGAAAGCTGCCTGCGCGGGGTGCACCTGAAGTGGGACCCTGAGCGAGGGCGGTACGACCGAATTGACCACGGGATCATCGGTCGCAAGGTGGTCACCACGGCGGGCGTCGGCTTTATCGTGGACGCCTTCCAGAACAGCGTTGAACTGGAGACAATGAGGTATCACGCCCTGGGCACAGGTACGAACGCCGAGGCGGTGGGTGATACGGCGCTCCAGACCGAACTGACTACCCAGTACAACCCGGATAACACCAGAGCCACCGGAAGCCTAACCGAAGGGGATGGCGCTACTGTATTCAGGACTATCGGCACTAACAGCTTTGACGCTTCCGCTGCCCTTATCGAACACGGCATACTCAGCCAGGCGGCGGTGGGTGGCGGAGTGCTACTCGATAGGACAAAGTTTGCGGGGGCGGTTCCTGTTATATCAGGAGATGGATTCCAGACTACCTACGATTTCACTATAACCGCCGGAGCGTAACCGGTGCCATTTCCGTATACATTCCCGTTCCCGTTCGAGTTCGAGGCGGGCGGTTCGATAACCCCGACAGGGGCCCTATCTAGCCAAGTTAGTAGGACTCTGGCGGGGGCGATTACGCCGTCGGGCAGTGTATCCAGCCAACGGGCTCGGACCTTCGCAGGCGGGGTTACACCATCTGGCGATGTATCCAGGCTGCTAAGCCGGACACTGTCGGGGGCAATTACTCCGTCTGGGGTACTGACCGGGGCCTTTATCCCCGCTAACCGCTATATCCTACAGGTGGACTGGAACGGCGACGGGGACTTCGCCGATGCGCTTGAGGATACGTCCGCTTACTTGATGGCCACATCAATAGTCCGGGGCAGGGATAGAGACATGGGCGACTTCAATGCCAGCACCTGCACCTTAACGCTACGAAACGATGACAAGCGATTCACCCCGAACTACGCCAGTAGCCCACTGTACCCGAATGTACGAGCGGGGCTGAAAGTACGGCTGATACAACGGTATCTGGGAACCTCCTACAACCTGTTCACCGGCTACACTGACCGGCCATCGTGTGACCATGAGTCTCGCACCGCCACTTTGTACTGCGTGGATGAAATGAAGCGCCTGGGCCAGAAGCGGATATCCACGGCGCTACAAACGGACGTGCGGACGCCCACTATCCTGGACGCCGTGCTAGCCGCGGCTGGCTTCACCGGCTCCACTCATAAGGACGCCGGGATCGACCAGGTGCTTTATGCCGGCTGGTACGATGAGGTGGCATTATCAGCCATCCGGGAACTAGAGCAGGCGGAGCGGGCTTCGGTGTGGATTGACGGCGATGGGGATATGCGCCTGGAAGATCGCCACCACCGGCTGAAGGCGCCGCACACCACGGCGCTGGCTACCTACACCGGCATAGCGGAGGCCGGGCCGTACGAGCTGCGGGTGGATGATGTAATCAACGAAGCGGATGTAACCGCCAGCCCGGTGGTTCCGGCGGCGGAGAGCGACATCTACACTCTGGCGCACAAGCTGGCTCTGGCTCCGGGGGCCAGCGAGACGATCCTGATTGACTACAGCGGGGTAGCGCTGGATGTGGTACAGCCTAGCGCTGCCGCATTAACCCTGGTGGCCAACGACGCCCCGAACGACAGCGGCACGGATCGCAGTAGCAGTATCGGGGTAGCCTTCACCGGCTATGCGGCCGGGGCCAGTGTGGTGCTAACCAACAACCACAGCACCCACGTCTATGTGACCACTTACACCGTCAAGGGCAAAAAGCTGGACAGAGGCAGCATCACCAAGCACACTGAAGACGCCACCAGCCAGACGCAGTATGGCGAGCGTAGCACCTCGCTATCCAGAGCATTGATGGCTAATCCCAATGTGGCACAGAGCATTGCCGACTACATCGTCGCCACCAAGAAGGACCCGGCGGACGGCATCGATATCGAGTTCACCGCCAGTAAGAACGCCGCCAATATGCTGGCGGCATTGACCAGAGAAATCAGTGACCGGGTGCACATCGAGGAGGATGTGTACAGCGTGGACGGAGACTTCTTCATCGAGGGCATCGAGCACAGCATACAGGAAGGCGGGCTGAACTATCGAGTAACCTGGCGGCTGAGTGAAGCGCCAGCCAGTGAGAATTTGTTCATCATCGGGACAACCCTGCTCAATGCAGGGGCGTTGATGGCATACTAAGAAATGCCAACGACATTCACCGAACCAATCACCAAAACACCCACCAGCCGGGGGGTTACCGCCACGGACTGGAACACCTACATCAAGGCCAATCTCACGGCGCTGTACGAGCACCAGGCGGAGACCTCCGCCATACACGGGCTGGCAGCGGGGGTCAATCCGATAGGGTGCGCCACGGATGACGGGGTGATGATCCAGGGGACAGCTATTGAGGCCACGACCGGCGGCACCGGTGGAGTGCGCTGGACATACAACACTTGGACATTTGCCAAGCCCTATACTGTCAACCCCAAGGTGTTTATGGACTGCATCACATCGGGCGGGGAGAACCGCGGCTGGTGCAGAGTAACCAGTGTTGACCTGACAGGGTGTGTCCTGGCCTGGGGGACAGTCAATAGCGGGGTTACGGGGCAAGTGCAAGGGATAGCTTGCGGCTACACTGACCAGAGCGATAGCAGCCCCTATGCCTGGTATGCGCCACGCACATGGGCGGACGGGGAGCTATTGCCATATAGCGCCTGGAACAGCGAAGTACGGGACGATGTGAACTACCTGCGCCACCGGCACATGCTGCTGGACAACCACGTGCATGGGCTAGGGCCGAAGGTGTACGTACTGGGTGGGCAGGCCAGCGGCAAGCAACTGGACTTCCAGCGGTATCCGCTGGGGGATAAGGATACCCAGACGG
>Ga0334722_10004955_pt1 | contig 13644 bp, 9 predicted proteins | sample C3_bottom_MG_FD_207210 | JGI IMG/M metagenome (GOLD analysis project Ga0334722, IMG submission 207210) | Sediment microbial communities from Yellowstone Lake, YNP, Wyoming, USA - C3_bottom | ecosystem: Environmental > Aquatic > Freshwater > Lake > Sediment | place: USA: Wyoming | collected...
TCACCGGCTCCACTTTGCCCGGCGTCATGGCTTCGGGCTTCTCCCAGTTGTTGCGGAACTTCGCGCGCATCGGCTCGCCGCGCACCAGCATCTGGTAGCCCGCCATCCGCTCGGTCGGCACCGGGACATCGGTCGGGCGCGAGGCAGGCGCCGCCGGGTCGGGCTCTGGATAATCGTTTGGAAAGACATCGATCAGCTTGACGACAAAATCCGAGTCGGTGCCAGACGTGGAGACGCGGAGTTTCGCCGAGATCGGCCCGGCGATCGTCACATCCTCGTCGAGCGGGTCGGTCTGGTACACGAGAACGTCCGGGCGCCGCCCGAAGGTGCGCTGGTCGGCGACCATGTACTCCTGTTCGGTGCGGCCCACATTGGTGTACGGGATAAACGGCACCGGGCGCGCCGGATCGCTCACGTACTCGTCGAACGACGCCTGCGTCTCGGCGGGCGGATCGAACGACAGCTTCCCATTGACATGGAAGTACAGCGGCTTCAACTGCACCTGCTTCGGCGGCCACTCCGTGAACTGCCGCCACAGATTGGTGCCGGTCTCGAACATGGAGGCCTCGGGGAGCCGGGCATCGCCATTGCCCTTCAGGTACTGCTCGAAGAACGGGAAGATGATCTGCTCGCGCCAGAATTCGCCCGTATTCGACGCGAACGGTACGCGCCCCAGGCTGGCGCCCTGCCAGCGCGACCACCCGCCGTGAACCCACGGGCCGACGACGATGGCGTTGAAGATGCCCGGGCTCTGCTGTTCGATGGCGTGGTACGTCTTGAAGGGGCCGCTCAGATCCTCCGCGTCGAACCACCCGCCCACCGTCAGCACCGCGCACTTGACGCCGTGCATGTGGCGCGACAGATCGCGGGCCTGCCAATACGAATCGTATGTCGAGTGGCGCACCTGATCCTGAAAGAGCCAGTTCGGCTCGCCGAACAGCGGATCGAGCTTCGACAGCGGAACCGCGTTGTCGAGAAAGAACCGGTATCCATCCGACGTGCCGTAGTCGAACGGCGTGCTGCTTTTCGGCGGGAGCATGGGCTCGCCTCCCGCGCTCTTGCAGGGAGGCATGCTGCACGGCACCGGGTCGCGCGGCCGGAACGAGGTGTAGAACCCGAAGTTGGCGCCCAACTGAAACGCGCCTCCGTGGTAGCCGTCGTCGGTGAAGAACAAGTCCGTCATCGGCGCTTCCGGCGATGCGGCCTTGATCGCCGGGTGGGAGTCGATGATGCTGGCGGAGGTGAAGAACCCCGGATACGAAATGCCCCAGATCCCCACCTTGCCACTGTTGTTCGGTACGTTCTTCAGCAGCCACTCCACGGTGTCGTACGTGTCGGTGCTCTCGTCGACGTCCTGATTCCCGCGCGGCGCGTCGATATGGGGCCGCATCTCGACGAATGCGCCCTCCGACATGTACCGCCCGCGGACGTCCTGAAACACGAAGATGTAGCCGGCGCGATCGAAAGACTCCGACGGCCCCAGCCGAGGCCGGTAGTTGTCCTCGCCATAGGGACTGACGGTGTACGGCGTCCGCGTCATCAGGAAGGGAGACGTCCGGGACGTGTCCTTTGGGACGTAGATTGATGTGAACAAGCGCTTGCCGTCGCGCATGGGAATGCGCGCTTCGTACTTGGTGTAGTGCGCCCGGACATCGAAACCTGGCGGGGGCGTCTGCTGGCTCTGCATGGACGCGGTCGAAACGACCATCAGGGCGCCCAGGACACCCACACATCCGCGTCGCGTGCTATTCATGCTTTTCCCCTGCAGGTCCAGTTCGTGCGTGCGATGGGTCTGACGTGTATGCCACTGACACTATGGCGACCGGTCATTCGCTGTCAAACGGCCCGTCGGGCTCGTGGCGTCGCGGCCCGTCAACCGGCGGCGCCGCAGCCGTTTGGCATGGTCCGATTTCCCAGGCTCGCGGGCCGAGACTGGGATAGACTCGACCACTCGTCACAACTCCCTCTAACCTCGGTACACAGACAGGATGGGCCCCATGCAGGCAAGAATGCGTCAGACGTGTCTTATCGCGGCGGTCGCTATTGGATTGGTTCTCGCAATCACGGGGGGCGCCTTCGCGCAACCCGGTAGTACAAATCTCGGCACCTGGAAGCTGAACCTCGCAAAGTCGACATTCGCCCCAGGCACGGCACCCAAGAGCGCCACGTTTACAAACGTGGTGGCAGGCGCAGGCATCAAGTCCACGTCTGATTCGGTGCGTGCCGACGGCACGGCGGTTCACTCCGAGAACACCGAGGTCTATAACGGGAAGGACCACCCGATTTCAGGCACCAGCCTGAACGGGGACACGGTGTCTGGCACCCGCGTCGATGCCTATACGCTGAAGTTCGTCTACAAGAAGGCCGGGAAGGTCACCGTGACATCGACCAATGTCGCATCCAAAGACGGGAAGACCTATACCATCACCGCCAAGGGCACGAACACGATGGGTCAGCCCGTCAACACCGTGGCGGTCTACGAGAAACAGTAGGTAACCCTGATTGCTTTTCGCGGGAATCGTCAGTGTGGAGTGACGGGTTGTCACTCCACTACTCACCCCGCTGAATCCGTCACGGAGACCAGGCCTCGGGGCGTGGTGGGCAGCTGTCGTTTCCAATGAACCGCTGACCTGGCATCGTTGACGCAAGCGGTGTCTAATGTGCTGGGGACATTGGATGACGACGAACGCTCAGATCGTTCTGTCGGTCGTGGCGCTGGGCGGATCTATCTGGGTCCTGTTGTATCTGCTGCCGAAGGCGAGACGGGAACGCGACAGGTTCGGCATCCTCTGCTCGCTGCTGACCGCCCTGGTGGGCCTGATCGGCTGGTTGTTGCTTGGCATCGGGACGCGCTGACGCTTGGCGGGTGAGGGGTGACGGAATCGTCACTCCATGCCTTGATCGGCTGAATCCCCACACGCCCTGCGTTTGCGGCTCTCTGGCCGCCCTTTCGATGCGCCCACGACACGCTACCCGCGTGCTGCCAATCCGGGTATAATCTCGAACGAACGTTCGACCTGATTACGCTGTTCCCGTTCGCAGGGATGACCGAGGACACGCATGAGGTACGCCGAGACCGGCTTCAACCTGGAGGTCGACCTGACCCGCGGGAGCGTCGAGCGGGTGGCCACCGATCCCCGCGACACTGAGTTCCTTCTCGGGGGACTCGGCACCAACGCCCGACTGGTGTGGGATCGGGTCGCGCCTGAGATCGAGCCCTTCTCCCCCGACAACCTGCTCGTGTTCGGCACCGGACTTCTTGCGGGCACACCGGCGCCCGGCTGCAATCGCACGATCGTCTCCGCCATCTCTCCGCAAACCAAGCTGTTCGCATTCTCCATCATGGGAGGGTTCTGGGGACCCGAGTTGAAGCACGCGGGATATGACAAGGTCGTCATCCGCGGCAAGTCCCCGGAGTTCGTCTATCTCTGGATCAACGACGACACAGTCGAACTGCGCGACGCCACGCACTTCCGCGGACTCGGCACGCTGGAGACCGCGGAGCTCATTCGCCAGGAACTGAATGAGCCGATGGCTCAGGTGGCCTCTATCGGTCTGGCCGGCGAAAACCGGGTCTTCTTCGCCTCTATCGAGCAGGGCCGGTCGAGCGCCAGCCGGCAGGGCCTCGGCGCCGTCATGGGGGACAAGAAGCTCAAGGCGATCGCCGTGCGCGGGAAGAAGGACATCAACATCGCTCGGCCTGCGACGTTCATCAGGCACTGCAACGACGCGCTCAAGTACATCGAGATTCGGGATAAGAACCCGATTCCTGGCGTGATGCCGATCCTCGCCGGGCTCGGCTCGCCGCAGGAAATGCGGGAGCACGACGAGCAATGGCACACCGAGAACTTCGTCTGGGGCAATGCCCGTCACCGCCGAAAGGGATTCTGGACAGGCGACATCCAGGAGAAGTGGACCAGCACCATGGAGACGATGAGGACGCGTCTGCTGAGCTGCCACAACTGTCCGCTCAAGTGCGGCGCGGCGATCTCGGTCGATACCCGGATCTGCTCGTACATGATGAAGTGCTTCTCGAAGCTCACGTACACGATGGCGGCCATGTCCGACCTGGACTTCGGCCTCAAGATCGCCCAGAAGGCCACCGAGCACGGTGTCGACGCCTTCACTGCGCCGCAGACCATGGCGTTCGCCGTCGAGCTCTACGAGGCCGGCATCCTGACCGACGCGGACTTTCCCGGGTGGCCATCCGATCCGGAAGGCCGGTTCTATTGGCTTCTTGACCACATCGTGCGACGCGAAGGCATCGGCGACGTGCTGGCCGACGGCACGTACTGGGCTGCCGAACGAATCGGCAAGGGAGCACAGGCGTTCGCCCACAACAACATCAAGAAGCACGAACAACTGCCGCTCAAGTTGGGGATGCTCAACCCCATTTACTTCCTGATGTACTCGACGGGCGAGAAGATCAACATCACCCAGATTGAAGGGAACTTCCCGCAGACGCCATTCCCGACGAGAGAGGAACGCGAGGCCTTCGTCCAGGACTGGGAGCACGTCCCCGACGAGCGGTTCAAACAGTGGTTCCTCGACTGGGAACTGCGGGGCGAAAAGTCGATTCCCCACTACCCGCCCGTGGACGCGACCTCCGAGATCGTGCACTGGCAGGAGATGATGCACTACGTAGATGACTGCGTCGGGGTGTGCGCCGGGCTGTCATCGTTCCCGCTCAAGCCGCCGTATCACCTCCACAACTGGCCGTCGATCATCTCATCTGGAGCCGGGCTCGATCTCGATGAGAAGAGCCTTCAGCGCGTGATCCGGCGCACCCGCACGCTGATCCGGTCCATCAACATCCTCCGCGGCCTGCGTCGCGCGGATGAGAGGCCGCCTGACGACCACTGGAAGTACCGGTTCCCCGAGCTCGAGACCAAACTGCTGGACGCGTACTACACGTTCAAGGGCTGGAACAGAGACGGGATCCCGACGCGCGCGTCGCTTCACGAACTTGGCCTCGATGACGTCGCCGACGAGTTCCTCCGGCGGGGGATCCTGAAGGAGGAGGACGAAGAAGGCGACGCCGCGTCCGCCACGATGCGGAGTGTCGCACGCGCAGGCGATGGCGATGCGATCGCGGGAGGCCCGGCATGAACCGCTCAGACGGCAGGACGGTCAAGACCATCAAGATCGATATCGCCAAGTGCAACGGCTGCAGGGCGTGCGAGGTGATCTGCGCCGCCTTTCATGCGAAGCCGCAATACAGCAGCACCAATCCGGCGAGGTCGCGCATCCGCGTGATTCGCGATCCGGTCGCGGACATCTATCTACCCGTGTACGCGGGTGAATACACAGCCGCCGAATGCGCCGGCCGCGACAAGTACATCATCGACGGCCGAGAGTATGACGAATGCGCATTCTGCCGGGCGTCGTGCCCGTCACGCGACTTCTTCAAGGAGCCGGATTCGGATCTGCCGCTCAAGTGCGACATGTGCGAATCGGATCCGACCATCACCGAGCCGATGTGCGTTCAGTGGTGCCTCGCGCACGCACTGGTGTACGAAGAGCGCGAAGTAGTTGACCAGAAGGTGACTGCGGTGGACGACATTGACATCGGTCTTCGGGCACTGGCCGACACGCACGGCTGGCCGAAGGTGATCGACGCGATTGGCCGCATGGGCGGGAAATCCTGATGAGGATCTTCGCTGAGTGCCGGGTCTGAAGACCCGGCCTACATCCGGACAGTGTGGTGCTTTCTCGATGTAGCCCGGGGTCTTCCGCCTTCGCGAAACGCTTCGGCGGACCGCCGTAGCCTTGGCGGAGGCTGGTCAGACCCCGGGAACAGGGTCGGAAACGAGGTAGGCCGTTTGGAGACCGTCGCCCCCTTCGCGGAGATCGTCGCTGCTGTCAGCCAGGCGGGCGGACAGTCCAGCCGGCTGTGCTATCAGTGCGGCAAGTGCGACGCCGTCTGCCCGTGGAACCGCGTGCGGGACTTCAGCATCCGCAAGGTCGTGCGCGAGGCCAGCCTCGGCCTCTCCGAGATCGGGCTCGAGGACATCTGGCGCTGCACGACATGCGGCAGCTGCCAGTCGCAATGTCCTCGTGGCGTCGGACAGATCGACATCAGCGTGGCCGTTCGCCGCATCGCCACCAGCTACGGCGAATTCGCCGGCTCGGCGCGAAAGCTCCGTGCCGCCGGGACGAGTCTCGCAAGCGTAGGCAATCCCCTGAGCCAGGACAGGCACCGCCGAGACGCTTGGGCAAGCGGGCTCGGAGTGAAGCCGTTTGCCGAAGGGATGGACCTGCTGTTCTTCGTCGGCTGCTATGGCAGCTTCGATCCGCGTGTGCGGAGGGTGTCGGTGGCCATCGCGAAGATCCTTCAGCGCGCTGGCGTGGAGTTTGGAATTCTCGGCAACGATGAGAACTGCTGCGGCGAGAGCATCCGTAAGGCCGGCAGCGAAGACGTTTTCCGCACGCTGGCGAAGGCGAATATCAAGACCTTCATCGATCGCGGAGTGAAGCGTATCCTGGTCGCCTCGCCGCATTGCTACCACGCGTTCAAGCGTGACTACGCCGAGTTCATGGTGCACTTCGAGGTGGTGCACTTCTCCGAGTTGCTCGCGGAGTTCGTGGCCGACGGTCGGCTGACATTCATTCGTCCGCTGGCCAAGAAGGTCACCTACCACGACCCCTGCTACCTCGGACGCCACAACGGGATCTACGACCAGCCCCGGAGCGTGCTCGGCCGCGTGCCCGGCCTCGAACTTGTCGAGATGCGGGACCACCATCAGAACAGCCTGTGCTGCGGTGGCGGCGGCGGCAGGATCTGGATGGAGACGCCCAAAGGCGAGCGATTCGCCGATCTGAGACTGGCACAGGCGCAAGAGACCGGCGCCAGCCTGCTGGTCACATCCTGTCCCTACTGCATCAGCAACTTCGAGGACAGCCGCCTGAGCATCGCAGGCGGCGACGCGCTCGAGATCAAGGACCTCGCCGAAGTCGTCTGTGATTCACTCGACGGAATCGAGGCGTCATGACGATGGCGGGCACGGCTTTCGGCGATGTGATGGTCCTGGGTGCCGGGATCAGCGGCATCCAGTCCGCGCTCGATCTCGCCACGGCGGGGTACCGCGTGTTCCTGGTCGAGAAGGCCCCCACAGTCGGCGGCAAGATGGCGCAGCTCGACAAGACCTTCCCCACCAACGACTGCTCGATGTGCATCGAGTCGCCGAAGTTCATCGAGTGCGATCGACATCCCAACATTGAGATCCTGACGCACACCAAGGTGAAGAGCGTCGCTGGTGAGGCGGGCAACTTCTCGGTCACGCTCACCAGGAAGCCGCGCTACGTCAACGAGGACGTGTGCACGGGTTGCACCACATGCGCCGAGTACTGCCCGATCCCGATCCCCGATCCCTTCAACCAGGAGCTGTCCACCAACAAAGCGATCCACATCTACTTTGCCCAGGCCGTGCCCCTCGTGCCCTACATAGACGATCGCTGCCGATTTCTCGAGGACCGCGCCTGTTCGATCTGTGAAAGCGTCTGCAAGAACCACGCGATCGATCTGCACCAGCAGCCCAGAGAAGAAGTCATCAAGGTAGGGGCCATCGTCCTCAGCCCGGGCTACGGCGCGTTTGATCCGCGACCGCGCGACGACTACGGTTACGGGACGGTAAAAAACGTCGTGACCAGCCTCGACTTCGAGCGGCTGTTATGCGCGACAGGCCCGCATGAGGGCGAGATTCTGCGGCCGTCCGACAAGAAGCACGCGCACAAGATTGCCTGGATCCATTGCGTGGGTTCGCGCCAGGTGCTCGAGGGCGGCCACAGCTATTGTTCGGCGGTGTGCTGCTCGTACGTGCAGAAGCAGGTGATCCTGACCAAGGATCACGACGCCGACGCCGAGGCGGTGATCTTCCACAACGACATCCGCTCCTATGGCAAGGACTTCGAGCGCTTCTACCAGCGGGCGAAGAACCTCCCCGGCGTGCGCTTCGAGCGCAGCTACGTCTCGATCGGACGCGAGATTCCCGGGACGGACAACGTCACCATCCGCTACTCCAGCGACGGTACCGTGAAGGAGGAGGAGTTCGACCTGGTCGTGCTCGGCATCGGCCTCGAGCCCCCAAGGGACGCGAAACTGATCTCACAGCAGTTTGGCGTTGAGCTGGACGCGCATGGCTTCTGCAAGACGCTCCCGGGCAATCCCATGGCGACCTCGAGGCCCGGCATATTCGTCTCCGGCGCGTTCAAGGGCCCGATGGATATTCCCGAAGCGGTCGTGACTGCCAGCGGTGCAGGCGCCATGTCGAATGCGCTGCTCCACTCGCGCCGCGGCAAGCTGGCCCGCGACCGCGTCTATCCGGCGGAGCGCAATACGTCGGCCGAAGAGGTCAGGGTTGGCGTGTTCGCCTGCCACTGCGGGGCCAACATCGGGCGCGTCGTCAACGTGCCGTCGCTGGTGGAATACGCCAAGGGTCTCGAACACGTGGCACACGCCGAGGAGGGCCTGTTCATCTGCTCGACTGATGCCGCGGCCAAGATCGCGGGAACCATCCGCGAGAAGGGTCTGAACCGCGTGGTCGTTGCGGCCTGCACCCCGCGCACGCACGAGCCGCTGTTCCGCGACACGCTGCGCGAGGGCGGGATCAACCAGTATTTCTTCGACATGGCCAACATCCGGGAGCACTGCTCCTGGGTGCACTCCAAGCAGAAGGAAGAGGCCACCCAGAAGGCCAAGGACATCGTCCGTATGTCAGTGGCGCGCGCCGTGCACCTGGAGCCGCTGCAGGAATCGCGGCTCCCCGTCACTCACGTCGCGCTCGTGGTAGGAGGCGGCATCGCAGGAATGACCTGTGCGCTCAGCCTCGCCGACCAGGGTTTCGAAGTCGAGCTGGTGGAAAAGGACAGTGAGCTCGGCGGGATGGCGCGGAGGATCCGAACGACGATCGATGGGATGGACGTGCAGGCCTACGTGCAGGAGCTCGTGCGCAAGGTCTACCGGCACCCCTTGGTTCACGTTTCGCACGCCGCGACCATCACTGATACCTCGGGCTACGTCGGTAACTTTGTGACGACCGTGAGTTCCGAGGGACAGACCAAGATTATCCGCCACGGAGTCATCATCCTCGCGACTGGAGCTGACGAGTACCGGCCGACCGAGCACCTCTACGGACAAGACCCCCGCGTGCTGACTCAACTCGAACTGGAGGAGCGCCTCGCCAACGGGGATCTCGGCGGCGCCCGCGCCGTGGCCATGATCCAGTGCGTCGGGTGCCGCAGCGACGACCACAACTACTGCGCCCGCGTGTGCTGCAGCCAGGCGGTCAAGAACGCGCTCCAGCTGAAACAGTTGCGGCCCGACCTCGAGGTCTACATCCTCTTCCGCGACATGCGCACCTACGGTCTGATGGAGGACAGCTACCGCGAGGCCGCCGCCAAGGGCGTGTGCTTCGTGCGCTTCGAACCGGCGGAGGGCCCAGCGGTGGAAACCGCCATAGACGATGAGGGGCGCTCCGTTCTGCGGGTGACCGTTCCCGATCCCGTCCTTGGCCAGAAACTGGCTCTCGACGTGGACCTCGTCGTGTTGTCGGCGGCCGTCGTGCCGTCGGCTGGCAGCCAGGACGCCGCGCGCCTGTTCAAGCTTGCGATGAATCCGGACGGCTTTTTCCAGGAAGCGCACGTCAAGCTGCGCCCGGTTGATGCCGCGGGCGACGGCGTGTTCATCTGCGGCGCCGCGCACTACCCCAAGCACATTTCGGAGACCATCGCGCAGGCCCTCGGCGCCGCCGGTCGGGCCGGCTGTCTCCTGTCGCAGGACTCGGTCACCGCGTCTGGCGCCATCTGCCGGGTCGACGAGCCGGCGTGCGTGTCCTGCGGCGCGTGCATCAGGGTCTGCCGTTACGGCGCGATCAGCTGGCAGGAGACACTCGAAGGCAAGAAGGCTGTGGTGAACCCCGCGCTGTGCAAGGGTGACGGGCTGTGCTGCTCGCAGTGTCCGACCGACGCCATCGTGCTCCAGCACTTCACCAACGATGAGATCAATCACCAGATCGATGCGGCGTTGTCGGTGGAGTGGAACTCATGACCAGAACCGACGCCGCACGCGCAGGAAGGGGGCCACGATTCGGGATCCCGGGCCGAGGAGCGGGCGCATCGGCGGACGAGCCGTACGGAGCAGTCCGCGCTCGATGGCCGGAACCCGACAAGCGTGAGGAGGGTTCCCCGGCGCCGCGCGTAGCGGTCGAGCGGGCGCGGGTAGCGCAAGCCGGCGGGGAGATCCGGAACCCGAGGCAAAGCGAGGAGGGTTCCCGGACTGCGGAGTCCGGCTCGGGAGCGGATGCGCCTGCCCCGTCGCCGATTTGCGATCGTGACCTCTCAGTTAGGAGGGCTGATGGCGAGCTTCGAGCATAAGCCGAGGATCATCGCGTTCCTCTGCCACTGGTGAGCGTACTCGGCATCAGACCTGTCTGGCGTGTCCAGGCAAAGCTACTCCCCCGAGGTCCGCATCATCCGTGTCATGTGCACGGGCCGGGTCGATCTGTCTTTCATCATCCGCGCGTATGCCAGAGGCGCGGACGGTGTGATCATCGGAGGCTGCTGGCCCGGCGAGTGCCACTATGTGACCGAGGGCAACTACGACGCCTTGTGCAACGTGCATCTGGGCAAGAAGCTGCTCGCCTCCATTGGACTCGAGCCCGAGAGGCTGAGGATCGAGTGGGTTGCGGCGTCGGAAGGGACTCGCTTCGCCGAGATCATGACCGACTTCTCCCGGCAGATGAGAGAGCTGGGCCCCCAAGGACGAGCCGCAGGCATCGACGTGTCGACGGCGAAGGACAGGCTCGGCGCGGTGGCGACACTCCTCCCCTACATCAAGCTCGTGCAGCGTGAGAAGCTGCTGCCGCCGACGCGCAAAGAAGATGAGATCAATGCGTTCTTCGCCAGTGACGAAGTCGCGATGGTATTCGACGACCTGATCGCCGACAAGCTACTGCCCCTCGCCGCTTCACCGGAACCTGTGGCTTCGCCTTGTCAATTGGCCTGTCCGATTGGCACACAGGCGTGGCGCTACGTCGCGCACATCGAGCGTGGTGAGTACGAGCAGGCCTACGTGGCCATCCGCGAGGCGAATCCATTTCCCTCGGTCTGTGCCCGCGTCTGCGATCACCGATGTGAAAAGAGTTGCCGACTCGCGGTTGCTGGCGACGCGCCAGTCGCTATTCGCACGCTCAAGCGTTTCATCACGGATCACACGGATCCCAGCGTCTACGAGCCGGTGCGCGCCCAGACCGCAAAGACGGGGAAGGTGGCCATCGTCGGGGCTGGTCCCGCCGGGCTCACCGCCGCGCACCTGTTGTCCTTGCGCGGCTACAAGGTCACTGTCTTCGACGCCAATGACAAGCCGGGTGGCATGCTGCGGCTCGGCATCCCGGCGTACAGATTGTCGCGCGAAGTGCTCGACCGCGAAATCGCCGCGCTGCTGGATGACAACATCACGTTGAAGATGGGCGTTTCTCTGGGCGACCAGATCACGCCCGAATCGCTGTTCGCCGACGGCTTCGATGCGGTGTTCCTCGCCTTGGGGTCGATGAAGAGCCTGCCATTGCGCGTCGATGGCGAGCAGGCGCGCGGTGTCTATCCTTCGCTGCGATTCCTGAGCGAGTTCAATCTGCGCGGTGTCAGCCTGGCGAAGGGAAAGGTGGGCGTGATTGGCGGCGGCAACTCCGCGATCGACGCCGCTCGCATCGCGCTACGACAGGAGGGCGTGGACGAAGTCACGATCATCTATCGCCGGACGCGGGAGGAGATGCCCGCGTATTTCGAGGAGATCGACGGAGCGATAGACGAGGGCGCGGTCCTCAAGTGCCTGCTTACCCCGGTAAGCGTCCAGACCGATTCGGCCGGAGCCATCGTTGGCCTGACATGCGTCAAGAATGAGCTCGGCCCAACCGACAGCAGCGGACGCCGCCGGCCCGTGCCCATCGCCGGCTCGGAGCATGTGCTGCCGCTCGACACGTTGATCGTGGCCGTCGGGGAGAAACCCGATTTGCAGAGTGTATGCTCGGTGACCTCTGAGGACGTCGGAATCCAGAGCCTGTCGGTCAATGCGAAAGAGGATGTAGCGGGCATTCGCGCCGCGACATCGGAGGCAGCAGCCATCAGAGCGACCGATTGGGGATCAATTGCGGCGGACCCGCGCACACTGGCGACCAGCCGCAAGGGATTGTTCGCGGGTGGAGACGTGGTGACTGGGCCCAACACCGTCGTCGACGCCATCGCCGCCGGCAAGAAGGCCGCCACGATGATCGATCGATACCTTTCGGGTGAGGAACTGCGGCAACCTGGCGACGCGGCGAGGTCGGGCCGGTACGTGGATCCCGCGCCACAAAGGCTGGGCTCGATTGGCGCCGGGCGTGCCGAACGCCTCGCCGTGCCTCACGTGCCCGCCAGTGACCGACGAGCGACTCTTGTCGAAGTCGAGCAGGTCGTCACCGATGACACCGCCCGCCGCGAGGCCGCGCGGTGTCTGCGCTGCGACCTGGACTTCGGCGGTGAGGCGTCTGCTAAGACCGCCAGCGACACGCGGAGCCTCGGCGCGAGATGCCATCGGTGATGCTCTCCGGACGCCGGAGAGCTCTACGACTTTCTGGCAGCGAACGCGTAGGCGTCGAAGTACTTCTGCATCGAAGCGCTCGTCGAGCCGTATTGGTTGGAACCGGCGAAGAAATCCACGACCACCTCACGAGCACGCGCGATTTCCCGCAGCCGATGTCGCGCTTGCAGCCAGCGCGGGTCTGCCAGCGTCAGATCCAGGAGTTCGAGCGCGCGGTACAGCGCGGCTTGGGCTGTGTCGGGATTACGGGACGCCCATCGAACCGCCCGGCTGATCTCGCTCCCCACGTTGCCTAACTGTTCAGCCAGCGACAGGGTCCACCAGCGCCCGGCCGCCAGATCGCGGTGCTGCGCGTCCATCACCGCCGCACCAACCTTTCGACAAGAGTCGCGATGATCTGGCGCGTCGCCGCATCGTCCACGCCACGCGATCGGTTGCCGAACGACGGCCGAAGGTTGATCATCGAGTCGAATTCCAGCCAGTCGGCGTCGCTTGCCTCCGGATAGAGGTTGATGCCCCACAGATCCGCTTGCGCAGACCCGTCTGCCAGCAGCTCGGCCTCCTGGTCCGCATGCATGTCGGCGTCGAGCAGCATCATGTCGCGGCGGACATCAACGACGGCTTTGACCATGTCGCCAAACCGTCCTCTCGCCAGTGTCCGGAGGTCGTCCAGCGAAATGGGATGTGACGCAGTGACTCGAGTCATAACGATGCCGACACGCATTGTACCTGTTTGGCAGCTTCGCTGCCCTTCGCCGGTTAACGGTCAAACGTGAGACCACTCGGATGAGTTGGTTCGGATCTGGAGCGGCGGCTGGCGCGGCCAGGATCTGGGCCAAGCAGTGCGATCAGACGGACTGGCCATCAGTCGTTTGGATTCGGTTCGGCAATGCCAGCCGACATGATACACGTCGAAGGAGTCGCAGGGCTACAACTCGCGGATTTTGATGTTCCTGAACCAGATGGCGTATCCGTGGTCCTGGAGGCCGATGTAGCCTTCCTTGGCGATGCCTTCCAGGAACCCGGGGAAGGTCTTGAACTTGCTCGCCTGAACCATCGCGTCCCACTCGGGC
>Ga0334722_10004956_pt1 | contig 13644 bp, 10 predicted proteins | sample C3_bottom_MG_FD_207210 | JGI IMG/M metagenome (GOLD analysis project Ga0334722, IMG submission 207210) | Sediment microbial communities from Yellowstone Lake, YNP, Wyoming, USA - C3_bottom | ecosystem: Environmental > Aquatic > Freshwater > Lake > Sediment | place: USA: Wyoming | collected...
ATCAATTGCCGGTGAAACCATCTCCCAATCTTCCCAATATGTCTTCGGTTTATTTATATCCTTCACTTTGTTTTTTTGAAGGAACAATTGTGAGCGTGGGAAGAGGCACTGATAAGCCATTTCAGCTTTTCGGTTATCCGGGATTAAAGGATGGAAAAATATCTTTCATTCCAAAGCCATCGCCCGGTGCGAGCGATAATCCATTGTATAACGGACAAACCTGTAGCGGTTTTTATGTTTCCGACTATGGCGAAATGTATGTGAAATATTACAAGAAACTTTATCTTTTCTGGCTCTTGAATCTCTACAGCACATGTGAAACGAAAGATAATTTTTTTAATAACTATTTTAATTCTCTTGCGGGAAATGAAACTCTGATGCAGCAAATCAAAGCCGGAAAGAACGAAGTGGAAATACGCGCATCTTGGGAAACGGATTTAAAAAAGTTTAAAGAGGTGAGAAAGAAATATTTGCTCTACACGGATTTTGAGTGATAAGCGAAACATTTTTTAAAAAATATCGTTATAAATCAAACTCTATTTACATGAAAAAAGTTTTCTTAACAGTCATCATCATTTTTGCAACAACCGGATTGTTCGCAAAAAACACAACAGAAGTTTTTCCTGATTCTGCATCTCGCGATACATCAAAATCCGGGAGCAGTTCGTTCAAACATGAACTCAGTTTGGGTGCTTCCAATTTATCTGACCGCATGTTTCCGTTTTTGTACTGGGACTATTTTTATTTTGACTATTACGATTTTGAGGATTATTTTTTTCTTTCGGCAAACAATATGACTGTTCCCACTTATGGACTTTCCTATAAATATCATTTTGGGAAAATGGCTCTGAGGGCTGGCTTGGATTTTAATGAAGACGTAAGTAATCTGAAGAAAACCCGTTCTTCAACTTATACGCCCACCAGCAAAGAGAAATATTGGTTCTCCCGTTTTGGAGGAAGAATCGGATTAGAAGTAAAAAAAGATGCAGGCAAAACACAATGGTTTGCGGGGGCAGATGTTTTTTACGAAAACTTTACCTCGAAATATGAATACACTGATATTGGAATTGTTGATGATTATAAATTCAGCCGCAATTCATTCGGGGCAAGTCCTTTGCTGGGAGCGAGATATTATCTGAGCAAGATAATTTCTATATCAGCTGAATCTAAACTGAATATTTTTTACAGTTCATATACGATTGATTACATGAATACAGATTCATCCCCATCATTTTATACTTACAAAGGTTCAGGATTAAGCATGAAGATAAGTCCTATCGGGCAGATTGGCGTGAACATTCACTTTTGATGACGGAGCCCGCCTGCGGAACGGGCAAGCATCTCTGCCACCCTTTTGTCAATCGGGAAAGTAAAATCATCGGCACTTATTTCAGAAACAGGAATCCAGCGGAAGGATTGGAAATCTCTATTCTCTCCCGAATCTTCTCCTGAAAGAGAGAGTTTTTTGGGAAGAGATAGAAGGTTTTTATTTTTTACCCAATAATAAATGCTGATGATCTGGTGTTCCTCATGAAAAGCGGACTTCTGAAAAAAATCGGTAGTGTATAAATGTTCCAGCACTTCAATTTCGCATACGAGCTCTTCTTTGAATTCTCGTTTCAGGCAGTCAATCGTTCCTTCTCCCCAAATTAATCCTCCTCCGGGAAATTTCGTCATCTCTTTCCCAAATCGGAATTCATCAGTGATTAATACTTCCTTGTTCTCGTTAATGAGAATGCCATAAACCCGGATGTTGAAGTGATTCATAAAAAAATAATCGCTAACCGTTCATAGTAAAAAAACGATTAGCGATTACTGATTAAAAGCAACTACTGTATAATGAATTTTCCTTTTGCGAGTTTTCCGGAATTTACATCAAGTACTTCAAAGAAATATATTCCTTTAGAATATCCGGCAACATTCAGTGTAACTACTTTTCCTGAATACCTATTTTCAGCAATTAATTTCCCGTTGTTGTCAAATATTGTCACTCTTTTTTCCTGCTCACAGTTAGAGGAAATTGTGATTGCATCGGTGGAAGGATTTGGGAAAACAGATGCAGTAGCAGATGCTGTCTGCTCATTGATTCCGGTTAATCCGCTTGATACAAGATAAGATAAACTTGCCTGAGCCGTATCAAATGACATTTCAAGCACTGCATACTTCTCGCCATTTGCCCACCAGCGGTATGAAGTGTCTTTTGTTAAAGTTTCAGAATAAAAAGTCCATGATCCAAAATAATGAATCCAAACGCTGTCAATTTGATCTGTAATATACTTCTGACGGAGAGAATTGTATGTACTCGTTGGGGTGGTTACATTTCCCCAAGCATCAATAATACTGTAATCAGTTTCTGTATGCTTCGCACGTAAAGAATCAAGCGGAGGAGAATTAAAAGGAAAGGATATATCATAATTCAAAGAAGTTGTAAAAGACGTAAGATAATTCGAAGGAAAAGTTATAATTTTTTGTGAAGGGTTAAATACAACAATAATAGGAACTGCGTTAATTACCTGCCTAACTCCCTGTACATTAAATTCGGTGGCGGATGACTTATAATACGCATAATTAGTATCCGGAGGCATGATGCCTCTGGTTGCTAAATTAGAAAGAGGAAAAGAAGACGCATAAGGAGTTGTTGAAGGATTGATAAAATCGGTTGTGTCTTGTCCCTGATTGAGTACATTGCTGAAGTTCCATGTCTGACCTGCACCGGATGGTCCGGGAGAAACTGCGGTGACGGTGTCACTAGCAGAAATGATTCGATCACCAGCAGAAGGAGCATCACTCTGCGTGATAGTGATTTGCGCGAATGACGCAAAAGACATAAGACATGAAATGCTGAAAATTGTAAAATGTTTTTTCATGGTTTTGTTATTTTGTTGAACGGGTTTAGATTTTAGGTTTCAAAGATAAACAAAAATTCTTCCAATGATTTTTAAGTCGAAAAGGGAAATTCTTTATACTGATTATTGCTTTGTATTAACACCTGTAATTTATCCTGTTCATTTTTCTCATAGACAAATATTTTGCAGAGAAAGAAGCACACAGTATAATTGAAGAAAACGAGAAAGAAAAATAAAAAACAGGAATCAGAATTTCGAACGAGAGCGTTTCCTGTACATCACTTTGTAGCTGACAGTCAGCACACCAAACATATAGGCGTCTTTATCAGTATGGTCGCCCCGTTGTTCCCCAATTGCATGTTTATAATAGAGAGGATCACTTGGATTACTTGGATCAGAAAAATAAGTTGCTTTAGGGTCTCCATTAAAAATTGCAGGGTCAGGATAATAAGTGCTTACATCATCCATATAATCAGTAAATGTTTTGCGCATTCCGAGTTCAAATCCAACACCCCAGTATCGGTTCATCGCAAATCGCAGACCTCCACCAACAGATAGTAATCCGGTAATTTTTGAATATTTCACTCCTTCAGTACGTAAGGGTTGTAAAGCATACCACGCCCCATTTGTGTATTGACCTTTAGGATTGAAATACACAGCGCCACCACCGCCAAAAAGATAAATCTGCCTGTCTTTATGCTGCATTCCACGCACGCCCCTGATTTTATAAACGTGTCCCTTTTGCTCTTTAATAAAATTAAATTCTACCTGAGAGGAAAGTTCAAAAATATTTGATTTAAAATTTATATTTCTAAGATGGCGGGCTGGCTCTAGAGTAAGTTTATCATCACCGCGTACAATTCCCCAATAGAAATTGGTCTTAACAGAAAAATATTGCTGCACTTTTACTCGTATGCCTGCGCCAACAGCCGGACGTGTCAAAACAAGTTCAAGATCTTTAAATCCATTTGTTCCGACTTGATTTGCACCACCCAGATCACCCAAAAAATTTGTTGCACCAAGAGAGCCGATTAACTCATATCTGTAAGGTGGTTTTGCATGGAAAGAATGAGAGCCCCTTCTTCGCTTGCCTTGAGCATCAGCAAATGAAACAATCAAGCAAAGAAATAATATGGCAAGTAAAATCTTTCTCATCTGACTTATGTCATTTCAATTAACAAAAATAAACATTATTTTTAAAGTATATGCAATAATCTATTAACAGATTGAAAAGCGATAGCGATTTAGAACTCTCCGGATATTCACTCTTAATTCACCTTTACTAGAATACAAAGAAAAATCTCAGCTTGCATTGTGTGCGAGAGAGGATTTGAACCTCACAAGTGTTACCTCATCCCGCATTTTTGCGGAACGGGTCTTTGTGCCCGGGACTGGATTTGAACCAGCATACCTTTCGGCATACGCTTCTGAGACGTACGTGTCTACCAATTTCACCACCCGGGCAAAAAATACATTCTTCCGATTTGAGAATATAAATTAATTCGGGCGCGAATATAAAATTTATCATAATAATTAAAACAGTTAATTGCAGTTTTTGTATAAATTTATTAGATGATTTCCAATATTGGCGTAATTATTCTTTCAGGCGGACTTTCCATACGGATGAACTATCCTAAGCAATATCTGTTGAGAAATGGGAAAACATTTTTGCAGATAATTGTTCAGGCATATAAGGGTGCTGGATTAAATAATATATGTGTAGTTATGAATAAACGATATTGTGAAGGCAAATGGCAAAAGGAATCCCATAAGATTAAAAAGATTTCGGATGTTATTAAAAACTCCATGCCGGAACTCGGAAGATTCTATTCATTGAAACTCGGTGCCGGGAAAATGAAAGATGCCGACTTCTGTTTTATTCAGAATGTGGATAATCCTTTTGTAACGGTGCAAATGATTTCTTTACTTTTGGAAAATAAGATTAATAACGGATTTGTTTCTCCGGTATATCAAAATAAAGGCGGACATCCGATACTTGTTTCAAAAGCAATAATTAAAAAAGTTATTTCTTCTGCAACCGATGATATGAATCTGCAAAACTTGTTAAAGAATTTTAAAAGGAAAAAAGTTGAAATAAATGACGAGAGAATCTTATGGAACATAAATACAAAGGAAGATTATGAAAGATATGTATTGTCAACTGAAGAGAAAATTTTGTGAAAGACATCTTTGAGAATATATCGGCAGTAAGAAGCAAACAGAACATTGCTTTATGCACTATAGTAAACACAAAAGGAAGCACACCGAGGAAAGTCGGTGCAAAAATGATTGTGTTTGAGGATGGAAAAATTGCCGGAACAATAGGAGGAGGAGAATTGGAGAAATCAGTCATTAAAAATGCTCTTGAGCAGATAAAGAAAAAAGAATCAAAACTTTTCCGGCATGATTTGCTTCACCAGCATAGCATGTGCTGCGGAGGAACGGTTGATGTTTTTATTGAACCCATCATGAAGAAGAATAAACTTTATATTTTTGGTGCCGGGCATACCGGACAATCTCTTGCAAGATATGCCGTAGATTTTGATTTTGAAACAGTTCTGATTGACGACAGGAAAGAATATCTTGATGCATGTGCAATTGAAAATGTGAACAAAATGAATCTTCCGTTCGGGCAATCATTAACGCTGCTTCCTTTTGATGAAAATACTTTTATCTGCATTATGACATATTCCCACGAAATAGACCGAGACATTCTTGCAAACTGCGTAAAGAAACCGCATGCTTACCTGGGAATGATTGGCAGCCAGCGAAAAGTAGAAGTCACAAAAAAAATGTTTCATGATGCAAAAATCGGTTCAGCAGATGAACTTAATGGAATTGATATGCCTATGGGAATTGACATTGGTGCTGAAGGTCCGGATGAAATTGCAATCAGTATTCTTTCTAAAATAATTAAAATTAAAAATTTAAAATCAGAAACTAAAAATTCAGAATAAGGATTGAAAATCAAACATTCCCGCAAGGGGCTCCTTACGGAGTAAACATTTAAATTCATCTTATGAACACAACCAAATTACCCGTTGCAATTGTATCTGGCGCCACAAAAGGCATCGGAAAGGCAATTGCCCAGAAACTTGCCGAACATTTTTTTGTCACACTTGTTGCCACCAATGATGAACGTGGAAAAGCAACTGAAAAGGAAATAGGTTCTGATAGGGCGGAATATTTCAAATGCGACATCAGCAACGAAGCCGATGTGGTTAAGCTTTTTGAACACGTTAAAACAACACACGGAAGCGTGGATGCTGTTGTCAATAACGCTGGAATTCTTCGTGACAACATGATATGGAAAATGAGCGCGGAGGACTTTGATTATATCATAAAAATAAATCTTCGCGGAACCTGGCTGATGTGCCGTGAAGCCGCAAAAATCATGAAGGAACAAAAATCAGGACGCATAGTAAATATCACTTCTCGTGCATGGCTTGGAAATCCCGGACAGTCAAATTATTCTGCTTCAAAAGCCGGTATCATTGGAATCACACGAGTACTTGCACTTGAACTGGGAAGATATAATGTAACCGTAAACGCTGTAGCACCCGGCTTGATTGATACGCCCATGACACAGAACTTAGATGAAGAAGTAAGACAAAAACTGATTAATGCTCAACCAACTAAATCAATCGGCAAACCAGAAGACGTGGCTGACCTGATTGAATTTTTAGTTTCTAAAAATACAGGGTTTATTACCGGACAGACAATTTACGTTGACGGTGGAAAAAGCATTGGCGCTGGAACTTAACCTGCGGCAACAGCTTCCGGGATGAAAATATTCTGAATCTGAGATTCGAAGTTCCGGAGCGCGTGCATGAAATTATTCACGTGTTTTTCTGTATCTAATTTCATAGAAGGAAGCAGGTTTGAGTAGTATTCAATTCCTTCGAGAAGGTTACTTTTAAAAGTTGAAAAATATTTGCTCTGCACAACAGATAGTTCTTTAAGCGGATTTTCGATTTCTCTTTTTAGATAATCAATGTACAGTTTAAGTTCATTGATAAACATGTGCGGGCGGTTCAGGGAATTGAGAATTTTCTTTCTTCCGTAAATATGTCCGAGCATTTCTTCGAGAGAAAAAACTCCGGAAAAGAAAGCAAGGTTGGGTCCTGGACAAACAGAAACAGCATTCATGTCATGCGGAATAGGAATATTATTTTTCAGCAGTGAAGAAGCAGCAAGACCTTCGCAAAGACAATCTTTATCCGTCACGTTTTCAACTTTCTTTTTTAAAATATCTGCAGAGGAATTCTCGAACTGAAGTTGTTTTAGTTTCAGGTGCTGGTATTCGCGCGATGCAGTGCAGATGGGTTCTTTGGTGAATTCACTGCTGAATGACAAAAACTTTTTATAACAGGCGCTACCCGGTCTTCCTTTTTCAATTCGTAACAACCTTTGTTGTTCTGCGGAACTTTTTTTGAAATTGTGGAAAGGAAGTCCTAAAGGTGATGCATAACTGAGGAAATAATCTTCAGCTTTTGCAGTTGAAAGTTTCCCAAGTGTTTCATCATCCACATTGGTGGCTTCAGGAACAAGCAGGAACGGGCTTCCCCATCCGATGCTGTCCATATTGTAATGCTCAAGAAGAAATTTATGTTCGCTGTAAGTTCCAACACCACCCTGCACAGTAATTTTAATTTGTGGTTTGTCAGAAAAGATTTTTTTCTCCTTCCTTTTCAACGCTTCATTGCACATTGAAAAAAGTTCGCTGGAAAGTTCATGTCTTTTGGAATTAAATTCTTCAAGGATGGGTCCGAGCAAAAGTCCTTCTGTGGGAAATGCATGCCCACCGCAGTTCAATCCGCTTTCAATTCTGAATTCAGAAACCAACAATCCTTTTCTTGCCAAAAATTTTCCCTGAATGTAAGCAGATCGGTAATCGCTTACTTTAAGGATGATTTTCTTTTTCAGCTTTCCATTATTATCCGGAATAAAATCGTTGAACTGTTCGCAATACGAATAGAGCCGTGGATTCATTCCTGCTGAAAAAACTACCGATGATGATAATTCGCTTAACGCAAAACCGCGAAGTGCTGCCATTGCATCTGCATATTCAACAGGGAGAAGAGAACCGTCATCCGCGTAGTTCATTCTGTCGCACTTGGTCATGATATTCACATCAATTGCTCCGGGAGAAATCATTTCGCGAAGCTGCTTTTGCAATAATTTTTTCTTTGATTCGTCCTTTGTATTCTTCATCTCAATATAGAGTGCCTTTAGTTCGGAATTGTCAGGGAGCAATTCAAAGTACTTAACAATATCATTTTTGTTCTCAAAGGGCTCGTTTTTCAGCTGCTCAAATTGTTTTACTACAATCTTATTCAGGAGATTCAGGTAAGCTGTAATTCTTTTTGCGCGATGGTCAATATCTGTAATATCAATAGGAAAGTATTCTTCATGCTCTTTTTCGGAGTGGAATTTCCTCATTTGTTCCAGCAGGTTATCCTCAATAATGGATACTACAGAGGAAATACCGAATCGTGCCACTTTCAGAGGAGTGTCAACTGTAAAAGCTAAACCCATGACGGGAATATGAAAGGTATGGGGGTTTGATTTATGCATTACTAAATGTAACCAAACGGAAAAATACGAATAATTTTTTGAAGGGCAATCCAAAAGACGAATTATTTCATTAACACATTCATGACACTAGTCATAGTTTAATGAATCCCATAGAATCACTTTTGATAAAAGATTCTAAAATGATTATGGAAGAAGTCAACAAATCTTTGTGGAATGCATTTGAAACGCTTCGAATTGCAGAGCAAGAACTTCAGCGCCCGAATGAAGATGTGGTTGCACTTTGCGCCTGTCAGTGTACGCGGATTTCAGCAGAAGGATTTTTCCGTTCTTATCTTCTGAGTAAATCACCGGAAAAGAATGAAAATGAATCTCTTTCTGATTTACTGGATGAATGTGCAAAGTTAGATTCTCATTTTAGTACGATAGATTTATCCTGCTTCAATTGCAAAAACACCAATGAAAAAGAGTGTGATAAAAAATATTGCCTTTCTGTTGATAAAGTGAATGAGTGTTTTGAACAAACACACATCATCCGCAACCTGGTATTGTCGAAACTTAAACTTTCCGAAAAAGATTTTTCCTGATTTCTGTTTATAGATTTTTCAGAGCCAGCAATCTTTCCCAGTGATTGTGAACATCGTTTTGCGCGCTCACAAATAATTCTTCTGCGTGAACAGGATTTTGTTTTGTGAGAATTGAAAACCGCGTTTCATTGTATAAGAATTCTTTCAGCGGCAATGATGGCTCTTTGCAATCAAGCGAGAATCGCTGCCCTTTCGAATGAAAAGGATTGTAACGGAACAGGGGCCAGTAACCGCTCTTCACTGCATTCATCTGCTGCTCAGCTCCATTCGCCATGTCGTATCCGTGCGCTATGCAATGGCTGTAAGCAATTACCAGTGAAGGACCATTAAAACTTTCCGCTTCCTGAATTGTTTTGATAGCGTGAATATCATTTGCGCCCATCGCAATCTGAGCCACATAGGCGCTTCCGTGAGCAATCGCCTGCAATGCCAGATCTTTTTTCGTGTTTGATTTTCCGTTCACAGAAAATTTAGCGCTGGCACCTATGGAAGTTGATTTGGATTTTTGTCCGCCTGTATTTGAATATACTTCCGTATCCAGCACAATGATGTTCACATTTTCTCCTGTGGAAAGCACATGGTCAAGACCGCCAAAGCCGATGTCGTATGCCCATCCGTCACCGCCAATTATCCAGTGAGATTTTTTTACAAGATGATCAGCAAGAGCAGAAAGTTGTTTGGAAGCCCATCCTAAATCCTTCCCGAAGGGAAGGACTTTATATTGCAGGTTTTGAAGATTGGATTGAGAAATTCTTCTTCTTAATTCTTTTATATTCTCTCTTTGAGTTCGTATTTCTTTTTCTGAAGTTTGCTTGTTGTTCAAAATTTCATTTGCAAAATCTTCACCGAGAATATCTTTTATTTGAGATAAAATATTTTTTGCGATTTCTGTTTTTTTATCGTATGCCAGTTTTATTCCAAGACCAAACTCTGCGTTGTCTTCGAAAAGAGAATTTGCCCAGGCAGGACCGCATCCATCGTTATTGGTAGTCCATGGTGTAGTGGGCAGATTTCCTCCGTAAATGGAAGAACAACCGGTTGCATTTGCCACCACCATTCTTTCTCCATACAATTGTGAGAGTAATTTTACATAGGGAGTTTCACCGCAGCCGGAACAAGCGCCTGAAAATTCAAACAGTGGTTGGAGAAACTGGGTTCCCTTCACTGTGTTTGTATTGGCGCGTGAACGGTCGAGTTCTGGTAAAGACAAAAAGAAGTCCCAGTTTTTCTTTTCAGTTTCTTTTAAAGGCAATTGCTCCTGCATGTTTATCGCCTTGTGTCCTTTTTCTGTTTTGCTTTCTACAGGGCAAAGCTCAACGCACAGGTTGCAACCGGTGCAATCTTCCACGGCTACCTGTAAAGTGTAAGTTTCCTTGTCTTTGAAAAATTCTTTTCCGATAGGGTCAATATACTTAAAGGTGGCTGGAGCATCTTTAAGAAGATCTTTGTCATACACTTTGCAACGGATAGCTGCATGTGGACATATCAAAAAACATTTTCCGCACTGTGAACAAAGTGCTGAATCCCAGACAGGAACCATATCGGCAATATTTCTTTTTTCCCATCGCGTGGTAGCAACTGGATAAGTTCCGTCTACAGGGAATGCGCTTACAGGAAGTTCATCGCCATCGAAGGAAATTATTTTTCCAAGAACTTCTTTTACGAAGTCAGGAGCATCATCCGGAACTGCCTTTTCGGTTTCAATAGTTCCGGCAGAAAGTTTTGAATAATCAATCCGGTGAAGGTTAGCAACAGCTTTATCCACCGCTTCAAAATTTTTCAGAATAACTTTTTCTCCTTTATCAGAATATGTTTGCTGGATGGCGTTTTTAATTTTCTGAATTGCTTCCTCCTTCGGAAGAATTCCCGCTATGGCAAAAAAACAGGTTTGCAAAATGGTATTGATGCGTGAGCCCATTCCGGTTTCGCGGGCAACCTTTGAAGCATTCACTACATAAAACTTCAATTGTTTGGAAATTATTTCTTCCTGTATTTTTTTTGGAAGTTTATTCCATACTTCATCTGTTTGATAAGGAGTGTTCAGTAAAAATGTCGCGCCCTGCTCGGCATGTTTCAGTACATCGTATTTAGTGATGTAATTAAAATGATGGCAGGCAATAAAGTTGGCTGAGCCGATGAGATAAGTGGAATGGATCTGATTTTTTCCGAAACGCAAATGTGAAACAGTAAGCGAACCGGATTTCTTGGAATCATAAACAAAATATCCCTGCACGAAATTATCGGTGGTTTCTCCTATGATTTTAATGGAATTTTTATTGGCGCTCACAGTTCCGTCTGCTCCCAGCCCGAAAAACAATCCGCGGAAGAGATGCTGTTTCTCCAAAGAAAAATCTTTTTCGTACGACAAACTTTTGTGTGTTACATCGTCTTCAATTCCAAGCGTGAAATGATTTTTCGGCTTATCCTTTTTCAGTTCATCATAAACTGCTTTCACCATTGCAGGTGTGAATTCTTTTGATGCGAGCCCGTATCTTCCTCCCAGGATAGTTATCTTTTCTCCTTTCCATTCTTCTGAAATAGCATTCACCACATCCATGTAAAGCGGTTCTCCAATGCTTCCGGGTTCTTTGCATCGGTCGAGCACGGCAATTTTTTTCACCGACTTTGGTATCGCATTCACAAATTCTTTTGCGTCAAGCGGACGATACATCCGCACATATACATAACCGACCTTCTCGCCATTCTTGTTCAGATGCTCAACGGTTTCGTTCACTGCACCTGCGCCTGAAGCCATTATAATAATTATTCTTTCCGGATTTTCATCGCCATAATATTCGTAGAGCTTGTAATTTCTTCCGGTGAGTTCTCTAAACTTATTCATCATTGCACTTACTACCGAAGGAACGTTAGCATAAAATGTATTGGATGCCTCGCGGCTTTGGAAGAACACATCAGGGTTTTGTGCGGTACCTCGAATAAAAGGATGTTCAGGTGATAATGCTCTCTGGCGATGAGCCAGAATATCTTCTTCGTCTATCATCTTCAGAATCACATCATCCGGAATCACATTTACTTTTATCAGCTCATGAGAAGACCTGAAGCCGTCAAAAATATTTAAGAATGGAATCCGTGATTTCAATGAGGATGCCTGCGCAATCAGCGCCATGTCCATTGCTTCCTGTGCGTTTTGTCCGAAGAGCATTGCCCAACCTGTTTGACGCACGGACATTACATCAGAATGATCGCCAAAAATAGAAAGCGCATGAGTGGCAAGGGTACGGGCTGCAATATGAAATACGGTGGGAGTAAGTTCTCCTGCAATCTTATACATGTTCGGAATCATGAGCAGCAAGCCCTGCGAGCAGGTGAATGTGGAAGAGAGAGCGCCACCCTGCAATGCACCATGAATAGCTCCTGCCGCGCCACCTTCACTTTGCATCTCAATTACCTTTGGCACAGAGCCAAAAACATTTTTCTTTTCTGAAGCCGACCATTCATCACAATATTCTCCCATGTTGGAAGAAGGAGTGATTGGATAAATAGCGCATACCTCATTCGTTTTATAAGCAATATAAGCAGCCGCTTCATTGCCATCCATTATTTTTACTTTGGGTTTCATAGTCGGATAGTTACTATCAAAAGTAAAATAACACTCATGCGGAGAATATGACCGTTATCATATTATGTAATTATCAGAAAATGACAGTTCTTGGGTGAATATATTTTTTAACGAATCAGAAAAAATAATTATTTCCCTTGTACTCACATGATTGATATCATATTTTATCCTTATGTTTGATTTCAACTTTGAAGCAATTAATTAAAATGCAAAAACCCCCGAAAAAATCTTACGATATTGAATTGCTTTCCCCTTGCGGTTCATGGGAATCGCTGATGGCTGCTGTTCAGGGAGGATGCGATGCGGTATATTTCGGGATTGAGCAGTTGAATATGCGCGCGCGTTCAAGCATTAATTTTACATTGGAAGATTTAAAAAAGATTTCATCCATTGCAAATGAGCATAAGATTAAAACGTATATCACGCTCAACACTATTCTCTACGATCACGACCTTTCGCTTATGCGTTCCATAGTGGATGAAGCCAGGAAAAATAAAATTGATGCAATCATCGCGTCTGACCATGCGGTGATGAGTTATGCGAAGAAGATAAAAATGCCGATTCATATTTCCACGCAAACGAATATCACAAACATTGAATCGGTAGAATTTTATTCTCAGTTTGCCGATGTAATGGTGATGGCGCGGGAACTCACGCTGGAGCAAGTGGAGAAAATCGCAAAAGAAATCAAACGAAAAAAAATAAAAGGTCCTTCCGGAGATTTGGTTCGGGTAGAAATTTTTGCGCATGGCGCGTTGTGCATGGCTGTATCCGGGAAATGTTATTTGAGTTTGCATTCTGATTTTGCTTCTGCAAACCGTGGTGCATGCGTTCAGAATTGCAGAAGAACTTATACTGTAACCGACAAAGAGAACGGTGTTGAATTGGATATTGACAACGAATATATCATGTCTGCAAAAGATTTGTGCACGATTGATTTTTTAGATAAAATTATTTCTACCGGAGTTTCTGTTCTGAAGATTGAAGGCAGAGGAAGAAGCGAGGATTATGTTTATACGGTTACAAAATGTTACCGCAAAGCCATTGACTCCATTTTTTCAGCAACATACTCTAAAGAAAAAATTGCGGAGTGGAA
>Ga0334722_10004958_pt1 | contig 13641 bp, 10 predicted proteins | sample C3_bottom_MG_FD_207210 | JGI IMG/M metagenome (GOLD analysis project Ga0334722, IMG submission 207210) | Sediment microbial communities from Yellowstone Lake, YNP, Wyoming, USA - C3_bottom | ecosystem: Environmental > Aquatic > Freshwater > Lake > Sediment | place: USA: Wyoming | collected...
GAGCTGGATAGCATCACCTTCAATAAGTTGCGGGCGGAATGCCTGAATACCTTGGCGGTGAAGCGTCGGTGCGCGGTTGAGCAATACATACTTACCCTTAATCGCCTCTTCAAGAATCTCCCACACTTCAGATACGCCATCTTCAATCAAGCGGCCAGCGCCACGGATGTTGAAGGCGAGTTCGCGCTCCAAGAGCCCAGCGATAACAAACGGTCTGAAGAGCTCCAGTGCCATATGCTTCGGGAGTCCGCACTCATCAAGCTCGAGATCTGGGCCGACAACGATCACGGAGCGACCCGAGTAATCGACGCGCTTGCCGAGCAAGTTCTGACGGAAGTATCCCTGCTTACCCTTCAAATAATCAGCGAGCGATTTGAGCGGACGGCGCTGTGCCATCGTCATCGCCCCTGCTGAGGCTCCACTCTTGCGGATTGAATTGTCCAAGAGTGCATCAACGGCCTCTTGCAAGATGCGCTTCTCGTTACGCAAGATAACTTCAGGAGCATGAATGTCGATAAGCTTCTTCAAACGATTGTTACGGTTGATAACGCGACGATAGAGGTCGTTGACGTCAGAAGTCGCATGCCGACCACCCTCGAGCGCAACCATCGGGCGGAGTGCTGGTGGGATAACCGGAATCTTGGTAAGGAAGAGCCATTCAGGCCGCACACCTGACGCGATGAGCCCCGCGATAAGTGAGAGGCGCTTGGCGAGCTTCTCGCGTTCAGCAGCACCCGCGGTTGCATACTTCGCACTGAGTGTCTTCTCAAGTTCTTTCAAATCGAGTTTGCAGAAAATATCATAGATAGCTTCAGCACCGATGCGTGCCTCAAAGAGACCTCCATACTTCACCGAGAAACGGTGATACTCAAGCTCGTCGAGCACCTTACCAACTATAATGCCTTCAATCTCGGCTTTGGTAACGGTCATCTTCTCTTTCAGTGCATCACGCTCTTTGTCGCTCCCGAGTGATTTATATTTTGATTTGTATTCGCTCTCCAATTCAGTGATGAGACGCTTCTTCTCTTCATCAGCAATCTTGGTGATGATATAGCCCGCAAAGTAGACCACCTTCTCGATATCAGTGGCTGACGCACCCAAGATGAGTGCCATACGAGACGGGACAGAACGCAAGAACCAGATATGCGCAACCGGGGTGCAAAGGTCGATGTGACCCATGCGCTCACGACGAACGATAGAGCGAGTGATCTCAACACCGCACTTGTCGCAGACAATGCCCTTATAGCGAATGCCTTTGTACTTACCGCAGTAACATTCATAGTCCTTCTCTGGACCAAAGATTTTTTCGTCAAAGAGTCCATGCTTCTCTGAACGCTGGGTGCGATAGTTGATGGTCTCTGGCTTGGTCACTTCGCCACTGCTCCACGCGAGAATACGCTCAGGCGAAGCGAGTGCGAGACGGAGACCATTCCATGTGTCTTGTCTACCGACAGGGGGGCGCGATGATGAACGAGAGGTGAATGCCATATGTTTCAATGTTTAATTTATTAATATCTCGTTTACGCGTCCGGTTCGGGCGGTAGATTCAACGGCTCAACGTCGAGCGCAAGACCGCGGATCTGATTGGTAAGCACGGCGAAGGATGCGGGAGTACCGGTGTGACTGATCGGCTCGCCCTTCACTATTGCATCAAAGGCAGCCGAGCGACCTTGGATATCGTCTGACTTAATAGTGAGCATCTCACGAAGTGTGTAGGCAGCGCCGTAGCCGAGGAGCGCCCACACTTCCATCTCGCCGAAACGCTGTCCACCGTTTTGTGCCTTACCACCAAGCGGCTGCTGCGTGATGAGTGAGTATGGCCCGATAGAGCGCATGTGGATCTTGTCCTCCACCATGTGGTGCAACTTGAAGAAGTACATGTAGCCAACCGCGATTGTTTGCGCGAAGGCGTCGCCCGAGCGTCCATCAAAGAGCTGCATCTTGCCGCTTCTTGCGAAGCCGGCCTTCTCGAGCTCGTCGCGAATCTCATCAGCTGTTGCGCCGACGAATGGCGGGACGATAGCTTGGTAGCCAAGCGTGTGTGCCGCGAGACCCAAGTGCAATTCGAGAATCTGTCCGAGGTTCATACGAGAAGGCACGCCGAGCGGGGTGAGAATAACGTCAACCGGATTCCCATCCTTGTCATACGGCATATCCTCAACCGGGAGCACACGGCTGATAACACCCTTGTTGCCGTGACGTCCGGCGAGCTTGTCGCCAACCGAGACATTACGAACCTGTGCGACGGTCACCACAATCTTCTTGATGATGCCGCTCTCGAGTTGGTCCCCATGCTCGCGTGAGAACACGCGCACGCCAATCACACGACCACGCTTCCCTCCCTCCATACGGAGTGATGTATCTTTCACGTCCTTGGCTTTGTCACCGAAGATACTGCGGAGAAGGCGCTCTTCTGGCGTGAGCTGTGTCTCACCCTTTGGCGTCACCTTACCGACGAGAATATCGCCAGGGCGCACTTCAGCACCGATACGAATGACGCCCTCTTCATCGAGATTCTTCAAACGTAATTCACCGACATTCGGGATGTCATGCGTTGTTGTTTCGGGCCCAAGCTTCGTGTCACGCACGACGCAATCAAAGTCTTCAATATGCACCGTGGTAAATTTCGCGTCTTGCACGAGGCGCTCTGAGATTATGATGGCGTCTTCATAGTTCGCACCGTTCCAACTCATGAAGGCAATACGAACGTTCTGTCCAAGTGCGAGCTGACCCTCGGCGGTTGAAGAGTTATCCGCGAGCACCTCTCCCTTCTTAACCATATCGCCTTGACGAACTGACGGACGCTGCATGAATGCGGAGTTCTGGTTGGTGCGCGTGAGACCCTGAAGGCGATAGTCATGCGTCTTCCCTTCTTTATTTTTTACCGTAATCTTCCGTGAATCGACATGGGTGACTTCACCTGCTTCAAGGGCTGTCACGAGACGACCCGTTGAGAGTGCTGCGTGAGATTCAATACCCGTTGCAACGAGCGGTGCCTCAGGGATGAGGAGCGGTGTCGCCTGCTTCTGCATGTTCGAACCCATCAAGGCACGGTTGGCGTCGTCGTGGTTCACAAACGGGATCATGGTAGTCGCAATCGAGAACATCTGATAGAGCGAAGCGTCTATTAGCGTAACTGCGTTGCGTGCGACGATAATCGGCTCGCCCAAATGGCGTGCTTCAACAGAATCATTGACGATGACGTCCTTGTCGTCGAGCTTCGTCGCGCCGTGAGCGATAACTTCATTCTCTTCATCAAGCGCATTCAGATACACGATCTCTTTGGTGACCGCACCATTCGAAACCCGTGCATAGGGTGTCTCAATCACCCCATAGTCATTGGTACGTGCATGCGTCGCGAGGCGGAGGATAAGGCCGATATTCTGACCTTCAGGTGTGTGGATCGGGCAGAGACGGCCGTAGTGTGAAGGGTGCACATCGCGCACTTCGAAGCCAGCGCGCTCACGAGTGAGACCACCAGGCCCGAGGGCTGAGAGCGTACGCATGTTCTCAAGCTCAGCAAGAGAGTTTTGCTGATCCATAAACTGCGAGAGTTGGTTGGCAGTAAAGAATTCGTGGATGGAAGCGTGGAAGGGGCGCGGATTAACGAGCGCCATCGGGAGCGTCGTCTCGGTCGGAGTGGTCGACATGCGATCTTGAATATTGCGCTTCATGCGACTCATGCCGACACGCATACGGGACTGCAGGAGCTCACCGACGAATCGCACGCGACGGAAGCCGAGGTGATCAATGTCATCAGGGCGCGCCGAAGAATCCGCGTTCAACTTCACAATTTCTGAAACAATATTCACAAAGTCAGTGAGAGTGAGGACGCGCTTCTCGAGCGCCTTCTCAGTCGTCGGGAGACCGAAGCGACCATTGAGGCGGTTGCGGCCAACCTTGCCGAGGTCATAGCGCTCTGCCGAGAAGAGCGACTGTACAAAGTTCTTAGCATTCTCAGGAGTCGCGAGATCGCCGTCGCGCATGCGGCGGTGAATCTCGATATATGCCTCTTCAATTGACTTAGCCTCATCGTGTTCAAGTGTCGCCTTAATAGCCGCGAGTGCCATAGGGTTCTTCTCAAAATGCTTTGTGACCGCCTCACCCATGCCACCGCCGAATACCGCAAGAAGCTGCGTGATCGGGAACTTACGTTTACGGTCGATCTTCACGAAGAGTGCGCCATCTGCCTCTGAATCAAACTCGATCCAAACACCGCGCAGCGGGATAATCTTCGCACCGAAAAACGCTTTGCCGCGAATAAGCTCTGAGACGAAAAAAGCACCAAAGCTTCTTGCGAGCTGTGGGACAATCACACGTTCAACACCAGAGACGATAAAGGATCCATGTGGTGTCATGCAGGGCATGTCCGCAAGGAAGATGTCCTGACTCTTCTCTGAGCCGAGAGTCTTGTTAATAAGCTTCACGGTCGCTTTAACCGGCACCTCATAGGTGCGCATGTTGTCACGCGCAAAATCCTCATCATATTTTGGTTCACCTATTTCAAAACTTTCGAACTGGAGCTCGAACTTCTTCCCTGAATAATCAGTGATCGGGGAAAACTCTTTAAAAAGCTCTTTCAATCCATCTTTCAAGAGCCAATCGAATGAACCGCGTTGGTGGCCGACGAGATCAGGGAACGGTACGCGTGGGGCTCGATACGCACCGAAGGTCTTCTGAATGGATTTACGCATGGTTGGTGGCGGTAAGTTGTTAAGCAAGCTTTCTACCTGCACTTGCCTCGGATGAATCAGGTAGGAACTTGTTCATCGCTCGGCTCGTTTGGTAGTAATTTCGCACAGAGCACTGTATACAAACACGCAAACGCACGCGGACAAATTCGCTTTTGCGTTATTCTTCAATTCCCGTATAAATTTACTCCCCGCCCTCCGTAACTCACTCGTATCTAGTCATCCCTAATGTATCATCCCCCCAGTCTGGGCGCAACCCCCTCTGGGGATAAGGGTATAAAAAACAGAACCGCCGAGAGGCGGTTCTTTCTGTTAACAGGCATTACTCCACATTCCGTTCGGAGCAACCCGAGCAGATTGTCTACGCTTACCATCGAGCCACCAGCCGACAGAGCGCAGATGCGCAGAAGAGCTTTTGAGTAGTAAGTCGATATCCTTTTCGGTTGTAATCTCGAGCTTGGCAACCTCCTCCATTCCTTTCTCGCGAAGCAGCGGATCCCCGTTCACCTCCGCGATAGGAACCCAGTCAGCGAGAGACATCGCAGTTTCTACAGCCATCTTTGCTGCCACTATTTTTAAATCTGTATAGCAACATGCTTTGTAGATAGCCAGCCAATCGTGCGAATTCAGGCGTGCTTCTTCAAGAAACTTTTGTTTCCTTTTTCCTGATAAGCGCCTGTAGTTACAGATGAACTCAAATACATCGTCTCTATTCATTTTCCCTACCTCCCTTGTTGAAGTTATGTGTACTTTTCTGTCTCGAAAACTACTTCTTTAATCGCCACTTGTCAATGTTGGCATGATGACCAGTCTGGAGCACTTTTGGCACTTTATATTTTTTATCTTTAAAGAGAATAGTCTCCGGGCGGGTGTAGACCGCAGATGAAGCGATGCGACGTTCTTCTACTGATGCGTCTTTGCCCAAGACGTCGGGGATGCGGCGTGTGATAGCGTCAACTATTGCGAGAGCGGGAACTTCCCCGCCGGTGTAGACCGCCTCGCCCACGGCAAACTCTTTAATCGGTGCGAGTGTCTTCAAAATTTTCTTCGCGCGTTCATCTATGCCCTCATACCTCCCGCACACTAATACGATATCAGTATATTTCTTAATAAGTGTATCGGCTTCTTTGTTGGTGAATTGCTTCGCACTCGGGCTAAACCAGATAATCACTGGCTTCGCACTTCCATAAGGAGACACCTCGCGGCGAGGAGTCACCTTACGGAGTGCTTTCTGGACTGCCTTAATGATGGGGATAGCCTGCATGACCATCCCAGGGCCGCCGCCATAGGGCTTGTCATCTACCTTCTTATAACTGCCCTCTGCTCCTGCAACAAAATCACGCGGGTTCTGATAGTTTATTGAAATCTTTTTTTCCTTCTGTGCGCGACCAAGGATCGATGCATTCAAATATGCATCGCAGGCCTCCGGAAATAGTGTAATTAAACTAAATTTCATCAACAACCTGATCAACTGTTTTATGCTCCACCTCGCTTGCCTGTCGATCAGACAGGCGCTTCCCTCCCACCGGCTCGTTAATCTTCAAGTTCACGCGAGCATTCCCCTTCATGCCCACCACGCGAAGCAAAATGCGCAGAGCCTCGGCAGTCTTACCACTCTTGCCGATAATCTTCCCCATATCATCAGGGTGCACAACGAGTGTCAGCAAAACACCCATCTGATCAATAGTGCGTGTCGTCTCAACCGCCTCAGGGCGATCAACGAGTGCCTTAACCGCGTATTCGAGAAATGCTTGGTCTGGTTCCATATGTAGTATGTTAGCCAATCCGCCAGCTGGCGGAGGCGAAGTTATGCTGTTGGTTCCTCAACTACCGGGACCTCTACGACAGTCTCTTCAATACTTCCTGCGTCAGCATCTTCGGCCACCGGAATGGCCTCGACAACAAGAGCCTCCTCTGCTGGCAATGCTTCTGCTTCAACTTCAGCTTCGGTCGGAGCTTCTACCACAGGCGCCTCAGCGGCTGCCTTTGCCTCTGCAACTGCTTTCGCCTCTTCGGCTGCTGCTACCTTTGCAGCCTCTGCGGCGGCCGCTTCAGCCGCTATTGCCTTCTCGTTCTTCTGGGGGGTCTTCTTCGGGAGCACATTTACCTTCTTACCCTCGATGATGCCCTTATTTATAAGGAGGTTGCGGATAGAGTCTGTCGGCTGAGCGCCTTTGGCGATCCAGCCCTTCACCTTCTCGGCATCAAGCGTGAGCGCTTTGCTCTTCGGGTTATAGTTACCGAGATGCTCGGTGATATTGCCTGCCTTAGCAGCACGACTCTTCTCTAATACAACAATGCGAAATGCCGGATCATTGGTCCGGCCGATGCGTTGGAATCGAATCATCAACATGTGAGCGACTATAGCAGAACCTCGGTAATATTGCTAGTATAGGACAAAATGTCGGCAAACTTGCAGGAGGGCCCAATCACCATGACCCGTAAGGGCTTCGGTTTTTTCAAGGTGAGCGAGGATACTGAAGACCTTCTTATCCCGCCTCAATGGACCAATCATGCCCTCTCGGGTGACCTAGTGAAGGTTATCCCTATCGGGGCATATCAAGACCCATCAGGGAGAATGCCGGCACGCGAGGCGGGCAAGGTAGTTGAGATACTTTCTCGCGCTCGAGAGACGTTTGTAGGCACCCTTATCGAAGAAAACGGTCTCACCTTCCTCCAGCCTGATTACAAAAAAATGTATGTGCCGATTGTTATCTTAGATCGAGGCGAGGCCGCACTCGGCGACAAAGTGCTCGTACGTCTTATTGCTTGGGATACTGATAAAGAGTATCCACTCGGCACTATCGAACAAGTTATCGGTAGAGCGGGAGTGCATGAGACCGAGATGCGGGCCCTCGCCCTCGGCCAAGGATTCTCATCCGATTTCCCTCCTGCTGTGACCTTCGAAGCAAAACGTCTTGAGGCCGAAGGCCGAGAAATGATTGCGAAGGAGGTGCGTGAGATACGACCCTACTCCGCTGAAGCTACGAAGGGCAGGCGTGACATGCGTGACGCGCCCACTTGTACTATTGACCCCTTTGACGCAAAAGACTTTGATGACGCCCTCTCGGTGCGCCGAATTGCCGATGAGAAAATAGAAGTCGGTGTACATATTGCCGACGTCTCATTCTTTGTGAAGCCCGGCACTGAGCTTGATAAAGAAGCGGTAGCACGCGCGACGAGCGTCTACCTTGTTGATCGCACCATCCCAATGCTCCCCGAGATTCTCTCAACGGATCTCTGTTCTCTGAAGCCAAATGAAGATCGTCTCGCGGTCTCTGCTATTTTTACCCTCGATGCTGAGGCCAATGTTGAGGACGTCTGGTTCGGCGAGACGGTTATCCACTCTGACAAGCGCTTCACCTACGAAGAAGCACAGGGAGTGTTGGATGCCGGCACGGGTATCATGCATGAAGAGCTTTCTATACTCTTCGATCTCTCAAAAAAAATCCGTGCACGGCGCGTAGCAAGGGGCGCGGTTGAATTTGATACCGCTGAGGTGAAGGTCCAGCTCGATGCCGAAGGCCACCCGATCGCTATTCGTTTGAAGACTCAACAGGCGACGAATCGCCTTATTGAAGACTTCATGCTTCTCGCGAACGAAGCCGTCGCAAAGCACCTTTCTAAACTGACAAAAAACAAAGGTCCGAAATTTGCCTCGCTCTACCGTATTCACGATGCTCCTGATGCAGACCGCATCGAGAATTTGATGAATCTCTTAAAGGTCTTGGGCTACCAGTTAAAGACCTCCGGTGACGGTAAGGTGACCGGCCCCGAATTAAACAAACTAATGGAGTCGGTGAAAGGAACACCTGAAGAATATCTGGTTAAGATGGCGACGCTGCGCTCGATGAGCAAAGCGATCTATACCACCAACAATATCGGCCACTTCGGTCTCGCTTTTGACTTCTACACACACTTCACCTCCCCAATTCGTCGCTACCCTGACCTCGTGATTCATCGCCTCATCAAAGCTCACGACGGCGGCACACCAATCACTGAAGAAGAAATGCAAGAGTTTGACGCGCTCGCCCTCCATGCCTCCGAGCGCGAAGTGGGGGCTTCTGACGCCGAGCGTGATTCGATTAAGATGAAGCAGGTAGAATTCTTGGCCGGTAGAATCGGTGAAGAGTTCGATGCGGTCATCTCGGGCGTCACCGAGCGCGGGCTCTATGTTGAAGAAAAAGAGACGCATGCTGACGGTATGATTAAAGTGAAAGATGTGGGGAATGATTATTTTGAATACGACGAGAAGCATTATCGCCTTATCGGGAAAAGAACCGGCAAATCCTATCAGCTCGGCGATCCTATCCGCGTCAAACTCGCCGCGGCACGCATCGCCGAAAAAGAGCTCGACTTCGTGCCCGTATTATAAGCTATGTGGCAGGACTACGCTCTCTCCATCATCTTCAGTATCTTTTGTTTTACACTCATCCCGATGTTACTGGCTCCTGAAAAGCCACCACTTAAATCAAGCATCCCGACCGGACTACTTCTCATAAGCGCTGCGGCAGTGTATGCAACACTACACCTCTGGTTCTCTACCATCACTCAAATTATTGTTGGTTGCCAATGGCTCATCCTCGCCTATCAAAAGTGGCACCAATCCAAAAATTAGGACATCGAATGTCCTAACATTATTTCTTCTTCCAATCACCACCCTTAAAGCGATTGTTCGCGTTTAAATGCCAATCATCGACGCCTGATTTGTGAATCTCATCCCATAATTTTTTGGCAGACGAAGTAAAGAGTTTCGGATATACCGCTTTTTTACGCGAAGCGTTCCAGATCGTGCCGATGGGATGCCCTTTTGACTTTTGTTCCATCAACTCCAACTCCACATCAATATTGTCGGCGTCCTTGACCAGCTTCGCTTCAATACTTGCCTTCTTTTCATACTCCTGCCAAAGTGCCACCAATTCTTTTTCAAATACCGTGTCGCGCACGATGTCGTGTATCGCTCCTTCTTCCTTACGCTCCACATACTGTCGAGAGAGATAGTCCACATCACCCGTACGACTCTCGGTAATATCGTGCACGAGCGCCATTTTTAAAATCTTTTCCTTGTCACCTTTCTGTTCATGTTCTGCAAGCATCCACGCCGTCCACGCAACACGAAAAGAATGTTCGGTATTATTGGCGACATCAGGATTCCCAAACCGCTTCCATGTCCGCTGCATAAAGCGCATGCACCCGATCTCAAATAGCAATTCGATATCTCTTTTTTGTGTCTTTTTCATAGTGGCCCATTACCCTATCACAACTACTTCGCTACGGCGACGGCTTCATCAAATTTTACTGAAAGCAATTTGCTGACGCCATCACCGCCCATGGTGACACCATAGAGAATATTGGTGCGGCTCATGGTCTCGCGGTTGTGGGTGATGACAATCAGCTGAGACTGCTTTGCGAGATTCTCGATCATGTCGCCATAGCGACGACTGTTCGCTTCATCAAGCGCCGCATCAGTCTCATCAAGTATCAAGAATGGTGGAGGGTTCACCTGACTCATCGCGAAGATGAGCGCGATAGAGGTAAGCGCGCGCTCGCCACCCGAAAGTTGCATCAGCGAACGCACTTTTTTCCGAGGGAGATTTATTGCTATTTCTATCCCCGCTCGCTGCTTCTCTCCCGATAAATCTTCCTCGTCCTCCGTAGCTTCAGCGAAGGAGGATTCATCATCCGGCTCAGCTTCTTCCAAAACTAGGCGCGCGCTCCCGCCATCAAACATAAGCGCGAAGTATTCACTAAACGAGGCATTCACTTTTGCGAGACCCTCTGAGAAATGCTTCGCGAGTTCAGTGTCTAAATCATGAATCAAGGAGCCAAGACCAGAAGCCGACTTCGCGAGATCCTCAAGCTCAGTCGCGAGGAATGATTCGCGCTCTGAGACTTCTTTATGTTCTTGCCGGATATCCTCACCACTCCCCCCAGCCTCCTCTAAACGAATCTTCATGCGCTCCAGAGCATGTTTACGCTCTTCTTGAGCACGTCGATCGGTCTCAAGTCCGCCAGCTGGCGGATATGCGAGCGGCTCATAGGAGAGCACCGCGTTGCCCGCGAGCGAGAGCACCTCTGACTTATTCCGCTCCAATTCTTCAGCAAGAAGAGAGAGTTCAAAACCACGTGCTTCAGCACGCGTAACCTCCCCTTCTTCATGTGCCTTTTCCTGCGCGAAATTGAGAATACGGCGACGCTGCTCTCGACCAGTCTCATCATGTGCCGTTAAGGCTTCGCGCCCATGCGCGAGCGATGTCTTCGCTTTCTCTAATTCTTCGGCGAGGCGAGCATCTTTTTCATTTAACTCCTTCTTCTCGTTTTCGAGCGTGTAGACATTTTGTGCTTCATCAATAAGAAAGTCGTTAGCTGGCGCCACAAAACGATTCACAAACGCCCGCACTGCATTGCCCACTGAAGCGAGCGCGGCAAGGATCGTGTCGGCGCTCTTGGCATCTCGCACCTGTTGCTCAACCTCGCGCGCGAGCTCGGTAATATCTTCACGCGGTACCTTCACATACGGCTCGCGTGCAACGCGTTCACTCATCTCCTTGGCTGCTCCAAGAGCGCCCTCTACCCGCCCCAGACTGCGCGAGAGCGTTGCTCGCTCATTCGCGATGCGTTCTACCTCGCGTTCAGCCGTACGCACGCGCGCAAGGCGCTCAGCACCCTCAGAGTCTGAGGTGGCATGCTCCTCGATAATCGCGAGCTCCGCGGTTACTTTGGCGAGGCGTTCTGATGCCTTTTGTTTCTCCCCTGCAACTTTAGATTTCTCACGTTCAAGATAGGTATCCTCTATCGCAAAATACGTCTGTGCGGCACTGGTCAAATCTTTTCGTAATGTCTCCGCGCGTTCAAGCTTCTCAACCTGCTTCTCAAGAAAGCGCAGATGCGGTGTGAGCTCGCGGCGCAGTGAATTAACCTGCTGAATATTATCTTCAGTTTTCTCAAGCTTGCGCTCCGCCTCCTGCTTTTTAAACTCATATATCTTTAATCCAAGCGCATCCTCGAGCATCAAACGACGATCGCGATTTGATGCGAGCAAAATGCGATCAGCTTCACCCTGCGAGATGATATGATGCCCCGTCTCACCAATATTTGCTCCCGCAAGAAGCTCCTCAATATCGCGCAAGCGCACTCGTGAGCCGTTGATAGAATATTCACTGGTGCCATCTCTGAAGGCGACTCGTTCAATCGCGACTTCATCAAAATCAATCTTGAATGTCCGACGTGCATTATCAAAAACGATCACAACCGCCGCACGATTGGCGCGTGGTACCGAGTGTGAGCCGCCCCAGATCAGATCCTCGGCGCGCTTCCCGCGCATACTCTTCATTGACTGCTCACCAAGCGCGAAGCGGAATGCTTCAGCAACATTACTCTTACCCGAGCCATTGGGCCCGACAATCGCGGTGGTCGCACTAGAAAAATCTAGAACCGTCTTCTTGGCAAACGATTTAAACCCAACTATTTCTAGCCGCTTTAGCATTACGGTATATTATATCAAATGAAAACGGCAGTGGTTTATTTATTGCCAACCCATCTTGTGCAATCCCGCTTGCGCAGCCGCCTGCTCAGCCTCTTGCTTACTCTGCCCTTCTCCACGTGCGATTTCTTTAGTGTCAATAAACACACCCACGGTAAAGAGCTTGGCGTGATCAGGACCCTCTTCAGAGATCGTCTCATAGCGTGGCGTCACGCTCTTCTTCTCTTGAGCAACTTCTTGGAAACGACTCTTCGCATCTTGATAGGAGCGCTTTGAAATAACCATATCGATTTTGCCATAGAGATTTTTTGCGATAAACGCTTCGGCAGCGGCATAGCCAGAATCAAGATAGAGCGCGCCAATCAGCGCTTCAAAGGCATCAGCGAGAATCACATCACGCGCACGCCCCGTATCTTTAGCCTCGCCCTTCGAGAGCAATAAATACTCATTAATACCAATTGTCTGAGCACTCTCCGCGAGTGAGACAGTATTCACGAGTGCCGCGCGATAGGCGGTCAAGTCACCCTCTGGTTTGGCGGGGAATTTTTTAAAGAGGAAGTCAGTCACCGCGAGCTCGAGCACTGCGTCGCCGAGAAATTCGAGACGTTCATTGTGCGAGCCCGGATACTCACCTGCCTGCGCAGGCAGGCGATGCTCATTAAGATATGAGCGGTGTGTTAAAGCCTCGATCAAGAGATCGAGCTTGTTAAAAGAAACGCCGAGCTGTTCGGCAAACGATGCGAAGTCAGGCATTGGTGAAAGCATAGCATTGTAAAGAGTCGGGTCAATAAATGAGAAGGCCCTGCGTACTGCAGGGCCTCTGATTCTTACGAAGGTAGAGCGATAATCACCTTGAGCTTTGGGTTCCATCGGCCATTGTCTCCGACAGAACAACCTTCGATCCACAGCTTTTTTTTACGTCCCGTATCGTTACTGCACCCGAGAATAAAAACTCCCCGAGAAGTAAACGACATGTTTGTTACTCTCATCGCAACAAACGCCCAGTCTCCCACATGTTGTTCCATAAATTGGTGCCGAAGATGCGGGCCAGTGTCCATAGGACAAAGACCACCGATCTCCTCAAACTTTGCCCAGAGTTCTGGTGTTGTTACGTGCTTTGAAAAGCCGAGATCACCGATTTCACAACAGGCAGTATTCACGGTCCGCGTTTTCGGTGAGGTGACGAAATTTGGATCGCGCATCATGTGTGCCGCGCGTTCACCAACATCAACACCCTCTGCACCCGTAATTAACGAGACCAATTGACTGCCGGTAATTCCACCCCTGATCTTTACGTCCTTCTTCCAGACCCAGACTGGGAACGGAACGCTGCCTACAAATGCTTTCGGATCGACAAACTGTACTCTCGTGTGCGCCGCAATACCTCCTGTCATCTTTCTACCTCCCCATTTTTACTGTCGCCAGAATAGCGATCAGGTAAAGTCGGTATGACTTCACCTACAGCGG
>Ga0334722_10004959_pt1 | contig 13637 bp, 11 predicted proteins | sample C3_bottom_MG_FD_207210 | JGI IMG/M metagenome (GOLD analysis project Ga0334722, IMG submission 207210) | Sediment microbial communities from Yellowstone Lake, YNP, Wyoming, USA - C3_bottom | ecosystem: Environmental > Aquatic > Freshwater > Lake > Sediment | place: USA: Wyoming | collected...
AGAATGCCGGTACAAGTAACCACAATGCGGGTGAGAACCCCGCACGTCGAAAGATCAAGGTTTCCTCAGCTATGGTGATCAACTGAGGGTTAGTCGGGCCTAAGGGGATGGCGAGAGCCGCACCCGATGGACACAGGGTTAATATTCCCTGACCGTTTCTAGAGGCAATGGAGTGACGGACTGCTGTATGTGCTGCCCATTATTGGATTTGGGTCGGCAGTGCGAGGGCGCGCGTTAGGTAAATCCGGCGCGCATTACCCCGAGTACTGACGCAATTTCCTCCTTCGGGGGGAGAGAGAGTGCAAAGCGCGGTTTCAAGAAAACCTTCTACGCATCAACTCTAGAGACGACCGTACCGCAAACCGACACAGGTGATCAGGTCGAGAAGACCAAGACGAACGAGTAAGATGTCCTCAAGGAACTCGGCAAAAAAGCGGCCGTAAGTTAGCGATAAGGCCTGCCCTATCCTCGCAAGGGGGTGGGGCCGCAGTGAAAGTTTTCCTGTCAACTGTTTACCAAAAACACAGCTCCCTGCAAACTCGTAAGAGGAAGTATAGGGGGTGACACCTGACCAATGCCGGAAGGTTAACCATGGTGGGTGTGCGCATCACACAGTGTGTGATGCGATATTTAAAAATTTAAACATTTAAATATCGCATCGCGCCTTGCGCGATGCGCATGCTGGACTATGTAAGCCCCGGTGAATGTCGGCGATAACTATAATCGTCCTAAGGTTCCGGGCACGAGCCACGGCTCGTGCCCGGAAGGACTAGGACGGTTATAGGTTTGGTAAACGAGTGCACACGCTACCTTTTCATTTGGCAACGAATGAATTGTCCAATCATGGCACGAAGAGACCATACGCCATGCTCCCGAAAGGGAAGAAGATATGATCCATGTTTGAGGAACACATGAGCGTAATTCCTTGTCGGGTAAGTTCCGACGTGCACGAATGGTGTAATGAGTGGGAAACTGTCTCGAGGACTCGCTCGGTGAAAATGCACTTCCGGTGAAGATGCCGGATACCTGTAGTTAGACGAAAAGACCCCAGGAGCTTTACTACAGCTTCGTATTGGCATTGCGTGCTGCATGCGTAGCATAGATGGGAGGATTTGAAGCATCGGTTTTGGCTGGTGTGGATCCGTCAGTGAAATACCATTCTTGTTGTGTGCAATGTCTAACCCCGTTGGGATCCAACGGGGGACCGTGCGTGGCGGGTAGTTTTGGTGGGGCGCTATCCTCGACTTGGCGCCCATCCGACCAACTAATAGAAAAACAGGAAAATATAAGAAAGGGGGACTGTGTGGAGAAATCCATACAAGCAATTTGGCTAAATGCTGGAACATCCGAGTATCTTCAAGTACTCGCCGAAAGGCAGTGAAAATCTTGAAGTGCGGACAATCAGCAGGGAAGACGTTGTGAACTTCATGGGCGAGGTGAGACCAGGTGTAATACGAGCGGGCTATGAAGCGCGGTAGTATCTTGCAAGGGATTCTGCAAAAGCGGTGTAGCAACCTCGACTGTAACTATCACAGTCCAGCTTGGTGTTCTTGTCCGAAAGGGCATCTCATCTTTGCCTCTCCCATGAAGTTCATAACGAACCCTCAGAGACTACACGCCAGACTCGTCGAAAGACGATGAAGATATAGTCCGATCTGCATGGCGACATGCAGGTGTACTTAAACGCAAACGTACACATCCATGAACACGAAAGAAATTCGTGAGAAGAAAAAAGATCTAAAGTTATCCAAGCGACAACGAGAGCTCATCGTAGGACTTCTGCTTGGCGATGGACATCTTGAAACGCAAAATGGCGGGCGTACGTATCGACTTAAGGTCGAACACGGCTCCGCTCAACGCGAATACCTCGAATGGCTCGCGAAAGAGTTTCAAGAATGGCTTCTGTCCGGCTGGTATGAAAAGCGCAAAGGAGAGAAGTTGGTGTATGGATTCACAACCGTGAGCCATCCAGCATTTCGATTCTATGGCGCACAATTCTATCAGAGCGGAAAGAAGCGAATTCCACCGCTGATAAAGAAGTTGATGACTCCACTATCACTAGCGATTTGGTTTCTTGATGACGGTTCATCAAAATCGTCCAAGCACCGTTCGCTCGTGATTCATTCGCTCGGATATAATCGCAAAGATCTTGAATTAGTGCAGGAAGCACTTCGACACTACGGTATCGAAACAGCTCTGCATAAGCAACGCAATAACTCACTTCGTCTGTATGTGCCGTATGAAGGCGCGCGAATTATCGCCGACTTCGTACAGCCAATATTGAAGGATGTGCCAGTGCTTGCTTATAAAGTGGAAAACATAAAGCCTAAAAAGTAACGGAGGAGTCTATTAAGGTTCTCTAGCCGCGAATGGAAACCGTGGCGATAGTGTAATGGCATAAGAGAGCTTAACTGCAAGGGGTACATCCCAAGCAGATGCGAAAGCAGAGCATAGTGAACCGATGGTACGCCTTAGATGCGGCCAGAGATTAACGGATATAAGTTACCCTGGGGATAACAGGCTAGTTCCGCCCAAGCGTCCATAGCGACGGCGGAGTTCGGCACCTCGATGTCGGCTCACCTTAGCGCGGGGCTGGAGAAGGTCCCAAGCGTATGGCTGTTCGCCATTTAAAAAGGTACGCGAGCTGGGTTCAAACCGTTCAGCGGTTGATGTAAATCGACAATTGAACGGTTTGAACCCACGAGGAATTGTTAGGTGCGTGGAGACGCACTGTGCGAAGACATACTCACGGCGGTCGCATATAGGAATATATGCGAAGAAATCAACTTATATCGGTGGAATCCAATCGCGTTGTGTACGCGAGGACAACACCGAGGGAAGACAATTGTGAACTTCAAAGAGGAATCCGCACGAATCGTAGTACTGCGGACAGTGGTCAACGAGTGCCTGCGTGACCCCATGTAAGATGTGGGAATTCTGCCGGTACCGAACCCCCTCTGGCAACAAGAGCACGGCTTAATAACCGTAATGAAAGACTCTTGTTGCCTCTTCTTTGAAGTTCACAATTATCACCCGTAGAGACTGAATGTTGATTATCCCAACCTCGCAAGAGAGTGGATAAAGTTACAGTCCGATCCCCGCAGTAATGCGGGCAAACCCAGTAAGACATTCATGTCAAACTGGGTGAACTAGATGCGTGAGACAGGTTGGTCTCCTATCTACTACAGGCGTTGATTCTTGAGGAGGCTTGTCCCTAGTACGAGAGGACCGGGATGAACTGACCACTGGTCTACCAGCTGTCCTGCCAAGGGCACCGCTGGGTAGCTATGTCGGGTCGTGATAACCGCTGAAAGCATATAAGCGGGAAACATGCTCCAAGATTAGGAATCGTTATGAGACTCGTAGGAGATTACTACGTTGATAGGCACTAGGTGGAAGTACCGCAAGGTATGGAGCCGAGGTGTACTAATATGTCCAGTCTCTCGTGCGGAACTCTGTGCGCCACAGTCGTTCTGTCTGCACTTTGTGTTTCAATACCTAATGCGACCAATTTTCCTTAGCGGTACTCCGCTTTAGGAAAATGGAAGTGGCCCTTGTGGCCCATATTCGTATACCGACACCTTCGAGTGTTCGGTTCTGGTGGTTTGGCGAGAGGGTCATACCCGTTCTCATTCCGAACACGGCAGTCAAGCCTCTTAGCGGCGATGGTACTCATCGTTTCAGATGGGGAGAGTAGCTAACCGCCAGAACCAAGCACTTGAACAAATACTGAATCAAAACCGCCGCCCTTCGGGCGGCGGTTTTGTTATACTACTCGCATGCCTTGGGCCGCGAAGCGAAGACTCATCATCCTGATTATTGTTGGTGCTGTTTTCGCCGCCGCTCTGTCGACTATCCTCATCGCGACGCTCTACCAGGCACCCTCGTGTACCGACCGCACACAGAATCAAGGTGAGGCGGGCATCGACTGCGGCGGCCCGTGCGCCTACCTCTGCTCGGCCGAACTGCAGCCGCCGACGATTCTCTTCACCAAGGCCATACATAACGGCACTGGCCGGACAAGTGTCATTGCCTCGATTGAGAACAAGAACGTGGCGGCGGCGGCAAAGGACGTCCCCTATCGCGTACGGCTCTACGGTGCCGGCCGCACGCTCATCCAGGAGACGACGGGCCTGTTCGATCTACCGCCGGGTGGCGTCGTACCGATTTTTATTCCGGGCATCGTGTCAGAGAAGCAGGTCGTTGTCGGCGCATTTCTCGATATCACCGCTTCGCCTCAGTGGTACCCGATGACGACTGATCCGCGCATCGTACCGCGTGTATCCTCTACGAAGCAGGGCGGCACGGTGGACGCGCCGCGCATCGAAGCGGTGCTCGTTAATCCGAGCACTACGATGATTGCGAATGTGCTGACGATCGTTCTGGTACGAGATGAAAAGGGGGACATCATAGCCGCATCAAGGACCATTGTGCCCGCTATCTCCTCTGGCAGACAGGCGACGGCGACCTTCACATGGAATAGCGCCTTCCCGGGTACTCCCGCCTCGATAGAGATCATCCCGGTTATCCCGCTTCCGTGAGACCGATACAGAAAGTAGCAAGATTCTTCTCCGCCACTCCCGGTGGAGATTGGACGCTCTTCTTTCCGGCAGTGACGCTCTCCCTGCTCGGCATCCTCACGATGAGTACCTTCGGGCAGGGGACGTCGCTTGCGCCGCGTCAGCTGCTCTGGCTCGGTATCGCGGCGGTGTTGTATCTCGGTCTTTCGACTATTGATATGAGCTTCATGCGTCGGACGTCGATCGTTATGGCGTTATATCTCGTCTCGGCCACTCTTCTCGGGATGCTGCTCCTTTTCGCGCATCCGGTGATGGGTGCACGTGCGTGGTTCTCGCTCGGAGTCATCTCCTTCCAGCCAGCCGATCTCGCAAAGCTTGCTCTCATTGCACTCCTCGCCAAATATTTATCGCGACGTTATGTCGAGATTGGTGATTTCCGCCACATCATCGTTTCTGGTGCGTATGCACTCACGCTCATGCTCCTTATTCTCGTGGAGCCGGATATGGGCAATGCGATCATCTTCGGCACGCTCTGGCTCGGCATGATGCTCGTGTCGGGTATTTCAAAGAAGCACCTCGCGGTGCTCGGTCTCATCGGTCTCGTTGTCGCTTCAGTGCTCTGGTTTGAGGGACTGAAGCCATATCAACGTACGCGTATCATCTCCTTCGTGAATCCTGCGAGCGATATTCGCGGGTCGGGCTACAACGCATACCAGGCCAAGATTGCCGTCGGCTCGGGCGAGCTGTTCGGCAAGGGCATCGGTTACGGCACGCAGTCAAAACTACGTTTTTTGCCTGAATATCAGACCGACTTCGTCTTTGCTGCATTTGCAGAGGAGTGGGGATTCGCTGGCGTGACGCTCCTACTTGCGCTCTATGCACTCCTCTTTGCGCGCCTCGCGCAGATCGCGCGCGCCGCCGCGACCAACTTCGACGCATTTTTTACGCTGGGTGTGCTCATCTTGCTCGCTGCGCACGTCGCGATACACACCAGTATCAGCCTCGGGCTCCTGCCGGTGACCGGCACGACGATACCGTTCATGAGCTCAGGCGGCTCGCATCTCGTACTTGAATTCGCGGCCCTTGGTATCGTGACCTCACTTGCTCGCCATGGCCGGGGCGCTTCGCGTGACCTCTCTGCAAACGAATATGTAGGTGGCTCGTAAGAACGATCAGCGATACAGCACAATAGTCTTCTCAACCATTCGCCCGAGCGAGAACTCACTCATATCTTTAGCGTCCAGTATTTCACCTACTCCGCCCACGCGATTGGCAACGATGGGGAGTCCGGCCGCCTTCGCTTCAAGCAGGACGTAGGGCAGACCCTCTTTGAGCGAAGGGAGTGCGAACACATCGAATCCGCGTAGTACCTCGTATGCCGGCATAAAGCCGAAGAGCTTCACGCGAGCCTGTAGACCGTGTTCTTCTATCTTTTTATTCAAATACAATCGATCCTCGCCTTCGCCCACAATGGCGACATACATCTCGGAGTCATTGGCAGCCTGTTCGATAAGTGCGATCTGATTTTTATTTTTCGTCAATTCACCGATGGTGCCTGTGATGCGCGCACCAGCCGGAAACGAATGGCGTACGACAGCTGCCTCTCCGAGAGAGGATTTCAAATCAATACCGTTGTAGATACGGGTTGTCTTGTGACCGACAAACGGCATTCTCTTGGCTACGGAGAGATCATAGTCAGAAACGACTATCACCTTGTGTGAGAGAAGTGCGGTAAGCCATGAGAAAAGGTATATGAGACTGCGGGAGACAGGGTTGCGTTGTTCCCAAAAGGGCCATCCGTGGGCGGTAAAAATAATTTTTTGCACACCTGCGAGGCGCGCAGCGAGCGCTCCCACACCGGCCGCCTTCGAAGAGTTGAGATGCACAACCGCAAAGTTTTGTGCTCGGAATAAACGCAGTAGTTCAAAAAAACTTTTTACATCTGCGATGACTGACACATCGCGTTGAAGACTTGCTATTGGATAGGTGGTGATCTGAGCTTCTTCGAGTTTCTTGGCGAGCAAGCCCGGTTGGCCGAATGCGACGCCGACCTCAAACTCCTCTTTCGACAATGCTGTCGCCAGGTCATAGACATACCGCTGGGCGCCGCCCCAGTTCGATTTCGTTATGACGAATAGTATTTTCTTTTTTCCGGGCGTCTTCATGAGTGCAACTGTACAATATATTTCAGCGTTATAGTATCTATATCTATGGCTTTCGACCGCCGCGAAACGGCGATTCTTCTGATAGGGGATTTCCTCGTATTAGCCGCGTCCCTCTGGGTCGCGCTTACCCTTCGTAACCTCGCGATACCTTCCGTCGGTTACTTCGAGTCCAACTTCGTGCCGTTTTTGCCGATGTTCCTGATATCACTCTTCGTCTTCTATATCGCCGGTTTATACGAGAAGCAGACACGGCCCATCCGGAGCGTGATGGGCGTGCGTATCTTCGGTGCGCAAGCAGCGACGGTGACCATAGCCGCCATACTCTTTTTCGTCTTGCCGCTCTCCATCGCGCCTAAGACAATCCTCGTCCTCTATCTCGTCGTATCGGTTGTGGCCGAGAGCGTGTGGCGCTTCTATCGAATGAATGTCGAAATGAAGGAAGAACATCGCGAGCCGGTGCTTCTTGTTGGTTCGGGGCCCGCAGCGCTCGAACTGTATGACGAGGTGAATAACAATAACAAGTACTTGATCCGATTTGTGGATCGTGTGGAGAAGAAGAGCCTGTCAGTCGGTGCGATACCAGAGATGGAACTCGAGCCGCTCTATGAGGAGATATTTGATCGCGTGCCGCTCGAGCATCTCGATGCCGCACAATTGCTCAAATCGTTACCGCAGCATCGCGTCCTCTATGATGTGAGCAAGCGTCTCTTCGATCTCGTCCTCGCACTCGGTGTTTCTGTTATCGCGGTGCCGTTCATTATTATCGCCGCGTTCGCGCTTCTTATAGAAGGCGGGTCGGCCTTCATTCGTCCAGAACGTATCGGAAAGGACGGTAAGAGGATCCGTTTACTCAAGCTCCGGAGCATGCTCATCGGAGACGATCGGGGAGATCCAGAACTCCAGAAGAAGAACCATGTGACGGCGCTCGGGCGTCTCTTGCGTAAGACGCGCATCGACGAACTGCCGCAACTCTGGAATGTATTTATGGGCGACCTGTCGTTTATCGGTCCGCGTCCTGAATTCCCAAAGATTGCCGAAGTGTATGAACGCGAGATACCGCAGTATCACGTGCGCCACCTGATCACCCCCGGTCTCTCTGGGTGGGCGCAGATCCACGACTATGACGCACCGCGCGGCGGCGCCGATGTCCCGCGCACGCGACGGAAGCTCTCGTTCGATCTGTATTATCTGAAACATCGCTCGTTTGGGCTTGATCTCGCCGTAGCGGTTAAGACATTGCGAGCGCTCGCTTCATTTTCTGGCACATGATCATCGACGGACGAAAATTGGCGACTGAAGTGCTCGCGCGCGCGAAGGCGCGTGCGGCGCTCTTGGCGCATCCGCCGCGCGTGCTCGCTCTCGTCGCCTCTGAGACTCCGGCAACGAAGTCCTACCTCTCCATAAAAGAAAAGCGCGCTGCGGATGCGGGCTGCATTCTCGAAGTCAGACATATCAAAAGTTCTCTACGACCGTTCGAAATAATTGATATGTCGAAAGGTGCGGATGCCGTCATCGTTCAGCTTCCTCTTCTTTCCGGTATGAATCAAAAGGAAATACTGAATGCGATTCCAGTTGAGAAAGATGCGGATGTGCTTTCATCAGCCGCTCGCGAAAAGTTTGAAAGTTTGGGAAGGTCTGACTTTCCCGAATTCTTAAAGTCAGACCTTCCCAAACTTCTGCCGCCAGTCGCGGCCGCAGTAAAAAAGATATTGGAGTTCGGGAAAGTAGAGGTGAGAGGGAAGCGGGCAGTCGTTATCGGTAACGGCTGGCTCGTCGGGAATCCTTGCGCGAAGTGGCTCGCACAGCAAGGTGCTGAAGTTTCTGTTTTGACATGCAAATCGGGTAGTCTTTCTGAAGCGCTCGGCAATGCAGACATCATTGTATCCGGTGCGGGTTCGCCCCTTTTCATCAAGCCCGAAATGCTCAAGGACGGCGTGGTACTCATTGATGCCGGAACGTCTGAGTCAGGCGGGGAGGTGGTCGGTGACGCAGACCCCGCCTGCGCAGCGAAGTGCTCGCTCTTCACCCCTGTCCCGGGCGGCGTGGGCCCGCTTGCGGTCGCCTGTCTCTTTGAGAATGCCGTCACCCTCGCAGAAATGACAATACAAATGTAGAAACGCAAGGTCTTCGCTTTTTGGTTATTTCGGCTATAATCCTCGCATGACTCGTTTCCGAGTGTCCGCCGCTATTGCCCTCATCGTGGGCTTTTTACTTACCTACTTCGTGTGGGCAACGGAGGCGAATCCGCTCTCTAACTACCGCTTCAAGCTCGGGCTCGACCTCGCCGGAGGGACAGAATTGGTCTATAAGGCCGATATGAGCGAGACAGCGCCCGGTGAACGTTCTGACGCTCTTGGTGCCCTTCAGGGCGTCATCGAGCGCCGCGTGAACCTTTTCGGCGTTGCCGAGCCCCTCGTCCAGACCGAGCAGGCGAGCGCCCTCTCGGGCACGACTGAGGATCGTCTTATCGTCGACCTGCCCGGAGTAACCGACATCAAGGCGGCCGTTGCCGCACTTGGCGAGACGCCGACACTCGAATTTCGTCTCGCAACGACGACCAAGGTCGGCACCTCGACCGAAGCTGCGTTTCTCTCGACCGGTCTCACCGGCCGTTATCTCTCGAGCGCTACCCTCGGCTTCGGCAGTGGCGCGACTGCCGGACTCTCGGCACCGCAGGTCATCCTTAATTTCAATAGCGACGGCGCAAAACTGTTTGAGAAGATTACGAGCGAGAACGTCGGTCAGGTACTCGCCATCTTCCTCGATGGTCAGCCGATCTCGACGCCCGTCATTCAGGAGGCGATTCCGGGTGGCCAGGCGACCATCAGCGGCAAGTTCACCGCGCCGCAGGCGCGCGACCTCGTGCGCAACCTCAACTTCGGCGCATTGCCGGTACCCATCACTTTGGAGAGTAGCTCAGCCGTGGGCCCCACCTTGGGCGCGGCCGCGATCAGTGCAGGGGTGATGGCCGGTCTCATCGGCTTCGCCATCGTCGCGCTCTTCATGATCGCGTGGTATCGCCTGCCGGGTGTGGTCGCCGCGCTCGCGCTCGCCGAATATATCGCCTTCATGCTCGCCGTCATCAAGGTGATTCCGGTCACCCTCACGGCCTCCGGCATCGCGGGGCTTATCATCTCGGTCGGTATGGCGGTGGATGCAAACGTGCTCATCTTCGAGCGCACGAAAGAGGAACTGCGTGGCGGTAAGAGTCCGCGCGAGGCAGTGCATATCGGCTTCTCTCGTGCATGGCCAGCTATCCGCGACGGTCACCTCACGATGATCATCTCGGGCGTCATCCTCTTCTGGCTCGGGACGAGTATCGTGCAGGGCTTCGCCCTCGTCTTTGTACTCGGCGTGCTCGCCTCCTTCATCTCAGCAGTGTCGCTCTCTCGCGTGTTCCTGCTTGCTATTGTTCCTGAAGAGAACGAGGGTATCTGGCACTTCCTTATGGGTTCGGGGAATCGTAATTCGTAATTTATGCCCCGTATGACTACACTCACAATTAACCGCCGTGTCGCAGTAAGGCGAGGCCGCACGCTTTTTATCCATAATCAAAACTACACACAGTAGTCATACGGGGTATGTACATTATCCAACATCGCAGGCTCTTCTTCTGGATCACGGGCGTGATGCTCGCCGCCGCGCTTGGCGCTATCTTCGCCTGGGGTCTTCCGCTCGGCATCGACTTCACGGGCGGCTCGATGATGCAGGTGAGCTACGTTGGAGAAGTGCCACCACTCTCGACCATCGAGAAGCAGGTCGCCGCTGTTCCCCTCGGTGCTCTATCGGTTCGTGCTGTAGGCGAGAACACCGTTTCGATCCGCACGCGCACACTCACTGAGACGGAGCACGAGGCGGTGCTCTCGGCAATTTCAGCACAAGCTTCTACGAGTTCACCGCAGGCGACTGAGCTTTCTTATACGTCTGTTGGCCCGGCACTCGGGAGCCAATTCGCCAACAAGGCGCTCTGGGCCATCTTCGCCGTGGTGCTCGTGATCGTCCTTTACATCGCCTTCGCCTTCAGGCATGTGTCGCGTCCTGTGCCGAGCTGGGGCTACGGGCTCACGGTGGTCGCAATGCTCGCGATCGATCTTATCGTGCCGGTAGGATTCTTCGCCGCGTTTGCTCATTACACGGGTGTCCAGGTGGATTCGCTCGTCGTCGTCGCCCTCCTCGCCCTCCTCGGCTATGTGGTGAACGACATTATTGTCATCTTCGATCGCATCCGCGAACACTTGGCGCGCAACGAGAAGATCGGCCTCAAAGAGTCGTTCGAAGATACGATAGGGAAGTCCATCAACGAGACGATGACCCGTTCGATCAACACCGCGCTCACCGTCGTGCTCGCCCTCCTCGCCCTCATCTACTTCGGCGCACCCGCCACGCGCGATTTCGCGCTCGTGATGCTCGTCGGCGTCGTGGCCGGCACCTTCTCCTCCATCTGCCGTTCTGCGCCGCTCCTTATCCCTATCGCCAACTGGTTCGCTAAGAAATAACCGTTCCGACAAACGGTTTGCCGTCCAGATAGTTTGAAAATTCGTTGAGCTTGGCGCCATTGATGATGGCGACTTCGAGACCGAGCGTCTCCGCTTCTTTCGCCGCGATGGGGTCAAAGGGAGACGAGAGTCCCGGGTCCCAGTGGTCGGGAATTATTTTTCTGAATTCCGCCCAGCTTATTTTCTCGATCTTTTTTGCGTCAGGATATCTCTTCGGGTCTTTGTCATAGACGTAATCAATATTTGAAAGATTCACGAGACGCGTTGCGCCGAGATTCTTGGCGATGAGTACTGCGTCGTGGTCAGTCGAGAAGCCAGGCTGCCAGCCAGCGGCGATGATGATGGGTTCTTCAGCATCGATATCAATAGTCGGGTTCTTAATCACCTGCGGGTGCGCATAACCAACAAAGATATTCCGCAGGAGTTGTGCGTTGAGGCGTGTAGCATGGATGCCGAGCCAGTCGAGATCGACCTGCGAGAGCTTGGTGACGGCGCTCGCGGCGCTCTGATAGCGGCGCGAGGTCTTACCTCCACCGGCGATAATAGTGAAGGTGAATCCTCGCTGAACTTTCTCGAGAATCAGCGCTTTGAATCGCGTGAGGAAGTCGGTATCGATCTGGTCGGGGACGATAAGAGAACCCCCGACAGACACGACGATGCGCTCTTTAGTTAGTGACATGACTTATGGGCAAAGCATGACGGCTCTCCGTATCATACGCTCCCTGTTTCTATACGCAATGTTGCAACTTGGACATCGGATGTTCCGGTATAAATATCGTTATGAACCATCGGTCGATAAAGATAACAATATTTTTGAACGGGTCATTTCCTGCCAGGTGAGCGACCTGATTTTCTTGACGGTCATCCGTCTTAGAAAATGGAAGTGGCCCTTGTGGCCCCGTTCGGCTTTTGTCCGAGCCGATTGAAATAATGGCGGCTGTCCGCATTCTCTAGTGTTGACAGATATATTTGTATATGTTATATAAGAAAGTAGACCGAATTACTTATCGGCAAGCGATTCATTGACTATCTAACCTCGTGAGGAACCCAAGATGCCCAAGTATCGTGTTGAATTTACGGTCGTGAATCCTGTGCTCGTTGCCCCAGACAAGAAAGAAGCGGTCAAAGGGCTTCCGCATGTGGAGTGCATTACCTGTTCCAGAAACTTCAATCTAGATAGACCGTCGAGGTTCCCCATCGACATCGAATTCTATGGCGACTACTACCGGACCAAGTCGATTGGTACCAGCTTTTCGTCGAATGACCGGGTGATTGGCCGGTGGATCGAGATCAGGACCACGGAAGTGGAATTGGCTAAGCTTCTTGTGAAAGCAAAGGCCGCCGGTCACCGCTGGAAAATCAGGAAAGAAGTTCTCTAGCGTCCCGTATTGAATTAGGCTATACGGCCCCACTTGAAGCTCTCCTTCATGTGGGGCTTCTTGTATCTTTACAGCGGGTCGAGCGTCCGCTATCCAGCGGCGATCTGTGCGGTTGACTTCCTTTTAGCCCTCCAGTAGTATGGCTCTTAGCGTCCCGCGCTTGCGGGACGGGGGTTTGTTTTTGACCTTTGACATTTACATACGTGAACGCCCGGCACGGAGGTGCCGGGCAAATCTCCTGTCACTTTTAAGAATGGTGATGGGAGAGAAAAGATGTGTGAATTCTTTTGTTCCGCCTATTCTTATTGAGAGTTTGATCCTAGCTCAGGGTGAATGCTGGCGGCGTGGATAAGTCATGCAAGTCAAGGGGGCCCGCAAGGGCAACCGGCAGACGAGGTAGTAACACGTAGGTAGATCCCCCGAAGTCGGGCATAGCCATCCGAAAGGATGGGTAATTCCCGATAGTCCCGCAAGGGTAAAGGTTTTTCGCTTCGGGAGTTGCCTGCGTAGTATCAGCTAGTTGGTAGGGTAATGGCCTACCAAGGCTACGACGCTTAGGGGGGCTGAGAGGCCGATCCCCACCGATGGAACTGCGACACGGTCCATACTCCTACGGGAGGCTGCAGACGAGAATATTCCGCAATGGACGAAAGTCTGACGGAGCGACGCCGCGTGATGGATGAAGTGCCTTGGTACGTAAACATCTTTTATCGGGGACGAAGTTTATTGACGGTACCCGATGAATAAGGAGCTCCTAACTCTGTGCCAGCAGGAGCGGTAATACAGAGGCTCCAAGCATTACCCGGAATCACTGGGCGTAAAGGGTGTCTAGGCGGCCATATTAGTCTCTCGTTAAATCTGCGGGCTTAACCTGCAGTCTGCGAGGGAAACGGTATGGCTCGAGGGCGTGAGAGGTGCACGGAACTCATGGTGGAGGGGTGAAATCCGTTGATATCATGGGGAACACCAAAGGCGAAGGCAGTGCACTGGTACGTTCCTGACGCTCAAACACGAAAGCCAGGGTAGCGAACGGGATTAGATACCCCGGTAGTCCTGGCCCTCAACGTTGCTCGCTCG
>Ga0334722_10004960_pt1 | contig 13625 bp, 11 predicted proteins | sample C3_bottom_MG_FD_207210 | JGI IMG/M metagenome (GOLD analysis project Ga0334722, IMG submission 207210) | Sediment microbial communities from Yellowstone Lake, YNP, Wyoming, USA - C3_bottom | ecosystem: Environmental > Aquatic > Freshwater > Lake > Sediment | place: USA: Wyoming | collected...
CTGACCTCGGGCTCCAGCGGGGCCTGGTGGACGAACTGGGTCCGAAAGTGCGCGCTGACCTCGCACGCCGAGCTGGCGAACGCGGCCTCGGCGTCGCCCTTCCTGATCGGCTGCTGATAGCAGAGGTTGGGCAGCTCGTCATGGAGCCGGGGGGCGCCCTCGGCCATGGCCTTGGCGGGCGTGTCGAGCACCGGCAGCGGCTCGTAGTCCACCGTGACGGCCTCGGCGGCGGCGAGCGCCTGCTCCCTGGTCTCGGCCGCCACGATGGCGATGGCGTCGCCGAGGAGGCGGACCTTGGTGTCGCACAGGACCGGGCGGTCCGCCACCTGGTACTTGAGCCGGTTCGTGCCCCGGATGTCCTTGGCCGTCATCACACCGGCGACACCCGGCATCGCCTCGGCGGCCGACGTGTCGATCCCCTTGATCAGCGCGTGGGCGAGCGGGGCGCGGGCCACGGCGATCTCCAGGGCGCCCGGCATCCGGATGTCGGCCCCGAAGGTCGCCGTGCCGGTGGCCTTCGCGTACGCCGACGGGCGCGGGAACGAGGTGCCGATCATGGGCGCGTCCGGGGCCGGGGTGTAGTCGGCGGGGGACGCCTCGCCGCGCATGAACGCCCCGGCCAGCTGAACCGCGTCGATGATCTTCACGTAGCCGGTGCAGCGGCAGAGGTTCCGCCGCAGGGCGCGCTTGACCTCGTCCCGGGTCGGGTCCGGGTTCGCCCGGAGCAGCTCGTCGGCCGTTACGACCATCCCCGGGATGCAGAAGCCGCACTGGACCGCGCCGGCGAGGACGAATGCCTGCTGGATCAGATTGGGCCGGTCCGGGGTGCCCAGGCCCTCGATCGTGGTCACCTCGGCACCATCGAGCCCCTCGACCTTGGTGATGCACGAGAGGACGGCCTTGCCGTCGACTAGGACCATGCACGTGCCGCACTGGCCCTTCTTGTCGCACGACTGCTTGGCGCCGGTCAGGCCGAGCTCGTCGCGCACGACGTCGAGCAGGACCGTGTCCCTGCCGTGCGCGACCACCTGGACCGGGCGGCTGTTGACGGTGAGGCTGACCTTGTTCACGAGGATTTCGTCCTTTGCCCTGCGTCGGCGCGCGGCGACTCCTCCGCCCTGCCCGGTGCAGGACCCATCATCGGGGGTGCAGCGCGCGCGGGAACTTCGGTTCGGCCCCGTGTTCCATGGGCCGGTCGGCCCGGCGTGCGTCGCGATGCCGCGACCGCGGGTCGTGCGTGCGGCGCGGGATGGGTCGGCGAGGCGATGCGCGGGCCGAACCGCTTCGGGCCGTCACAGGCGAGCCGCGCGGAGGCGGGAGCCAGCGACATCCGTCCAGACGAAGCCCGCCCTGTCCGGCAACGGCACGTCCGGGCGCTGGAGGGCACGGAGCCAGTCGAGCGAGCGAGCGGGGTAGCGCGCCGCGAAGAGCGGCCCGAGCTCACGGACCAGGGCGCGGTTGCGGGAGGTGGCGCGAACGACCAGGAGTCCCTCGACATGCCACTCGGGACCGAGGCGCTGCCTGGTCGCGACCACCTTCGTCTCGAGTCCGCGAATCGCCGCGCCGCCGTCGAGGATGAGGTCCCAGAGCTCGACGACAGCAGCCTCGCGATGTGCCGGTCGCTCGAGGAGGACATCGATGCTGCGGGGCCGCGGGCCGTCATGATCGAGAAGCGACTCCGGCGTGCCCATCCAGGCGCCAGGCGTCGCGAACGACAGGATCAGGTTCTGGCCGCGAAGGTGCTGGAGATCGCGAGGCTGGCTCGCACCGGGCGCCAGTTCGAAGAACGCCGTGAACTGGAGGCCGACGGCCGCCCCCACCGCAGCCCAAGTCCCGAGCGGCGAGTTCGCCCCTCGTCCGCGCTCCAGGCGGCTCACCTGCTGCTGGGTCAGCACGGTGCGGTCGCCCACCTGCCGCTGCGTCAGTCCTGCGGCCTGACGGCGCTCTTTGAGGGCGACCCCGAGCCGCGCCGCGAGGTAGCCCGCCCGCCCGCGACCGAGTCGCACGGCCGAGCGGGCTCCTGGGCGGGACGTGACAGCGTTCGACACCCGCTGATCGTGCGGCATGGCGGTTGCGTGGCGCTTACACGCCGCCGGCACAACCAGCAGGCGTATCTGCCGGCACTTGCGTCAGGTCGCGGGCTCCTGGCTGTCGGCGCACAACGGGCAGTTGTTCCAGACGTGCGCCGTGTGCCACTCAAGCCCGGCGCACAACTGCCAGGAGTGCGGCAAGCGACTAACCCGCCTGCCGGCCGGCCGCTACAACTGGTGGTTGTGCGAGCGGCGCGGCGGGATTGAGCGGGCGGCGCGGCCGGGCGGACGCGAAGGGGTGGTTGTGCGGGCGGCGCGGCCGGGCGGCGTGGGCCGGCCGCTACAACTGGCGGTTGTGCGAGCGGCCGCGAAGAGGTGGTTGTGCGGGCCGAGACGAGACGCCGTCGCCCCGCCCCGGCGCGGACGATGCCCGAGCTCAGTACTGGAACAGCAGCTCGCGATATTTCGGCAGCGGCCAGAGGTCGTCGGAGACCAGTGTCTCCAGCTCGTCGGCCACGGCGCGCAGCGCGTTCTGGGCCGGGATGACGACGTCCACGAATGCTCGCGCCTCGGCCTGGACCGTCTCCGCCTCGTGCGCCTCGTGCTGCGCGTGCTCGAGGGCGTGGATCGCGTCCACGAGGCTGTCGGCGAGCGACGCCACTCGGTCGGCGACGGACTTGACGCCCCGCGAGTAGCCGGCCGAGGCGAGCTGGCCCAGGTAGGCCGCGGTGGCCGGCAGGATCATCGTCTTGGCGATGTCGAGCGCGGTGCTGGCCTCGATGCTCTGGACCTTGACGTACTTCTCCCAGTTGATCTCGACACGCGCCTGGAGCTCGCGCTCGGACAGCACGCCGAACTTGGCGAAGAGCGCCTTGGCCTCGTCGGTCGTGAGAGCCGGCAGCGCGTCCGCGGTGGTGCGGTTGTTCGGCAGGCCGCGGCGGGCCGCCTCCGCGTGCCACTCCTCCGAGTAGCCGTTGCCCTCGAACAGGACCCGCTTGTGCTTGCGCGCGAGGCGGGACAGGATGGCGGTGAGGCCCTCGAAGTCGCCCGGCTGAAGCTGCTCGAGCTCGTCGGCGAGGTCCGACAACGAGTCGGCGACCGCGGTGTTGAGCACGGTCTGCGGCCAGTAGATCGGGGCGGACGAGCCCACGGCGCGGAACTCGAACTTGTTGCCCGTGAAGGCGAACGGCGACGTCCGGTTGCGGTCGGTGGCGTCTTTGGCGAGCGTGGGCAGCGAGGTGACGCCCAGCTCCACGTTCCCGCCGTGCTTGGACGCGGACGCCGCGCCCTGCTCGAGCTGGCTGACGACGTCCTCGAGCTGGCTGCCCAGGAAGATCGACATGATCGCGGGCGGGGCCTCGTTGGCGCCGAGGCGGTGGTCCTGGCCGGCGTCGGCGATCGAGGCGCGAAGCACCGCTGCGTGGACGTCGATCGCCCGGATGACCGCGATGAGGAACGCGAGGAACTGGGCGTTCGCGTGCGGGTCGGTGCCGGGGTCGAGCAGGTTCTCGCCCAGGTCGGTCGACATCGACCAGTTGTTGTGCTTGCCGGAGCCGTTGATGCCCGCGAACGGCTTCTCGTGGATCAGGAACGCCAGCCCGTGCTGGGGGGCGAGTCGGCGCATGGTGGACATCACGACCATGTTGTGGTCGGAGCCGACCGAGGTGGCCTCGTAGACGGGCGCCATCTCGAACTGCGCCGGCGCCACCTCGTTGTGGCGCGTCTTGGCAGGGATGCCGAGGCGCCACAGCTCGCGGTCGAGGTCCATCATGAAGGCGAGGATCCGCGGCCGGATGGCGCCGAAGTACTGGTCCTCGAGCTCCTGGCCCTTGGGCGACGGGGCGCCGAACAGGGTCCGGCCCGTCAGCAGCAGGTCGGGCCGCTGGTCGGCCAGGCGCCGATCGACGAGGAAGTACTCCTGCTCGGGGCCGATGTTGGTGAACACGCGCGACGCGGACGTGTTGCCGAACCAGCGCAGGACCCGAAGCGCCTGCTTGCCCAGGGCCTCCTGCGAGCGCAGCATCGGGATCTTGTGGTCGAGCGCCTCGCCGGTGAACGAGACGTACGCGGTCGGGATGGTGAGCGTGACGCCGTTGGGCTCGACCTGGAGGAAGATGGGCGAGGTGACGTCCCAGGCGGTGTAGCCGCGGGCCTCGAACGTGGCGCGGATGCCGCCGGACGGGAACGAGGACGCGTCGGGCTCGCCCTGCATGAGGTTCTTGCCGCTGAACTCGGCGATCGTGGCCCCGTCGCTGATGGGCGCCAGGAACGAGTCGTGCTTCTCGGCCGTGGAGCCCGTCATGGGCACGAACCAGTGGGTGTAGTGGGTGGCGCCGTGCGCCATCGCCCACTCCTTGACGCCGTGGGCCACGGCATCGGCGATCTCGGGGGCGAACGGCTCGAGACCGTCGATCACGCGGCGGAGGCGGCGGAAGATGGGTTTGGGCAGGTACTGGCGCTGGACGGCCTCGTGGAAGACGTACTGGCCGTAGATGTCCTCGCCGGCGTGCTCGAGGTAGTTCTGCGTCGAGGCCACCTTGTGGTTCGAGATCATCTCGATGGCCTTGTGGCGAGCGGTCATGGGGCTCCTGCCGGGTATCACGGCCTGCGCGCTGCTGACAGTGGGATTGCCCCGAACCTACGGCACGATCGGGGCGATGTCGAGAGTGGCGCGCGCGAATGAACCGAGAAAGATTGCGGTCGCAACCGTGCCGCAATCCTGATCTCCATACTCCATCCGGGCAGCCCTTCGCGGGAACGCCATGGGCGGGCGCGGCCGTCGCGCGGCCAGCACGCCACCGGGCATCCCGCGACCCGGGCGGCTCGCAGGTAGACTCGGCGCAATGGACACACGGCGATCCCTGCTCCGCGCTCGACTCGGCCGCGTCGGGATCTGGAGCTTCGCGCTGCAGGCGAACCCGTTCCCGGCCGCGAAGGCCGCGCTGCAGGCGTACGAGCGCCTCGGCTACCGCTCGGTCTGGTTCCCCGAGAGCGTCGGCAGCAAGGAGGCGTTCGCGCACGCGGCGCTGCTCCTCGACGCGAGCGAGCGGCTGGTGGTAGGGACGGGCATCGCCAACATCCACGCCCGCGACGGCGTCGCGATGGCGCTCGGCGGCCGCACGCTCGAGGAGGCGCACCCCGGCCGCTTCGTGCTGGGGATCGGCGTGAGCCACGCGCCGTCGGTGACGGCCCGGGGGGGAGCCTACGGCAAGCCCATCGAGCAGATGCGCGCCTATCTGGACGCCATGGACGGGGCCCCGTGGGCGGGGCCCGCGACCGAGCGCCCGCCGCTGGTCCTGGCCGCCCTCGGCCCGCGAATGCTCGACCTGGCCGCCGAGCGCGCGGACGGTGCCCACCCCTACTTCGTCCCCGTCGAGCACACGCGGATCGCCCGGGAGCGGCTGGGCGCGGACCCGGTGCTGGTCGTGGAGGTCACCGCCGTCATCGACGACGACGGGGAGCGGGCCCGCCAGACCGCTCGGGCATTCGCGACCCGCTACCTCGCCCTGCCCAACTACGCGAACAACCTGCGGCGGCTGGGCTTCGCCGACGAGGATTTCGCGGGCGGCGGCAGCGACCTGCTCCTCGACGCGGTGGTGGTCCAGGGCGACGCCGAGGAGGTGGCCGAGCGCGTCCGCGAGCACCTCGATGCCGGTGCCGACCACGTGGTGGTCCAGCTTCGCGCACCGTCAGCGGCAGACGTGTGCCTCGAGGGCTTCACGGCGCTCCGGGCGGCGCTGGGCGGCGCCTTCGGCTGACCGCGCGCTCGGGTGAGCAGCAGGCGCTAGTCCGCCGTGCCGAGGTCGGGCGACAGGCCCTCCCTGAGCGCCTCGACCAGCTGCTCCTCGACCCAGCCCAGCCACAGGAACGCGATCGTCCTGCCCGCGTCCGGGTCGGATTCGTCCAACGGGCGGCTGCCCGTCTCGTCGGTCACGCCCAGCCTCGTCCCGTGGACGAGCCGCAGATCATTGATCGCGCCCAGCCACGCCAGGGCGTGCGGCTCGTCGAGATAGGCCGCGTCGATGGTCTCGGCGAGCATGGCGAACCGCGCCTGGCGCGCCGCCTCGAGATCGGCTCCGGTGAGCTCGCGGAAGGCCGCCGACGCCTCCGCATCGTCCGCCACCGCATCGGGTGCGAGCCGCGCGAGGCCGGGGTCGTCGGGACCCGCCGCGGGCGCCACGTCGCCGGCTGCCTCCCGCGCCAGCTCCGCAGCGAGCGAGCCCAGGATCTCCCGCTCCCTAGGGACGAGGCGGACCGCGATCCGGCCGTCGGGGACCCGCCCGATGCGGCGCGGCAGCTCGTCGCTCACTCGGGCTGCATCGTCGCCCACAGGCCGTGGGCGTGGAGGCGCGACACGTCGTGCTCGCAGCGCTCCTTGGTGCCGCTCGAGACCACGGCCCGACCCTCGTGGTGGACCTGGAGCATCAGCCGGCGCGCGTGGGGATGGCTGTACCCGAAGAGCTTCTGGAAGACATAGGTCACGTACGACATCAGGTTGATCGGGTCGTTCCAGACGATCACGATCCAGCGGGGCGCCGGGGCGGCGCGCTCGCGCAGCTCGTCCTCGAGCGCGGGCCCGGGCGTCGCGGCGGCGGGGTTGTCGGCCATCAGGCGGATCGTACGCCGGGATGCCGGAGGGCCGTGGGCGACACCGGGGCGCAGGGTGGTGCCGTCGGCGACACCGAGCGGGGCGCGGGGCCGCTCTGCCTGCTCAGCCCGGCGCAGCGCGGAGGCGGCCGGACGCGATCGCGGCCTGGAACGCATGGTGGTCGAGGGTGTTGCGGTCCGCGTAGGCCCCGGCGAAGGCGCCGATCGCGCGGTCGAACTGGTCGCCGGCACCCAGGTACCCGGCGATCGCGATCCGGTCGCCGGAGCGGGCGTGGGCCCGGGCGAGCGCCTGCCCGCACAGCCTGGCGAACAGCGAGAGGCCCTTGGGCGGCACGCCCCGGACGTCGAGCGACCACTTCATGTCCGAGAGCTGGCGGACGTAGTAGGAGGAGCCGCGCGGGCCGGCAGCCCAGCCGAGGAACGTGTCGCTCGCCGCCTGCATGAGGCGCTGGCCTGCGACGATGCGCTGCCCCTGGCCGCCGACGGCGAGCCCGGGCAGGTACTCCGCGAGGACCGACGGGCGAGCCTGCTTGACCTGGAGCACCAGCGGATCGTCGTCGTCCCGGCCGAGGTAGAGCGCGACGTAGGCGGCGAGGCCCACGCTCCCCACACCGACCACCTTCCGGGCGACGTCGACCAGCCGGTAGCGCGAGAGCAGCTCGCGCTGGTCGTCGGTCAGCGATGCCGGGTAGCGCCGCAGGATGGCGGTCACGCGCCGGCGCACCGCCCCGTCGCGGAGGCGCTCCAGCGTCGGCGGCCGGTCGATGAACTGGCGGGCGCCGTCCACCTGCCTCGTCAGGCGGGCGAACGAGTGCACGTTGTCGCGGGTCGAGGCGGCGGCCATGACACCGAGGACCTCGGCGCGCGCGATGCCGCTGGGCACCGAGCGGACGAGCTGCGCGACGTCGATCCGCGCGTACCACGTGTCGAGGTCCGTCATCGCTGCCAGCTCGCGCATCTTGGCCCGGTAGCCGGCCGCGGCCACGATGGCGAGCGATCGAGCGCCCTGCGCGGTCATCCGCCGGTCCCGGCCGACGATGACCAGACTCGCGGCCAGCCGCTTCACGTCCCATTCCCAGGGTCCGGGGTGCGTCTCGTCGAAGTCGTCGAGGTCGAAGACGAGCCGCCGGTCAGGTGCCGCGTACGCGCCGAAGTTGAGCAGGTGGGCATCGCCCGAGAGCTGGACGCGGATCCCGCTCGTCGGCGTTGCCACGAGGTCCGCGGCCATGATCGCCGCGGCCCCGCGGTAGAACGCGAACGGCGAGGCGGCCATGCGGCCGTGGCGGAGCGGCAGCAGCGAGGCGTCGAGTCCTCGCTCCTGGCGGAGCAGGATGGCCACCGGGTCCTCGCGATCGGGTGCGGGCCGCCACGCGGCATGGGCGCTCCGCGGGGCGAGTCGACGCGCCGCCTGGCCGGCCGCCCACCGCTGCCCGGCCGGCGAGGGATCCGGCGCCTGGGCCGCCCCCGGCAGGTCGGGCGGATCGACCTGTGCCGCCGACGGTGAATCGCCCGACGCCTGGTCGCCACCCACGGAGCTCGTCACCGGCCACCTCCTGGCGCGATTGTCGCCCGCCGCGGCGGCGGACGCCTCGGCCAACCCCAGAGGACGCGTCCGCGGCGTTCGTATACTGCACGCGAGACCAGCCTGCGTACCGCCACTGATGGAGCGCCCCTGAGCACCGCCCAGGCCGACATCGTCCGGACCCCGGCCCGCCCCTCGAGGCACCGACCGAGGCCCCTGTTCGACGGGCTCCTCCCGATCGACCGCGCATCGCTGCCGCGCGACATCGCCGCGGGCGTGACGCTGGCCGCCCTGGCGATCCCCGAGGTCATGGGCTACACGAAGATCTCGGGCACGCCCGTCGTCACCGGGCTCTACACCCTGCTCCTCCCCGTCCTGCTGTTCGCGATCTTCGGCTCGTCGCGTCACCTTGTGGTGGGCGCCGATTCGGCCACGGCAGCCATCCTCGCAATCGGCGTCGGGGCCATCGCCGCCACCGGATCAGCCGACTACACCTCGCTCGCCGCCCTCAGCGCGCTCCTGTGCGCCGCGCTCCTGCTGGCCGCCCGCCTGCTGCGCCTCGGGTTCATCGCCAACTTCCTGTCGCGCTCGGTGCTGGTCGGCTTCCTCACGGGCGTCGGGATCCAGGTGGCGGCCGGCGAGGTCGCCGGCATGTTCGGCGTGGACAAGGGTGCTGGCGGGACCCTCGAGAAGCTGGCGCACGCGCTCGGCGAGATCGCGGGCGGCCAGACGAGCGTGTCGACCCTCGCCGTCTCGGCCGTCGTGCTCGCGCTGGTCGTGGGCCTCGAGCGGGTCGACAAGAGGATCCCGGGCGCGCTGATCGCGGTGGTCGGCGCGATCGCGGCCAGCGCGGCGCTCGACCTGCAGGCGAAGGGCGTCGCCGTCCTGGGCACCGTGCCGGGCGGCCTGCCGCCGATCGGCCTGCCGACCAGCGTCATGACGCTGGACAACGTCAGGGCGCTATTCCCGACGGCCGTTTCCATGTTCGCGGTCATCCTCGCGCAGAGTGCGGCCACCTCGCGCGCCTACGCGGCCCGCTACAACGATTCGTTCGACGAGAACGTGGACCTCGTGGGGCTCAGCCTTGCCAACATCGGTGCCGCGGTCACGGGCACGTTCGTGGTGAACGGCAGCCCCACCAAGACCGAGATGGTCGACAGCGCGGGCGGGCGGAGCCAAGTGGCGCAGCTCACGACGGGCGTCATCGTGCTGGCCGTCCTGCTGTTCCTGACCGGACCCCTCGGCAGCCTGCCCAACGCGGTCCTCTCGGCCGTGGTGTTCCTCATCGGCGTGCGGCTCGTCGACTGGCGGCATCTGGTCTCGATCGCGCGGCTGCGCCCGGGCGAGCTCGCCGTGGCGCTGGTGACGGCCGCGACCGTCGTGGTCGCGGGCGTGGAGCAGGGGATCTTCCTCGCGATGGCCCTGTCCATCGTCGAGCACCTCTACCACTCCTATCGCCCGTACGACGCGCTGCTGACCGAGGGGCCCGATGGCCAGACGCAGTTCTCGGCGCCCGCCACGCACGCCGAGGCGGCGCCGGGGCTCGTGATCTACCGCTTCGGCGCAGCGCTCTTCTACGCGAACGCCACGCGGTTCACCGAGGAGACGTTCGCGCTGTTCGAGTCTGCCGACCCGCCGCTCCGCACGCTCTGCCTGGCGTTTGCCGCGGTGGGCGACGTGGACTACACGGGTGCCGATGCCATCCGCCAGCTGCACGGCGCGCTCGTGCGTGCTGGGGTGGGGCTCATGGTCTGCGACCTCTCGCCCGAGGTGCGGGCGCTGCTCGAGGCGTACGGCCTGATCGACCTGATCGGCCGCGACAACGTGTTCGACGGCCCCCGCGCGGTCGTGGCGCGGCATCAGCACGCCGCCGGCTGACGCCCGGCCACCGGCCTTGCCCCGCGACAGGCGGCGCCTCGCCGGACGGCGGCGCGATGGTCCGCCGCGACTGCGCGTCTAGACGTTCGCCCCGAGCACGGGAAGCGGACGACGGGCGACGGGCGCTCCGCCGAGCTCGGCGCCCGCCGTGACGCCCGGCGCGGTGGCGAGGCCGCCAAGTCCCTCGATCTCGCCGGCCAGCGCCCGGAAGCGTTCGATCGCGTCCTGGCGGAGCCGGTAGTAGACCCACGAGCCGCGGCGCTCCGAGGCGACCCAGCCCGACTCGCGGAGCACCTTGAGGTGGTGGCTGACGGTGGGCTGGGCGATCTCGCAGCAGGCCGTGAAGTCGCAGGCGCAGACCTCGCCGCTCGCAGCCGCAAGCAGGCGCAGGATTGCGAGCCGCGACGGGTCGGCCGCGCCCTGCATGAGTCGGGCGTCAGGGTCGAGGACGCGTTTCATGCGCTCATCGTATTGACAAATCTCAATTTCAGCAAGTATCAATATCGCATGACGACCGAAGCGATCCACGAACTGGTCCGCGCCCACTATGCGGCCGCGGCCATCCACGCCGCCGATGGCAGCTGCTGCGCCGACAGCGGCGAGATCGGGGCCGAGCTCTATTCGCCACTCGAGCGCGCCGAGCTGCCCCAAGCGGCGGTGCTGGCCAGCCTCGGCTGCGGCAATCCGACCGCGGTGGCCGAGCTGCGCGAGGGCGATCGCGTGCTCGACCTCGGGTCTGGGGGCGGCATCGACGTGCTGCTCTCGGCCAAGCGCGTCGGGCCCAGCGGGCGGGCCTTCGGGCTGGACATGACCGACGAGATGCTGGCGCTCGCGGAGCAGAACGCGCGGGCCGCCGGCGCGACCAACGTGGAGTTCCTCAAGGGCCACATCGAGGCCATCCCGCTGCCGGCCGATTCGATCGATGTCGTGATCAGCAACTGCGTCATCAACCTGGCGGCCGACAAGCAGGCCGTGTTCCGCGAGATCGCGCGGGTCCTGCGGCCCGGCGGCCGGATGGGCGTGTCCGACATCGTCGCCGACGACAGGCTGACCGCCGAGGAGCGCGCGGAGCGCGGGTCGTACGCGGGCTGCATCGCCGGGGCGCTCTCGTTCGCCGAGTTCGAGGCCGGCCTGGAGGCGGCGGGGCTCACCGACATCGAGCTCACACCCACGCACTGGGTCGCCGAGGGCATGGCCGGCGCCATCGTCAAGGCCAGGAAGCCCGTCGCGGGCGAGGATCGGGCGAAGGCGGCGGAGCCCAGGCCCAGGCTCCCGCTCGAGCTGCTCCCCGTCGCCGACGGCAGCGGGTCCTGCTGCGGCGGCGACGGCTGCTGCTGATCCATCGCGCGGTCCAGGCTCGACCCCCGAATTCCTGGGTTGCCGCATGGTCGCGAGCTGTACGACACGAGGACGATTGGCGGCCAGCGGTGGGAGCTGCAGGCCTCGATTGCATATCAGTCACACCTGTAGGAGTGCGGACTGATACCTCTTGGGCCACCCGGCCCTGAGGACCCAGCCCAGCGGTCACACACCACCCTGGCCCGCGTTCTGCCCCTCCGTGGGGCCTGCCTCAGGATGCCGAGCGGCCGGGCGTCCCCGCAGGAGCAGCACCGGCAGCGACGATCCGTGCACGACGCCCTCGGCGACGCTGCCGAGCAGGAGGTGCGCGAGACCCCCGCGGCCGTGCGTCCCCAGGACGATGAGGTCCGCCCCCCACCGAGCCGCCTCGTCCAGGATGGCCCGGGCCACGTCGCCCGTGTCCGTCTCGATCAGCGCCGAGTCCACCGCCACCCTCGAACCTCGCGCGTCGGCAAGGGTCGCCTTGACGATCGCGGCGCCGGTTGAACGGAGCGTGGCCTCGAGATGGCCGATATCGAGCAGTGAGGCATCCGCGTAGGAGGCGAGCAGGACGCCGAAGTCGACGACGTGGATGACTCGGAGCTCAGCGCCCTGGTCGCCAGCCAGGCGCAGCCCTTCGTGGAACGCCCGAGTGGACGGGGCGCTGCCGTCAACCGCCACGAGGATGCGCCGGTACATGCTGCCTCCTTCGGCGCAGCCGCCTCGCTGGCACTGCCAATCGTGCGGCGCTCCACGTTCTGCGGGTTGACTATCTCACGCTGTCGTGAGCCATTTCAGGGGCCAATCCGCACCCTGCCGCAGCCAATCGGCATCAACGCCGTGTCGCTGTCCGGCCCACGCGCACGGCGTCTGACGCCTCCGACCTGGCGCAACGTCCGCGCCTGGCCGCTTGACCTTGAAGTGACTCGAAGGTTTACGCTGCGGACATGCGCATCAAGGAGCTCGCCCGCCGGGTGGGCATCGCCCCGTCCGCCGTCCGCTGGTACGAGCAGGCGGGCGTGCTGCCGACCGCCGAGCGCGAGGAGAACGGCTATCGCGCCTACAGCGACGCGGACGTCGCGCGCCTTCGGCTGGTCGTATCGCTCCGGCGGCTCGGGCTCGGCCCGGAGGACGCGGGGAGGCTGGCGCACCTGTGCCTCGAGCGCGGGGCAGTCGACCTCGACCTCGCGCCGCTCCTCGCCGAGCAGCGGGCGGCCATCGCCCGCCAGCGCTCCGACCTCGACCGACTCGAATCCGAACTCCTCGACCTCGAGCTCACCATCGCGGCCGCGGGCCGCGCAAGGAGGACCCGCCCCATGCCCGACCTCGCCCCGATCCGCGTCCTGTTCCTGTGCACCCACAACAGCGCCCGCAGCCAGATCGCGGAGGCGCTGCTCAGCCGCTACGGTGGCGCCGACTTCTTCGTGAGGTCAGCCGGCACGGAGGCGTCCCGTGTCAACCCGTACGCGGTCCGCGTCCTTGCCGAGCAGGGCATCGACTGGTCTGGCGCGCGAAGCAAGGTGCTGACCGAGTTCGTCGACGAGCCCTGGGACTACGTGATCACCGTGTGCGACCGGGCGCGGCAGGCGTGCCCCGTCTTCCCGGGCGCGGTGAACTCGCTCCACTGGGGGCTCGACGACCCCTCCGAGGTGGAGGGCGACGACGAGGTGAGGCTCGCGGCCTTCCGCAAGACCGAGCAGGAGGTGGCGGTCCGCCTGCGCCCCTTCATCGAGGTGGCGCTGCGGGCGGCCGGACGGCCCGCTCGACCCGTTCCTGCCGGGTAGCCGGAACCAAGTCCGCCGGCCCGGGCCGCGGACCGGGATCGCCGCCGACGCGCCAGCCGAACACGGCCGGCGCGGCAAGGGACACGGCTAGCGCAACGGGAAGAAGAAGGCGGATCGCTGACACGTGCGGGCGGCGGCGCGGGCTTGGTGGACTGTGCCAGCGCTTCCGCCCGACCGCACGGACGTGGTCGTCGGCCGGCTCGCCCGGGTTCGTCCCCGGTCAGCCCGAAGCGGCGGCGCCGCGTGCGGGCATCCGGCCGACGATGGCCAGCGCGCCGCCGCAGGCCGCCACGACCACCGCGGTCCCGACCATCGCCACGGGCAGGCCCACCGTCACGGACATCACGCCCATCAGCGGCGGGTACACCACCGCGCCCACGACGGACGCAGCCACGATCAGCCCGCTGACGGCAGCCGCGCGGTCCGGGAAGCGCTCGCCGCCGATCGCCACGATCAGCGGGTAGA
>Ga0334722_10004961_pt1 | contig 13623 bp, 14 predicted proteins | sample C3_bottom_MG_FD_207210 | JGI IMG/M metagenome (GOLD analysis project Ga0334722, IMG submission 207210) | Sediment microbial communities from Yellowstone Lake, YNP, Wyoming, USA - C3_bottom | ecosystem: Environmental > Aquatic > Freshwater > Lake > Sediment | place: USA: Wyoming | collected...
CACCGGCAACGGCGCGGACGAGCGCCTGCATCCCGCGCTCGTCTTCTATCCGAACTCCACGCAGGCGGTCGGCTCTCCGGGTATCGCCGCGGGTGCGCGCGACGACATCTACACGATCCTCGCGGCCTACGACTCGCGGGCGAGGGCCTGGGCGACGATCCGCGTGCTCGTCATACCGCTCGTCTCATGGCTCTGGCTCGGCGGGTTCGTCGTCGGCCTCGGCGCGGTCGTGGCGGCGCTCCCGCAGCCGAAGCGGCACAGCCTGCCCGAGCGCGCGGTCGCCGCCGTCGCGTCGGCGAAGTAGATGCCACGCTGGCTGCGCCTGGCGATCGTCGTGGCCATCGGCGCGCTCGTCGTCGTGCTCGTGCTCGCGTTCCGCCGCCCGCCGCAGGACATCCGCACCGGCACCGTCGGCAAGCCCGCCGCCGCGTTCACCCTTCAGAAGCTCGACGGCACGGGCACCCTCACCATGACCCCGACCGACGGAAAGGTCGTAGTCATCAACTTCTGGGCGTCGTGGTGCATCCCGTGCAAGCAGGAGAACCCCGCGCTGGTACGCGTGTACGAGCGCTATCGCGCGAGCGACGTCGTCTTCATCGGCGTCCTCTACCAGGACTCGCGCGAGGCCGGACTCCAGTACGTGCGCGACAACGGCGTCACCTGGCCGACCGTGAGCGACGACGATGGCCGCGTTGCGTTCGCGTACGGCGTATTCGGCATCCCGGAGACGTACTTCATCGGACCGGACGGGATCATCGCCGGCCGGCACATCGGCCCGATCGACGAGACCACCCTGATCAACGGGATCGAGAGCCTTCGGGCGAAAGTGAAACGATGAGCCGTTCCCGTATCGCCATCGCGGTCGCGCTCCTCGGCATCGTCGTCGCGGTCGGATGGAGCGCGCGGCCGCAGGCCGAGACGCCGGCCGAGCGCGTCGATCGCATCACCTCGGAGCTCCGCTGCGTCGTCTGCCAGGGCCTCTCGGTGAGGGACTCGCCCTCGGAGAGCGCGCGGCAGATGCGCGACCTCGTGACACAGCGCGTGACCGGGGGCCGCACCGACGAACAGATCCGCGACGAGTTCCGCGCGTCGTACGGCGATTGGGTCGTTCTGTCACCCCCCGTCGCGTCGTGGTCGGGCCTGGTCTGGCTCGTGCCGATCGCCGCGCTGATCATCGGGCTCGCGGTCGCGATGCGCCGGCTGCGGGCGCCACCGGCGAGCCTGCCCGAGCCGCCGTCAGCCGCGGTGGCGGCGCTGCGCGAGCGCGTGGCGCGCGAAGAGGCGCTCGACCTGCCTGCGGCGGACGCGCGGTGACGTACTTCCTCTTCACCTCGCTCTTCCTGGCCTCGCTCGCGCTCGCGGTCCGTCCGTTCCTGACGGGGCGCGCGGCGCCGTGGCCCGCGGAGACGCCGGACCCGCGCGACGATGTCGCCCGCGCGGTGAGCAGCCTGCGCGACCTCGAGTTCGCACGCGCCGCGGGCACGATCGCGCCGGAGGATCACGCGCGGCTGCGATCGCTGCTCGAGCGGAGCGCGTTCGGCGATCAGCGCGCGGCGCGCGCGGCGCCCGCGCCGTGGCGCACTCTCCTCATCGCCGCGCTGCTCGCGGGGACCGCGGCTGTGCTTGTCGTCGTCTCGCTCCCGCAGGAGGCCGGCGACCGCGCGCCCGGCGAGCCCATCACCGGCACGGTGCCACGCGGGCCGACGCTCGCGGATCTCGAGCGGCAGGCGAAGGCGAACCCCGCGGACATCCCGACGCAGCTCGCGCTCGGCGACGCGTACCTCGAGGCCGGTCGCATGAACGACGCCGCGAGCGCGTATCAGGGCGTCCTCGCGAAGGACAACGAGAACGTGTCGGCGCTGAACGGGCTCGCGATCGTGCTCTTCCGCTCCGGTGAGACGCGCGGCGCGCAGCTCGCGCTCGATCGCGTGCTCACGCTCCGGCCGAAGGATCCCGACGCGCTCTTCCTGAAGGGCCTCATCCAGTACCAGGGGCAGGACTACAAGGGCGCCGTCGCGACGTGGAAGGTGTTCCTCGACGTGGGGCAGTTCGACGCGAAGGCACCGATGGTGCGGCCGCTCTACGAGGATGCGCAGAAGAAGGCGACGCCATAGCCGCCTTCCGATAACATTGAGTGCGTGAGGGCGTCCGCTCTCACGGCAAATCGTGGCGACCGTGGTGTAGCGGTAGCACAGTGGGTTGTGGACCCTCCGGTGCCGGATCGTCCCCGGCCGGTCGCCCCGCAGATTGCATCTACAGCAGACCTATTGACACGAGCTCGAAGTTGGAGCAGATACGACCCTGTAGAAGAACAGGATCTCTACTGGCTCATCGGCATCTTGGAAGGCGAGGGCACGTTCATCGCCGCATCGCCTTCGGGCAAAGGGATACCGGTTATTCGCGTAGTCATGACCGATCGCGACGTGGTCACGCGAGTGGGCATGCTCTTGCAGCGGAGTGTCATCCCAGTCGCGAAACGTCAGGATCATTACAAGGTCCCATACGCCACCTGCGTAAAGGGCACGCCTGCCGTGGAGCTGATGCGCCTCATCGAACCGGCCCTGAGCGGGCAGCGGCGAGGGCAAGTGGCGCGTGCGATCGCCTCCTGGCACGGCAGGCCAGCACGGTGGCCCGCACCTTCCGCAGCATGCGCGGTCACAGGCTGCGATCGCGCCGGTGCGCGAAGGGGTCTCTGTAAACGCCACTACGACCAATGGTGGAAGGCCATAAAGGCGGGTCGGATGATCACCATTCAGCCGCTTCCGCCGCCCTCATATGTGGACGGTCGCACGCCCCTCGCCGGCACGCTCACCTCCAAACGGGCGCTCTGGTGGCTGTCTGGGCTCCTCGAGGGAGAAGGCACGTTCAGTGTCACGCGCAGCAACGGCCGGACGTATCCCATCCTGGAAATCAAGATGTGCGCGCGAGAAATAGTTGCGCGCGCCGGTGAGATGCTCGACGCGCCGAGCATCGCAAGGCGCGAGCCGGACCAGATTCACTGGCGGCCGACCTACGGCGCCCGGATCGTCGGACGGCCCGCGGCCGAATGGATGCGTCGCCTGCGACCGTTCATGGGAATACGCCGGACTGCGGCGATCGATGCAGCGCTTGCGGCCTACCATCCGATCCGACTCATCGACCCACCTGACACCTGCGTCGTTCATGGCTGCGACGATCCGCATCGCTCACGCGGCCTCTGCCACAAGCACTACATGAGCTGGATGCGCGATGGCGCGAAGGGACGAACGCCGAGGATCACGCCGCTGCGCTGAGTGCTACGGGTTCCTGCCCCTATCCGAGCCCTTGACGTGCGTGTCGTCTTGGCTCGGCGGAGTGCCCTGCTGGCTCGGCGGAGTGCCCTGCTGGCTCGGCGGAGTGCCCTGCTGGCCCGGCGGATTGCTCTGCTGGCCCGGTGGCGGGCTCGCTGGTCCGCCCGGAGTCTTCGGAGTCGGCGTCGGCGTCACGAGCGGCGGAAGGTTGGGTAGCGCGGATGGCGGAACGAAGCCCGGCGTGCTCTTTGGGCCACCTTGTCCTTGTCCACCGCCGGTCGTGCCACCGGGCGGGCCGCCACCACCGCCTCCGGCGGCCTCCGTCGGCGCGGGCGTGGCCGTTTCCGTCGGCGTGGGCGACGGCGCCTGCGTCTGCTGCACGCTCGGCTTGTCGCCGCCGGTGCCGCGCGTCACGTCGACGTTCCCGCGGCCCTGCCCGTTACCGGGATCCGCGCTGATCTTCCCGTTCGACGTCGTGCTGTTCCCGTGATCGGTGACCACGGTCTGAATGTCGACGTCACCGCCGCCCTGCTTCCGCGCGAGCGCTTGAAGCCGACCGTCGGGGATGTTCGGCAGCGTGATGACCAGGCGACCGTCGATGACCTCGAGCGTCGCGCCGGGCGTCTGGAGCACCTTCTTGCCGTCCTTGTCGATCCCGTTCGCGCGCCCGAGCGTGTCGATGACGATCGTGTTCTGCTCGCTGAGCGTGATCGTGACCTTGCGATCGGGCTCGGGGGTCTGCTGCGTCGGACCCGCACCCTGACCGCGTCCCTGCGAGTGCTGCTGACCCGCCGGCACGGGAACATCGACGGTGCGACCGGCGTTCTGCGGATCGGGCACCTGATCGACGACGGTGCCCTCTGTCGTCGTGATCGTCGTGTTCGTCCCGTCGGAGTCGACGGCGAACGCGGTGCCGCGTACCGACGCGGTGCTCGCCGGCGTGCGCACCTCGTACTTCGAGTTCGTCGTGACCAGATGCGTGACGACATGCCATGTCCGGCCGAAGTCCTGTTTCATCGACACGCGTGTGCTCCCGTTCGAGGCGCCCGCCTCCTCGATCGAGAGCTCCGTGTTCGGCTCGATCGTGACGGTCGAGCCTTCGAAGTACGTGAGCACCGCGCGAGCATCGGTCCCCGTCCGCACCGCGTCGCCGGCGTTCAGGACCTCGCCGTCGACGGCCGTGACGAATGCGCCACTCGTTCCGTGACGAACGGACACGTCGCCGCCGATGACGGTGATCGTCGTCGATGAACCGAGCGCCCGACCGCCGCCCAGAAGCCCCGCGCTGCCGAGGGCGAGCGCGAGCACGAAGCCGAGCACGATGACGGCGACGACGAGGCGAAGACGCTGGACACCCACCCGGACGCCTCCCCGAACCTTGGTCCGGCCGCTCGGCCGCACCCCGAGGCGCTACACGCTACCGTCTGCCGGCTTGCTTTCGCTCGCTACGGCCGTCGCGAGGCGCGTGGCGTAGCGGCTTGCGACGGTGTCGATACCGGCAGGCGCGGCAGAGACCTCTCCGGGATGAACCCTTCCACCGTGACACGCTCGCCGTCCTGTTGCGCCCGCGGCGTCGGCGTCGCGCGGGAGGTCTCCGAGGGCTCGGCCGTGCGCCGGCCGCTCGTGTTCGTCGCGCTCGGTGTCGGGCTCGGACTCCGTGTGACGGAGGGCGTCGCGCGACGTGTCGCTGTCGGCTCGGGCGTCTGCGTCTGGCGGCCGCGCGAGGTGCTCTGCGGTGCGGCGGTCTTTGCCGCCGGGAGCGTCTGCTTTTCCCGCTCATCGAGCGTGCGACCCTCGGTCGTGCCGTCGCCGGCGCGCCTCAGCTCGATGCCGGCGCTCTTCTTGTCGCTGCCACTCTTCACGAGAGCCTTGTTGTCGACGACCGTGGCGCGGCCCTTCTCTTCGACCTTCGTCTCCACGGACACGTCGTTGTCGTCCTGGTCATCCTTCTTGTCGACACGCGCGGCGAGCTTTCCGTCGGGGAGATTCGGGAGAGTGACGATGATCTTGTCGCCTTCGCGCCGCACCTGCGCGCCGGGTGTCTGGACGACGATCTTTCCGTCCTTCGTCACGCCGTTCGCGCGGCCGAGCGGATCGACGATGAGCGTGTTCGTCGCGCCGACGGTGACCGTGACCTTGCGCTCGGGCTCGGCCGCGGGCCTCGCCGGTGCGGGCGGCGCGTTCTTCGGCTGCGTCTGCGTCGTGCCCGCCGTGACCGGGACGTCCACGGTCGTGCCGGGAGTCGTCGGGTCGGCGATGGTCGCGATCACGGTGCCCTCGGTGGTGCTCACCGTGGTGACGGCGCTGTCCGCGTCGACCTGGAACTCGGTGCCACGCACCGAGGCGGTGCTCGCGGGGGTGCGCACCTCGTACTTGGAGTTTCCGGCGATGAGCTTCGTGACGACATGCCAGGTGCGGCCGACGCTCTGGGTCATGAGCACGACGGTGCTGCCATCGGCGGTCGCGTTCGCGGCATCGATGGCGAGCTCGGTCGCAGGCTCGATCGTGACGGTCGAGCCCTCGAAGTACGTGAGGACCGCGCGGCCCTCCGCACCCGTGCGGACCGCGTCGCCCTCGTTCAAGACCTCACCATCCGACGCGGCGGCGAAGTCGGATGCGCCGTGACGCACCGTGACCTCACCCGAGATGATCGTGAGCGTCGTGCCTGCGCCGAAGGCCTTCGTGTTCTGCCCGACACCGGCGACGCCGAGCACGAGCGCGAGCACGAAGCCGAGCCCGACGACAGCGACGGCGAACCGTAGACGTTGCACGCCACCCACCACGCGAGGCCTCCCCGTCACCCCGCCGGGCTCCGAGCCCGAAGCTGGGGTCGATGAACCTAACGAGGGATGGCGGCTTGGTAGCGGGTCCTCGGAGGGATAGCCGGTCTCAGAAGTGTCTCATCGAGGCGAACGCTGTCATGCAAATTGATTACTCGCGCGGCGGGGAGTACTCGGACACGGCGACGAGGAATGGACGCGTGCGGCCGGGCTGGATCGCGAGCGGCTCGGCGAGGCCCGGCTTCACGAAGATGGCGACCCGCAGTCCATGCAGGCGCTCCGTCCGACGTTGCCACTCCGTCCCGCACACCGGGCAGACGAACGCGCCGTCGGGCATCCGCTCGCCATGCGAGAGCAGGATCTTCGCGCAGCAGCGCTCGACCTGCGGCTGATGGCCATCGGCGGACGCGAGATACGGGAACGACGCCTGCGGACCCACGCGCGTCCGGCGCTGGAAGACGCGTCCGTCGCCGCGGCGATACGTGTCGGCGCCGCTCTTCATCCACTCCGTCGCGCACTCGGGGCAGTGGAACGCGCCGCCGGGCTTGTAGAAGCCGCCCCACTCGATGATCCAGTCCTCGCAGCAGTCCGCGAGGATGACGCGGTCGGCCATCAGCGCTCCTCCAGCAGCCAGCGAAGCACGGCCTTCTGCGCATGCAGACGGTTCTCGGCCTCATCGAAGACGGCGCTCTGCGGACCGTCCATCACATCGTCGGTGATCTCCTCGCCGCGGTGCGCCGGGAGATCGTGCATCACGATCGCGTCGGGCTTCGCGTGGCGCATGAGCTCCGCGTTCACCTGATATCCGTGGAACGCGCGGCGGCGGCGCTCGTACTCCTGCTCCTGACCCATGCTCGTCCACACGTCGGTGTAGACCACGTCCGCGCCGCGGACCGCGGCGACCGGATCGCTCAGCAGCTCGAGTGACCCGCCGGTGTCGCGCGCGCGCCGCTCGGCGAGCTCGCGGAATCGCGGCAGGGGCTCGTAGCCTGCGGGCGTCGCGGCACGCATCTGCGCGCCGCACAGCGCGGCGGCGAGCATGAGGGAGTGGAGGACGTTGTTGCCGTCGCCGACGTACGCGATCGTCACACCGCGCAGGTCGCGGCCCTTGCGCTCGCAGATGGTGAAGATGTCCGCGAGCCCCTGGCACGGATGCGACAGGTCCGACAGCCCGTTGATGACCGGCACGCTCGCGTAGCGCGCGAATTCCTCGATCGTGTCGTGCGAGTACGTCCGCAGCACGACCGCGTCCACCATGCGGCTCGTCACGCGCGCGACGTCCGCGATGCTCTCGCGGCGGCCGAGACCGACCTCCTGCGGCGACAGATATACGCAGTGCCCACCGAGCTCGGCCATGCCGACGTCGAATGAGAGCCGCGTGCGCAGGCTCGGCTTCTCGAAGATCTGCGCGAGGGTGCGGCCGCGGAGGTGCGGCTCGCGCCGCGGACGCTCGGCTTTGAGCGTCGTGGCGAGGTCGAGCAGGTGCGCGAGCTGGCTCGGCTCGAGATCGCCGAGCGACACGAAGTGCCGAACGCGCGAGGCGACCGTCATCTAAAGAGCTCGCAGCGCCGGACGGCGCCTTTCGTCGACCAGCGCGACGAGAGCGCGCGCGACGCGCTCGGCGTCGTGGCGCAGCGTGTCCTGCTTCAGCCAGAGATCGCGCGGGCCGGTCCACTTGTCGATGATCGGCGCGAGCACGGGACGCACGTGGAGGGCGCGGATCCGCTCGAGCTCGAGCGCCGTCGGCTCCATGTACTCGAGCCCCGCTTCGGCGTAATGACGGCGCAGGTGTTCGGGAGGCGCGTCATCGTTGATGAGGGCCACGTCGAGGCCGGAGCCGCCGAGGTAGTCCTGCACGATGCGCACGTGATCGCTCAGCGACAGGCCCTCGGTCTGACCCGGCTGCCGCGTGGTGTTGGCGAGATAGACGACCAGACCTCGCGCGTTCGCGATGGCGCGCGCGATCTCCGGGACGAGGAGGCACGCCGCCACGGTCGTGAAGAGGCTGCCCGGACCCAGGGTGATGAGGTCCGCCGCCTCGATCGCCTCGACGCTCCCCGGCGTCGCGGACACGCGGTCGTCCTTGAGGAAGATCCGCCTGATCGCCGCCTTGCCGAGCGCGCGGACCTGCACCTCCTCCTCGACCGTCGTCCCGTCCTCGAGCTCCGCGCAGAGGTGCGTGTTGTAGAGGGTCACCGGAAGTACACGGCCACGAAGCTTCAGGAGGCGCGATGCCTCCTCGACCGCGCGCAGGAACGAGCCCTCCTGCTGCGTGAGCGCGGCGAGGAAGAGATTGCCGAAGGCCATGCCGTTCAGCTCCTCGCTCTTGTCGGTGTCGAAGCGGTGCGACATGAGGCGTGTGAGCACCGGGTCGCCTTCCGCGAGCACGGTGAGCGCGTTCCGGATGTCACCGGGAGCCGGCACGTCGAGCGCGATGCGCACCTTGCCCGTCGAGCGTCCGGAGTCGGTGACACCGATGAGCCCGGTGATGTCGCGGGTATGGCTCCGCAGGCCGGCCATGACGGTCGGCGCGCCGAGACCGCCGCCGACGCAGACGACGCGGAGAGGCTCGATCACGGCCGAATCTTGGCAGATATGCAACGGGGCCCCGCCCGATCGGCGGAGCCCCGTCATGAGCGAGATCGAGGGAGCGGGCCTAGTGGCCGGTGGGCGACCAGTACACGTGCGTGAGGAGCAACCGTCCGTTGCCGAAGTCCTGGATGTACCAGCTCCCGCGCGCCCGCGACGCGCCGGATGGTGTCCCGTCGTCGTCGGAGCCCGGCACGTCCACCGCACGTCCGGAGCCGCCCGCGCTCGCGGCAGCCGCCGCGTCGAGGTGCGTGTAGATCGTCACGAGCTCGTCGTAGTCGTGCTGATTCGGATGGGTGCTCAGGGTGTCCGAATCGCTGGTGTTGTGGTAGTAGTCCATGCAGGTGTTGAGCGAGGCACCGGTCGTGCTCTGGTGGTCCAGGCCGAAGGTATGGCCGACCTCCTGGCACACGACGTGGAGCTTCTCATTGATGTTGTTGTACTGGGCGAGGACGAAATACGTGTCGTTCACCTTGACCGCGCCCTGCGTGATGTGCGAACCGGACAGCCAGATCTGCGCGAGGCCGAGCCAGCCGTTGTTGCCATACGCGGCGTTGCAGACCTGCACGGTGCCGGTGCTCGGACGGCACTTGCGCCCCGTCGTGCTCCCGGCCTGGATCCTCGTGTCGAGGACGGTCGACTGGCTCCAATCGCTCGATGCGGTCGACAGGTAGCTCGTCCAGGCGCTCGTGAGGTTCTGCCCGAGCGGGACGGTGAAGGGGTTCGCGGCGCGGGACCAGTGATAGCCGTTCCACGAATGCGTTGCGGTGGCGGGTGTGGAACCGGCGACAAGCAACGCGAGCGACGCGATCGCGGTCGCGAGGAAACGCCGCATGAGGTCGCCCTCCCTGTCCGCCCGGCGATCCGCCGGTCGATGCGCGCCATCATGGACCATCCCTCGGCCCGGCGTAAAGCATCGGATCGGTCGCCGGGACGTGAGCGACCGGCGTGCCACGTCGGCGGGTGGCAGTATCCCTCGCGTGCAGGAAGCGGCGATCCACGCGACCGGGGTGCGCAAACAGTTCGGACAGCTCGACGCGCTCGACGGACTCGACCTCCAGGTGCGCTCCGGCGAGATCTACGGGCTCCTCGGCCCCAACGGATCCGGGAAGACGACGCTCATCCGCTGCCTCGCCGGTCTCATCCGGCCGGACGCCGGTTCGATGACGGTGCTCGGCCAGGCGCCGCGCGACGCGGTCGCGGCCGGTCGGGTCGGGTACATGACCCAGGCCGCGGCGCTGTACGGCGACCTCTCGGTCGACGAGAACCTCGAATTCTTCGCGCGCCTCGAGGGCGTGGAAGATGGCGACGAGAAGATCGAGGCGGCGCTGCGAACGGTGGATCTCCTCTCCAGACGCCGGTCGATCGTGTCGACGCTCTCCGGCGGGATGCGGCAGCGCATCTCCCTCGCCGCGGCGCTCCTGCACCAGCCCGATCTCCTGCTCCTTGACGAGCCGACCGTCGGTGTCGACCCGGTGCTGCGTCAGGAGTTCTGGGCGCACTTCCGGACGCTCGCCGGAAAGGGCACGACGATCCTCGTCTCGAGCCATGTGATGGACGAGGCGTCGCGTTGCGATCGCCTTGGGCTGATCCGCGCGGGACGCGTGCTCGCGGAGGGCACCGCCACCGAGCTCACGTCGCGCGCCGGCACGCGCGACCTCGAGTCGGCCTTCCTCGCGCTCGCCGGCACCACGCCGGCATCCGCCTCGGGACACGTGTCGTGAGCCTGCGTCGTATCGCCGCCGTCGCGGAGCGCATCGCGCTCGGCTTCCGGCGCGACCGCCGCTCGCTCGCGCTGCTCTTCGTCGCCCCGCTCGTCGTGCTGTCGCTCGTCGGCGCGGTCTGGGGTTCGACCGCGCAGCAGATCCCGAACGTCGAGATCGCGAACGACAAGTTCACGCTGCCGGCGGCGCTGAGCCCACGCGTCATCGACGCACTGGTGCGATCGACCGCCATCCATGCGAAGAGCACGGCGTTCGAGCAGGCCATGACCGACCTGCGCGACGGGACGACGGATGCGGTCGTGTGGATCGAGGCGCCGGTCGTGCTGCACATCCAGCTCGAGGGATCGGATCCACTCCGCAGCGGCGGCGTCGGCTCGGCGATCCAGAAGGCCTTCGCGGAGGCCATCGCGAGCGCGACGGCGGGCGCGGGCGCTCCGAGCCTCGGCCTCTCGGGGCCGTCGATCGTCATCGATCAGCTCTACGGTGGACCCGGCTACACGCTCCTCGACTACCTCGCGCCGGTCCTCGTCGCGTTCTTCGCGTTCTTCTTCATCTTCCTGCTCTCGGCGGTCTCATTCCTCCGCGAGCGGACCAGCGGGACGCTCGAGCGGCTCATGGCGACGCCGCTCCGGCGCGGCGAGCTCGTGCTCGGCTACCTCGCGGGGTTCAGCTTCTTCGCGCTCATCCAGGCCATCGTGATCATCGCGTTCACCGTCTTCGTGCTGAAGGTGCAGTACCGCGGCAACCTCGCGACGATCTTCCTCGTCGAAGCGGTCATGGTCGTTGGCGCGGTGTCGCTCGGCCTGCTCGTGTCGGCGGCCGCGCGCAACGAGCTGCAGGCGGTCCAGTTCGTGCCGGTGGTGCTCCTGCCGCAGGTCTTCCTGTCGGGCCTGCTCATCCCGGTCGCGCAGCTGCCGGATTACCTGCGTCCGTTCTCGACGATCCTGCCGCTCACCTACGCCAACGAGGCGCTGAAGGCCGTGATGATCAAGGGGTACGCGCTCGGCGATCCGCTCGTCGTCCGCGACATCGGCGTGCTCGTGCTCTTCGGCGTGATCATGGCCAGCGGCGCGATCGCGTCGATCCGGCGCGAGGTCGCCTGAGCATCGTTCCCGTTTCCCCTGGCCGGGTGAGCGGGCGGGGAGCCGGACCCGCTAGAGTTGAGGCGAATGAGGTCGAGTAGCGGACCCTGCGGGGTCCGGGCGCCGGGAAGCGGCGTGACGCGATCACGAGGACGTTTTGGACCGCGCCATCGGCGCGGTCTTTTTGTGTCCGCAGAAGGAGGGACCGAGTGCCCAGCTTCTCCCTGATCCCCAAGAAGAACGTGTTCTTCACGCAGTTCAGCCAGCATGCGCAGAACTCGCTCGAGGCGGCACAGGCGTTGGAGCGCCTCCTGAGCGACTTCACCGATGTCGAGGTCAAGGTCCGCGACATCCACGCCATCGAGCACTACGGCGACAAGCTCACCCACGAGATCATGCGCGAGCTCAACGAGACGTTCGTCACGCCGCTCGACCGCGAGGACATCGCCGGGCTCGCCTCGAAGATCGACGACGTGGCGGACGTTTGCCACGACGTCTCGGAGCTCGTGCTCATGTACAAGATCCGGACGGTCCGTCCGGGCGCGATCCGTCAGGCGAAGACGCTCGTCGCGGCAGCCGCTGAGATGCTCACCATGATCAACAACCTCCAGAGCCTCAAGAACATCGACGTGCACTTCATCAAGATGCACACCTTCGAGAACGAGGGCGATCAGATCTTCCGTGACGCCGTCGCGGAGCTGTTCGCCAACGAGACGAATGCCATCGAGATCATCAAGTGGAAGGACCTGCATTCCCTCATCGAGGTGGCGCTGGATCGCTGCGAAGACGTCGCGAACATCGTCGAGACGATCAAGATCAAGCACTCATAAGGGGAAGGGATAGCGTGGAAGCAGGCCTCGTCCTCGTCGTCGTCGTGGTGGCCCTCGGATTGATCTTCGAGTACGTCAATGGATTCCACGACGCCGCGAACGCGATCGCGACGGTCGTCGCGACGCGCGTGCTGACGCCGCTTCAGGCGGTGCTCATGGCGGCCGTGCTCAACCTCGTCGGCGCGCTGACCGGCGTCGCCGTCGCGAAGACGGTGGGCAACGGCATCGTCGATGCGAAGGTGGTCACGCAGGACCTCGTCGTCGCGGCTCTCCTGGCGGCCATCGCATGGGATCTCCTCACCTGGTGGTTCGGGCTCCCCACGTCATCGAGCCACGCACTGATCTTCTCGATCATCGGGGCCTCCGTCGCGATCCACGGCCTCGACGTGATCATCGCGCCTGGCCTTCAGAAGACCACCTTCGGCATCGTGTACTCGCCGGCTCTCGCCTTCCTGACGGGGTATCTGTTCATGCTCGGCCTGTACTGGCTGTTGCGTAGAGCGTCGTGGGGAGGCGTGCAGCGCTTCTTCGGCAAGGCACAGATCCTCTCGAGCGCTTACATGGCCTTCAGCCACGGCGGCAACGACGGTCAGAAGACGATGGGCGTCATCGCGTTGGCGCTCGCGGCGTACGGTGTCGTCCCGACCGGCAACGACTTCTTCATCCCGGACTGGGTCAAGGTCCTCTGCGCGTTGGCGATCGGCATCGGCACGGCCACGGGTGGCTGGCGGATCATCCGGACGATGGGCCTGCGCATCACGACCCTGACTCCGGTCCAGGGGTTCGCCGCGGAGACGACCGCCGGCACGGTCATCGAGATCGCAACGCGGTTCGGCATCCCCATCTCGACGACGCACGCCATCTCGGGCTCGATCTTCGGTGTCGGGTCGACGCGCAGGCTCTCGGCTGTCCGCTGGGGCATCGCGGGGCGCATCGTCACCGCATGGGTGCTCACGATCCCCGGCTGCTTCGTGCTCGGGTATGTCATCGCGACGGTCATGCGCGCGGTCGGCATCCACGCTTGAGTTCTCTTCGTGACGTAGGGGACGTCATCCAGACGACGTAGGCGCGGTATCGATGCCGTATCCGTGAGGCATTGATGCCGAACGCTCACCCCGGCGGGGGATGACTACAGTCCCATAAGAGAGCGAAATACCGCCTAGCTCCATGTGGTGGGGGGTCGCGAGAGATTCAGGTGGTCAGCACGACAGGGAACGCTCGAGGAGGGGTCCTACGGTGAAGCTCGGCCAGTACGTGCTCACCGTCGCCGCGCTCGGCGCCGTGGTGCTCGCGCAGAGCGCCCGCAGCGTGAGCTTCGACGGCGTCGACCCGCTCATGCTGGCGATCCT
>Ga0334722_10004962_pt1 | contig 13622 bp, 14 predicted proteins | sample C3_bottom_MG_FD_207210 | JGI IMG/M metagenome (GOLD analysis project Ga0334722, IMG submission 207210) | Sediment microbial communities from Yellowstone Lake, YNP, Wyoming, USA - C3_bottom | ecosystem: Environmental > Aquatic > Freshwater > Lake > Sediment | place: USA: Wyoming | collected...
CGGCTTCTCGGCGCTGAACTATCGCTCTGTCGGGGCGGGTGGAGGGAATGTTGGTCGCACTTCGGATGTAGTCAGCGTAGCCGTAGCCGGAATTGACGACGTGGCCGATGATGGTTTGAATGGAGCGGCAGTCGTTGTCTTGGGTTTCGGTATCGACGACGCGTTTAAATTGTCCTTCGGAGACGCGCGACAGGACATTCTTGAGTTCTGCTGTCGCCCGTTCATACTCATCCATCATGGCGCCGACGCCGCCTTTGCGGTAGGTTTTTTTCATATTCTGTGGGCGACCAACCTTAAACCGACTCGGTAAGTTCGGCCGGACGCGTGAGCGCGCTCCGACTAAGTGAAAGTACGGCCGCACCACCGACAAGGCCAAGCACGAACGTGAACTGGGCAATATTGGCACGGTCGACTATCCCCATAACTATTCCGAACACCAGCATGATAATGTTCGTGCCTACACAGACCACCCTAAGCCCTGGAGCGCTTAGGCCATAGGCACGATGCAGGAGGTTGAGTGCGCCCGTGAGGGCCATCGTTACACCACTGCTGAAAAACCACAGCGCGTCGCTTGTCAATGTCTTGAAGAAGTGCAGAGTAGCCAGCATGTGAACAACACCCAAAGCCACAATTACCCAACCCACTAATGCGTACAGGAACCTCATGTTTTCTGCGGATGTTTCAGTGCGTTGCGCCTAACATTGTTTAGATTGACCCGTATCACACCCCAGACATAGTTTTGGGTGCGTGTTGAAAAAACGAGCCCCACGCCGACATCTTCGCTTCCGCTTCCGCCTTCATTGCCATTGGTATTTGTATAGCAAATCTTAAAGCAGTGATTAACGGATCCCACAGCAAGCTGTGGGCCACCCAACCACGAATCATTTCAAAAGCAAAGTCGTCCTTCGACTGGCTTGGGATGACTTTGCTTGTGGGGGCAGATGTTCTCCTCTTCCCCTCATTTAAGTCCAAAAAAGGAATATAACCCCCCTTCAATTATGGAGTCAAGTTTGAGGAATTTACCTGACCCAACCCCCCAGCCCCTTCCCTACACGGGAAGGAGGTGTAGGGGCTGAATATGTCCAGCCCAAGCATGGGGCAGATGAAGAACATCTGCCGCCCACAAATCTACCATCTCCGTTTCGGGGAGGGAACAGGGGCAAGTCACCCTGAGCCTGCCTGCCCTGACCGGTCGAACGGGTCGAAGCGCGACTTGCCTCAACTGTCAGCCATACTTCACCCCATCGTAGCTCCGGGATCCAGCCAGTCAATATTTGCACCAAGCTGTTTGTTCAGGGATTATTGGAACCTACAGTCACGACTTATCGGGATGGGGAACCAGACTTGTAACTAACTCAATTCCTGGTTCTGTCGATAATATTCATTGAATTGCAGAGATTTAGCGAAAGTCACGGGCATTGTTAATCATTCAAGTTATGAAGGGGCCCTAATGGCCTTGAATCTATTCAAAGACAGCGAGTTGCAAAATTTGTTCGTTCTCGCTTCCCTTTGGTGGCAGCGCAATTCCCTAAACCTCTTGCAGGAATAGAGGCCTCTGATGACAAACGTTGGGACAAAAACCAAATACTCTCCGGATACCCCTTCTCCCCACCGGAAAACCCAAATCTTTACTGCCGAACAACCGGATATATCAACGAAGATCTCCGTTCCACCTCCTCCCCGGTCGCTAAAATCTGAATCTCGCAAACCTTATCGACTAATTATCTATTTGACGAGTACCATTGCTCTCGCTGAAACGCTGATAATGCTATTGCTGCCGCGAACCGGTGCTCCCTATTGGCTGGAAACCGCCATTGACTCCTTTTTACTCGCCGCTATAACAAACCCGCTGGTTTATTTTCTCTTCCTTAAGCCTCTGGTAAATCGAATAGCCATGCAACAGCTCGTCGAGCAAAAATTGCTTGCCAGCGAAAAAGAGTACCGCACTTTGGTCAGTAATATCCCCGGTATGGTCTATCGTTCTAACCCGGATTGGACGACTCGAATTGTCTCGGGCAGCCAAGACGTGTGCGGCTACTTACCGGAGGAACTTAACTCCGGCAACGTAAACTGGGCCAACATTATCTGCTACGAAGATATCCCAAAGGTTTTTGAAGGAAGTCAAAGGTTGTGCTGCGCTCCTACAAAAATGATTCAAACATACCGGATTATCAAGCGAGAAAACGGCGTGCGCTGGATTGATGACCACAAACTGTCACTTTTTTCAGAAGATGGAAAATTTCTTGGCGCGGATGGAGTCGTTTTCGATGTAACCGAGCGGGAAAACGCCCGGGTCGCTCTGGCAGAGGCCAAGGATAAACTCGAAATTTTGGTCTGTGAGCGAACGGCTGACCTCCAAACCGCTAACCGTGAGCTTCAACAAAAAAATCAAGAGCTAAATGAGTTCACTTACGTTGCCAGCCATGACCTTCAGGAACCCCTGCGCAAAATCATTTCTTTCAGCGATCTGCTGGTCAAAGACATTGGCGCCCAACTAAATCCCAGCGCGCAATCTGACCTAAACTATGTCGTCGATGCCGCCAACCGGATGCATGATTTAATAGAACACCTGCTGCTTTTGTCCCGCGCCGGTTCCAAAGCCCTCAAGTCGGAAAAGGTGCCGCTTACTCGTTGCATATCCTCGGCTATCGAGGCCCTACGGTTAAGTATCACGGAAACGGACGCTCAAATCACTTTTGATAAACTGCCCGAAGTTGTTGGTGACCCCACAGTTTTGACACAGCTTTATCAGAATTTACTGGGAAATGCACTCAAATACGTTTCCTCAAATCGACCCAGGATTCACTTTACTGCGGAGACTATTGATGGCGAGGTTGTACTGGGTGTGAGAGACAACGGCATCGGCATTGCACCGGAAAATCACAAAAAATTATTCATACCATTTAAACGGCTGCACGGGCGAGGCAAATACGAAGGGACCGGAATTGGTCTGGCCATTTGCCGCAAGGCGGTCGAAAGACACGGAGGAAGAATATGGATCGAGTCGGAATTGGGGAAAGGGACGCACTTCCGGTTTACGTTGGGTCAGACGAACCCGGCCGCCGCAAAGGAATAAGTATGTCTGATAAAGACAAAAAGTGTGCAGTCATTCTTCTGGCCGAGGATGACCCCGGCGACCAGGAATTGATTCGTCGGGCTTTCGCGAAAAGCCAGGTGCGCAACCAGCTCATAGTTGTCGAAAACGGCCAAGAAGTCTTCGAATATCTTCATGGTCAGGGTCGGTTCAGCGCACACCAGCCGCCCCGTCCCGATCTTATCCTGCTGGACCTTAATATGCCCAAACTCGACGGCAAGGAAGTTCTGAAACGCCTGAAACAATCGCCCGCATTACACCGCATCCCGGTTGTTGTACTTACTACTTCCAGACATCACGAGGATATCGTCTGTTCGTACGACCTGGGGGCTAATTCCTATATTACCAAACCGCTGAAAATGGAACATCTCGTTGATGTGGTCAAGAAACTCAGCGTGTATTGGTTTGATACTGTGCAGCTCCCCCCTCATGAAGAGCAACTTCAATAAACATCAATAAAAAAGGGGAGCCATGAGCCAAACCAAGACACCGATTCTCCGCATATTAGTCATCGATGACGATCCAGGCGACACCGAACTTGCTAGACGCATGCTGGCTGATATCTCCGAATGGGATACCACGGTCATTGACTGCGAAGATGCCGACTGCGGTTTTGAACGAATTGAGAGAGGTGACGCTGATCTGGCTGTTATCGACTTTTACCTGGGTGGGGTCACCGGATTGAATCTGTTGGAACAAATTCGCCAAAGGGACCAACTGTTTCCGGTGATAATTCTGACCGGCAGCGGCAATGAAGAAACCGCGGCGCAGGCATTACGGGCTGGCGCCTCGGACTACCTGGTGAAAGGGACGCTTTCGGCAAATGCCTTTCGGCATGCCATCTTCAACGCCCTGGAAAAAAAGAAGCTGGCGCAACAGGTTCAGCAAAAGCAACAGGAACTGCAGGAGAAGGTGAAAGAGCTGCAGGAGGCGCTCGCGCAGGTGCGACAATTGGAGGGAATTATTCCCATTTGCATGCACTGCAAAAGAATCCGTGATGATAGTGAATCGTGGCACCAGATTGAAGAATATGTGTCGCAGCATTCGGATGCAGAATTTTCGCACACACTGTGCCGCGAATGTCTGGAGCAATATTATCCTGAAATCGCCGCCCAGAGAAAAGCTCGAAAACAGTTGAGTTAACTAAAACAATCTGTCATCGGTAAAGCTCCCTGTCATCCCGGACTTGATCCGGGAACCAGCCCCTCATAATGGCAGTTAAGCCGTGCAAAAAACTTCGCGGGAACACCCACCTAAAAGGTGGGCTACTCGGCCGGAGTCAGAAATTATTTCAATCGTTCCTGCGGAGTGAGAGCCACAAATGTGATCTTGCCTTCGGTCTGGTACTGTATCTTGTCCTCACGCGCCAGCCAGCCGACTGCTTGAAATGCCACGGCCTCTTTTTCCCTTATCATTTGTGGAAGGGACGAAAGAGCCACTTTGTCTTTTTCATGTAAGACGCGCCAGATGGCTCCGGCTACATCACCTACTTGTTGTTTCATACCGATTGTTCCTTTCATTTTAGTTTTAGCTCCTTGCATGGACAAAAGGAACAACAATAAGTTTTCAGGTGCAACTTATAAATTAGAGAATCAGGACAAAATAGTCGTGTTTTACTCTTTTGAGCCCCGAGGGCCAGAGTGCATCCACGCTGCCCGAAAGAGTTTAGCGGAGAAATGGGTTCGTTTTGTCATTTTATGCACTCAATTAGAATTGCCTGGCAGAAATCGGTCGGGTCAGCCGCCAGACTGTTGAGTAAATCCGGTCATTTGTCCTTGATTCCGAAGAACCCAAAGAAACCAAAAAAACCGAACAGTCCAAATAACCCATAGAATTCATGGGTACCTGTAGTTGATCCCAGGATGCCTAATAAACCAAGCAGCCCAAGAAATCCCAGATAACCAAGTTTGCGGTGCTTCATGTCCAATGTCCTCCCTTTCCGAATTCTCTTTCAATTGGCATGGGTGGCAAAAGCCAAATAAATCAGCTGTAGTCTTGTTAAGCAACCTCTACTTCACCCGCTCGAAGTGGTCGATGAACAGTCCCTTCACTGTCGAGGTCAGCTTGTCGCCATCAAATTCCTGGGTGGGTGGGTCGAAGGGGAGTTTAAAGGATATTTTCGTCCCTGCTATCTTTAGCGGCACAGTCAATGTCTGCGGCTCGAAGAAGTATTTGATCGGCTGGCTGTGGATTTCATCGTGCATGTAGCCGTAGAGTAAAGTTTCGGTGTAGGTGGAGTCGGTCAGGGTGAATTTGGAGATGGATGAAGTTGAAAAGACTAAACCATTCGGGTCGTGCCAGGCGACAATCAAATTCACATACCCCTTTTCATAAGTAATCATCCCAAAAATATCCGGCGAAAAGACAGTTGTGCTGTCGGTGACTTGAAAGCGCGACACCAACCGATAGGTGCCATCAATAACAGGGATTAGATTGGGGACGGTTTTGGTGGTGTCCTGGGCTAATAAATTTGACGCCATGATTAACAGAACGGCCGGCAAAACTGCCAAAAACTTTCTTCTCATTTTCTTTCTCCTGCAAATCAAATGATTTGGCTGAAAGATAAGAAAAATTGGGTTCGTTTTGTTATTTTTTTATTTTTGCGCTAATAGAATCTGTGGTGAAAACGAAATCAAGACCCCTCTCCAGCCCAGAGAAACCTAACCCGTTCGACTGCGCTCAGGGCAAGCCCCACAGCCCCCTTCCCAAAAAACCCCTCCCCTGACCCCTCCCCCGAAGGGAGAGGGGAAAAAATAAAGTGGGTTCGTTTTGTCACATTTAACATCTTTTTTTTCGTCCTTCCCCGTTTTGAAAATAGACGTAGTTTTAGACCCATCATAAAGAGGCGTGCACACTGTTATTGCTATAGAATTATTGGGAATTTGGTTGGGATGCTGGCGACACGGGCCTTTTATTCATTAGAATCTCCTAAACTTGATTGAATAGGTTTCTTAGGAACAAATATGCGCCTGTTAGCCAATGCAATAAAACCGAGAAATACTCCATTTAACAAAGTCTCAAACAAGATTACTGCATTTGCAGGAGAGGTAAGTGCTGGTTTTGGCTCGCCACCTCGAATCAATGTTGACAAAGATAGGTTCAAGAGGAAAGCTTTCCAGTACTCTTGAGTAGATATGATGAACGTAGTATTCTCGTTAGAAACTGACAATTCAATGGGCATCCTGACTTTTTTTGGCAGTTCATTCCTAATTGGTGTTTCGAGTTGGATGCCTAGTTGAAGCAACAAAATCGGTACTATAAACCACATGGCAATCAGAGCAATAAAGGGTCTTTTAAGAGATTCTCCATATCTGGAAAAAACAGAAAAAACAATATCAAATATCCAAGCAAGCCAATTCCCCTCTCTAAGTTTTCTCTTTTGAACCATGAAACTGACATAGAATTCTTTTGATTGCTCAAATTCGGAATTGTCGTAGTATCTCTTATGAAGGTGTTGGTAAGCCCTCAATAATTCTGGTGATTTCTTAATATCTTTCTCATCAGCAATTATATTCCGGCCCTGAATGAACCAATATTTCTTTTTGGGCCATGTGCAACCATTTATTGTGAGTCGCAATTGACCGTTCGCTTTTACATCCAACGGCAAATCCAGCATTCTGACTTCCCGTAAATCACATTTCGTGAACTTAGGAGGATTGCTATCGAAAAAGGACGGGGATTGCCCAAACTCAGTTCTTCCGTAAAATTTTACATCTGTAAATTTAAAAGTGGCGTTGTTAAGGCCAACACCCTTGAAGGAGGTTTGGCCATATAGAGTGATTGATTCAAAGACCAGCTCCGATGTAATTGAACTGTTTTCGATCGTTAATCCAGATTCAAAGATGCAACCATTTTCGAAGCGAAGTGGAACTGCAATTACGCGGGCAGAAAAATCTGCAGTCGAGTGAAAAGTTGTGTTGATAAAAAAAGCAGTACCGCGATCAAAAATAGCTGATTTGAAAGTTACCAAATCAAAGAATTTACAGCCATCAAACGATATCCCGCGACCAAACGCCGCTGCTTGAAATGAACACTTCTTCTGAAACTTTGTCTTAGTGAATGAAGGAACTGCAGTATAGAATTGAGCGTAGTCGAAGAGAATCTCTTTTTCAATTAGCCTATCTGAAAAGGGCGCATTTTTGCCAACAAACCAAACGCGTCTAAGGTCAATAAGCTCGCAATTCTTAATTGCAAGCGTCCTTTCCAATTCCGGTTCAAAATCGGTGCTGTCCTTGTCCGAGGTAGGATTATGGAGAATACAGTAGCCGCCTGTTTTGACACGTCGTTCACAGACAATTTTTGGGTTATCTTCAAGCTCGTTTATTCTGCAACTATTTGACATCCTTTAGGTAATTCCTCTCAGTTTATTAACTGGCTATCTCCTATCATATGATAGTTGCAATATCTTCCGCAATCACATCCGGCTTTACTTTAGACTTTTTGACTAATTCTTCTCGGTATTTGCCGGTTTTGACGAGGATGGCTTTCATGCCGACAGCTTGGGCACCGGCAATGTCGTTGTCCAAATCATCGCCAATCATGGCGGCACGGGATGCGGGGACGCCAAGGTCTCGCAAGGCGAGTTCGAAGAATGTCTTGGAGGGTTTGCCGATAATTGTCGCAGTTTGACCGGTGACGTATTCGAGACCGGCTACGAAAACGCCAATATCAAGAGTCAGACCCTGCTCGGTTTGCCAGAATTTTCCTTTGTGGAGGGCGATCATTTTTGAGCCGGAGATGAGCAGGTTGAAGATTTTGTTGAGTAATTCATAATTCCAAGTTTGCGTATCAATTGAGGATCCCACAGCAAGCTGTGGGCGACTGGTTTCTAAGTCGCCGATGATGATGTAGTCTGGATTTTTGTCGGTTTGCTGGAATTCGGCGAAGTCTTTTTTGCAGTCATCGGTCAAGACCAGATAACATGAAGGCGGGTGCTCGATTTTCCGATCCCACAGCAAGCTGTGGGCGACCGGATCTCTCAAAAACAAGACGGCGGCTTGGACGGCGCTGATGATTTCGTGACGTTCTATGGGGAGGCCCATACCGGTCATTTTTTTGTGAAGAGAGTTCTGCGACATGGTGGTGGTGTTGGTGACAAAACGCATGGGGATGTTTTTGGATTTGAGACGGGTGATCGCTTCGGCGGCGCCGGGGATGGCTTGGTTGGAGATGTAAACGACGCCGTCGAGGTCGATTAAGAGGCCGTCGACTTTATCTAAGACTGAATTGCCCACTTAAATTTACTTTACGTTGGGGCAGACGAGGGCGTCTGCCGCCCACAAGCGACACGATTTAGGCGACTTTCTCTAACAGCTTTTCTTCGATATCGAAGTTGGCGTAAACTTTCTGGATGTCATCCATATCTTCGAGCGCTTCAAAGAGGCGGAGCATAGCGTTGGCATCTTTTTCGGTGGTCAGCTTGACCATGTTCGAGGGCTGCATGGTGATTTCGGCGTTGGCAATCTTGATTCCCTTTTTCTCGATCGCCTCACGAACGGCCTCGAGAGATTCCGGCGGCATCGTCACTTCAAAGGCGCCGACATCACTGGCAATATCCTCGGCGCCGGCATCGAGGGCTACATCCATCAATTGGGATTCAGTAGTAGCATTCAGCTCGATAGTGATAACGCCCTTCTTGTGAAAAATCCAGGAGACGGCGCCAGTTGAACCCAGATTTCCGCCCCACTTGGTCAAGAGATGCCGGACCTCGGCAACGGTTCGATTTTTATTGTCGGTCATAGCCTGCAGCATGAGCGCCACACCGCCGGGGCCGTAGCCTTCGTAGGTGACTGATTCGTAACTAACGCCGGGAAGTTCGCCGGTTCCTTTTAAGATGGAGCGCTTGATATTATCCGAGGGCATATTGGCGGCTTTGGCCGCCAGGATAGCCGTACGCAGACGGGCATTGCTATCGGGGTTACCGCCGCCCTCGCGGGCAGCCACGGCGATTTCTTTGGTGAGACGAGTAAAAATTTTGCCGCGTTCGGCGTCGAGTTTGCCTTTGGCGCGTTTTATGGTGGACCATTTAGAATGACCGGACACAAATCTCTCCTCTTGAGGGCGGCAGACGTCCTCGCTCGTCCCGAGCGTAGCCGAAGGATCTGCCCCTTTGATTTTTATTTCAGCTTTATAATCTAATAAGCTCGCATGGGATTGGCAAGGGTATGAAGATAGCTTCCAGCCTTCGCTGGAAAGACAATTCCTGCGGAGTTGCTTACAATTAGTGGGAATGCTATACTTAAAACTTATGCACGACATTTTTGAAAAAATAATCAGGCGCGAGATTCCCTCGAAAGTCTTCTATGAAACTGACGAGGTCATCGCGATTCAGGACATTCGCCCCAAAACACCGGTGCATCTCCTGATAATCCCCAAAAAGAAGTTCAAAAACTTCTACGAAACCCCACCGGAAACGCTGGCCATGCTGGACAAAACAGCCAAAAAAGTTGCTGAATTATTGGGAATTACTGACCATTTCCGAGTTCAAGTGCACAATGGCTATGGTCAGGAAATTGACCACGTGCATTATCATTTTATGTCCGACAGAGGGGCGGAGAGGTTGAAGTTTAAGAATTAATAACCTAACCCCCAACGCCTTCCCCGAAGGGAGAGGAGAAGAATTTCGGTTGCCGTGTTATGTTTTGTTCGTGGACATAATGGTGGTTGCTTTATTAGAGGGTGGGGGCGGGTTTTTTGCAGGAGTTTAGGAGAGATTATGGGACCCCACAGTCCCGACTTGTCGGGATGGGCGACACCATAATTACAAGTCCCTAGCGGACTGTTTGCCGGCATTCTTCTATAACATCTTTAGGGATCAGCCGCCGAGCAAGGATTACAAGACCTGGGATAATAACCACATCATCCAAATGACCAATCACAGGAATAAAATCCGGGATAAGGTCGAATGGCATTAACGCATATGCAACCGCCAGACCTAGGAGCCACTTGGCCATTCGAGGCGTCCGAGGATGTTTAAGAACGAGGCGGTAGATTTCAATCTCCTGGCGAAAAGAGTTGTAAGCTTCTTTAAACATGGCAAGGTCTAATGTGACCGAATACTTCTCCTGAATAAAGTGGTTTTTTCGTGGGGGGCAGATGTCTTTACTGTGGGTGCCCCACCCTTCGGCTCCGCTCAGGGCAGGCCGCTCGCGGTGGGAAATGAATGATTCAGAAACCCACCCCAAGGGGTGGGCCACCCGGCCCCTCCCCTGACGCAAACCTAACCCCCCGACCCCCTTCCCTAAAGTGGAAGGGGGAGAAATTGTTTTCCCGGACTTGCTGAAAGTCCGCCGTGGCGGGATCCGGGATCCAGAAAGTGATACGAAGACTAAACACGAAAACTTGGCTCATATATTTACCGTCTGGATCCCAGCTAAAGCTGGGAAAACGGATTGTATCTGTTGGTTGTTCGTGGGCATAATGGTGGTCGCTTTATTAGTGGGTGGGAGCGGGTTTTTGTAGGGGTTTGGTGGGGAAATTGGGAAGTCGAGTAGCTTGGCGGGAACCCACCCAGAGGGTGGGCCACCCGGCCCGCAGTTGGTTTGATGTTTGTTGCTCGTGGGCATAATGGTGGTCGCTTTATTAGAGGTCGGGAGCGGGTTTTTTGCAGGGGTTTGGTGGGAGATTTGTGCTGGGATTAGTTGAACCCACAGCAAGCTGTGGGCGACCCAGCCAAACTGCCTTAGACCCAAGGCAATGGATATTTCTTTATATCCATAAAAATCACTTTGTCATTCTCATCAGATATCCAAGACATTACTTCGTTGGTTGAAGGATTTATTGCTTCTTTTGGCAATCCCACGTAAGTGGAAAGAACTTGAGCGTAATCTCCAGTATCCCAGTCGTCAAATAAGGGCTTTTTGCTCAATCCTTGAAGAGGAATTAGAAATGTTTTGATCTTTTGTCCATTCTCGCTTGAGATAAACTTTGGCGTTCTGTTGAATAAAGAGGATCTGTAGAAAATTAGCGAAGAGACTTCTCTGAATTGTAAAGGGTGCAAGGGCACGCTATAAAAGTCTTTGAGTGTGTTCCTAAATGATTCTTGAACTCCCCCATCTTGCATCACGGCTACTATTCCAGTTCTGCCTAGTCGAACCGCTATGCCTAGTCCAGGATAAAAATCCATAAAATCCCACTGCTCTTCAACTTTTGCAGGAAGTTGAGTTTCAAAAAAGAATAAAGAAGCAGGAAAAAAACAATCAAATTCGTGTTTGATCCTAATTCCTTGTAATAAGAGCAAATGTGCTTTAGACCTTTGAAGAAATTCTGGTGAAAGAATTGAGCTCGCCTTAGGATCACTCCTTTTGCTTGACAGAAACATCTCTTTATACAGAATGCCGTAGAGAATCTTGCCTAGCCAATAAAATAAGATTTTCTTGTCAATTTTTTTAATTAATCTAAAATTCCTTTTCGAATATCTTTTTATTTTATTTTCAATTTTGCTCAACGATTTTTTGTTACAATTGCTGCAACACGGTATCTTCAGATATCTGTAAGAAATTTTAGTATTATTAAGTAAGACTACCCTTTGATTCCAAAGGTTGTACTTCTCTTGCAACCACTTTGGAAAAACATGTTCTTCGGACGAAATGCGTCTATTAAATTTGACGCCACAAAGAAAACAGAAATTCAATTCGTAGTGCTTGCTCCAAATTTTATCAATAATTCCGCACGAAGTTTTGCTTTTCGATTTTCGACTATTTGTCATTTATTAAACGCGAATATATGGACCACCAAGTGTGCTAACTTATCTCCAACATCTTCTCCAACGCCAATCTGGCGTCGCTGCGATTCGGGTCGGGGACGGTGATGGGTTTGAGTTTGTTCATTTATTCTTTGAATCCAATTGGCCTCTTTTTCGCAGGCGGCGGAGCCATAAGCTGCCTTATCGCATCGAAAACAGATTTAAATTGCGCGTCATATTTTTTTTCGAGCGCATCCAGTTTACGCGACAATTGCGCATGAGAAGCAAGCATTCCCCTCAACTTAACAAAAGTCCGCATGATTTCAATATTCACTTTTACCGCCCGTTTACTTCGAAGCACGCTTGAAAGCATTGAGACCCCTTGTTCGGTAAATACCATGGGCAAATATCTTCTTCCTCCCCTTTTTGAGGTGCCAAATTGGTACCTCAAACTTTCAAATTCTTTCATTGAAAGCAAAAACATAAAGTCATCAGGAAACCGGTCAATATTTCTTTTTACTTGGCGGTTAAAATGCTTGGTGGTTACACCATAAAGTTCCGCCAAGTCTTTGTCCAGCATTACATTATGACCCCTGACTCGGATAATAAGATTCTCAATCTTGGCAATTGGGATTAGGGACTTTCTATGCATATAAGAAGGATACTCTCGATTCCTGCGTTTTGCCAATCACAACTTGAGGTTCCAATTTGGAATCTCAAGTTATCTCCAACATCTTCTCCAGGGCTAATCTGGCGTCGCTTCGAGTGGGTTCGGGGACGGTGATGGGTTTGATGTCTTTCAGATTCTCAAGCGTGTAGCATAAATCGTTCAAAGTGGTGCGGTACATGTTGGCGCAGACGGGACAGGTCTGACCCGACAGCTCAAAGATTTTCTTGTCGGGATAGGCGTGGGCCATGCGATTGATGAGATTGATTTCGGTGCCGATGGCAATAATGGAGCCGGCGGGAGCCTTTTCGCAATAGTTCACGAGGAAACTGGTCGAGCCGACACCATCGGCCAGAGCAACCACATTGTGCGGCGTTTCCGGATGTACGATAATTTTGGCGCCGGGATATTTGGAACGAACGGCGGCTACGTGTTCGGGGAGGAAATTAGTGTGGACGTGGCAGTGCCCTTTCCAGAGGATTATCCTGCTTTTTTCTAATTGAGACTCGGTTAAACCTCCGTCGTCGCGTGAGAAATCCCAGATGACCATCTGTTTTGGTGTGATGCCGTATTTGATGCCGGTGTTGTAGCCGAGATGCTGGTCGGGGAAGAAAAAGACTTTTTCGCGTTGTTCGAACGACCATTTGAGCGCGGCGGCGGCATTGGATGAGGTGCAGATTAAACCGCCGTTGCGACCGGTGAATGCTTTGAGTCCGGCGGCGGTGTTCATGTAGGAAATCGGCATGATTCGTTTAGCCCCGCCAAATTGTTGCAAATATTCCCAGGCGGCCATGACATCAGCGATTTCGGCCATATCGGCCATGGGACAACCGGCGAGCGGATTGGGAAGATAGACCATTTTGGAGGCATCGGTTAGAATGTCCGCCGATTCGGCCATAAAATGGACACCGCAGAAGACGATAAACTCGACTTCTTTTTGCGCCGCCGCGATTTTGGAGAGGCCATAGGAGTCGCCGATATGGTCGGCGAACTCAACTACTTCGAGGCGCTGGTAGTGGTGGGCCAGAATAGTAAGACGTGAGCCTAATTTTTGCCGCGCGGCGGTGATACGGGATTTGAGGTCTTCCGCAGTGGCTTGGCGGTATTCTATTGGTAATGAGAAGTACATATTGTTATCAATTTATACTGCTGTTCTAATGTTTCCCACAGCAAGCTGT